>Ga0180435_10006505_pt1 | contig 11193 bp, 15 predicted proteins | sample SS_ome_3_FD_132467 | JGI IMG/M metagenome (GOLD analysis project Ga0180435, IMG submission 132467) | Hypersaline lake sediment archaeal communities from the Salton Sea, California, USA - SS_3_S_1 metaG | ecosystem: Environmental > Aquatic > Non-marine Saline and Alkaline > Hypersaline >...
CGGAAATCACCTGGCAGAGATAAGCCAACCTATTACAGACAGTATAAGTGACGCGGAAGAAGCTATGAGTGTCAGAGAATACGGTAAAGCGATAGGTCTCCTGGAATTTGCAGGTGATCAGGCTCGCGCAAACATGATGCGTATCGGCCATCAGAAGAGGTACTTCAAGTTCAACTGTGAACGGATGTCAAAACCTACGAATGTACTGGAGTTCATAGACAGCATGGAGCTGGTCAGGGAATTCGCAGGTACTGCAAAGGATCTATACAGAAAAACAGAAAATCTGGTCCACAGGCACTTGAGCAATGATGAATCGAGCAGGGAAGTGCTTGGAAGGCTCAACCAGAAGATCTTTGATATGTACGGGGAAGAGAAAGAATTGATTGAGAGTGATAAAGAATGACCGAAGACACCAACATATGCCTCTGCTGCATGACCAATCCGCGGAAGTCGCAGGGTGCGAAGTATTGTGAGTCGTGCTCTGAGCATATCTGCAACCTTATACTTCAGAGGGTGAACAGGGTGGATACCCGTTACAAGAAGGTGTTCCGCACCATGCATGACAGCCTCCTGAAGCTTTCAAGAGAGGACCCTTTCTTCCCTAAGAACCTGAAGGATATGATCGAAAGGGAGATGGATAGCGAGGTATGATGATGGCTGAACAACAGAGACCCGGACTGAAATACACCCTTGACGAAAAGGTAGAGATTGCAGATCTCGGCGAGGTCAATAAAGTCGTCGTCGACAGGAAAGGTTTCATAGAGGGAACAGAAGGCTACAACGACAGATACGCCCTGATGAAAGCAGTACCTTTAGGCGCGGTTGAATCGGATCAAGGATGTGAATTTCGCCCTGAAGTCTGCGAGACACACTACGGAAAGGACTTCTTGAGACTGATGAGAGGAACCCCTTATTCGCTTAAAGAGTACACAGCACATCAAGAGAAGTGGGGGCTACCACACGTAGAGGACGTGGTCGCGATAATGCGCGTTGTTGAGTTAGACACACCATGTAAACACAATTATGCGGAGATCAGACAGGTCACAGCAGTCAAGATCATGAAGTAATGGACAAGGGGGTAATGAAGATGACCACTGACAAACAACCAGAAGACACAACTCCTGACCCGGTAACTGATCAGGATGCAGCTATCCGGTTCAATCTCGAGATGATCGCGAACAGGACTCCTCCAGGTGTGGGGGCTGAGGAGATGTTCAGTACAGAGCAGATCGAAAGGTTCCCTGATCTCAGGGGAGATATCTTCCTGACATACCACACAGATACAGGCATGCTGATCACTGATGAAGACAGCGGAAAAGATATGACCTCGTTACGTCTAGGTTGCAACGAAGATAATCTCTACAGGATAACACCCATCCTACCGAATGGTTCCACTGTCATGAGGCAGTATGGACAAGGGTTTTCTGATGATGGAAGACGAGTGAAAAGCCGTGGAGAGATGACGACCGGATTCAGTGATGACTTCGGTTCCATGCCTGGTGACAGGATCATAGAGATGACTATCCGAGAACTGAACGTCCAGAGGTTAGAAGACAAGTCAAAAGTGGATGAACCTGAATATCACCAGCCTTGATCCTAAACGATTAAACCGAAAATGGAACCGCGACCCTCCCTTGAAAATCCTGCTTCTTACCGCCCGCCGCATCCTTACAGGAATTCTAGCGCGGAAGTCGATGACATTATAGGGTGTTCGGCATGGAAAGATACGCAGACCGCCTAGAAGACGAGGAAAGCGGGATGTTACTGCCCCCTTATTACTGTTACTAGCGCATCTTCTCTTTTGTCCAGCCTTTTTCTGGGAGGATGAATATCGAAGAGTTTACTGACTGGACAGACAATAATATCTCCATGGAGAATGTCATCACGACAGGGTCTGCTGCGGGTGACCTCAATAGTGTTATCGCTTCCTCAAGAAGCCGTTCATATGTCTCGTGCCTTTCCTTGAACCTGGTCTTCTCTAGTCTTGCAAGAGAGTCCGCAAAGAAGACTGTCACTTTCCTTATGAAGTCTATGCTCTTCTTTGAGAGTCCTTTCCGGTCAGGGATGTTCTGGTAGAGCAGCTCATAGCCTCTTGCTATATCTCCAAGGCTGAACACTATCCTGTAGAAAGGGAAGAAATCATCATTGAGCAGCTTGTTCTTGGTTATTATCCTTGCTACCAGGTCTCTCTGCTTGAGCACGTTTATCCTGAACTGCTTCATGTCTTCCAGGGAGTTGTAGCTGCCTTTCTTAAGGTCTTCAAGGAGCATAGACTGCATCGTGGTTATCATGTGGATCATTCGTATCAGGTGGGGTCTGACCTCTTTCGCTTCTGCAGGATATATGTTCTTCACCTTGCAGCTGTTCTTATCTGCATCAAATATCTCGAAACCGTAGAATGTGTTGATGGTCTTCTGCAGGCCAGGTAGCACATGCGGATCAAGAAGGTCTATATCGATCTCGTCATATCCCGAACGGTACAGCCCCCCTATCAGACTGCGGTAAAAAAACAGGTCCTGCTTTGCCAGGGCTATCTCCTTCTTCTTGAGCTGTCCGCCTTCTTCTGCTCTTGTCAGGATAAGTGCGTTGTCATCTTCTTTGAGCTCGACATCCTCTCCAGGACTTATGCCGTGCTTCCTGACCCAGTCTATCGGCAGGGAGATGGTACAACCCCCAGAACCCTGTTTTATGACCTTTCTGCGCATTCCCTAACATTAGCAGAGCTGGTTTTTATAACTTTCGTTTTTCATATGAGTTAATATAAAAAATATAAGTAAAATATAAGTAACACCAGTCTCACTATTCCCAAGTAATAACTGCGACCGTAGAGTAGGAAGCAGATAAGGTGTTGAGGTGAAACGATGAGATTGGATAATATAATGAAATCATTGCTTGCAGGAATGGTAAGTGTTTCCATAGGATGCGGGATCGCACAGGAACGCACGATAGATGATTCCTATGAGCAAGCCCCTACAGGTGTAGACAGATATGATACACAAGCAAACCTGGATGTTGCAACATATGAAGAAAACACAGAAACAAGGGACCGACCATCAGATAACAAGACCTTTCCAGAAATAGCACTGCCACAGGAACCTTTGGTTGATGAGAACCAGTACAGGATACCAGAGACAGACTGCGATAACGGATGGGATGATGATGGAGACGGGCTCATAGATCATGATGGTGGCGTATTGTCAAGCGAGCCGACATCACTTGATGAAGGTATGACCGGCACGTATTCTTTGAGCGGAAATGAGTATACAGTAACTGTAAACGCAGTACGTGATGGAGCAAGTCCAAGAACTGCTAGCGTGACTGTCAATTCAGAGACTCTCACAGTAGAAGACAGTTTCTTCGGGGTCTACCCTTTGACAGATGGCACATCATTTGTTGTCTGGAGCGTTGCAGATCAAGAAGACCCACTATCCGACCGTGTTGATTTCGCACTGCATGCCGAAGTGGGTGGTGATCCTGACTGCCAGTATAGGGAATAGGAGGTCTGACGATGAGCAAGGTAAGGTTCTATCAAACACGAAAGTTAAGATTTGTTGACGGAACAGATTCAGGCGTCACGATGTACACAAGAGAACCGACAAGGTTCGAGCAGCAGATGGAGTTGGCAGCATGCTTCAGAGGGACTGATCGTTTCAGAGAAGAAGCTAGCGAGATCTACAGGACAGAGTTGTACAGGAACTTGATGTCAGATAATCCTGAAGACCTTGAGAATGCAGTGAATTGCATCAACGAACTGTTCAAAATGCAGAGGAAAGAAAAATGAAAACAATAAAGATCACAAAACAAGACGGAGAGTTCCGCACACTGACCACCCCAGAGTGTGACGCTTTCTGGAACAGTGTCTTTGGCGAGACAGAAGAGGTTGAGTTTGAGTACATGGCATTTTGTGATACGCTCGCACACACAGGCCGTCCCGAAGAGCTCACGACATTCTCGGACTGTTTCGGGGTCAGGAACCTTCCTGGCGGGATCGATGTACGGGTTGAAGGTATGAGTTCCACAACCTCATCTGAATACTCTCTTAGACCTGAAGATGTGGATCAGTACCTGCTCGTTGTGACCATCCCTGCAGACGCTCTTGAACAAGAAGAACTGTTCCTGTCAGCAAACGGAAGGGGGCGGCACATCCTCACCGAGGACAAATATGAAGATGAGGTCAAAGAGAAGCACTACTGTACAGAAGACTATGTAAGGAACGATGCAGAGATCATTAGGGAGATCAGTGACACCCTGCCCGGGCTCGACCTGCGAGGTTCTGCAAGGTTCATCTTCAATAAGGTAGTGGACTACGTATGGAACGGAGAACGGTTGGACAAGCTCGACGATATGATCGACAGCATCCCACAAAGGGCGGATAGAGAAAGCTGGATCGACGCGCAGACATTCCTGATGTATGAACAGATCCTGCTAGAAGGTGAAAAAGAATGAAGATGATTGAGATGTGTGTAACTGATCTCCTAAAAAGATACGCAGAAGGAGAGCGTGACTTCAACAGGGTAAAAATAAAACCATTGGAGTGGGTTGAATTCGAGGTAGGTACTTCTCTATATGGCGCCCATTTCCATTTTGCCGACCTGTCAGATATCCGCCTGACAGGAGTCAGCCTTCGTGGATGTGAGTTCATAGAAACCGTCATGCCTGATGAGATGATAGGTGTCGACCTGATGGACTCCTATTTACAACGAGTGAATTTAAGCGGACGCGACCTGTATGGAGCAAATATGGTTTGCGCTAAGATTGTAGGTTCAAGTTTAGATAACGCAAATATGCAGAAAGTGAACATGGCCAGTGCAGAGGTACAGATATCCGGCTTCAATAAAACAGACCTGAGAAAAGCACAACTCTATAACAGTAACATATACTATACCGATTTCAGAGGGGCCGACCTAAGGGATGTGGATATAGATGATATCACGCTCGAAAGGAACGACTTCTGTGACGCTAAAGGCATGAGGAAGCTCATAGGGCCAGGGAACTTTGGACAATATGTAGACAACCAATCTGCACCGTTCTACGTAAGGCCTCCCCGTACAAGAAAACTGCCTGATAAAGTGACTGCCCCTGATTCCAGGTACAACATCGTGAATCAGAGAGCCATTTTAGCAAGATAAAGCATCGAGGTGAAACACATGGGACTCAGTGATAAATGTGAATGCTGCAACACGAACAGCAAGAAATCGATCAACGCGAAGTACTGTCAGAACTGTTCTGATCATATCTGCAGCATAATCTGGCAGAGGGTGCATAGGATAGACACCAGGTATAAGAAGGTGTTCCAGGCTTTGCACCAGAACCTTTTGAAGCTTGCTGAAGAGGATCCTTTCGTACCTCAGACGTTGAAGACCACTCTCAAGAAAGAAGGGAGGCTCGAATGATGATGATCAAGATCACGTCCTCCAGACGGATAATTGCGGCTAAAAAGAGGTGAAGAGTATTTTCAGGAGGAGATGATGATGGAAAAGATGACTCCCAAAACGTTGTATCTGATCGCAGTATTGCTACTGCTGTCAGGGTGCGCGCCGGCCGACGAGCGTGTATTCTCTATAACCCCTTCAGGGTTCGATGAAACAGAGTCCGCCGCGGCAGACCCTGTAAGAGAGGATATTCAAGAGACAGACGACAAAAGTCATGGGATGGGCCAGGAAGAGGCTGTCAGGTTGATGATGGAAGCAGGCTGTCCATGGGACCTGTCTGAGCCTGATGTATGCATCAGGTTTGAGGATCCTGACTGGATCATCCGGAAACATGAGTGCATGACCACGTGCAGAGTCGACGCGTTCACAGGAGAGCTGGACGTCTTCCCTAAAGGGATGTGCGGAGGGATCGTCTTCCGCAGGGAGTGCAGTTCTGACGCAGATTGCGAAGGGATCATCAGGGAAGACTGCACCGGATCATACGACTGCGGTTGTGCGACAGCATATGTGTGTGAGAATGATAGATGCATGCCGGAGTTCGGAGACTAGACCTGCCAGAAGAAAGCCGGGAAGACAATAAAAGGATACTACCCAAATTAAAGATAAGAACAAGGAGATGGAAATATGGAGAGTTTAGAATCGATGCGTAAAAACATAACAAGCGGACATCTTGAGAGATTATTGGATTTCCTGCATTCTAGTGATAATGCCACAACATCTTGTCACACAGGGAAGGCTCACCAGCTATGGCACCTTATCGAACTATGGGACTCTACCTCAATCGGAAGCAAGTGGATTGCAGAGCCTGATAGGAAAAAAGAAACAATATACACTGTAGAAATAAGTAACATAACAGACCACGGTTATATGCTCGGTGTTGAGCCCGAAAAAGTGACGACAGGCCAGATAAGGCAGATGAAAACCGCACTTGAAATAGATGCTGATTCAGCAAACACTCGTTCAGGTCATGTTCGAGTATCTCGCTGCATTTATGACCGGGCACCTAAAGGTAAAATAACCCGCAAAGCGTTATATAATGTCATAGATGCTGAATCTTTCGTTAGGACGGTAAAATATATACATAGTGCTGAGAACCGAAACGCCGATGCCGAAAAGATTTGGCACATAAATGATATTAGAAGTTACAGCAGAGACCTTATTAGATCATATTGTAAAGAAAAAGATTGGAGAGATTTGTATTGGGTTGAAATTACTACCGCAGGATGTAGTGACCACTTAGATAAAAAATTCTCGGAAGCCACCTTTCAAGAATGGGAAAGATTAAACGAAGTAGTTTGGGGATTCTAAGAATACAGTTCAAGAGAAGCGAGGCGATCAACATGAAAACGCGCAAGATGATGGCTTACCTCCTCGACGGGCCTCCCGCAGGTCTTTTGCCTAAGGATCTTGCATGCGTGCTTTTTGATGCCGCTCCTCGTGTCTTGGTGGCTACGATGGAGATGGAACTGAATGGCTTGCAGATGTCTGGCTATGTGGTAGACAGGTGGTTCGAAGCAGCAAAGCTGTTCGTCATCAGGTATGATGAAAAGGATGACGAGACTCTTCTCGAGAAGATCATACCTGTAGGTTCCAGGGTGGTCGCATATGATATCATGGAAGATAAGATGATATATCCTGAAACAGGACCTCTTCCGAGTGTTATCGGCTCTGCAGAGATAAGTATCCATGAATGGGATTCTGCAAGACGTGCCATATGGGAGGATTACGGATGCCAGGCCAGATACCTGCGTGAGATCTGGAATGACAAGTCAGTGCCAGAGGAAGCCGCGAACAGGAGAATCCTAGAGCACAGGATGGAAAGATTGACAAGATGCTACAAACACATACTAGAGAAGATAAGATGACACACTTATTGACAAAAAAGAAAAAAGTTCCGAAAAGGCGCACTCTTGACGAAGAGATCAGCACTTACCGTGCGAGCGGAAGGGTTGCTGCTATAGTTGAGGTGCAGACTCAAGGCCTCGAGAGCCATTACAGGACACAGGCTCTGGAAGCCATGAAGGATAGGGATTTCTCTGCAGCCAGCAGGGCTTACGAACATGCAGGTAACTATACTAAAGCAGTGCAGACTGCTGAATCAGCTTGCGAATACACGCGGGCGATCACTCTTGCGGTCAGGCATGGTGTAAAGATACCGAGAACAGCTGTCAGTCGGAAGTGCATACATACAGCGATCAGTGTTGGCACAGGTATGCTTGCGGGTTATGCCGGCGGGCCGATCGATATTTGTGGAATGGGCCTTATGGCTCTTATTTGGGGAGACCTCTCCGAAGATAGCGTTTCCGAGAATAAATCCCAAAAAGGAAGAGTAGAGTCTCTGGTGCACAGTATAGGCGGCTACACAACTGGCTTGTTCATCGGAAATTTATTGAAATATCAGCTGTAGATAAATTAGCTCAAGCTACCTTATCCTCACCGCATCCAGATTGCGAGGCGCCACAGTCTCAACTCGGAACTGCCGATGTATAGACGAAGCCAGGTCAAGACATCTTGAATTCTCACCATGATTGATGACAACCTTCTTAGGACGAGGCTGCACTTTTGACATGAAGTTCATCAGCTCCCTCCGGTCGGAATGTCCTGTGATCTCTATCTTGTGGACTTCCATCTTTATGTCGAGCACGTCTGGCTTTCCAGAAGAATCGACTCTCATGACGATCTCTTTCTCGCCTTCACGTATTCTCTTACCAAGCGAACCTTCAGGCTGGTAACAGCTAAACACCAGAGAATTGTGTGGATTGTCAGCAAGAGCTTTGAGGTATTCGACAGACGGACCGCCGACAAGCATTCCTGATGTCGCCACGATCAAACAGCTTCCAGCTTCCTCGATGATCTGTTTCCTCTCCTTAGCCGAACCAACTCGCTTAAAGATAGGAGACAAAAACGGATTATTGTCCTTGTGGAATATCTGCTTCCTGACAGAAGCATTCAAAAATTCTGGATAGGCGGTGTGGATGGCTGTGATATCCCACACCATACCGTCGATGTAGACAGGGATCGGGTCTATCTCTCCTTTTCGCACCATCTCTTCTATCAACAGCATGACTTCCTGCGCCCTACCACTTCCAAGCGTAGGCATGAGTATCTTTCCCTTCCTGGCGACAGTATCTTTCACTATCTTCTTCAGGAGGTCGTCCTGCTCACGGACAGGCGGAAGAACATTCTCCTTTCCGCCGTAAGTCGCCTCGATCATCAGCGTTTCGAGCCGCGGGAACTTTGTCTCTGCCTGTTCAAGTAATCGTGTACGCGCATACTTCATGTCAGCACTATATAACAGGTTATGCAATCCGTTGCCTATGTGCAGGTGGACCATCGCCGAACCGAGCATGTGTCCTGCATTATAGAGAGTGATACGCACGTCCGGTGTGACATCCGCCACCTCATCATAGTTCAGGCAGATGGTGTGCTTCACCATCTCCTTTACTTCTTCAGAAGTATATATCGGATCCTTTCCTTCAGATCGCATGATCTTGACCATGTCGAGCTGCAATAACGCCATGATATCCCTGGTAGGGAGCGTGCAATATACCGGTCCTCTGTATCCCATCTTGAACAGCCACGGCACTAGCCCGGAATGGTCCAGGTGCGCGTGTGTTACTATCACTGCGTCAAGCTCATCGATCTTGAACTCTGGTGTCTCCAGATATGGATACGTCTCATTGTCTGATGCAGGGTTGATCCCGCAGTCCATAAGTACACGAGACTCAGGAGTCTGCAAGAATACTGCAGAACGACCGACCTGTCTAGCCCCCCCCAGATAAGTCATCCTTATCCACTCTTCTTTCTTGCCTCGGATCCAGCCGTCATATATCCTGTGGCCGGTCTTGTCAAGGAACTTTCTGCGATAATCAGAGTTCTCATAAAGAACAGAACGCACACTCTCAGTCAGCTTAGACCTTATTGCAGGAGTACGTTTGATCAAAGGAACCCACATCGTCTTCTCTCTTATTGAACGCAACAGTTCGCCCTGCTTACCTATAACTAGACCAGGCTTCTCTGCGTGTATGATCACCATGGAACGTTGAGCGTCGAATATCACGTCGCTCAGTCCTGCCTCTTCAGGCACCATGTCCTTTATGGTCTTCTCTGCGTTCTCCATGTCCATGCAGACAGACGGGTCTGGACGTAGCTCTATGCGTTTCTTTATCTGGTCGACTATGCTCTTTATGACTCCTTTGTTGTCCAGGAAGAATTCTTTGTCTTTGGTATAGAGCACGATGTTCGCGCCCTCGAAACCTGCGTCACTTATCTTGTCGCCAGGTATCTGTTTGCTTATCTCCTTAAGTATCTCACTCAAAATATCACCCAGAAAGGTTTCATTCCCTCATATAGTATTCATATAGATGTATTGTAATATCAAACTCAAATAAAAGAAAACATTTAGGTCTTGATGCCTGTCTCTATCTTCTGCGTCAGCACTTTCTCAGCTCCGGCAGGCTTGATTACGACTATATCGACGCCGTTGCCTGATGCAGAGTCTCTCTGCAGGGCTGCGTTGACTGACTTCAGCGCGAGTGTCTTACCATCCTCAACTGAAAGTGAAGGCTGGTAAAGTGTCTCTAGCACGCCGAACGCGAACACGCTTCCTGATCCTGATGCCAGGTAGTCATCTGCTTCTGATATCGATCCGTCAGGGTAGATGTCATACAGGTGGAACCCTGTTTCGTCTGCTCCTGCGAAAAGGAAGTGTGATATGCCTGGTATCGCGCTGAGCTTCCTGATGTTTGAGTACACCATGCCTGCGAGCAGGTTTGCTGCTTCGCTTACTGTCACCTTACGGCCGGTGCGCAGCCTTTTCAGCCGCAGTTCAGCTTTTATCAGCTTCAGTAACAGCTGCACGTCTGAGACAGTGCCTGCTGTGGTGATCGCCATGTTGTCTTCGATTATGAATATCTTGTCAACCCACTTGTTCGCTATGAGATGTCCTGCCGTAGCCCTTTTGTCTGCAGCCATTATCACGCAGTCCTTGCACTTGACAGCGACTGTCGTGGTGCCGGTCTTCATCCTATTTTCATCATCTGCCATGTGTAACACCTATAATTCACAGAACTCCATTTTTGTCGTATTCCGGAGAATTATAATCTCTTGAACTGTTTAGTAGTATTTAAAGGTTTCGATGTTGTTAGTTACTAAATCTCTCAAACACCTGATTTCTATAGGTAGAAGCTAAATAAAGGTAATAAAAAAGATGAAAATATTTACTTCCTGCGCTTCAGGATGGTCACGATGACGATTATCGCGGCCACTATCAGCACCAGGTTGGTCAACAGCACTATCACAAGCCATTTGTTTTCGTCCCACCAGCTGTCCTGTGTATAGCTGGTCTTTGGGGTCGCGACAACACCTGATGCAGGTCGGACATATGGTGATGTTGACACAGTAGGCTGTGTGACTACCTCTACCACTTCCCTTTCTGGCTCAGGCTCTGGTTCAGGTTCCGGCTCTGGCTGCGGCTGAGGTTCCGGCTCTGGTTCAGGTTCGGGCTCGTCTGCCGCGCACCTGCCCACGTTCAATGTCAGGGAGTCCTCAAGCCTGTCCCTTCCGTCATTGTAAAGGGCTGCTATCTGGATAGTGTACGTGCCGACAGAGACATCATCCAGAGGTATCGTTCCCCTGAACTCGAACTCGTTGTCATCATCATCGATGTCTTCTGCCATCTCGAACTCCATGCGCTTGCTGTAGTCCAGGGAGCCTGCATCGACTATGAACTCTACATCCTCATCCTCTTCTCCTGTGTTGA
>Ga0180435_10006506_pt1 | contig 11190 bp, 6 predicted proteins | sample SS_ome_3_FD_132467 | JGI IMG/M metagenome (GOLD analysis project Ga0180435, IMG submission 132467) | Hypersaline lake sediment archaeal communities from the Salton Sea, California, USA - SS_3_S_1 metaG | ecosystem: Environmental > Aquatic > Non-marine Saline and Alkaline > Hypersaline > Sediment...
GTACTGCACCCAAAGATGATGTGATGTGCCTGGTTCGATAATTACTAAATCATCGGCTGCATTGGCGCTTTCTACGCATAGCATCTGTTTGTAGCCCTCTTCTCCCAGGTCGCCCATCTTGCTTGCGGTGGCTTCCCATGGGTTCCATACCACGGTGGATTTGCTGCCGATCTTGATGATGGCGATGTTGCGGTTGAGGCCTTTGTCTTCGATGACGCACTCCCCTGCGGTGTCGAGGTAGATGCGGTCGACTTCCTGGTTGATGGTGACCGGGCCGTTCTGGCGTTTTTCCTGGAAGTTATCGACTTTGTCGAGGTATCTTGTCTCGCTGAGGCCGTGCAGCATGACGGTGCTGACGTCGCTCACCTTGAAGTAGGTATGCAGTGCCTGGCCGATGGTGATCGGCTGAGTGCTGTTGTTGTGGGTGAGCAGTTCCATCTCCAGCTTGGGGCCGATGGTGATCTTGTATTCCACCTGGGTGTCTGCCGGCCACATGTGCTCGGTTTCTGGCAGTGGTTTGGTGGTGAAGGTGATGCGGATGTTCTGGTTATCCAGCTCTTCGACACAGAGTAGCTGCCAGGGCGTGGTGCGGGCGAAGCCGTGGGCGGGCAGATCGGGATCTGATTCATGTGGTCCGAACCAGGGCCAGCAGATGGGGATGCCGCCTCTTACTGATTTGCCGGGTTTGAATTTGGCATCTTCAGATAACCAGATGATGTCTTCCTGTACGTTGCCGTCTGCATCTTTTGGCTTGAAGCTGAGCAGGTGTGCGCCCTGCAGGCTGATGATGGCGTTTGCCTGAGGGGTCTGGATCTCGATGAGGGGGAATTCGCCATCGCCATCCTTGAAACACAGATGGCTGTGCGGTGATTTATGGGCGAATTCTTCGTTCAGCTGGTCGATATCTTGTTTGTTCATTAATTGTTATTATTTTGATAGTTTTATTTAGGTTTGCGTCTTATATTGCTGATACTAAATAGATTTTACTTATCCATGTTGACTGTCCATATCTTAAGCTTCCATGCTTTCTTCGTATTCGCCCAGCATGGCCAGGTGATTGAGTTTTGCACGTTTGAGCAGGGCCTGCTGTGCTGCAGGGATATTGGCTGCGTTGCCTGCCCAGGCGTGTAATGCCGGTTGTTGCAGTGCGCGGCCATAGGATATGCTCAGTTTCCACAGGTCATCGGATGCCTGCTGGTTGATGGCGTTGAGGTTGATTGTGGATTCTTCCGGCCCCATACCGCCGGAGAGGAAGTTGATGCTTGGCATGGCCACAGGCACGGTGCGGCGCAGTACTTTCAATGTGGCTTCGGCAACTTCTTCTGGTGGGGCTTTGCGCTTGTCTTTGCCCGGCAGGATCATGTTGGGTTTGAGGATCATCAGTTCGAGGATGACCTTGTGGCGGCTGAGGGCAGCGAATACTTCTCGCTGTACGGCCTCGGTGACTTCGGCATGGCGATCGATGTCGTGGTCGCCATCCATCAGTACTTCCGGCTCGACGATGGGTACCAGCCCCTCTTCCTGGCAGACGGCGGCGTAGCGCGCCAGCATCTCGGCATTGGCCTCGATGCCGTGCTGTGTGGGCACGCCCTCCTCGATTGAATAGACTTCGCGCCATTTGGCGAAGCGTGCGCCCTGTGATTTGTAGCTGCGGACGCGGTCGGCGAGGCCGTCCAGGCCGAAGGTGATCAGGTCGCCGGGTGAAAGCGCCAGCGGACCCTTGCCCTTGTCGACCTTGATGCCGGGGACGATCTTCTGCGCCCATGCGGCATGCGGGATGGATTTACCGTCGTCGGTCTTCTGCCCCAGCGTCTCTTCGAACAAGATGGTACCGCTGATGTATTCACCGAGACCGGGCGTGGTGAGCAGCGCGCTGCGCCAGAGTCGGCGGTTCTCTTCGGTAGATTCGACGTCGATGGCTTTGAAACGCTTGGCGATGGTGGGTGCGCTCTCGTCGGCAGCGAGGATGCCGCGGCCTTTCTGCACCATGTCGTTGATGGTTGATTCCAGATCGTTCAAATATTGCATATCGTCACCTTGTTTCGGTTGTGTTTAATGTATGACTTATTTGAGTTGCTTTTTAATCAGTGGTGCTGCCTGTTACCTGTGATAACGGGTTTCGTGGCATTTCGGGCAAGGCGGAATCTTGCCGGCCTTGTAGAAATGCAGTTTCTCGCCGCATTCGTCACAGATCAACGTACCGGGGCCGGCGATCTCACCGGTGTGGTATTCGTGCGGGTGCTCTGCCCGTTCCTTGAGCTGCTTCAGTTCGACGGTGGTCGGATCGGCGGTATCGAGCAGCATCTGCAGGAAGGCGCTCTCCAGCAGTTCGGCCTTAAAGCCCAGCCAGTCGATGAACTTGCTGTCGGCTTCGGACATGTGATTGACAGCATCGTCAATATCGCGCTTCAGCCATGCGCTGAGTTTTTCGGCATCTTCTTCGGTCAGCTCATCGAGCTCTACGGCCTTGTCTTTGGCCTCGTCGATGTATTTATGCATTAATACATCGGTTTTATCATGTACCTTGTGGATCTTGTCGGCGGCACGTTCGTACATGGTCTCGTAGGCTGTGCTAAGTACTTCAAAAGGGTCAACGCCTTCTGTTTTTTTAGTCATCTGTATCTCCTGACATGTTTGCTAATCTTCACAATCAGTCTATTGCATCACTGATTGCCTGCGTTGATACATATCAATGCAGATGAAAATTCCATCGGAAAACGATAACACAAAAGCATGGTGAAATCAGATGAACAGTCAGATTGATAAAAGCAGGAAAAGATATGAATAAGCAGGAAGCTTTATCGATACGGTAAAAATAAATATTAGAAACAACTTTTATAAACTTATATATCGATATATCCCAGGGGCTAAGCTGTTTTTATCAATAAAATTAACAGCTTGTAATATATGTACTTAGCTTAATATAGATTTTTCATTACATAATAAAACATGGTTTTCCTCACTACACACTTATTTATTCCTTTACTATTAATCGTAAATGATTATCATTTGTAGTTCATCAAAGCGCTTCAGGGAGTTGAGGCATGCATGAACACGCTCTTTAATCTGATATTTGTAACGGGTATAAGGCACCTTAACAGAAGGCGCCGCTGGATAGTTTCGTGTCTAATCCTGATACCCCTGCTCTCTTTCGGCATCTATTCTCCGACGTTTGCACAACAAGGTTTTTCACTGGGCGATAACCTGGTGGGAACATTTGGCAATGTGACCAACAGCGTCCGTTCTGAAGTTGAAAGCCTGACTGAAGATTCCGGTATCGATGCTGCAGCGCTTGAAGCGCAGTCGGTGATAGCTGGGCTGGGTAGTAATGCAGTCCCTGTGATCGATGAGCTGTCTGATCCCTACCAGGCAAATGCAGAAGAAGCTATCACCCAAGCCGTTAAGAAGGTGCAGCTGGCAACGAAAATCCTTAACAAGATAAGTGATGCAGGTGCCAGGCAAGCCGTCGAGTTTATTCAAAACAGTCCCCTGTTTGAGGATGCAGATTTTGGCATCAGACTACCGGCTGGTCGTATCCGGATACATCGCCAGGGCACAGTAGTATCGATATGCAGAACGATTGTCGGTCCGCTGGGTTCGGTCATCATCACCGGGGTAAGTAATGCCGAGCAGCTCTGCCATTTCAATGATCCGCGCATGAGTAATCCGACGAAATCACTGCTGGCTTTCAGCTACATGGCAGCGGGTAATACTTTTTTCCGTACAAACCGAATTCTCGTGCCTAACCTCGCTTCAGATCTAAGCAAACTGCCAGCACCGATCGAAGCGGCAACTTATGTAAAAGTAAACGACCAGTGGGTACAGATCCGGCTTGCCGGCGCTGATCCGAAGTCACTCGAAGTTGAAGCGAAAGTTGAGGTTGGAATTAAAGGCGGTGTCAGCTATTACGTGGAAGCAGAAGTCGAAGGTGAAGCCGCACTCAAGATCAGTGTCAAACCGATCTATGCGGCAGAGGTAATACGCAGTACCACTGAAGTCATGGCTGCAAAGGCTGCATCACTGGGTCTGGATATGAAAGCCGGGAACGTACCGCCGGATGTCGCTGTTATTCTGAAAGAAGGTTTACAACACCTGTCTGATATCGAGGGTAATTACGAGGATGGCTTCGGTGAGATCAGTATCGAAGTCAAAATCACCGGGGGTATCGGTGCCGGTATTTGGGATACAGGTATATCTGTGATATCTGCCAGCCGCTCGTTCAGCCTTATCTACCCGCTGGATGCCCTTGTCACTCTGCAGGCAAACGCGCTAGAAAACTACCTTGATATTGCACTGGGTATCACGGACTCCAGCCTGAAACTGGGCACAGCCATCCTCGAAGGTAATGCCGGCCCCGGGCTGGTTACATTTACCGACGAAGCAAAACAGGCCTCTTCCGTATTTATTAACGGGGCCATGCAGGACCTGCTCTCGGCTTCGACACATATTGAACTCAAGTCGGCTTTCAAGCTGACTGCTGCAGGTGATGCGGACAAGGAAAGTATCGATCTGTTCGAGTCCGGGCTGACGGTACCCGTGGGCGAGATATCGGCCAACCTTATTGCCAATCCTCAGGCACTCGGTGATGCCTTCACTGCGACTGCACATATCTTTCTGGCATCGATTGATCCAAATGAAGGCATTGCTGATCAGACCTGGACTGACCTTGAACAGGTTGTGGTACCCGGTATCAAGTACACACTGAAAGCTCTTAATCCAGCCACTTTTAACACGATCGGGCTTAAAGACACCAGCCTGCTGGAAACCATTAAGATCGTCCCGGTGCTCAGAGATGTTCTGATCGGCGTTATTGAAAGTGGTCGCCAGTCTTCATTCGATCCGTTAAATACAGCTGTTGATAATGCTTTCATGGCAAATAATCAGCAGGTGGTCAGTTTTATCAGTGAAGCGACTTTTACCACAGAAAAACAACTTGGTGCCAATGGTGCACTTGGCGCCGAGATAGTGGCTGAAGTGGGCGCTAAAATCTCATTGAAAGGCGAACTCAAGGGCCGCCTGTTCGTGCTGATGTATGACCCGCTCATATATACTGCCCAACACGAAGATTTGCTGGCGAAGGCTTCGGTCCCTATCGAGTTCAGCCTGGACATCGGTGCTTCGGTAGGTGAAGGTGTTGAACTGACCGTCGATGGGGGTGGCCAGTTAAGCTTCAATGTTTTTGAACTGACCGCCAAGCACTGGAATGGCAAGTTACCATCACCGGCACTGATGGATGTTGCCGGTTTCTCCGTGCTGGAATTTGATGGCACGGTCAATCTGGATGAATCCTTCGCCGGCAACGGCTTTCTGATGCTGCCCTGGGGCGGTATCGTCAGTTCAGATTTTTCTGTGGACAGTTTCGGTAACGTCTCCTCCGGCAGCTGGAATGGCGGCATCGACCTTGGACCACTCGGAAAATTTACATGGCTAAGTGGCGAGCTCGACAACCTGGGCCTGCATGGTCAGGTCGATATCGGCTTTCTTGGTTCCAGCTTTACTGCAGACTTCATCGCTAACTCGAGCGGCCTGGTGTTTGGTACATATAACGGTGTATTGAATATTGCCGGTTATCAGCTGGCAGCGGCCGTACTGGAACTTGGTACAGACGGCCAGATCCATGGTCAGTTCCAGGGCGACATCGATATTACCGGCTTTACAGCTACTACCACTATGGTTATCGACAATGATGGTCTCGCCGGCACTGCTTCGCTCGATGTGCTGGGCTCTTCCCTGGTGTCCACTGACCTCGCTATCAGCCGCAGCGGTATCGTCACGGGTACTTTTGATGGAGACATACAGGCAGGCCCACATACCCTGTCTTCCGTGTATCTGGAAGCTGTAAATGGCGGACTGATCGGTACCGCTTTGCTTGATCTACCCGGCATAGCTGACGCACAGGTCGAGCTGCGCGTGGTTAACGGAGAAGTTACTGCATATTACCAAGGTGACCTGCTCAATGGCCTGCTCCCGTATGCCAGTTTTGCCATCAGCCAGAGCGGCATCAGGCTCAAAGCCAACCTCGATACATCTCAACTTGCTGGTATCAGCAGCCAGGTACTGGGTCTGGTCAGCGACGCTGCGGGGGCAGCACAAAATCAACTCGCCGATGCACAAACAGCTTTGGCTAATGCACAGGCTGCTGTTGATGCTATCGAAGCAAATATAGAACTAGCAAGCGCACAATTACTGGAAGATCTGGCGAATGCCCAGCAAGCCGTAATCGATGCCGAGGAAGACGTACAGGAAGCATTAGATAACCTGAACGCAGTAATCGCGCAGATCGATCAATTAAACAACAGTTATGCCGGCCTGATTAACGATGCACAGCAGGCAGTCAATGATGCGCAGGCAACAGTCAATAGCGCGACTGGCCTGGTTACCTATTACAACAACAAGATCAGGAACCTGGATAACTGGTACAACGGCCTGTCTAAATTCGACAAGGCATGGTACCTGGCTTATTACCAGGCAGAACGCGCCAAGCTGGTAACGCTTAGAACTTCTGCACGGGCAGCTTTAACGACTGCGAACGCAACTCTTTCTGCAGCAGAAGCAGCGCTGTCACTACTCGAGTCAGAGCTTGCAGCGAAACTGAATCCGCTGCTTATTACAAAAAATACCCTGCAGGGCATCTACGATACTGCAAATGACACACTGGATGCCGCTGTTGCGACGTTAAGCAGCATATCGATCGACGAAAGTCTTGCTGGCTTATTCAGTGACCTGGATCTTGCCAATGATACGCTGGACGTTGCACAAGAACTCGTGAATAAGCTCCAGGGCATTCTAGCCGTGGTCAATTTTGCCGCCACACATGGAGCTGAAGGTGCCTTTATGGTGCTGGGCGCCAACATCGATCAGGAGCTGGACCTGGTAGAACTGTCGAGTACTTTTGAGATCGTTGCACACGTTGTTTATCTTGGGCAAAAGGGATTGATAACGCTGGCATTCACAGCAGATGACCCGGTCGACAGCTTCCATCAAGCCATCATCAAGCTGCAGTCTGGTACTACTCTTCTCGACAGCAGCGATGTCACCAGGCCAACAGTTACCGTACAGCAGCCCGCTGAGTGGATGTCGAATAAATCGCTGGTGCAATTAATAGCGAGTGATAATTTTGGCGGATCGGGTATTGCCTCGATCACCTATAGTGCAACCGGTGCGCAATCGATTCCGGCAACAACTGTTGCCGGTGATAAAGCATTTGCACTGATCGAGTCAGAAGGTGTTACCAGGCTGACCTATTATGCTACAGACGTCATGGGAAATGTCAGCGCAAACACGATGGTAACGACCAATATCGATAACAGCAGACCTCAGATCAGTGTCACCCATACTGGCGTTGTGGACGCTTCCTACGAAGTTATTATTGAAGCAACCGATCTGCAAGGTTCTGGTATCGCCTACCTGGCAGTCAGCGCGAGAGGAGTGGAGTCTTTCACTGAAAGCATCGAAACAAAGAGTTCTGTCATCGTCGAGTTAACCGAGGAAGGTCTCACTACACTGACGATTACCGCTGTTGATATCGCAGGCAACAGCACGGTATTACTTCATGATGTCGATGTGCCCGATCTCTCCATTGTCGAAGAACCGGTTGTCACGCCTGAGCCAGAGCAAGAGCCCGTCGATGACACCAAACAACCTGCCGTTGACGATACCAGTCAGGCTTCAGAAGGTGGCAGCAGTGGCTCGGCCGGATTGCCGTTCCTGCTACTAATTGCCTTAATCTTATTCCTTAGAAAGACGCATAATAAGCTTTCGTCTATTATCTGGCCTATTTATCAGAGCCCTCCTCGAGCGCTTCCTTGTAGAGATGAACATCCTGTTGCGGGAATGGGATAGAGACACCCTCTTCGTCGAAGCGACGTTTCACTTCTCGTGTGATATCCCAGTAGACATCCCAGTAATCATCCGGCCTTACCCAGGGGCGGCAGACAAAGTTGACGGATGAATCGGCCAGTTCGTGCAGCTTCACTACCGGCTCAGGCTCTGCCAGGATATGCTCATTCGCCGCGATGATCTCTTCCAGGATATGCTGCGCTTTATCGATATCATCGTCATAACCGATACCGAAAACCATATCGACACGACGCCTGGTGATGCCGGTAACGTTCACAATGACATCGCCCCAGACCGAGTTATTGGGCACGATGACGAGCTGGTTGTCCGGTGTTCTCAGCTGTGTCGACAGCAGGTTCATCGATTCGACCTTGCCCAGTGTGCCAGCCACATTGATCATGTCACCCATATCGAATGGACGGTAGATCAGCATGAGGATGCCGCTGGCAAAATTGCTCAGCGAGTTCTGCAAGGCGAAAGCGATGACGAAACCGGCGGCACCGATGATAGCCAGTACCGGGCCGATATTGACTTCTAATGCAGACAGACCGATAAACAGGCCGATGAACAGCACGAGCCGGCGTGCACTCATCACCAGGAAGTCACTCAGCAGTGTCGAGATATTGCGCGACTTCGAGGTGGCTTTCCTGGCCGCTTTTCCAGCGACGATAGAGAGTAGATAGAAGACGATGACGATGACAGTAAACTGGACCAGGTTAACCGCCCAGCGGAAGCCGCCTTCCGGTGACATCAACCAGCCGGTGATCGTGGTCCAGGTCGCGCTGGCGTCAGTGACATCGACCTTGATACCGGAGACAGCTTTGATATAGGTATCGTATTCCGCGGTCTCACCGCCCTTGGTAGCCAACTCGGTTAACACGACATTGAAGCGATCGATAAGCGCCGTTCTTTCAGCCATCAGGTCGGTAACATATTTTACCAGTGCGGTTTTCACACCCTCTTTGGCCTCGGTGGATTCATCCGACACGGCAATCTCTTCACCATCTTCCTTAGCCTTGCTCGTGGCTGTCTTAACCACTTCCTGCAGTGCTTTATCCGTGGCGAGTTTCTGTTCAACCTCGCTCGATTCCTTCAAGGCTTCTTTGGCTTCATCGACTGCCTCTGATACTTCCTCTTTCGCTTCAGGGTCGTCGACCTGTTTCGCTTCTTTTACCTCTTCGAGTGCTTGCTCGACTTCTTCTGCCTTGTCTATCTCCTGCTTCTTGTAGATGGCAGCGACTTCGGCATTGCTGATCTCCTCGACTTTAGCTTTAAGCAATAACAGCCAGGCCTGTGCTTCAGCTTCCAGTTCGCACTTCCTCAGCGGCTTGACGTGAAGAGCCAGCACTTCGACTGGTACCGATGCATCATCACTAGTTACCGCCTTGATATCAGACGGGCATTCGTCAGTAGCAAAGACAGTATTCGATAGCATCATCAAAATAATTGCCGGCCACAACAGCCCGTTCCATACTGCAATTTTTGTATTCATCAGCTTCGTTCCCCCAAGTGATGTTATAGCGAGTGAAGTTTTGTCGGGTGATTAAAGGTGATCTTGAGAGCACACCAATCGTGAAAATACTATCACTTTCTTATAAAGAGATTTTGCCTGAGGTCAAATCTCAAACAGATTAACCGATTCAAATGCAGACAGGATGTATTTTCCGGCCTTCTAACAATCTTACACATATTTGACTTTCTCTTAATCTATCTAAACTTTCACTGAGCTTTCACTAAACGCCCATCGGCATTAAACTGTATTATCAGTTGTACGCATTTCCAATTATAAAAAGGGGATTAACCATGGCCATCGCAGAAACAGTAAAAAACTATCTCGATCAGAAAGCAGTTGATTACACCCTGTCATCTCATCCACATACCGGCTCCAGCCATGAAACCGCCGAAGCAGCTCATGTCCACGAGGATCACATCGCCAAGGGCGTGATTGTAAAGGATGCCTCAGGCTACGCGATGGTGGTCGTCCCGGCCGGCAATTATGTCGAGATGAAGCATGTACGCAAAGAACTCAACCGTGAGCTGGAACTTGTTGAAGAAGACGAGTTTTGCAAACTATTTTTCGACTGTGAACCGGGTGCGGTACCACCACTCGGCCCGGCTTACCAGGTTGAGACTTTTCTTGATGAGGCGCTAACCAGTCTTGCAAATGTCTATTTCGAAGCCGGCGATCATGAACACCTGGTGCATGTCAGTGGAGATGATTTCAAGGTCTTGCTTGGTGGTGCTCGACACGGCCATTACAGCCATGATGATTGAAGCGATAGAGCCAGTGACAACCAAATTTTTAAACACAGATGAATGAGGGATAAGACTATGCCAAATGAACTCGATCCGCGAATTGACCAATGGTATGCCCATGTTGATAAAGGGCAGCGTTTTTACGTTATAGCTGTTGACGTAGACAAAGACACCGTTGAAGTACAGCATTTTGATGGCAACCTGGAAGAGCTCAGCCTTGAGGAATGGCGTGATCTTCAGATTATCTTGAGTGAAGAGCCTGAAAACTGGTCAGGCGCTCTTGATATTGCAGAGAAAGATGACCTGGGGACCGGCGTAACCGATACCGGTGATAATGACTGGGCTGAACCAGGCAATGATTTCAGAAAGCCCAACAAGTAAACATCGGTATAACTTATAGCTCTCATTCATAAGTACAGAGCATTTAAATGCTTTAGACCTTATTGGCGGATATGCCTGTGTAGCTGGTGATGGCATACCTCCACGATCAGCATCTACCGGCATACAGACGGTATACTGTTTTTTACAAAATAGAATGCTCGCCTTTAAAGAGTACTGCGTTATAACCGATTCCATTTAATATTGTAATTACGAAAGTTATAGTTGAGCATTTTATGCCCCCCGTCGATACTTCAGCCAAGGAAGACAATACCGCAACTGAATTGCTGCAGGTGATAAATACCCTTGTTGCAGAAGTCCAGCCAAATCGCCCCACGAAGGAGATAACACTCGATACCAGTTTTGAAAAGGATCTGGGCCTGGACAGTCTGACCCGTGTTGAACTGGTTTCCCGGGTAGAAAAACAGTTCAAGCTCACACTGCCGGAAGAATATATCGCCGAAGCAGGATCGGCGAGAGATCTGTTACGCGCGATCCAGGGCGCAGCCATGCCCAGGGCAGACTTGCATGAGGCTGGCAAACAGACGCCAGGTGTGTCTGATGTCGGGAGAGAAGTCAGTGCTACCCCGGACGATGCTGTAACACTGATCGATGTGTTGAACTGGCATGTAAACGCACATCCCGACAGGCCGCATATCAGGATGTATAGCGATGGAGGCGATGGCGAGGTAATCACCTACAGGCAGCTTAAGAAGA
>Ga0180435_10006507_pt1 | contig 11190 bp, 6 predicted proteins | sample SS_ome_3_FD_132467 | JGI IMG/M metagenome (GOLD analysis project Ga0180435, IMG submission 132467) | Hypersaline lake sediment archaeal communities from the Salton Sea, California, USA - SS_3_S_1 metaG | ecosystem: Environmental > Aquatic > Non-marine Saline and Alkaline > Hypersaline > Sediment...
TTTCCACTGGATCCTTTACGGGTGCTTGCAAATCCTTCGTAGGACATCAGGGGTCCGCATTCGGTCATCCCGTATCCGATGGTAAATGGAAATTTAATTTTGGTCAGAAAGTCTTCCACCTCGGCTCCCAGTGCAGCTCCCCCCAGCACAGCTTCCCGGAAGCGTCCACCGAAGGTATCCACCAGTGATTTCCTCATCTTTCCAAAGATCAGACCTCTGATCCCCGGAATTTTTGTAAGCACTTTCATGGAGCCCTTCTGTAAAATAGGCAGGAGTTTTTTCTTGTATATCTTTTCGAAGAAGATGGGTACAAAGAGAATCAGGTGGGGCCTGATCTCGGAAAAAGCCTTGATGATGACCGGAGTGGCCGGCAGCTTACCCAGAATCGTTACATGCACTCCCACCGCCATGGGGAAAAGGAAGTCAAAGGCACATCCGTAACAATGCGCCAGGGGAAGAAGGGCCAGCATTTTTTCACCGGAATTTAATTCGATGGAACGCATGGCAAAATCCACATTCCCTGCCAGACTGTTGGCCGAAAGAACCACTCCTTTACTAAAACCTGTAGTACCTGAGGTATAATTGATTTCCACCACATCTTTGTTGTCCACTTCGGCATATTTCACCTGTTCCGGGCCAAATCCCTTGGTGAACTTCTTATAGAACAATTCATCAAGAGCCTCATAAGCCTTTTTGAAGGCAGGCTTGGAGGCAGAAGATAAAATACCCCAATCGTCCAGTGAAAGAATGTTCTTCACAGCTTTCATTTCGGCTTCATCCAGCTCCTGCATGGTCGAATTATCGACCAGCAACATAACTGCATCGGAATGAGAAATGATGGTATGGGCATCGGCCGGCTTAAAATCGGATAATATGGGCACGGCTACTGCACCGTAAGTGATAATGCTCATAAAACCCACACACCAGTTGGAAGAATTCTTTCCGAAAACAGCCACCTTATCTCCCTTCTTCACACCTGCCACCTCGTAAAGGAGATGTAGACGCGCTACCTGTCGAGCCATTTCTCCATAGGTATAGCTAACATCGCTGGTGTAGTCCGACAGGGCCGGAAGGTCAAAATTTTTGGCGAAACTCTCCTCGTAAAGTTTAATAAAGTTCTTCTGCATCATGATGGGGTTAGATTTGTTTTGCTTAAATATATTCAATTCCTGCCAATGTTAAAAAAGCATTAAGCTTTAACACTTGTGGGAAGCATTAGAATCGAACAAAGCAATTATCTTTGGAGCATCCATATGATTGATGCATAAAACAGCCGGTTCCATGATTCATTTCTTCCTTACACAAGACAGTAAAATCATTGCCATAGAGGCAGATACAAGACCAGAATCGACCACCATCGAGAAACTTGAGTGGTTGTTTGGTATGGCTTCTTTTCTACCCTCCAATGAGGTGGATGGCTATTTTGTGGGCCCAAGGAAGGAGATGATTACTCCCTGGAGTACCAATGCCGTGGAGATTACCGGGAATATGGGCATCGATGGGATCAAACGCATCGAGGAATATTTCAAAGTGAAGGGAAAGGATGCGGAATTTGACCCAATGCTGCAGGTCTTGTATCAGGGACTGGACCAGGATCTGTTTTCCATAGACCGAAAGCCGGAATCCATACTGGATATTACCGACATTGAAGCCTACAATGCACAGGAGGGCCTGGCCCTGAATCCAGATGAAATCGAATACCTGGAAGGCGTAAGCAAACGTATAGGCAGACCTCTCACCGACAGCGAGGTATTTGGCTTCTCACAGGTCAATTCTGAACACTGCCGGCACAAGATCTTTAACGGGACCTTCATCATCGACGGCGAAGAGAAAGAATCTTCTCTCTTCCAGCTGATCAAGCTCACTACCAAGACCAATCCCAATCACATAGTATCGGCCTATAAGGATAACTGTTCCTTTGCCGGGGGACCCGTCATCGAGGAGTTTGCCCCGGAGTCGCAGCAAAGCTCCGACTGGTTCAGGGTACGTGACATTGAAACCGTGCTTTCGCTTAAGGCTGAAACCCATAACTTCCCCACTACCGTGGAGCCTTTCAACGGAGCTTCTACCGGGACAGGCGGAGAGATCCGTGACCGTATTGCCGGAGGGAAGGCATCCATTCCCATGGCCGGGACTGCAGTCTATATGACTTCTTATCCCAGATCTGAAGGAGATCGGCCCTGGGAAAAGGCCATGCCTGAAAGACCCTGGCTCTACCAGACCCCAGAGGAGATCCTGATCAAGGCATCCAATGGTGCCAGCGATTTTGGAAACAAGTTTGGTCAGCCCTTGATCTGCGGCAGCCTGCTCACCTTTGAACACGAAGAGCATGGAAAGAAGTTCGGCTACGATAAGGTGATCATGCTGGCCGGGGGGATAGGCTTTGGTAAGCGGGAAGACGCTGAAAAAGATACTCCGGAGACGGGCGACGTGGTGGTACTGCTGGGAGGAGATAACTACCGCATAGGCATGGGAGGCGGAGCTGTTTCGTCTGTGGATACCGGGGAATTTGAAAATGCCATCGAACTGAACGCGGTTCAGCGTGCCAATCCCGAGATGCAGAAAAGGGTGTACAATGCCATTCGCGCTTTCTCCGAATCGACTCATAACCCCATCATCAGTATCCACGACCATGGTGCAGGAGGGCACCTGAACTGTCTTTCCGAACTGGTAGAGGAAACCGGCGGCAAGATCAACCTGGATAAACTACCGGTGGGCGATCCCACCCTCTCTGCCAAGGAGATCATCGGTAATGAGTCGCAGGAGCGCATGGGTCTGGTCATTAGAAAAGAAGATGTGGACAAACTGGTCCGCATAGCCCAACGCGAACGTGCACCCATCTACATCATTGGTGAGATCACCGGGGACCATCGTTTTGTCTTTGAAAGCGAAAAGACCGGCGATAAACCCATGGATCTGGAACTGGTCGACATGTTTGGGAAACCCCCTCGAACGATCATGGACGATCGAAGCCTGAATACTAAATATTCTGACATTAGCGGGACCGCCGCTGAGCTTGCCAGAGACCTGGAAGGAGTCCTTCAACTGGAAGCGGTGGCATGCAAAGACTGGCTCACCAGCAAGGTAGACCGCTCGGTGACCGGGAAGATTGCCAAGCAGCAATGTGCCGGTGAGCTGCAATTACCTCTAAACAATCTTGGTGCAGTGGCCTTGGACTACCAGGGAAAGAAGGGCTATGCCACTTCCATTGGCCATGCCCCCGTAGCAGCCATGGTGGATGAAAAAGCCGGATCTGTGCTATCCATAGCCGAGGCTCTAACAAACATTGTCTGGGCTCCCATGCCCGACCGCATCCGAAGCATTTCCCTGTCAGCCAACTGGATGTGGCCCTGCAAGAACGAAGGCGAAGATGCCAGGCTCTACCAGGCAGCCAAAGCTGCCAGCGACTTTGCTGTGGCCCTGGGTATAAATATTCCCACGGGAAAGGATTCTCTGTCCATGACGCAGAAATACAAGGACCAGGTGGTATATGCCCCCGGTACCGTAATTATATCAGCAGCCGGAGAAGTTACCGATGTCCGTAAGATCGTGGAACCTGTGCTGAAGTCAGATCCTGAAAGCAGACTTATCTATATGGATCTGGCCAAAGACGATTTTAAACTGGGAGGATCCTCCTTTGCCCAGTACAAAAACAAACTGGGAGCCGGAGCGCCCACAGTGAAAGATCCGGAATATTTTGTAAGGGCCTTTAATTTGCTGCAATCGCTTATTGAAGAAGGAAAAATCCTGGCCGGGCACGATGTATCGGCCGGGGGACTGATCAGCTGCCTGATGGAAATGTGTTTTGCCAGTACTTCAGGAGGTGTGGAAGTGGATATATCCGGCATCCCCGGAGACAGCCTCTCCGTGCTATTCAGTGAAAAACCCGGAGTGGTCATACAGGTAGCTCAGCACCATGAAATATCTGCCCTGCTAGAGAAAGAAGGTATCCAACACCATGTGATCGGAAGGCCGGTAGAAGGCCGGATTCTTACCTTGCGTACTACAGATGATAATCTGGACCTGGACATTAATCACTACCGCGATCTCTGGTTCCGCAGCTCCTACCTGCTCGACCGCAGGCAATCGGGTGAAACACTGGCTGCAGAACGCTACCTTAACTATAAAAAGCATGCCCTGGAACTGGACCTGAAAGATTTCCAGGGAACTTTCAAGAGCCTGGGCATTGATCCACACAGAAGGACCAAAAGCGGAGCCAAAGCAGCCATCATCAGGGAGAAGGGTGTGAATGGCGACCGGGAGATGGCCCATGCCCTCTACCTGGCTGGTTTTGATGTGAAGGACGTGCATATGACCGACCTGATTGCAGGACGCGAAACGCTGGAAGAAGTGCAGATGATCGTCTTTGTGGGTGGCTTCTCCAATTCGGACGTTCTGGGTTCAGCCAAGGGCTGGGCCGGTGCCTTCAAATACAACGAAAAAGCCCGTATTGCCCTGGAAAAGTTCTATGCACGGAAAGACACCCTTAGCCTGGGTGTTTGCAACGGATGCCAGCTGATGATCGAACTGGACCTGGTGCTTCCTGAACACGAAGAAAAGCCCCGCATGCAGCACAATGCCTCGGGTAAATTCGAATCGGCCTTCCTGGGTCTTAAGGTGGAGAAAAATCCCTCCATCATGTTAGGCTCCCTGGAAGGCATGAACCTTGGGATCTGGGTGGCACACGGCGAAGGCAAGTTTGTACTTCCCCGGCCCGAAAGCGAGTACCATATTGCTGCCCGCTACAGCCACTCCACCTATCCTGCCAATCCCAACGGATCGGATTACGATGTGGCTGCCCTGTGCTCGGCCGATGGCCGTCACCTGGCCCTGATGCCTCACCTGGAAAGGGCCTATCAGCCCTGGCAGTGTGCCTTTTATCCCGACGACCGGAAACAGGACGATGCTACTCCCTGGCTGGAGGCCTTTGTGAATGCCCGCAGGTGGATTGATAAATCCTGAACCTGCCTGAAGGCCATAGGTTCACCCAAGTCAGCTTCGGAATCCATTTTGTCCGCTTCGCCTTAAAATCTATATCAGGCAGGAGAAAACTATTCTATATTTGAAATCAGGTATATCAATCATTCAGACCATGAAAACATATACAGTTTACAGGAATGCAGGTCAGCGCATCCTTACAACAGCCCTGGCATGCATACTGACATTAACTAACTTGACCGCTCAGGAAGACCTGTCAGGGACCGTCACCTACCAGCAGGTTGTTCGCTACAATTTTGAGAATATCGAAAAAGCACATGGAAACGACCAACGTACACAGGATTGGCTGGCAACCCTGCCCAAGGAGGGAACCAGCATCCAGGTCTTAAATTTCAACAGTGAAGAAGCCCTGTTTGAAGAGGACGACTCGGAAAAGGAGGCTACCCCTGCCGGATTGCAGCGGGCCCTTATGTTTGAAAACTCACTGAAACCTGCCAATCCAGTCGCGCAAAAGGTGTATTACAATTTTGACAAGAACCATAAACTGGAGCAGGTGGAGTTCATGACCCGCGTCTTCCTGGTAGAGTCTGAGATTAAGTCCGTGCCATGGAAGCTGGGCAGTGAAAAGAAAAAAGTACTGGATTACATCTGCCTGGGAGCCTCAGCAACTATTGACGATCAGGAGATTAAGGCCTGGTTTGCCCCTGAGATCCCGGTATCGCTGGGACCCTCTGTCTTTGGTGGATTGCCTGGCCTGATCCTTGCAGTGGAACGGAATGGAGAAACTGCCTATGTGGCTACCTCGGTAAACCTCGATCCTGCTACTATTTTATCCATCGCAAAACCAAATAAAGGCAGCAAAGTGAGCCGGGAGGAATTCGCAGCCATCCGGAAAGAAAAGGAGAAAGAACGGGAAGAGAATACCCAGAGCAGGGAAATGTACCACAGATAGAAGCCATGAAATTCCTTATATCGACCATACTGGTGCTGGCAGTTAACCTGGCTATGATAGCACAGGAATCCCTGGGGGGGACTGTCATCTATACCAGAACCATTAGCTATGATTTTCAAAGCACGGGCAATCCCGAATGGGATGCCTATGCCAAGACCCTGCCCAAGGAGGGGAGGTTTGAAAGACAACTCCTCTTCACTTCAGAGGCCTCCCTCTATAAGGAATCCCGTTTTTCAGAGGATGCCCTTAAAGGGGCCCATCAGAAAGCAGCCTTTTTCGTGAATTATGGAAAGCCTCCCAGTCCTGCCCTTAAGGAACTTTACATCCACTTCCAGAAGGAGGAGCGCTGTGCCCTGCTGGAATTTATGACCCGCGATTTCCGGGTCAAAAATTCCCTGGAAAAGAAGAACTGGAAGTTAATTCCCGAACGAAAGAAGATCGGTGAGTATGTATGCATGAAGGCCACCGTTATTCATGAGGGAGATGAAGTGACTGCCTGGTTCACACCTCAAATACCAGTACCGGCAGGGCCAGCCGAATATTATGGGCTGCCCGGACTGGTGCTGGCAGTGGAACGCCTGGACGAAACCATTTTTCTGGCTTCAGTGGTGGATCTCACTCCTCCGGATCCTGAATTACTGCAGGAACCGGGCGACGGTAGGTTTACCTCAGTGAAGGATTTTGACCGGATCGTTGCAGAAAAGGTGGAAGAATTCAAACAAAATGGTATGGGTAAAAACGATTACTATCAAAAATGACGGGATTAAGGAGCGTGAAAGTAGCAGAACTGAATAAAAAAATCCTGGGAGTCCTTCTTACACTGGCACTGGCCACTCCCCTGCTGGCTCAGCATAACCTGAAAGGAAAAGTGAGTGACCAGCAAGAGCAGGCACTGAGCTATGCCACCGTAGCCCTGCTACATCCGGGCGATTCGGTATTGATTTATTTCGGGGTGACCGACGACCAGGGTGAATTTAGCGTACGGAACATCAAAAAAGGTGACTACCTCCTTCAGTATTCATATGTAGGCATGGAGACTCTATACAGAGACCTGTCCATTCCACTAGCAGATGGGGAAGATCTGGGAATGCAGGTCCTGGCGCCCAATACTCTGGAAGAGGTGACCATTATCGAGGAATATGTACCCATAACCTTCCGAAGCGATACCGTGGAATTTAATGCCAATGCCTTTACCACCCAGAGCAATGCAGTGGTAGAGGATCTTTTGAAGAAGATTCCGGGCATCGAGGTGGATGAAAGTGGAAACATGAAGGCCATGGGAGAGGAAGTCCTGAATGTGAGGGTGGATGGCAAGGAATTTTTTGGAAAGGATCCCAAGGTGGCCACCAAGAACCTGCCGGCCGAGGCGATCAAAAAGGTTCAGGTCTTCGATAAAAAGTCCGACGAATCGGAGTTCACCGGAGTGGATGACGGAGTCAGGGAGCGGACCATCAACCTGATGCTGAACGAAGATCACAAGCAGGGCTATTTCGGAAATGTAACAGCCGCCTACGGTACCAACAACAGGTACAATGCCGGGGGAAGAATCTACCGTTTTTCGGAAAAACTACAGAGTGCCGTCCTGGGCAGAGCCAACAACATCAACGACTTTGGCTTTGACCGCGGCAAGGAGTGGGGAAGCAAGGTAAGGGGAGAGAACAAAACTCTGTCGGGAGGTCTCAACCTCAGTTACAATGCCGAAGAAAGCAACCGCTACTTCCTATCCTACCTGGCCAGCAGCACCACCAATGAACTTGAAGAACTCACCTCTACAGAAAACTACCTGCAGGAAGGGAGCTATTATCAGCAATCCGATGTAATTCAGGAAGAAATAACTTCTCCCCATAGGGTGAACATGGGGATACGTCACAAGTTTAATGAGCAGCACAACCTGATCCTGGACGGGGACCTGAGCCTGAGCTCCAATCAATTGATAAGTGAGGGAATGACATATACGGGACTGGAGGATTCATTGATCAACAGTCTGAAGAACCTCACCGACCTGGAATCGACAGTAATCGATGCCAGTGGCAAAGCTTCCTATGTGGCCAAGTTTAACCAGGACCGGACACAATTTAAACTGGAAGCCAATGGTTTTTACCATAAGAATAATTCCTTGCTGAACTGGCAGGATTCCATCACCCTTCATGGTCCGGACAGCCTGGATCTGTATGTGCAATTCCGGGATGACCAGAACGACCGGACCGGACTTAGCCTTACTCCCAGCCTAATGCATAAGATCAAGCAGTTCTGGTATATCACCGCCGGTATAGAACTTGGAAGTCAGAACCAAAGCCTGAACCGTCAGCACAGGGTAGAGCAGGAAGGGCTGGTGAGCCTGGATACCCTCTTCCCGTCTTTTACCACAAGGCAACTTTCTGCAGGCCCCATGCTCTCTTTGAAACGCAGCTCCAACCGCTCCCAGATTGAATTCAGCCTCATAGGAACCTGGAATCAGTTCGATAAAGTGCTGGCGGGCAACAGTGTGGATAAACCCATTTATTTTTTCTTTCAACCTGGTATTAATTATGAATACCGTTACCGGACGGGCCGAAGGATAAATTTCAGGTATAGCACCACAGTGAACATGCCTTCCATCACCCAGCTATACCCGGTGGCCAATACCCTGAACCTGCTTTCTGTCATCCAGGGAAACCTGAACCTGGATCCCGAATACTCTCATAACCTGCAGGGCTCCTGGTGGTATTTCGACCAGTTTTCCTTTACTTCGGTATTTGCCATGCTGGGAGGAAGCTATACCAGGGACAAAATTGCCTGGTCTCAGAGCACCAGCGAACAGCTGCTTACCGTGATGAGTCCGGTGAACACACCGGATCATCGATCAGTCTTTTCTTATGCTTCCTTCTCTACGCCCATACGAAAACTGGGGATAAAAATAAGCCTCGTCTCTCATGAAAACTGGAGCAGGGGCATGGGGATTATCAATGGTGAAAACAATACCCAGACCAATTTCACCCATTCCCTCAGGCTCCGATTCGAAAATCGGAAAAAACAAAAATGGGATGCTGCCGTTGGTGGCAACATGGCCATTACCGACGCCAAATACTCCATCTCCTCCATGAATTCCGTGTATTACAACACAGCTCTTTTTACCGATCTTCGCTTTACTCCCAGCGAGAAATGGAGTTTCGAAACAGAGGCACAGGTAGTGAACTACAACGCGCAAAACCTGGATGAAAGCGTGAACATCCCCTTATGGACAGCTGGCATAAGCTATTACTTCCTGAGGGGCGAACGAGCGAGCCTGAGCCTCAAAGGCTACGACCTGCTGAATAAACAACAGGGCTTTCTAAATTCTTCCAACGCCAACTATCTGATGTTGCAGGAATGGAATACCATCGGACGTTATGTGATGTTGGAATTTAAAATGCGTATCGGACGATAAAAGGCCATTAGATGCAAAAGAACAAAAGATACGCACTCCTGGTCCTCCTGATCTCGGCCCTCCTGGTATCGGTCCTCTTCAATTTCAGGATCTTTCTCTGGGCGCTGGTCAATGGCCTCACCGAAGAGATCAAGCCCAAGCTGTCCTACCATATGTTTAATTTCATTATTGAGTTTGTGGTATTTTTCCTGGCGGGGATGTTAAATTATGCCTGGACCGATTCCCTGATCAGGAAATTCTCTATGCGAAAGTGGAGAATACCCTTTACCGTCCTGAGCAACCTGCTGGTTTTCTTTATACTGATCCCTATGGGAAAACTGTTTCACACCTGGTACTTTCTGGGACGCTATGAAAACAAGGAAATAGAATTTGAGATTCAGAACTTCCTGGTTATCAACATTTCCGTATTCCTTTTGGCCATTGTATTAGCCAATCTACTGCTGTTGATGAAAAAAATGAAGCTGGCCGAGCAGGAAAACATGCGCCTGATGGAAGAGAAGTCCAGGGCAGAGTTGAATGCCCTTAAGGAGCAGATCAGTCCCCACTTCCTCTTCAACACCCTGAGTACCCTGAGCACCATGGTAAGAAATGAAAAAAAGGAGGCTGGACTTGAATTTATTGGGGAAATTTCCAAAGCCTACCAGTATACTCTCTCCACCAAGGAAGACCTGGTAAGCCTGAAAGAAGAGCTGAGCTTCATTGATTCCTATATTTTCCTGCTGAAAAAACGCTTTGGGGAAAAACTGAGTTTTACGGCGGAAGTATCTGAGGACCTGAAAGCCTTCAAGATTCCACCCATGTCCCTGCAATTGCTTGTTGAGAACGCCATCCAACATAATATCATCACCAGGGAATCGCCGCTCCACATCCGGATATTTACGGAAAATGGTCTTGTCTGCGTGGAAAATCCGCTTCAAGAGAAGGAATCAAAAGCGGAAAGTCTGGGCATCGGGCTGAAAAACCTGAGCAACCGTTACCTCCTTCTTTCGGAAAAAGATATTGTTATTAGCAGGGAAAATCAGATATTCAGGGTAAAGTTGCCCCTTTTGTAATATGAGAGTTCTGGTCCTGGAAGATGAATCGGGTGCCGCCCGCAACCTGCTGGACCTCCTTGAAGAGGTGGATCCTGGCCTGGAGATTGTCGCAGTCCTGGAGTCGGTCAGGGAGGCAATCTTTTGGTTAGAGAAAAATCAGAGCCCCGATCTGGGCTTTTTTGATATCCGCCTGGCCGACGGAGAATCCTTCGAGGTTTTTGATAAAACTATCATAAACTTTCCGGTAATTTTCACCACTGCCTATGATGAATATGCATTAAAAGCTTTCAAAGTAAACAGCATCGATTACCTGATGAAACCGGTGGACAAAGATGATTTGGGAGCAGCCCTTGAAAAATACCGCACACTGTACCGGAAGGATAGTTCCTACGATCCCGGGAAGCTGCAAAACACCCTTCTGGAGTTGCATTTACAGGAAGAGAAACAGTATAAGAAAAGCTTCCTGGTATACGTAAAGGATCAGATTATCCCGGTGGCTGTTGAGCAGATTGCCTACTTTTGTCTTGACCATAAGAGGGTGTATTGCGTAACTGTCAAAGACAAGAAATACCTCATTGACCAGGCCCTGGATAAGATCGGGTCGCAGCTGGATCCCGAGAATTTCTTCCGGGCAAACAGACAGTACCTGGTTTCCCGGCAATCTGTAAAATCTGCCCATCAGCACTTCAATCGAAAACTCAGGCTCCAGCTCTCCCCTGCTCCCGAAAAGGACGTACTGATCGCCAAACCAAAGGCTGCCCAGTTCAAAGCCTGGCTTGAAAGATAGACCTTCTGTGGCGGTAAACAGACTACAGTATGAATGGAAGAATGGCTTTCCTTTCTACGGGGTATTCAGGAAA
>Ga0180435_10006508_pt1 | contig 11190 bp, 8 predicted proteins | sample SS_ome_3_FD_132467 | JGI IMG/M metagenome (GOLD analysis project Ga0180435, IMG submission 132467) | Hypersaline lake sediment archaeal communities from the Salton Sea, California, USA - SS_3_S_1 metaG | ecosystem: Environmental > Aquatic > Non-marine Saline and Alkaline > Hypersaline > Sediment...
CTCGCCCTACTTCGAGATCATCAAGTATCCCTACCTCGGGCTCGCTGACCTCGGCCTTTACCGCAGGCTACCGTGGATCGACGAAGAGATTTATTACAACGACGAGGCGGATGCCTTTCATCCAGATCGCCCGCCCGCGGAAAGCGTTGAACAAGCGGAAAAGAACGAGCAGGACATCAAACCTGAACAAACGGTTCGCCGTTTCGGTCGCATCGGTAATTTTTCCTTCCTGGGACACAAGAGGTGACGCCATGTGGATCACGGGCTTGTTGATGACTGTTGCAGCCGTGTGGGTACTGGCCTACATGGGGGCTAACTCAGTGACCTGGATTGGTGCCTTTCTGGTGGGGCTGGCCTTGGTGACCTTCGGTACCGGGGTCGCCTGGTATGTCTCCGCGCCCCTGTGGATGGCTGCTACTGCCGTGGTTCTGTTACTTGGCGTACCCCGAATCCGCCGTCGTTATGTCACTGCACCGCTGTTGCGCCAGTTCCGCAGAGTCATGCCGCCGATGTCGCAGACAGAGAAAGAGGCCCTGGAAGCAGGCAGTGTCTGGTGGGACGCGGAACTGTTCAGTGGTCGCCCAGACTGGCTGCGCCTGCTGCGCATGCCGCGTCCGCGCCTAAGCCCCGAGGAACGCGAATTTCTGCAAGGTCCCACCGAGCACCTGTGCCGCCTGCTCGATGACTGGCAGATCACCCAGCACGATCAGGATTTATCGCCCGAGGCCTGGGACTACATCAGGCAACAGGGATTCTTTGGCCTGATCATCCCAAAGCGTTTTGGTGGCAAGGGGTTCTCTGCCCTAGCCCATTCCGAGGTGGTGATGAAACTGGCCAGTCGCAGCATCACGGCCGCGGTAACCGTGATGGTCCCCAACTCGCTAGGCCCGGGCAAACTGCTGCTGCACTACGGCACACGCGAGCAGCAGGAGTATTACCTGCCCCGCTTGGCGCGGGGCGAGGAAATCCCCTGTTTTGCCCTGACCGGGCCGGATGCCGGCAGCGATGCCGGCGCTATTCCTGACACAGGAGTGGTCTGTCACGGCGAATGGGAAGGTGAGCAAGTGCTGGGCGTGCGCCTCAATTGGGACAAGCGATACATTACCCTTGGCCCCGTGTGCACCCTGCTCGGCATGGCGTTCAAGCTCTCTGATCCGGACCATCTGCTCGGCGACGAGGGAGAACGCGGCATTACCCTGGCACTGATTCCGCGTGAAACGCCCGGGGTCGAAATCGGCGAGCGCCACATCCCGCTGAACATCCCGTTCCAGAATGGCCCTAATAGCGGCCGTGACGTCTTCATCCCCATGAGCCAACTGATTGGCGGCCAGGAGCACATCGGAAACGGTTGGAAATTGTTGGTGGAGTGTTTGGCTGAGGGCCGCGGGATCTCGTTGCCGTCACTGAGCGTTGGCGCAGGCAAACTGGCCAGCCGCTATACCGGTGCCTATGCTGCCATCCGTCGCCAGTTCAACATGCCGATCGGTCAGTTCGAGGGTATTGAGAAACCGCTTGCACGCATTGCCGGGCTGACCTATCAGATGGATGCCGCCCGCCAACTCACCTTGGGTGCGCTGGATATCGGTGAAAAGCCGTCGGTGATCTCGGCCATTGTCAAGTACCACCTGACCGAGAAGTACCGCGAATGCATCAACGATGCGATGGACATCCAAGGTGGCTCTGGCATCTGTATGGGGCCTTCTAACCTTATTGCTCGCGCTTACCAGGCCATCCCCATCGCCATCACGGTCGAAGGGGCAAATATCCTGACCCGTAGCATGATCATCTTTGGCCAGGGCGCAATCCGTGCCCATCCGTGGATTCTCAAGGAGATGGCCGCAGCGCAGCACCAAGACAGGCACCAGGCTGTGCTGGATTTCGATCACGCCCTGTTCGGCCATGCTCGCTTTTTAGTCCGTAATATCGCCCGTAGCCTGTTCCTTGGCCTGACACGCGGCCGCTTCAGCAGTACGCCGGTGCGCGGCCCGACCCGCCGTTACTACCAGCAACTGCACTGGATGAGCGCCGCCTTTGCCCTGAGCGCAGATGTGGCCATGATGACGTTGGGCGGTGCTCTCAAGCGCAAAGAACGCCTGTCGGCGCGACTGGGCGACATCCTCAGCGAGTTGTATCTGACCTCGGCCGTGCTCAAGCGTTTCGAGGATCAGGATCGGCCGGAGGGAGACCTGCCAGTAGTGCAATGGTGTTGTGAACAATCGTTGTATCGCATGCAGGAGTCTTTCCGTCTGCTGTTCCGCAACCTTCCCTTCCGTCCCTTGGCCTGGTTGCTGCGCCTGATGGTGTTCCCCAGCGGTCAACCTTATACAGAAACTCGCGACAGCCTGGATCACCGGGTCGCTCAAGTCCTGCTCAAGCCCGGCGAGACACGTGATCGCCTGACCGCCGGCATCTTCATCACCAGCGAAGAAGGTTTTCGCCAGGGGGTAATCGAGTTGGCCTTTACCCAGGCCGCCAAGGTCGCGCCGATAGAAAAGACACTACGAGTGGCACGCCGTAACGGTTTGATCAACGGGCGTGACCTTGTCTCGCAGGTGCGCGAGGCGCTCTCCCAGGGGATCATCGAACCCGAAGATGCCGCCGCGATGGAGGAGATGCAGGCACTGCGCGCCCGCGTTGTCGCGGTCGACAGCTTTGCACACTATGGCAAGCAGTACGCCCTGGACCGCGACCCCGATAAGCCGGCGCGCTCTGCCCTGCGATCCATCAAGTGAGGAATGGCCATGTCTGATCGAAATGTATTCATCGTCGACGGTACCCGTACTCCGCAGTTGAAGGCTCGCGACAGACCCGGTCCTTTCCATGCCAGCGACCTGGCGCATGCGGCAGGTCGTGCGCTAATGATGCGCTTGGGCGTCGAGCCTGAAACATTGGACGAGGTGGTGCTTGGCTGCATCGCCCCCGGTCCGGACGAGGCGAACATCGCCCGCGTGGTGGCCTTGCGACTGGGTTGCAACGAAAGCACTCCGGCCTGGACAGTGCAGCGCAACTGCGCGTCCGGGATGCAGGCCATCGACAGCGCCGCAAACAGCATTCGCTTGGGGCATGCCGAACTGGTGTTGGCCGGTGGCACCGAGGCCATGAGCCATCACCCTGTGCTGCTTAACGAGATGATGGTTGCATGGCTTGGTGCATGGTCGCAGGCCCGTTCGCTCGGCGCACGCGGGCGAGCCCTGATGCAACTGCGCGCTGCTCACTTCAAACCTGTTATCGCACTGCTGCGCGGCCTGACCGACCCGGTGGTGGGCCTCTCGATGGGACAGACCGCCGAGGAACTGGCCACCCGTTTCCACATCCCTCGCGAAGAAATGGATGCCTTTGCAGTGCGTAGTCATCAACGTCTCGCCAATGCCGTGGAGCAAGGAAACCTGGATGAAGTCGTGCCGCTTTACGACAGCGATGGCGGCGTCTACACGGCCGACGACGGGCTGCGCGCCGACAGCAGTATCGAAAAGCTGGCCAAACTCCGGCCTGTGTTTGATCGGGTCGGCGGCAGCGTTACCGCCGGTAACAGCGCGCAGGTAACCGATGGCGCGAGCATGCTGCTGCTTGCTTCGGAGAAAATGGTTGAACAACGGAACCTGCCCGTACTTGGCCGGATCGTCGACAACCAGTGGGCAGGACTGGCGCCCCAGCACATGGGGCTCGGTCCTGTGTATGCGATGGCGCCGCTGATGCATCGCCACGGCCTGGATAGCGGGGATATCGACAACTGGGAAATCAACGAGGCCTTCGCGGCACAGGTACTGGCATGCCTGAAGGTCTGGCAGGATGCCGACTTCTGTCGTGACACTTTGGGACTGCCCGAGGCCTTTGATCCTATCGACCGGGATAAACTCAATGTCGATGGTGGTGGCATCAGTCTCGGACACCCCGTGGGCGCCAGTGGTGCACGCATCGTATTGCACAGTCTCAAGTACCTGCAACGCCGTGGTGGCCGCTATGGCATGGCCAGCCTGTGCATTGGCGGCGGCCAGGGTGGCGCCATGTTGCTTGAGTCGATTCACTAGGAGAACGCGATGAACATGCATTTCACATGGGAAGTCGACCAGGACCGGATCGCGTGGTTGGCTGTCGACAAGGCCGAAGCCAATGCCAACGTGCTGACCGAAGAGGTACTTGAGGCGTTCGATCAGGCCTTGGTCAGTCTCGCCCAGGATCACCCGAAAGGGCTGGTGATCTACTCGGCCAAGAAAAATGGTTTTATCGCCGGTGCCGATGTGAAAGCCTTTGCCAGGGTCAGCAGCGAAACCGCGGCACAGAAGCATATCCAGCGTGTGCACGAGATTTTCCATCGCCTGGAATCGCTGGCCTTCCCCAGCGTGGCGATGATTCACGGCTTCTGCCTTGGTGGCGGACTGGAACTGGCGCTGGCCTGTACCTACCGGGTCGCGCGCAATGATGAGGGAACGCGCCTGGGTTTCCCCGAAGTGCGCCTGGGTATTTTTCCAGGCTTTGGCGGCACTGTTCGCAGTATTCGTACTATCGGCCACCTGTTGGCTATGCAGATGATGTTGAGTGGCCGTAGCATCAATGGTCGCAGTGCAAAACGTATGGGCCTGGTCGACCAGACGGTGCCACAGCGCCAGTTGCGCAACGTTGCGCGACAGGTTCTGTTGCAACAACCGGCACCAAAACGCACCGGCCTACTCAAGCGCCTTCCGGGATTCGCTCCGTTTCGCCCATTGGTGGCAGCCGTGATGAAACGTCAGATACGCAAGCAGGCTGACCCCTCTCACTATCCTGCCCCCTATGCGCTGCTGAAACACTGGATGCTGCATGCCGGTAGCTCGCGTGACATGTACAAAAGCGAGGCCAGCGAAGTAGCACGGTTAATCTGCAGCGACGGCGCGCAGGAACTGATCCGCGTGTTCCTGTTGCAGGATCGCTTGAAGTCACTAGGCGACAAGCAGGCTTTTTCGCCCAAACATGTGCATGTGGTCGGCGGCGGCATCATGGGCGGTGATATCGCGGCCTGGTGCGCCCTGCGCGGGATGCGCGTGACTCTGCAGGACAGGGCGCCGGAGATGTTGGGTAAGGCGGTGGCGCGTGCGCACCAGCTATTTAAACGCAAGCTCAAGGATCGCTACCAAGTGCAGCCGGCTATCGATCGCCTGATGCCGGATCATGAAGGGGCCGGCGTCCCGCAGGCCGACGTCATTATCGAGGCGATCTTCGAAGACCTTGAGGCCAAACAATCCGTGTATGCGCAGATTGAACAGCGCATGAAACCGGGTGCCATTCTGGCCACGAATACGTCGAGCATCCCCTTGCGGGAGTTAGGTGAGAAGCTCGCCCAACCGCGTCGTCTGGTCGGGCTGCATTTTTTCAACCCGGTGGCCAAGATGCCGCTGCTGGAAGTTGTCAGCGAACCGGATACCGACCCAGAGGTCTTGCGCCAGGCGCTGAGTTTCGCGCGTCACATCGACAAGCTGCCGCTGCCGGTGCGCTCGTCACCGGGTTTCCTGGTCAACCGGGTGTTGATGCCCTACCTGCTCGAGGCCGTTGAAATGCTCGATGAAGGCATCGAGGCTCCCCTGATCGATCGTGCCGCGGTGCGTTTCGGTATGCCGATGGGGCCGATCGAACTGGCCGACACCGTTGGCCTGGATGTTTGCTTGTCGGTCGCGCGCAAGATGAATGAAAAACTAGGCAACGAGGTGCCAGAACGTCTCGCGGAACTGGTTGATGCCGGCCAATTTGGGCGCAAGACTGGCCAAGGATTCTATGCCTGGAAAAAAGGTAAGGTGCAGAAGCCTGCTCTGCGTGAAAAGCAGGAGCACCTGATGGGGGAATTGTCCGACCGCCTGATCCTGCGCCTGGTCAACGAATCGGTCGCCTGCCTGCGCGAAGGCGTGGTGGAAGATGCGGACCTGCTGGATGCTGGCGTGATATTTGGTACCGGGTTCGCGCCTTTCCGTGGCGGACCAATGAACTATGTTCATAGACAGGGGAAGCAACAATGTGAATCCCGCTTGCACCAGCTCGAATCGCATTATGGCTCGCATTTTCATGCTGATGACGGTTGGGGATCGATGGCCTGAATAGATTTGTGGACTGGAGATAGCACGATGTTACCGGAACAACAGGTGATAGCCCTGGAAGCAGCCTCCACCCTGGGCGAGGCGTTTCACGAACGGGTGCTGCGTACCCCCGATTCACTCGCCTATGTGCAGCATCGAGACGGAGATTGGTGTGAGTTCACCTGGCGGGAGACGCAGGCGATGGCTGCGCGTTGGCAGGCAGCCATGCTGCGTGACGGTCTACAGGCTGGCGACCGTGTGGCCATTATGTGTGCCAATGCCTGGGAGTGGGCAATTTGTGACCTGGCCGCACAGGGCCTGGGCTTGGTGACTGTGCCGATCTACACAAACGATCACGACGAAAACATCGCCTGGGTTCTTGAAGACTCCGGCGCGCGCATGCTGTTCGTTCAGACCCAAGCACATTGGCAAATCCTGCAGCCGATTTCCGAGCAGCTGCGTAAACTGCTGCGGATCGTCAGCCTGGAGCGCTTGGACAACGGGTTGCCGAACGTCGAAGCAACGAACGACTGGATACCTGAATCAGAGGCCGAGTACCAGGTGCGTGAATGCGACCCTTACGACCTCGCTACCATTGTGTATACATCCGGCACGACAGGGCGTCCCAAAGGCGTGATGCTCAGCCATTACAACATCCTTTGGAACGTGTCGGCGGCCCTGAACGAGATCAAGGTGTTCGAACATGACCTGTTGTTGTCGTTTCTCCCTTTATCTCACACGCTGGAACGAACCGCCGGTTATTACCTGCCGATCGTTACCGGCACGCCGGTGGCGTTCAACCGTTCGATCCCGCAACTGGCGGAAGACCTGTTGCAGGTCCAGCCCACGCTGATGATCTCGGTGCCGCGCATTTTTGAGCGTGTCTACGGGAAGATCACCAGCAAGCTGCATCAAGAATCGCCTTTGAAGCAAAGACTCTTCAATACGGCAGTGAGTCTCGGCTGGCGACGTTTCGAGTACCAGCAAGGACGGGCGAAATGGTCTCCGGCGCTGTTGCTCCAACCGATACTGGATAAACTCGTCGGGCGTAAGGTTCGCGCCAAACTTGGGGGACGCATGCGTTTTACGGTTTGTGGCGGCGCGCCGTTATCTCCGGATATCGCCAGCTTGTTCATTGGTTTGGGAATTCCGATCTTGCAGGGTTACGGGCTGACCGAAACCAGCCCCGTAATAGCTGCCAATCGTCTCCAAGATAACCAGCCTTCGTCGGTAGGGGCGCCGCTGCCCGGTGTCGAAACCCGTGTCACCGAACAGGGTGAATTGCTTACCCGTAGCCCCAGCGTCATGATGGGATATTGGAACAACCCGAAGGCCACCGCCGATATCATCGATGAAGATGGCTGGCTGCACACGGGAGACAAGGTGGCCATCGATGTCGAAGGCCATATCAGTATCACCGGCCGCATGAAGGAAATCATCGTGCTTTCCAACGGGGAAAAGGTTCCACCGGCGGACATGGAAAGCGCCATCGGCCTGGATGACCTGGTAGACCAAGTCATGGTAATCGGCGAAGGAAAGCCGTACCTCAGTGCCCTGCTGGTTCCAAATGCTGAAGCATTTGCGGAATTGGCGGATCATCTGCACCTGGACCCCGCCAACCACAAGACCTACGACGACGAAAAGGTCGTTGAATTGTTCATGCAGCACGTTGCCGAACGCACGCACGCCTTTCCCGGTTATGCCCAAATCCGCCAGATTGCCGTGGTACCCGAAGCCTGGACGCCGGATAATGGCCTGATGACACCGACTTTGAAGCTGCGCCGCAGCCGTATCCTTGCGCACTTCCAACATGAGGCCGAACGACTCTATGCTGGACACTGACAATGCGTTGGGTAATCCGCGTGAATTGACTTACCGCGTGGTGGCGATGCCTGCGGACACCAATGCCTATGGCGATATCTTCGGTGGCTGGCTGATGTCTCAAGTGGATATTGCCGGCAGTGTGCTGGCCATTCGCGCAGCAGGTGGGCGCGTCGCAACTGTCGCAGTCAAGGAATTCAGGTTCATAGCACCGGTTGCCGTGGGTGACCTGGTCAGCTGTTACGCACAGGTCGTCGAAGTCGGCCGAACATCCATTACCGTTCATATCGAAGCAGAAGCCGCGCGCCAGCGCAGTAACGATATCGATGCCCAACACCTGGTCGCCAATGCGACCCTGGTCTATGTCGCCATGGGTGAAGACGGGAAGCCTCGGCCGGTCGATCAGTCGACTGGAAAGTGAGAATTATTGATCTGGATCGCTATCTGCCCTTCTGGATACCTGTGGTAGCATGGCAAAACTTGCTTGAATTATGTCGTCCATGCTGTATTTACAAGGCCTCAGAAACCGATCTTTTACCGCTGTGATCGCACAGTGGCTGGTCGTATTGTTCCTGTTGCAGGCCATGCTGCCGGTACAGGCGCATAGTCGTATTGACGCCGACGACCACGGTACCCCCGTGGTGATCTGTACCCTGCAGGGCGACAAAACCGTCATTATCCATTTCGATGACCCGCAGCAATCCCACGCTGATGCATTACCCTCGGCCGCTATGCTGTTCTCGGACCTGCTCAATGATTTGTCCCCGACACATGCAGTAGTTCGTCCACCGATGCGGGTTCTTGGTCGTATCCAGGCTTCCCAGGAACTTGTTGTCCACGTCGCCAGTCAGGCGATCGTTGATGCTAGCAGTCGCGCTCCGCCGCGCGCCTGACCCCCTTCTATCCCCCTATTGTTTGTTTGGGTCGGCGGGTTGATCCGTCGTCCAAAGTCTTACGTCCGTGCCATGCGCGTACGTTATCCAGGAGAAATGTGTCATGAAAAAAATTGCGATCTTTGCCGGGATTTTTCTGGCCGGCATCATGGGCATCGCCCAGGCCGCCGAGAATCAGAATATCGAAGTGGTTAACGCCTATGCGCGGGCTGTTCCGCCCAGTGCACCAAACAGTGCCGCTTTTATGCTGATCCACAACCACAGCGACGCGGAACGCCATCTCGTGTCAGCTGAATCCGATGTTTCCGAAGTCACCGAGTTACACAACCATATCAACGACAACGGTGTGATGCGTATGCGCCAGGTGCCTCGAATCACGGTTCCGGCCAAGGGCTCAGTGGAGCTCAAGCCTGGCTCTTATCACGTGATGCTGATCGGCCTGAAAAACCCCTTGAAGGAGGGTGACCAGGTGAACCTGAAGCTGAACTTCGACGACGGTAGCCAGCAACAAATGGCGGTCAATGCCAAAAAAATGATGCACAAGATGATGAACCACAAACATGGTGATCATCACCAGCACCACTGAGTCAAAGAGGCCGCTGTAAAAAGCCGGCCTCGACGATCATCTCTCAACCCCTTAACGGGTTGTTTTGCCGGGGCCCTGCCCCGGTTTTTTTTGGGGGGCTTTTATACCGCGTCTACAGGCTATAGAACAAACCCCACCAAGCAGGCCGGTATACGCATTGTTCCTGGCGCGCTGCTGGGCTACATTTATCCTGCTAGACAACACCAAATGGGGAGAAATTCATGCTCAGAAAAATGATCGGCGCAGCGGTGGTTGCGTCTACCGCGCTGCTACTCGGCGCCTGCAACCAGGGCGGCGACAGCGCCCCCGCAAAGGACCAAACCGCGGCCACGGCGCCAGCCAAGACCTATACCCTGAGTCTGGCAGAGACCTGGCCGCCGAACTTTCCGGTCTTCGGTGATTCCACCAAGAATCTGGCCAAGATGGTAGATGCCATGTCCGACGGACGGCTGAAGATCACCATCGATTCGAAGAACAAGCACAAGGCCCCGCTCGGAATCTTCGACATGGTTAAATCCGGGCAGTACGACATGGGTCACTCAGCCTCCTACTATTGGAAGGGCAAGGATCCGAACACCCTGTTTTTCACCACCATGCCGTTCGGTATGACCGCTCCCGAGCAATATGCCTGGTTCTACTATGGCGGCGGCATGGATCTGATGAAAAAGGTCTACGACAAGCACGGCATCCTGTCCTTCCCGGGTGGCAACACCGGCAACCAGATGGGTGGTTGGTTCCAAAAAGAGATCAACTCACTGGCTGACCTGGAAGGCCTCAAGATGCGTATCCCTGGCTTTGCAGGAGAGGTATTGGCCAAGTTGGGTGCCAAGCCGACCAATATCCCGGCTGGCGAGCTGTACACGGCCCTGGAGCGTCGCACCATCGACGCCCTGGAATGGGTTGGTCCCTCGCTCGACCTTCGCATGGGTTTCCACAAGATCGCTCCCTACTACTACACGGGATGGCATGAGCCGGCCACCGAACTGCAATTCATGATCAACCAGAAGAAGTTCGACGAGTTGCCGGCCGATTTGCAGGAGATCCTGGTGGTCGCAATGAAAGTCGCCGCTTATGACATGTATGCCCAGTCCTACCATGAGAGTGCGATCAATTGGGATTCTATAAGAAGCGAATACCCGAATATCCAAATCAAGACCTTCCCGGACGAGGTGCTTGAGGCGATGAAAAAGGCTAACGAGGAATTGTTGGCCGAGCGTGCCGCAGCCGATCCTCTGGCCAAGGAAATCATCGATTCCCAGGCGGACTACATGGCCAAGGCTCGTAACTGGACTGCCATATCAGATCAGGCTTATCTGAACAGCGGTGCCGGCGCCTGCCCACAGTAACCTGACACAACACTAAAAAGCGAGGCGGGAATGGGCTACCATTTCCGCCTCTTTTTTTGTTTTCGGATCTGCCGATGTCGAAACTACTCAAAGCCGAAGCCGCAATCTCGCGGTTTTCCATCTGGGTCGGCTATTTCTCCGCAGCACTATTGCTACTGTTGGTGGCGAACGTGTTTTACGACGTCATCATGCGCTACCTGTTGAACGATGTGTCTATCGGCATGCAGGAACTGGAATGGCACCTTTTCTCGATGATCTTCCTGTTCGGCGTTGCCTATACCCTGCAGGCTGACGGACATGTGCGGGTCGACGTGATCTACGAGCGCCTCAGTCCCAAGGGCCGCGCCGTCGTGGATATCTTCGGCGTCCTGGTTTTCCTCTGGCCCTTCTGTTTCCTGGTGGCTGACTACGGCATCGGTTTTGCCATGAATGCCTACGAAATCATGGAAAAAAGCGGCGACCCCGGCGGTCTGCCTTACCGCTGGGTCATCAAGAGCATGATC
>Ga0180435_10006511_pt1 | contig 11188 bp, 5 predicted proteins | sample SS_ome_3_FD_132467 | JGI IMG/M metagenome (GOLD analysis project Ga0180435, IMG submission 132467) | Hypersaline lake sediment archaeal communities from the Salton Sea, California, USA - SS_3_S_1 metaG | ecosystem: Environmental > Aquatic > Non-marine Saline and Alkaline > Hypersaline > Sediment...
CTCGTTGTTATTCTTATCGGAGAGAATGCCTTTCAGTCCCTTGAGCATCTTTTCAATAATTTCGCTCATTCGTAGAATTTCGGTTTGCGATTGCTGAATTCCTATGGAGGGCGCATCGAGCATCCGTACGTCGAGATAAGTCAATCGGGGCTTTTCTTTGTGCAGTTTGTCGGGGACAATCCGATTGAGTAATTTACCCAGCAGGGATGAAAACGGTAATAACACTAACACGTTGACTACATTGAAGCAGGTATGGGTGGTAGCTATTAATTTGTCGATCTGGCTGGTTTCAGGATTCAAACTGATGGTTTTTTCCATAAAGGCGACCAGCCATTCCACGAATCGTATATAAGGGAAGAATATCATTGTTATCCACAATACGCCGACGACGTTAATGAACATATGGGCATAGGACGCTCGCTTGGCATTAGTGGATGCCCCCAGTGAGGCCAGTAGAGCCGTAATGGTAGTGCCGATGTTTTCTCCCAGAACCAACGCCGCGGCGGTAGGGAAGTCAATCGTGCCTGTTATCGCCAGGCTGATGGTAATGGCAATAGTAGCCGATGATGATTGAACGATAGCAGTCAGAAGTGCTCCGACCAGGCAGCATTTAATCACGCCGAAATAATCATTGGGAGTAAAGCGGGTAAACCATTCTCTAAACTCGGGCAGATCTTTCAGGGGCGCGAATCCCTCTTTCATTAACAGTAGTCCGAAAAAAGCCATTCCCAATCCCAAAAACACCGAGGCTGTATATCGTACCCGATCCTGTTTGGAAAAAAGGTAAAAGAAAGCGGAAAGCCCCAGAATCGGCAGGCCGTATTTTCCTACTTTGAGCACCAGTATCCAGGCTGTGATCGTAGTGCCGATATTGGCCCCCATAATTACACCAATTGCCTGAATAAGGGTCATAATGCCCGCGTTTACCATTCCAACAACCATAACTGTAGTTACGGAACTGGACTGAATGATGGAAGTTACCACGGTGCCCACTCCACATGCTATCAGGCGGTTATTGGTAATGGCGCTAATGAGCTTGCGCAGCCTGTTTCCCGCAACGGTTTGCATGCCTTCGGACATGTGTTTCATGCCCAGCAGAAAGATACCCAGTCCGCCTACTACCCCACATATAATTTTAACGGTCAGTTCAAGGTCCAGCGAGTTTTTTGCCAATGTCTGCGTAATTTGATTTGGGTCCATGGTAGTTCCGTATATTGTGTTTATATAGTTTGGATAAGAATACAGGCGGAGTATAAGGCAGATTCACTCAGGAGAAAAGCAAAAAGATAAACGTTGGGTATAGGGGTTTTTGGTCGGGTTCGATGTAAATGTTTTTTAGGTAAGTGATTACATGAAATGAAGGCAGGTAGCTCAGCCGTGTCGAGTATAAAAACATAATACGAAACCGTGAAAACTCAATTGCGATGAGTGTAAAACGCCCTACACAAGAGGTGTGAAAATACACCCGAGGAATGCTCGAGTAACCGTGAAATCTGCGAAAGCTAACCGCAAGAGAACAAACATTATTACAACCATATTCCGAAAAATATCTTAAAGTGTGAATTAGCTGGGAGGGTAGATGTTTTTCGATTGACAATATCTGATAGTACCCTATAATATCCTCCGAAGATGGGTTTTGTAACTGCTTTTTTATAAAAGCTTTATAATTGCCTTGAAAACCGGGGGATGTAGAAGCCCGCCTGTGGGCATAAATTTCGTTCCGAAAGGAAGATTGGATACCTGGATATCAATCTTCCCAAGGGACATATTCGGTCAAATGGAGGCTCAAGATGAGCGGAAAACAGAATCTAGTTTTTGGGTTAATGTGTCTTTTGATCCTGTGCATGGTTACTCCCGTCATTGCCCAAACCGAAGAAACCGACAAATCCGATGCGGAAAATATTGAGGTTGACTCTGCCACTATTGACACGACATCGGAGCCAGTCGAAAAAAACTGGGCGGACTTTATGCACTTTGCCTTGATCGGAAAATTTGATTTAGCGGAAAATTACGGTAAGGCTCTGCTGGGGGCCGATCCCGATCCGCTCCAACTATTAAAATTAGCTGAAAGCACACCTGATCAATACCGCACTCTCATCTTGATGAAAAACAATACTTCCATCCGGGAGATCGCGGTTGATCTTCTCAAGCTGGTCGAGAAAGGACGTTATCTAAGACGAACAGATACCGAAAGGATTAAAACAGAAGTTAGGCGTCTTTCTATGAGCTCGCCTCGGGCCAAGGCGATGGCGGTCAAAAGACTTCAGGATTCCGGCGAATGGGCTGTTCCGGTGATGATTCAAGCTTTGCGCGACCGTAACCGGAGTGAAGAGTGGGCTATTATTCGCTGGGCATTACCGCAAATCGGAAACGCGGCTGTTAATCCTCTCGTAGTAGCGTTGGAACACTGCGACGAACCCCACATTAAATTGATTGTTCTTAATGTTTTGGGGAAAATTGGATATCGCAGCGCTTTACCTTATATCAAACAGATCATCGAATCGAATAGTTCGGATGATAATCTGAAAGCAGCCGCCGAATCGGCGTTTGGCAAAATAGACGCGCATCGTGTTGCCGAGGGTATCTCCGCCGCGGTCTTGTTTGAAAAATTAGGGGAAGATTTTTACAACCATCTGCCTAGCTTGGCCGTACCCGCCGACCAGGATTTAGCCAATATTTGGTTTTGGGATAAGGATAAGGGATTGATAAAGGAGCAGGTTCCCCGTAATAAAGCCGGTGAATTACCTTTTGATGAATTGATGGTCATGCGTTGTTGTGAACATGCCGTCAAATTAGATATTATGCGCAGCAAAGCTATCGCTTTATGGTTATCCGCGTTTTTCCGCCTGGAAGCTGAAGGACATAAACAACCGCAATACTTTGGCAAACATCATGCCGATGCGGCTACCTATGCTTTGACTGCCGGGCCGGAATATCTACATCGGGTCTTGGCCCGGGCTCTGCATAATCGGAATCGACCGGTAGCTTTGGCTGCCATAAAAATCCTGCAGCGCAATTCAGGACAGCGGTCCTTGTTATATGAATTGGATGGTCGAAAACCCCTGTTAGATGCTTTGGACTATCCGGATCGGGAAGTCCGTTTCAGGGCCGCTCTGGCGATAGGGGGATCCTTACCGCGAAAACCTTTTAAACGGAGTGGCCGAGTCGTACCCATTCTGGCCGAAGCCCTTAAGCAAAAGGGAAATAGATACGCCATCATCGCTGATGTCGATAAAAAACGTAGAAATGACTTGTTGATTCAGCTTCGCAATAAAGAATATTTTTCGCAGGTGATTGGTAATCAATATTTTTCCGTAGCCGTGGAACAGGCCCAAAGAGTTCCCAGTTTTGATTTGGTTATACTTTCCTATGACTTGAAAAAACCTGATATCAAAGAAACCCTGGCCACCATGAAAAAAGATTATCGTATGGCATTTTGTCCGACCGTTATCATTTCCAGCCCCGGTGCCATCGAAGAAATGCAAAAACTGAAAAAAGACTATCCTTTTGTGGAAGTGGTATTGGAGCATACTCCTGTGGATGAGATACTGAAAACGAGCGACAATATTCTGTCACGTAATCAAGCCCGGGTATTTGCCCCGGAGTTAGCCGACGAATATGCAACCCTGTCGGTGAAAGTTTTAAAAAGCCTCGCAATGACGGAAAACGCTGTTATCCCGCTCAAGCCTGCCGAGCAAGTTTTAGTTATGGCAGTTCGTGAGGAGCGTAAAGAAATTCAAACAACCGCGGTAGAAACTTTGGCCTATATGGATTCGGTAACCGGTCAGCGGGCGATTGCCAACTTAGCCATTGATAATCAGGTTGATCTTCCGACTCGCCTGATGGCTTTTAGAAATCTGGCTGTTTCCGCGAAAAAAAACGGCAATATGCTCCTGGCTGAGCAGGTGGATGCCATCTATAAAGATGTTGTCAGCTCTCTGCAAATGGATGCTCAATTACGTAATCTGGGTGCCGAAGCCTATGGTTCGCTGAATCTGCCCAGCGTCAGGATCAGTAATTTGATTCTTGATCAGAGTGTAACAGACTCTGGAAATAACTAGTGCTCTGTCCGGCGTAAAAAGCCTGGTATTATCTGCGAGCAAAGCTCGCCACTAACGTTATACCCATCGGGTATGATAATTCCTGGCAGGGCCCGATATAATTGTTTTTCTGATAAGTAAATACATATTGCAAAAACGGGAAAACTCAATCGTGATGAGTATACTTAAGAAATACATGCATCCCGCAGATATAGATAATCATTATTAAGTGTGAAATCGCACTAAGTCTAAAACCATATGAAATTTACAGAATTGAATCTTTCGTCGGAAATCCTTGCCGGGCTTAAGGCGATGAATTATATCGAGTTGACTCCGATACAGGAACTGACCTCTCCCCATATCCTGGCCGGTAAGGACTTAATTGCCAGAGCCGAAACAGGTTCCGGCAAAACCGGCGCCTGTGCTATCCCTCTCGTGCAGAAAATCGATACCTCAATTAACGCCGTTCAGTGCTTGATTCTGGTACCCACCCGTGAATTGGCACTCCAATATGTCCAGGAAATCGCCGGTATCGCTCAATATACCGATGTATCTCCTTTTGCCGTTTATGGCGGTTTTTCCATGCAGATCCAAAACGCCAAATTCAAACATGGCGTCCATATTCTCGTAGCCACCCCGGGTCGATTAATCGATCTTTTATATAACAGTCCTTTAAGCTTAGCCGAAGTAAGAACTTTTGTTCTCGACGAAGCCGATGAAATGTTGAACATGGGTTTTATAGATGATGTGGAGTTTGTGGTTTCCTGTCTGATCCATGAACATCAGACGCTTCTTTTTTCAGCCACTATGCCTAAGGAAATCCAGCGGTTGGCTCGTAGATATCTGAAAAATCCTGTTTTGGTAGAATTAAATGAAGACCAGATAGCACCCCAAAGCCTGCAGCATCATTTTTGTAAGGTAGGGCGGGGAAAAAGGCTACAGGTCCTGCTCGATTATTTAAAAACGGAACAGCCCGAACAGGCGATTATTTTCTGTAATTCTCGATTGCACAGCGATAAGCTTTTTCGGGACTTGAACCGGAAAATCGAGTCTGTCGATATGATACATGGTGGTATGGAGCAATCGAAACGAACTTCCCTTTTTAACCGCTTTCGGCGCAAGAATATTAAAGTCATGGTTGCTACCGACATCGCCAGTCGAGGACTGGATTTCAGTCATGTCAGTAATGTTATTAATTATGATTTTCCCGCCAGTTCCGAAGCCTATACTCATCGTACGGGGCGTACCGCTCGGATGGGGCGCAAGGGTATAGCCATGACTTTCTTTTTGGTAAGTGAATTAGCCAAGCTAAAATATATTATCCAGACCAACGGTATCGAACCAACCTGGCGGGGAGAGGCACCCGATTTAAATAAAATCCACAAAACCAAACCCGGTTCTAATCGATATCGGCAGCGAAAAAACCAGGGAAAAACTTCTTCACGACGAAGATCCGGAAAAAAAAGAAATTCCTCGTCAAAGTCCTTTTAAACTCATCGCGATTGAGTTTCCCGTTTTCGTATTATGATTTTACCAATGAAATCTTGCGCAAAATGGTCAAAAATCCTGATAATGGGGCAAGGCTCCATGAAACCCTATTTGGCTCCCGGCCCTGCCGGGTTATGATATTACCAATGAAATCTTGCGCAAAATGGCCAAAAGCCCTGATAATGGAGCAAGGCTCCATAAAACCCTATTTGGCTCCCGGCCCTGTCGGGTTATGTATTTAGTTGTCAGAAAAACAATTACATCGGGCTCTGCCAGAAATTCTCATACCCGATGGGTATAATTTGACAGGATCGGAAACCGAACAGATTTTTTGTTATGACTCCGGGAGAAGCGGTGCCGGCGATGAGCAGGGGCTTTGTCTGCAGCGGAAAAAGATTCCGCGGTTGCCGGTGGGGGAGGTGGCACCTGGAGTTTCAATGGAGACCAATATGATAGAAAAGCTCGAAAGCAATTTAGACAGTTTCAATCCTGAAGTTCGTTATACCGCTCTGGAAAAATTAATTGAAATGGTTCATTCCGGACAGATTACTTTGCCGCCTGCCGGTAGGGATGTTAATCTTCATTGTCACACTTTCTTTTCTTACAATACCTATGGTTATTCCCCCTGCAAGTATGCTTGGTTGGCGCGCCGGGCCGGGCTGGCGGTGGCGGGCATAGTTGACTTTGATGTGCTGGAAGGATTGGAGGAATTTTTCCGGGCGGCGCGTTTGTTGAATCTCAAAGCATGTGTCGGCATGGAAACGCGTGTTTTTGTCCCTGAATTTGCCGATAAGGAAATTACTTCCCCCGGGGAGCCGGGAATTACCTATCATATGGGAATGGGTTTTCCAGATACCCCTTTTCCGGTATCGCAACAAAAATTCGCCGGCCAATTGTATGAAACCGCCCAAAAACGCAATCGGGAGCTAATGCAGCGGGTTAATGAATACCTTGCCCCGGTGTGTCTGGATTTTGAAAAGGATGTGCTTTCTCTGACCCCAGCGAAAAATCCGACCGAAAGACATATTTGTGTCGCTTTTGCCCGTAAAGCGCAAAAAATATTTTCTGACAAACAGGAATTGCGGGATTATTGGGCGGCTAAGCTTTCTTCCGATGCGGATAGTTTTGCCGATTCCTTGCCCGAGGGCCGTGAGATTCTCAATCTGGTACGGGCTCGGACCATGAAACGGGGCGGCGTGGGTTACATTAAGCCGGACCAGGGGTCTTTCCCCTCCATGGCCCAGGCAAATGCCTTTATTCTCGCATCGGGGGGCATCCCCACTCATACCTGGCTGAATGGTGCCAGCGATGGTGAAAAGGATATGGAATCGCTTTTACGGGTGACCATGAGTGCCGGGGTGGCGGCCCTGAACATAATTCCGGACCGTAATTATACTGAGGGAAAGAATGATGAAAAATTGCGGTGTCTCTATCAGGTGGTAGAACTGGCGGAAAAACTGCATCTGCCCGTGATTGTCGGTACGGAAATGAACGGGCCCGGCCAAAAATTCGTCGATAGCTTTGATACCAAGGAACTTTCTCCTTTGCTTCCGGTATTTCTCAAAGGAGCTCATATTGTTTATGCCCATTCCGTATTACAGAGTCAAAATGGTTTGGGTTATATCAGTGATTGGGCCAATGAAAATTTTATTGATACGGAAGCGAAAAATAGATTTTTTAAAGACATTGGTGAAAATCTTCAGCCTCAGCAGCAGGATTGTTTAAAGGATTTGGATGAAAATTCCACTCCGGAACAGATTTTAGAAAAAGTAAAACCATAAATCAAAAATGTTGAAAAACGTGATAAGGACTGTAGGAAAAAAAATATGAATTACGCTATTCCCGAAACCCAACATGCTGTTCAGATCGTCGGTCCGGACCAGTTGAAATTCAGTACCGATAAACCGGTTGACCAGCCCGGCCCTTATCAGGTTCTCTGTCGCATCGAGGCCGTTGGCTTATGTTTTTCCGATTTGAAATTGCTCAAGCAGTTTTCCGCTCATGCTCGCAAAACCCCGGTGATCCGCGGTATCGACGATTCGATCTTGCGGGAAATCCCCAGTTATGTTCCCGGGGACGCACCTACCGTTCCTGGTCATGAAGCGGTCGTACGGGTCGTAGCGCTCGGGGATTCTGTCAAAAAAGCTAAATTGGGAGGCCGTTACCTGGTCCAGACCGATTATCGCTGGCTGCCCACCACAAGTTCCAACGCTTCCTTCGGCTATAATCTGGAAGGTGCATTGCAGGAATATGTAATTATGGACGAACGGGTGATCACCTCACCTGAAGGGGAGTCGTTTTTAATTCCGGCTTCTCCAAAACTATCTGCCTCGGCGGTGGCTTTGGTGGAACCATGGGCTTGCGTAGAAAATGCCTATGCCACAACCGAAAGGATCGGCCTTAAAGTTGATGGTCATATGCTCGTGGTTGCCGACGAGAAAGTCGAACCAGATACCTTTCTCGCTTTTTTGAATCAATATGGCCGGCCGGCTCAAATTACCTGGATTTCTTCTCCGCCTGCCAAAAAAAATCTGCCTGTTCCCCTCAACGAAATTTCTTCTCTGGCCGAAGTTGGCAACACCGAATACGATGATGTAATTTATTTTGGCAGCAATCCGGAGACGGTAGAAGCTTTGTTCCCCAATGTTGCCCCTCGTGGCTTGCTGAACATTGCGCTGTGTGGTGGCACCCTGGGACGCGATGTGATTACTTATGTAGGACGTGTCCATTACGGCGGGATTCGCATAATTGGCACGACCGGCAGCAATCCGGCAGACTCTATGATGTATATTCCGGTCAATGGTGAAATTCGTCCTGGTGACAAAATCAATGTCATCGGAGCTGGCGGACCCATGGGAGTAATGCATGTGATTCGTAATATTTGCCAGGGCGTTCCCGACGTCACTGTTTTTGCCGGCGATCTTGATGAGCAAAGATTGAACCAGCTTTCGGAGATAGCCGCACCTATGGCCGAGAAGAATCAGGTGGGTTACCAATCCTATAATCCCTCTCGCCAAACACCGTCGGAGGCATTTGATTATGTAGCCCTGATGGCTCCCGTATCGGCGCTGGTGGCCCAGGCGGTGAAAACCGCCCACCCTCGTGCCATTATTAATGTCTTTGCCGGTATTCCCGCTACTGTAACCGGCTCAATTGATCTGGATAGCTATATCAAAAAGCAGTTGTATTTTATCGGTACCAGCGGTTCCGTTCTGCAGGATATGAAAACTGTCTTAAAAAAGATAGAGTCAAATCGGCTCGACACTGATCTTTCGGTCGCTGCGGTTTGTTCTCTGGAAGGAGCTATCGACGGCATCCGCGCCGTTGAGAAACAAATGATTCCCGGAAAGGTTCTGGTTTATCCGGCTTGCCGAAACCTGCCTCTGATGATGTTGGAGGAATTAGCCCAGAAAGCTCCCCAGGTTACCGAACAAATGACCGGGAATTTGTGGAACAAAAATGCCGAACAAAAATTGCTGGAAACATATAAGCGGAAATAAAAGATTACACTCATATTAGGTAGAGGATCACTAAACCAATGGATAAAGCATTAGTAGAGCTTATCAGGATTTCTAACGTTACCGGCCGGGACTCCCGGCTGGTTGTCGGCGGGGGAGGGAACACGTCGGTAAAAACCGATGATGGCAAATATATGTATATCAAGGCCAGTGGCACCTCCCTGAAAGATATGAATCCGGGGTTGGGTTGGCGCCGGTTGCGGCTCAGTGCCGTTCTGGAGGTCATGCGGGATAAACAATTGGCAAAAATGGACGAGAACACTCGCGAAGCTGAGATAATCCACAGGCTGTTACTTTCCTGCGACGACAGTGTGAAAATCCAGTCCCGTCCGTCTGTCGAAGCTCACTTGCACGCCATGCTCGACAAATGTGTCATTCATCTGCACCCATTGGTTGTAGCTGCTTATGTGAATGCCCGCAACGGCAAGGCTTCAGTGGAAAAACTTTTCCAAAAAGAAAAATATCCACCATTATGGATTCCTTATGCGGATCCGGGTTTTTTCCTGGCTCGAACGATATCGAGATTAATCCGAAACTATGAAAAAAAATATGATAGAAAACCTTCCGTGATGGTTCTGGGAAAACATGGCCTGATTGTCTCGGCCCAATCTTCCGAGGCAGCCCTGCGCCTGGTTCGCAAAACCATCCGAATATTTGAGCAAAGTCTAACTACCCCGAAACTGTCCAAGCTCAAACAACCTGCCCCCCAGGATATCGCTTCGGCTCGCCTGGATATTCGCAGGGCGGTCTTTGATGTCACCGGTCAATATTTGCCTGTTAGTCATTTTTTAGATGAAACCATTACGGCGTTTATGTCCCGTAAAAACGCGGGTAAACTTCTGGCCGTCGCTACTCTCAACCCGGATGAGCTTGTCTATGCCAATGGCTCCGCTTTGTGGCTCGATAATCATAATCCCCAATTAATCGCTCGCAAGCTTCGGGCATTGGTAGCCAGGGGTTTGAAACCCTCCCGGGCTTTTCTGGTAAAAGGGTTGGGACTATTTGTGGCTGCAGACAAAAAATCAGCTCCTTTGGTCGCCGAAATTACTACCGGTTCCCTGTGGGTGCGGACTATGGCGGAAAAATTTGGCGGCGTTGTGGGCTTGAACCGGCGTCAACAGCATTTCATCAATAACTGGGAAGCGGAAGCCTTTCGAAAAAGTCTGGTCAGCACTTCTTCCGCCGGAGAAATTTGCGGTCGAATAGCCGTCGTTACCGGTGCCGGCAGCGGTTTGGGACGCAGTATCGCCCAGGGCCTGGCACACGCCGGCGCTTTGGTAGCGGTAGCGGATATTGATACCCAAGCAGCCCAGGAAACCGTATCTCTCATCAAAAAGGAAATACCCGATGGAATGGCACTGCCGGTTCTATGTGATGTGACTGACCCGGAAAGCGTGGAACAATCCTTTCACGATCTATTGGCTCAATGGGGAGGACTTGACATTGTTGTCAATGCTGCCGGTGTCGCTCCGGCTTTTCCATTGGTTGATTTGCCGGTTGATAAGTGGCGTTTTGCTTTAGAGGTGAACCTGACCGGCTATTTTCTTATGGCTCAGATGGCGGCTCGGATTATGATTCAGCAGGGCATGGGCGGCAGTATCATCAATATCAGTTCCAAATCCGGCCTGGACGCCAGCAAAAACAATACTCCCTATAACGCCACCAAAGCCGGCGAACTGCACATGGCCCGGGGCTGGGCTATGGAGCTGGGCGAATATGGCATTCGAGTAAACTGTGTCTGTCCCGGCAATGTTTTCGAGGGTTCGAAAATATGGAATCCACAGTATATCAAGATATGTGCCAAAAAATATGGCATTAAGCCGGAGGAGGTCATCCCTTACTACGTTGACAAAACTGTTCTCCGACGCGAAATCAAAGGCCAGGACATTGCCGATGCCGTTGTCTTCCTTGCCTCCGACAAAGCCCGCACCGTCACCGGCCAAATTATCGTTGCCGACTCCGGCCAGGTCATGGTAAGATAAATTAATAATTTTAAAAGCTATAAAAGCTCAAGGTGTCCATAAGTATCTATATCTTAGATGTTTATGTTGATCTAAGTTGGTGTTTGCTCGGTTATATTGGGTGGAATTATGTTTAAAAATGTCAAAATTAGAAATCTAAGAGCTATAACAGACTTGAATA
>Ga0180435_10006512_pt1 | contig 11188 bp, 24 predicted proteins | sample SS_ome_3_FD_132467 | JGI IMG/M metagenome (GOLD analysis project Ga0180435, IMG submission 132467) | Hypersaline lake sediment archaeal communities from the Salton Sea, California, USA - SS_3_S_1 metaG | ecosystem: Environmental > Aquatic > Non-marine Saline and Alkaline > Hypersaline >...
CCTTCTTCTTGCGAACTGGTGCCTTAGCCATGCTTATTTCCTAGCTATTACTTACGAATGGGACGACGAGGTCCCTTACGAGTGCGTGCATTAGTCTTGGTGCGCTGTCCACGAACAGGCAAACCACGACGGTGGCGAATACCGCGATATGTACCCAGATCCATCAAACGTTTGATGTTCATCGATACTTCACGTCTCAAATCGCCTTCAACAGTGAACTTACCAACCTCAGTACGGAGAGTTTCGATCTCCTCTTCGGTCAGATCACGGATCTTGGTGTCTGGCTGAATATTGGCCGCCTCACAGATAGCCTGTGCACGGGTCGGGCCGATACCATAGATCGCCTGAAGCGATATAACTGCATGTTTTTGATCGGGAATATTAATCCCAGCAATACGAGCCATTAAAGCCTACTCCACAAGACCGTCTCGAGAAAAGCGCGCAATTTTAGCGGAACTCGCGACGTCTTTCAACATTAACCTTGACGTTGTTTATGGCGTGGATCTGTACAGATCACGCGAACAACACCCTTACGCCTGATAATTCGGCAGTTACGGCACATTTTTTTAACTGATGCACGTACTTTCATGATTCAAACCTCATACAAAATGGCTTATCTCAGTCCCCTGAGATTTGCCTTCTTCATCAGGCCTTCATACTGATGAGACATCAGATGCGCCTGCGCCTGGGCCATAAAGTCCATGACCACAATGACAATGATCAACAGAGAAGTACCACCAAAATAAAATGGCACATTCCAGTACAGAATCAGGAATTCAGGCATCAGACATACGGCAGTAATGTACATTGCACCTACTGCGGTCAGACGCGTCATAACCTGATCGATATAACGAGCCGTATGTTCACCTGGACGACGACCAGGGATTACAGCACCAGACTTCTTTAAGTTGTCTGCAGTTTCCCGCGAGTTAAATACCAACGCGGTATAGAAAAAACAGAAGAAAACTATCGCCAGAGCATACATGCCAACATAAAGGGGCTGCCCGGGTGATAATGCGCCAGTAATTTCCTGCATCCACGCCATGCCTTCACCCTGACCAAACCATTGTCCCAGTGTGGCCGGGAAAAGAATGATACTCGAAGCGAAAATCGGAGGAATTACTCCAGCCATATTCAGCTTCAGTGGCAGGTGACTTGACTGACCCGCATACATTTTTCTACCCACCTGCCGTTTTGGATAATTGACAGGTATCTGTCTCTGACCACGCTCTACAAAAACAACAAAGGCGGTCACCGCCAGGACAAGAATCAATAGAACCAGAACCAGAGCAGGTGACATTTCACCCGTTCTCGCAAGTTCTAGTGTTCCACCAATTGCGCTTGGCAGACCGGCAACAATACCGGCAAAAATAATCATAGAGATACCGTTACCAATACCTCTTTCGGTGATCTGCTCACCCAGCCACATCAGGAACAGGGTGCCGGTTACCAGGGTAACGGTTGTTGTAAAGACAAACCCCATACCCGGAGTAATTGCGATTGACTGACCACCAGTAATCTGCGAACCCTGCAGCGAAACGGCAATACCGATCCCCTGGAAAGTAGCCAGAAGTACGGTTCCATAACGCGTATATTGCGTTATTTTGCGTCTGCCTGATTCACCTTCTTTTTTAAGCTGCTCAAGTGTGGGAACAACCACGGTCATCAACTGCATGATGATCGACGCTGAAATATACGGCATGATCCCGAGTGCAAACACACTCAAACGACTCAGCGCACCGCCCGAGAACATGTTAAACATGTCAAGAATGGTGCCACTGTTCGTATCAAAAAACTGCTGCAATGCAACTGGGTTTATACCAGGTACAGGAATAAATGTACCTAAACGGTAAACGACCAGGGCAAGGATAAGAAAAACAATTCGCTGACGCAGCTCCGTTATCTTTCCGAGATCACCAATTGATCCTGCCAGACCACCCTGCGCAGATGCCATTATCAGTCCTCGATTTTACCGCCAGCAGCTTCAATAGCTGCCTTGGCGCCCTTTGTAACAGCCAGACCTTTTACGGTAATGGCTTTGCTCAGCTCACCGGACAAAATAACCTTTGCACGTTGAATATTTTCAGCAACGATATCAGCCTTCTTCAGTGCATCCAGGTCAACCACGTCAGCATTCGCCTTTTCAAGCTCGTTCAGGCGAACCTCAGCGACAAAAGCACCTTTACGTGAACTAAAGCCAACCTTAGGTAGGCGACGCTGAAGTGGCATCTGACCACCCTCAAAGCCTACCTTGTGGTAACCACCAGAACGTGAATGCTGACCTTTATGGCCACGACCACAGGTTTTACCCAGGCCAGAACCGATACCACGGCCAACACGCTTACGCGTTGGGCGACTACCAGCTGCAGGTTTCAGTGTATTCAGGCGCATTACAGCTCCTCCACTTTCAGCATGTAGGAGATCTTGTTGATCATCCCGCGATTTTCAGGTGTATCAATCACCTCGACCGGGTTATGCATCTTGCGAATACCCAGGCCACGCGCACAAGCCTGATGGCTTTTTAGTCTGCCAATAAGGCTACGCGTCAGCGTTAAACGAATTTTTTTGTCAGACATGTCTATTAACCTCGGATTTCTTCAACTGAGATACCGCGCTTTGCAGCAACAGACTCAGGTGAATTAATCGACGCCAGGCCATTCATGGTTGCGCGTACAACGTTAATAGGGTTACGAGAACCAATGCACTTAGCCAGAACGTTCTTGATACCCACCACCTCGAACACGGCACGCATAGCACCACCAGCAATAATACCTGTACCTTCTGAAGCAGGCTGCATATGCACTTTGGCTGCACCATGAATACCTACTGTCTGGTAATGCAGAGTGCCTTCATCCAGTGAAACCGTAATCATGTTCTTGCGTGCTGCTTCCATAGCTTTCTGAATCGCTACAGGAACTTCGCGCGCTTTACCATATCCCATGCCTACCTTGCCATTACCATCACCGACCACAGTCAGTGCGGTAAAGCCAAACTGGCGACCACCCTTAACAACTTTTGCTACACGGTTGATAGAAACCAGTTTTTCCTGGAGACCATCAGTAGTATTTTCGAAATTGGCCATTGAAATACCCCTTAAAATTCGAGCCCGGCTTCACGAGCCGCATCGGCAAGAGCTTTCACACGACCATGGTATTTAAAACCTGAACGATCGAAAGCAACAGCATTGACGCCTCTTTCCTTGGCACGCTCGGCAATTAGTTTGCCTACAGCGCTGGCAGCATCAACATTGCCCGTGTACTTCACGGCTTTTTTAACATCAGCTTCTACAGAAGAGGCGCTAGCCAGCACTTCTGCACCATTAGGCGCAATAAGCTGTGCGTAAATATGTTTAGGCGTACGATGGATACACAAACGGTGTGCATCCAGCTTTTTCTGATGTGCACGCGTCTTGCGGGCACGACGTAAACGAGCTTCTTTCTTATCCATTTCGCTGTACCCTTACTTCTTCTTAGCCTCTTTGCGGATGATGCGCTCATCAGCATATTTAACACCCTTGCCCTTGTAAGGCTCGGGAGGTCTGTAGGCACGAATTTCAGCTGCAACCTGGCCAACCTTCTGCTTGTCAGCGCCCTTAACCAGAATTTCAGTCTGGCTAGGCGTTTCCACAGTAATACCTTCAGGTACCGGATATTCAACTGGGTGTGAAAAACCAAGCGTCAGATTCAATTTCTGACCCTGGGCCTGAGCACGATAACCAACACCAACAAGCTCAAGCTTCTTTTCGTAGCCCTGTGAAACACCGACCACCATATTGTTGATCAGTGCGCGCATCGTTCCAGCCATTGCATAGCCAGTTTGTGCAGCATCTTTCGCATCAACATTGACAGCATTGTCATTGACTTCAACACTGACAGTGTCATGAATTTCGAATTCAAAAGAACCCTTGGGTCCTTTTACTTTGAGGTCCTGGCCAGAGACATTCATCTCTACACCACTAGGCAACTCAATTGGTTTCTTTGCAACTCGGGACATCGTCTTATATCCGTTACGCTACGGTGCAGATAACTTCACCACCAATACCGGCCGCACGTGCTGCGCGGTCGCTCATAACTCCCTTTGAGGTGCTAATTATTGCAACACCCAGTCCACCAAGGACTTTTGGAAGTTCATCCTTACTACGATAGATACGCAGTCCTGGACGACTTACTCGCTCGATATTTTCGATAACAGGCTTGTTATCAAAATATTTAAGAGTAATGGTCATCGCAGGCTGACCATCTACTTCTGACTGCTGGAAATCAGTGATATAGCCTTCGTCTTTAAGAACAGCGGCCACACGCTCTTTCATTCTGGATGCAGGCATAGTGACTTCGACTTTCTCTGCTGCCTGGGCATTCCTGATGCGCGTCAACATATCAGCAATAGGATCTGACATACTCATTGCTATTCTCCTTACCAGCTAGCCTTAACCACACCCGGAATATCTCCAAGCATGGCGTGCTCACGAATCTTGTTACGAGCAAGACCAAATTTACGGTAATACCCGTGAGGACGACCTGTAAGGCCGCAACGTTTGCGCTGACGACTGGGACTGGAATCGCGCGGTAGCTTAGCAAGCTTATCCACAGCTTCCATACGAACGTCAAAATCCAGCTCTTCGTTGCTAATGATTGCCTTGAGTTCAGCACGCTTAGCTGCATATTTGCGAACCAGTTTCTCGCGCTTAAGCTCACGTTGCATCATTGATACTTTAGCCATTTATCTAAATCCTCATGCACGGAAAGGAAACTTAAACGCTTCGAGCAGTGCTTTAGCTTCCTCATCTGTTTTGGCTGTTGTCGTAATACTAATATCAAGACCGCGTAGTGCATCGATCTTGTCATAATCAATCTCAGGGAAGATGATCTGCTCTTTGACACCCATGCTGTAGTTGCCACGACCATCAAAGGACTTACCACTCAGGCCACGGAAATCACGAATACGAGGAATCGCTACCGAAATCAGGCGATCCAGAAACTCGTACATGCGGCCTTTGCGCAAAGTTACCTTACAGCCAATTGGCATATCGTCCCTGATCTTGAAGCCCGCAATTGACTTACGTGACAGAGTGACAACAGCTTTCTGGCCAGCAATCTTTTCCATATCACCAACAGCATTTTCGATAACTTTTTTGTCACCGATAGCCTCACCGAGACCCATATTGAGCGTAATCTTCTCAATCTTAGGGATCATCATAGGGTTGTCATATTTGAACTTTTCCTGCAGTTCCTTAACAACCGTATCTTTGTAAAAATCTTGCAATCTAGCCATGACAGTAACCCTTAAGCGTCAACGACTTCGCCGTTCGATTTAAAAAATCGAACCTTGCGATCATCTTCAAGCGTTTTAATACCGACGCGATCACCTTTGCCAGTAGCCGGATTGAAAAGCATGACATTGGAGATATCCAGCGGCATTTCTTTTTCAACAATACCTCCAGGCGTACCAGCCTGGGGGTTAGGCTTCTGGTGCTTCTTAGCCATGTTTACGCCCTGAACAACAACTTTTCCATTGTCCAGCACATTAACAACCTGGCCACGGCGACCCTTGTCTTTACCAGTGATGACTACAACGTCATCGCCTTTACGAATCTTATTCATGCCCCTAACCTCTTTAGAGCACTTCAGGAGCGAGAGAGATAATTTTCATAAACTTATCTCCACGCAGCTCACGTGTTACAGGACCAAAGATACGAGTCCCAATTGGCTGATGCTGATTATTCAGCAGAACAGCCGCATTATTATCGAAGCGGATCAGAGAACCATCGCCACGACGTACGCCACTGGCAGTACGGACAACAACGGCGTTATACACTTCACCTTTCTTGACCTTACCGCGCGGAATAGCGTCTTTAACACTAACCTTAATAACGTCACCAATCCTGGCATAGCGTCGATGAGATCCACCGAGCACCTTAATACACTGGACTCTTTTGGCGCCGCTGTTATCAGCAACATCCAAAACGGTTTGCATCTGAATCATGACTAAACCTGCCTTCTAAACTTAGCCATTAGCTCGTTCAACAACACGAACGAGCGTCCAGGACTTAGATTTTGACATCGGGCGACACTCTTTAATCTCTACAGTATCGCCTGCCTTGCAAGCATTCTCAGCGTCATGTACATGCAGCTTGGTTGAGCGACGAATAAACTTGCCATAAATAGGATGCTTAACCTTACGTTCGATAAGAACGGTAACGGTTTTGTCCATCTTGTCGCTAACAACACGTCCAACCTGAGAACGTTCAATTTTTACTGATTCAGTCATGCCGCATCACCTGATTTCTTTTCATTCAGAATCGTCTTAATGCGTGCAACATCACGACGGATCTGTTTGAACTGATGAGTCTGAGATGCCTGGCCAGTAGCCTTCTGCATACGCAGGTTCAGCTGAGCCTTGAGCTGCTCAAGCAATTCCTTGTTTAGCTCATCAGTACTTTTTTGGCGTAAATCACTTGCTTTCATTACATCACCTGCCTGGCAACGAAGGTTGTCTTGATTGGCAGCTTTGCAGCAGCAAGCTTGAAAGCTTCGCGCGCAATCTCTTCGCTGACACCTTCCATTTCATAGAGCATACGACCGGGCTGAATTTGAGCAACCCAGTACTCAACATTACCTTTACCCTTACCCATACGAACCTCAAGAGGCTTCTTGGTAATGGGCTTATCTGGAAATACACGAATCCAGATCTTTCCGCCACGCTTAATATGACGAGTCATTGCACGACGAGCCGCCTCAATCTGGCGCGCAGTCAGACGACCACGATCAGCAGCCTTCAGGCCAAACTCACCAAAGCTCACTTTATTTCCAGACTGAGCAAGACCGCGGTTACGACCCTTTTGCTGCTTTCTGAATTTTGTACGTTTAGGCTGTAGCATCGTTCAAATCCTTACTTGCCTTCCTGAGTGCTTTTAGAACCCGCAGACTTTGCTTCGAGATCAAACACTTCACCTTTGTAGATCCAGACCTTCACACCAATAACACCGTAAGTAGTGTTAGCACGAGCTGTACCGTAATCAATATCAGCACGCAGCGTGTGAAGCGGCACACGACCTTCGCGATACCACTCTGAACGGGCAATCTCTGCGCCATTCAGGCGACCTGAAACATAAACCTTGATACCCAGAGCACCAAGACGCATGGCATTACCAACAGCACGCTTCATGGCACGTCTGAACATGATGCGACGTTCCAGCTGCTGTGCAATGCTTTCAGCAACAAGTGTGGCATCAACCTCAGGCTTGCGGATTTCTTCAATGTTAATTTTTACATTATTAACATTAAGATCCATCAGCCTGGCAACTTCATGCCTGAGCTTCTCGATATCTTCGCCTTTCTTACCGATAACGATACCTGGACGAGCAGTGTGTATGGTCACAAATGCTGCACGCGCAGGACGCTCGATCTGAATCCGGCTTACAGAAGCCTGAGACAGTTTATTTTTAAGATACGCACGAACCTCAAGATCGTTGTTCAGGAACTTCGCGTAATCATCACCTTCTGCAAACCATTTCGACGTCCAGTCTGAGGCTATGCCAAGGCGGAAACCAATTGGATGAACTTTCTGACCCATTTTTAACCTCGTTACTTGTCGCTAACGGCCACAGTAATGTGACTGGTACGCTTCAAAATACGGTTCGCACGACCCTTAGCACGGGGACGAATTCTCTTCATGGTAGGCCCCTCGTCTACAAAGACAGTGGAAACCTTCAGTTCGTCGATATCCGAACCTTCATTATGCTCAGCATTTGCGATAGCTGACTCGAGAACCTTCTTCATAATAGAAGCAGCCTTTTTGGGGCTGTAGCTAAGCACCTGAAGAGCGGCCTCAACGTTCTTGCCACGGATCTGATCCGCAACCAGCCTTACCTTCTGAGCCGAAATTCTTGCATGACTGAGACGAGCCTTGACTTCCATCACGGCAACCCCTTACTTGGACTTCTTGTCAGCCACATGACCGCGATAGTTACGGGTCACTGCGAACTCACCTAATTTATGACCAACCATGTTCTCGTTTACGAGAACAGGCACGTGCTGACGGCCGTTGTGCACAGCAATTGTCAGACCAACCATTTCAGGCAGAATCATGGAACGACGTGACCAGGTCTTAATAGGACGTCTGTCGTTACTTTCACTTGCGGCCATAACCTTAGCCATCAGGTGATGATCAATGAATGGGCCTTTTTTCAACGAACGTGGCATATCTCAATACCTCAATTATTTGCCGCGACGACGGACAATCAGCTTGTCAGTACGTTTATTCTTACGGGTCTTGAAGCCCTTGGTAGGCATACCCCATGGAGACACTGGATGACGACCACCAGAAGTACGACCTTCACCACCACCATGTGGGTGATCAACCGGGTTCATCGCAACACCGCGAACGGTTGGACGAACACCGCGCCAGCGAGTTGCACCCGCCTTACCAAGTTTACGCAGGCTATGCTCTGAATTGCTCGCCTCACCGATAGTGGCACGACAATCTGCAGGAACCTTGCGCATCTCACCCGAACGCAAACGAAGAGTGGCATAACCACCCTCACGCGCTACCAACTGAGCAGAAGTGCCAGCACTACGCGCCATCTGCGCGCCCTTGCCAGGCTTCATTTCAATACAATGAACCACCGAACCAACTGGGATGTTGCGCAGCGGAAGAGCGTTACCAACCTTAATTGGCGCATGCAATCCGGACATAACAGGATCACCTGCCCTCACTCCGCTTGGCGCAATAATGTAACGACGCTCACCATCTGCATAGAGAACAAGCGCAATATTGGCACTGCGGTTTGGATCGTACTCAACACGCTCGATCTTGGCAGGAATATCGTCTTTGTTACGCTTGAAATCGATAACACGATACTGCTGCTTGTGACCACCACCCACATGGCGAGTAGTAATCCGACCTTTATTGTTACGACCACCAGACTTGGTCTTCTTTTCCATCAAAGGCGCGTAACCCTTACCCTTATGCAGGTCAGGATTAGAAACCTTGACGACAAAGCGACGGCCAGCTGATGTAGGTTTTGCCTTTACGGTTGCCATGTCAATTCCCAGTCTTATTCGCTAACGGCGTAATCGATGTCACTACCTTCAGCCAGTGTGACGTACGCCTTTTTCCAGTCTGAACGGCGACCCTGCATCTGACCAAAGCGTTTGCTTTTGCCTTTCATGTTCAGAGTGCGCACATTATCTACCTTAACCTTAAAGTAACTCTCTACAGCCTTCTTGATTTCAAGCTTCGAGGCATCAGCAGCAACCTTGAACACATGCTGATTCATAGCGTCAGCACCTATAGCCGCCTTCTCAGAAATCACTGGAGCCTGAAGGATCTTTAAAATTCGCTCCTGGTTCATGCCAGCCACTCCTCAACCTGCTTCAGAGCAGGGGTAGTTACTACAATCTTGTCAAAACCAACGAGGCTAACAGGATCAATAGCACCAGCCTCAATCACATCCACATAAGGAAGGTTGCGAGAAGCCAGATACAGATTTTCATCAGCCTGGTGAGTAATGATCAGTGCGTTATTCGCAGAAAGCGCATCCAGCTGGGTTTTGAGCTCTTTGGTCTTGGGTGCAGATACCGAGATATCCTCAACCGCCACCAGGCGCTCCTGGCGAACCAGCTCAGAAAAGATCGAGCGAATTGCCGCACGATACATTTTCTTATTTACCTTCTGCTCGTAATTACGCGGACGCGCCGCGAATGTAACCCCACCCTTGCGCCACAGAGGGCTACGGATGGTGCCGGCACGGGCGCGACCAGTACCCTTCTGACGCCATGGCTTCGCACCACCACCGCGCACATCAGAACGAGTCTTCTGCGCTTTTGTTCCAGAGCGGCCACCAGCCATATAGGCCACAACCACCTGGTGAATCAGTGTCTCGTTAAACTCCTGAGCGAAAGCCGCATCAGAAAGTTCAACCTTGGCACTAGAATTTGCAACCTGAAGTTCCATAACTCAATTAACCCCGCGCCTTCATAGATGGGCGCACGATAACGTCGCCACCCTTAGATCCTGGTACAGCACCCTTAACAAGGAGCAGACCCTTTTCAGCATCAACTCTGACAACCTGAAGGTTCTGGGTGGTAGTACGTTCGGCACCCATGTGGCCGGACATCTTCTTACCCTTGAATACACGACCAGGAGTCTGGTTCTGACCAATCGAGCCAGGAACACGGTGAGAAATAGAGTTACCGTGCGTATTATCCTGACCGCGGAAATTGTGACGCTTGATAGTGCCAGCAAAGCCTTTACCCTTTGAGACACCTGTTACATCAATTTTCTGACCTTCTTCGAACTGATCGACCGCCAGCTCGGAACCAATTTCAAGCTCACCTGCAGATTCGAGCCTGAATTCCCACAGACCACGACCCGCTTCAGCGCCTGACTTGGCGAAGTGACCCGCCTCCGGCTTGCTCACGCGAGAAGCCTTGCGTGAACCAGTAGTCACCTGAATAGCCTCATACCCATCTACGTCAGCATTCTTGAGCTGAGTAATACGGTTGGGCTGAGCCTCGATAACAGTTACAGGGATAGACATACCATCTTCAGTAAAGACGCGCGTCATACCCAGCTTACGACCGACAATGCCGATTGCCATCACATTAAACCTCATGTGTCTCCGTGCCTCGAAAATGGGCAGAGGGAGAATAAATTTCTTCTCAACTAAACTCGTGGCCCGGAGCAGAATCTGCACCGGGCCACGGAAAGCCGACTATTATGACAGAGTTATTCTGGTTTGTTAATACTTAATGCAACTTAATTTGCACATCCACACCGGCGGCAAGATCAAGCTTCATCAGCGCATCAACAGTCTTATCTGTCGGATCAACGATATCCAGCAGGCGCTTATAGGTCCTCAGCTCGTACTGATCACGAGCATCCTTGTTCACGTGAGGTGAAATCAGGACGGTGAAACGCTCTTTCTTGGTAGGAAGAGGGATTGGCCCCTTAACCCTGGCACCAGTGCGCTTGGCTGTTTCAACGATTTCCAGCGCGGAACGGTCGATCAGTCTGTGATCGAATGCCTTCAAACGAATACGAATTTTCTGGTTTTTCATCAGCTTTACTCAATAATTTTAGCAACGACGCCGGCGCCCACGGTACGACCGCCTTCACGGATCGCAAAACGCAGACCATCTTCCATCGCGATCGGCGCGATCAGGCTCACAGTCATCTTGACGTTATC
>Ga0180435_10006514_pt1 | contig 11182 bp, 13 predicted proteins | sample SS_ome_3_FD_132467 | JGI IMG/M metagenome (GOLD analysis project Ga0180435, IMG submission 132467) | Hypersaline lake sediment archaeal communities from the Salton Sea, California, USA - SS_3_S_1 metaG | ecosystem: Environmental > Aquatic > Non-marine Saline and Alkaline > Hypersaline >...
CTGCTGGTGCGGGTTTTCACCGTAACGCATCGCCTGTACCTTGTTGAACTGCAGGTTGATGGTGCGGGGGAGGTCGTCCTTGCTGCCGTCTTCACGTATACGGCCGAGATAGTTGGCGATCATGCCATCGTAGTTTGAGGTGTGTTCGAAGGCTTTGACCGCCAGGTCGAAGCGGGTCGCATCGCTGACGGTGCCATCGTTGGCATCGAGCTCTGCGCTGACGCGGGCATAGTCGACAGGATCGACGATGATGCTGACATGTGCATGGTTCTTGGCCGTGGCGCGAACCATGGCCGGGCCACCGATATCGATGTTCTCGATGGCATCTTCCAGAGAACAGTCTTCCCTGGCGACCGTCTGTTCGAACGGGTAGAGGTTGACCACGACGAGGTCGATGGGGGCGATGTCGTTGTCCTTCATGACCTGGTCATCGGTGCCGCGACGACCGAGTATGCCGCCATGGATCTTCGGGTGCAGGGTCTTGACGCGGCCGTCCATGATCTCGGGGAATCCGGTATGACGTGACACTTCCATGACCGGAATCATCTCTTCGGTCAGCAGTTTTGCGGTACCGCCGGTGGACAGGATCTCGACACCGCGTTGGTGCAGCTTTCTGGCGAAATCGACGATGCCGTTTTTATCGGAAACACTGATCAGGGCGCGCCTGACAGGGCGCTGGATGTCATTACTCATATCGGTTCCAGGTCGGTTCCAGACTGTTTTTCTGGGGAGGATTTACAGGAGGCGAAATTATAGCGATTGATACCGCCAGTGTCACTTCAGGTGGTCATAGAATGGCCAAACAGCAGCGGCTTACTGGTGGATATAAGCCGCGTTGCAGCCGCTATTTGTTCGACCTGCTGAATCGTCATCCAAAGACGGATGGGTTCAGTGTTTATTTATGCAGGTTGTACAGGCGCAGTTTCTTGCGCAGGGTGCCCCTGTTAAGACCCAGCATCTCGGCAGCACGGCTCTGGTTACCCTTGGTATGTTCGAGTACGGCTTCGAACAGCGGGCGCTCTATCTGTCTCATTACCAGTTCGTACATGTCGTTGGGCTGCATGCCGTCGAGCTCATAGAGGTAACGGCGGATGGAATGCTTAACCGCATGGCTGAGTTGAGAGATTCCAGCATTGGTCTCGTTTTCTTCGAGGCTGCTGTCACTGTTGTTGGTATATGACGGGTCCTGGTTCATGCTGTTTATCTTTTTATTGTCATTTGCATATGAGCAACCGGCTAGGCAGCCAGCTGCTGGTTATTCGGGTCGAAGAAGCCTGCGACTGAGCGCAGCTGCTGTTCATGATCCTCGATCTGGTTGACGTGCCTGCGGAAACGCTCGATATCGGTGCTGCCTTTGTCTGCCCCGTTGTTCAGGTACCAGGCGATATGTTTCCTCGCGATTTGCACACCGCGATGTTCACCATGGAGTGAATACAAAGCCTCCAGGTGCCGGCAGAGTATCCCGGCGACCTCGTTGTCTGAAGGCGGAGCCATGTACTCATTATATTCCAGAAAATGTTTGATCTGACTGAATATCCAGGGATTGCCCTGTGCTGCACGCCCGATCATGATGCCATCTGCCCCGGTGTGCTCGAACACAGTCGCCGCTTTCTGCGCCGAGTCGATGTCGCCGTTGGCGATCACCGGGATGGATACCGCAGCTTTTACTGCGGCGATGGTATCGTATTCAGCCTCACCACGGTAAGCATCAGCACGTGTACGGCCATGCACGGTCAGCATGGCGATGCCGGCATCTTCCGCGATACGCGCAATGCTCACGGCATTGCGGCTGTCAGCATCCCAGCCGGTTCGGATTTTGAGTGTCACCGGTATCTCGTTGCCAGCCCCGGTCCTGGCATTGCCAGCCGCTCCGACCACGGATTCAAGTATGGCGGCGACACGCGCCTCGTCTTTCATCAATGCGGAACCAGCCCGGACGTTACATACCTTTTTGGCTGGACAGCCCATATTGATATCGATGATCTGTGCGCCGTTATCGATATTGAAGCGGGCTGCAAGCGCCATCTTGTCCGGGTCTGTACCCGCGATCTGAACACTGCGGATGCCGGGTTCGCCGGCGTGGTCGAGACGCAGGCGGGTTTTCCTGGAGTTCCACAGGTGCTGTTCCGAGGTCACCATCTCGGAGATACAGAGGTCAGCACCGAGCTGGTAGCAGAGTGTGCGGAAAGCTCTGTCGGTGACACCAGCCATGGGAGCGAGCATGACCGGCTTGTCAAAATGGTACGGTCCGATTTGCATAAGCGTTATTTTGACAGAATCTTAAATGCGGTGGAATATCAGCAGCCGATTACAGCCAAGAAAAGTTGATATCAATAACCAGGGTACGAAACCCGTCGACCATGGCATGCACCTTACAGGAAACTGAATTCATAAGCGACGGCATGCTTGCCCGGATCGACGATCTCGAAGGACAGATTCGACTCGCTCCCCGGTTGTAGCAGCGGTGTAACGGGTGGGGCATCGCCGGCACCGAACAGGTATTCATGCGGGTGGAAGCGGCGTGCAGCGACGATGAAGCCACGTACATCGGCAAATTCGACCTGCATGACCGGGTAAGGCTGGCTGAACCTGGCATCATTACGGATGCTGAGGTCGACCTTCAGGGCCTTTTTGTGCTCGGGATGAGAGTACACATTACGGCTGACCAGTTCGATTGCGGCGGGTTGCCTGATACTGATCTGCTGGCAGTCGACGAGTCCGCAGAGCTGGTCGAACACCGGTTCAAGTTCGGGCACATCGATGAACTGGGCACGGTTGAACCAGATATGCTCCAGCATCAGGGTGATGATCAACAGCAATGAGCCGGTGCCCCATAGCAGGGTGCCGATTACCGGTGACGGCTGGCTGACCGGCTCATCACGCAGTTTTTCCGGTACCACGTGGGGCAGGGATTGCGTGACGGTCTCATCGAAGAAGTCGAAGGCATCTTTTCGGCTCGGGTCGTCGGCTGTCCTGGTATTGAAGTCGATCTGCTCATGCGTATTGGCACTGTCCACATGAGCTGATTCATCAGCCTTGAATATCTCGTCGCATACGCCACAGCGCACGAAACCATCGGCTACCTCGAGCTGGGTGTCAGTGACACGAAATCGGGTATTACAATGCGGGCACTGTGTCTGCATGGGACCTGTCTATCGCTGATTTATTGTGTGTGAACAGCCGGCACATCTATCCGGTATTGCTGCATGCTATTGTAGCGATTGTACACACTTAAGGCATCCCCGCAGATACAGATTCAAAGGCCGTATTGTCGGTATCCACGATTACCCTGAAGGCCGCCGCTGTGCACCGCAACGATGGTTGTGCCTCGCTTGTAGTGGCCCTGCTTTATCTGCTGTAGCAGACCATAGAACATCTTGCCTGTATAGACAGCATCAAGCCGAATCCCCTGTTGCCGTCTGAAGCCTTGCATGAAATTCACCAGCTGGTCATCGATGCGGGCATAGCCGCCGAAGTGGTAGTCGGTAACGAGTTTCCAGTTCACCTGCAAGCCATTGCTCTCAGGGGTACTAGCGGCCTGCAGGTTGTCGCGGATATGTCGGTCGATGTCCTGTTCCAGCTCGGAGCCGGTTTCTGACCTGTGTTGCGGGTCGCGTGACAGCTTCAGGGCACAGAAACCCGTGGCTTGTTTATCGTTGATCGCCGGGTCAGGGTGGTCCTGCAGGGCGCAGGTCAGTCCGGCGAGGGTGGCGCCGGTACCCGTACTGCAGCAGATGTTATCAAAGTCGTTGCCGATCTCCTTGATGATCTCCTCGACGATCTCCTCGCAACCGGTTACCGCCAGCGCGTTGCTGCCGCCCTCGGGAAGAACACAGGTATCTGCGGGATCGCCGGCATAGCATTCCAGCAGCCGGTTGAGTACCTCGGGCTGGTCCTTGTGACGATATTGCTGACGGTCGAGAAAGAACAGCTGCATGCCGCAGTGCCTGGCGAACTGCAGGGTGTCGCTGGGGGTGCGCCCGGGCTCACCACGTATGATACCGATGGTATCGATACCGAAATGTTTGCCGGCTGCGGCCGTGGCATGGATATGGTTCGACCATGCGCCACCGAAGGTCATCAGGGTGCCGATATCGTGGCGCAGCATGTGCTCGATATTATATTTCAGCTTACGCCATTTATTGCCGCCGAACTGCGGATGGATCAGGTCGTCACGCTTGATCAGCAGGCGTACGCCTGCGCGCTCGGTCTCCGGGCTGAAAATTTCCTGTAGCGGGCTGGCCTGTAGCAGGCTGTCCTGAAACAGGCTGGTGGTGATGGCGCTTGCAGGGGAGGCTGGCCGGTGCATGATGCTGGTTACATGCGCCGTATGCCCCGGGACAGTTTACCCGGGTACCGTTTAGCCAGGTAACGTTTAGCCAGGCACAGCATATATGGGTCAGGCACCCGGGGCAGATTCCGGTGCATGATGCCTGGTGTTACTTGCGGGGCACGACATGCAGTACGCTGGAGTGTTCGAAGTAGACGATACGGTCGGCATAGATCCAGCGGGTGATCGGTGGCTTGCCAACGCTGTCGGACATGCTGAGCGGCTCACCGAGTTCACGCTGAACCTTGCTCATGCTGGCGCCGCGGCGCGGTGTGTCCAGCAGGTCGATCCTGATCGTCTCGCCCGGGCGCATCTCGACAGGAGGCAGTTGCACGACGTCACCGGTCTGCACGCTTGCAGGCTGCCCGGGTTGTTGCTGCATCATCAACTCGACCGCTGACGGGCGGTTGCTCAGTTCTGCTTCTTCCTCTGCCATCTCGCCTGACATGTCGACCACGGCGCTTTCGTCTATCCGGCGCTCTTCCATGGCAGGACGGTTGGCACTGGCTGGCAGGCTGCACAGCAGAATGCCGGTGCATAGCAGTGCGGTAAACAGGTTGCTGGGTTTGTTGCTCGTCCAGTTGTCTGACCAGGATGTATACATGTTGGCTGTTTGGGGGCGCGCAGTCATAACGGTGCTACCGGGTAATTATAGTTATACCCGTATTGTAGCACCGGATTGAAAAAGTGTTATGAAACAGGGTGTTTGGCCTGAGACCTGATATCAATACTGTAATCAGTCCTGGTAGCGCTTCAGTACCAGGCAGGCATTGGTGCCACCAAAGCCGAAGTTGTTCGACATGACGGTGTCGAGCTTCGCATCATCGACCCGTTCGGTGATGATGGGCATGCCCTCTGCCGCCTCATCGAGAGTCTCGATATTGGCAGAAGCCTGGATGAAGTTCTCTTTCATCATGAGCATGGAATAGATCGCTTCCTGGGCACCGGAGGCGCCGAGAGAATGCCCCGCCAGTGATTTACTGGAACTGATCGGTGGTATCCTGTCGCCAAACACTTCCCTGATCGCGCCAAGCTCCTTGGAGTCGCCGACCGGCGTGCTGGTACCGTGTGAGTTGATATAGTCGATATCACCGTCAATGTCCTGCATCGCCATCTGCATACAGCGTACAGCACCTTCTCCGGAAGGCGCGACCATATCGTAGCCGTCGGAGGTGGCGCCATAACCGACGATCTCTGCATAGATCGGTGCACCGCGCTTGAGGGCGTGTTCCAGTTCCTCGACCACGACCGCAGCACCGCCACCGGCGATGACAAAGCCATCACGGTCAGCATCGTAGGTTCGCGACGCTTTCTCGGGTGTCTCGTTGTATTTGGTCGACAGCGCGCCCATGGCATCGAACAGCATGCTCAGTGACCAGTGTTCTTCTTCACCGCCACCGGCAAAGACGATGTCCTGTTTGCCCAGCTGTATCAGTTCATAGGCGTTGCCGATACAGTGTGTACTGGTAGCACAGGCAGAACTGATGGAATAGTTGACGCCCTTGATCTTGAATGGTGTCGCCAGGCAGGCTGACACCGTACTCGCCATGGTACGAGGCACCATATAGGGGCCGACGCGACGGATTCCCTTGCTGCGCAGGATGTCGGCGGCTTCGACCTGGTTGGCGGAAGAGGCGCCGCCGGAACCCATGACGATACCTGTACGGATATTCGATACCAGGTCATCGCCGAGTTGCGCATCTGTTATCGCCTGCTGCAGGGAGATATAGGCGAATGCGGCCGCATCCCCCATGAAGCGTTTCACTTTACGGTCGATGTGCGCATTGATATCGATATCGATGCTACCTGCGACATGACTGCGCATGCCGACATCGGCATAGGCCTGCTGGAACCTGATACCCGAGCGACCCTGTCTCAGTGATTCAGTGACTGCCTGCGTGTCATTTCCGAGACACGAAACGATACCTATTCCGGATATAACAACTCTTCTCATTGATGCCTCAAAAGTCCTCTGTCGATGTAAACAGTCCGACGCGAAGGTTCTTCGCCGTGTAGATTTCACGGTCATCGATCGACAGGGTCGCATCGGCGATGCCCATGACCAGTCCACGTGCGATGACGCGTTTGATGTCGATCCTGTACTGAACCAGCTTGCCTTTTGGCAGTACCTGACCGGTGAATTTTACTTCGCCGACGCCCAGTGCGCGACCCCGTCCGGGATGGCCCAGCCAGCCGAGATAGAAGCCGACCAGTTGCCACATGGCATCGAGGCCGAGACAACCCGGCATGACCGGGTCATTCTTGAAATGACATTCGAAGAACCACAGATCTGGTTTGATATCGAGCTCGGCAAGGATCTGGCCCTTACCGTGCTCACCACCGGTATCAGAGATATGGGTGATGCGATCGAGCATCAGCATGTTCGGTGCAGGCAACTGCGCATTGCCCGGTCCGAACAGCTTCCCTTCGCTGCAGGCGATCAATTCTTCATAACTGTAGGAACTCTGACGCACAGGGGTTTCCTTATCGGCAAGCATATGTTTATTCTCGTGGATGTATTTATTGCATTGATTAACTTACCAATTCTATCGGAAAATCGTCCATTATGGTATGACTATGCTCGTACTGAGCTGGAATAGGAACCAGAGATGGCTGATTTGATCTTTATCCTGCTGATTGCCGGTGGTCTCTGGTACTGGTGGGATACCCTGCAGTCCAATGAGCTGGCGTTATCGGTGTGTCGACGAAAGTGTGACAGCAACGCCCTGCAACTGCTCGATTCGACTGTCACCCGGCGCCGTACCTGGTTGCGCAGGGCAGAGAACGGGCATGTTCAGATATGCCGTCTGTACAGCTTCGAGTACAGCGTCGGCGGTGGCCCCGGCCAGGCGGACGCGGGCTTCGGAGACAGGATACAGGGGTACATCGTACTGTTGGGTAAACAGCTGGTCGAGACCAGTCTTCCGCACCAGCAGGAATATCCGTTCAACCAGCACTGACCAGTGCCAGGCCGGAAATAAAAAAGAGGCCGTGGTCGTGACCACGGCCCCCTGTCTCAAGGCTGCTTACCCTGCCTGTATCAATATGTGAAGAATCGTTTGTTGAAATGCAGGCGCATCGGGCGGGTGACACCCTCCGGTACCACGCTGATATCGAACTTGAGGAATTCGCCATCCGTAATCTTGGTATCTGCAAGATAGTAGATGGCATTGCCTTCCTTGATCTCCTTGAATTCCAGTGTCTTGAGCTGGCCGGTGAGGTTGCTTGCATGACCGGTGACCTTGGCGTTGACCGGTTGCCCGGTGGCGCCCATCAGCTCTTTGAGTACCGTGATATTGACCAGTACGCGGTTATTTGCTCGTGCCAGATCATGCTGCTTGGCGACTTCCGCTGAGATGGTGTCGCTGCGGAAGGCATTGAAGTGGATAAGGTAGTCACCGAACTGTCGAGAGCTCTCGGCAAAGCTGTTAAAGCTGGTAAGTGTGGCGAGAATGAGCAGGCTTGCTGTCGCCAGCTTACTGGCCAGGTTGCTTGAATGTCTACGCATAACGGTCCTCCGGTGTGATTCGTATGCTGGTTTGTTTTTATTATTTATGGACGATATTCGCTTAGACAAGAGTGCGTAATAACGTTCACCATGAGCCGGTTAACAGCCCGACATGCAATCAATACTAGTACGCCTGTATATTCAAGACAACCTTTATCTTATGACATGTTATCTGTTTTCAATAAGTTGCAGCAGTTGTTCGCCGATCTCATCATAGCGCCAGTTGTTACTGTCAAGCAATTTTGCCGGTGCCTGCGAGAAGATCAGTTTCTCCAGCTGTTTACGTGAATACAGCATACCCGGGGCGATGCCCAGTTGTTCGGCTGCACCGGCAAGTTTTGCCTGCAGCTCTTTGAGCAACTGTTTTTGCTCGCCGTCGAGTACCTGGAAGCGATTATTCGGCCAACTACCCGGAGACGCGGACAGAGCCATGTCGATTTTCTCTATCAGGGCATCCAGCTGCTCAGCGGTGAAAGAAACCCGCGTGTTGCTGATCTGACTGGAAAGTTGCCGGCGATCATGTGGCGGTGACAGGGCGATATCGATGACGGTATTGTCATCCAGGATACGACGACGGGTGCGGTCACGCTCACGAGCGATCTGTTCACGCCACACCGCTACCGCCTGCACCACGGCAAGCTGGTTTCGTTTGAGGCGGTTGCTGCCCTTTACCCGTCGCCATAGATTCTTATCGGTTTCCTCACCATCATCGGCATGGAAGCGCAGTAACGAACAGTCCTGCTCGAACCAGGCAATACGATCGCAAGCCTCGAGCCTGTCGATAAGCATCGGGTAAATCTTGTGCAGATAGATGACATCATCGGCGGCATAAGCCAGTTGCCTTGCTGTCAATGGTCGACGTAACCAGTCCGTGCGGGTCTGGGATTTATCGAGCTCGACATCCATCATGTCGTGCACCAGTGCGGCATAACTGATCTGCTGGTGTTCACTCAGCAGGGCGTTGGCGATCTGGGTATCATGGATATTGACCGGTGTCTGCCCGAGATAATAGTGCAGTACTTCCAGGTCCTGTGAACAGGAGTGGAACACCTTGATGATGTCCTTATCCAGGAACAGATGTGACAACTGCTCATGTGCTTCGAATGCCAGAGGGTCGATGCAGGCCACACTGTCCCCGCTGGCTACCTGTACCAGTGCAAGGTGCGGGTAGTAGGTGTGTTCACGCTGGAACTCGGTATCGACTGCCAGGTAGTCGCAGGATTCGAGTTTCCCGGCCAGCGCATCCATGGCTTGCGGGGTTTCGATATACAGAGGTGTGGTCATAGTATCAGAGCTAACATGGTAGACGTGGCACGCGCTGAATGTGCGTGGCCCGGGAGGAAATGCGCCTTATGTGGCAGGGCCGGCTCAGTGCTTCGGTCCCAGTAACTCAATCTCGTAACCGTCGGGATCGGCGACGAAGGCGATGATGGTCGTGCCTGCATTCATCGGGCCGGGTTCGCGGATGATCTTGCCGCCGGCAGCGCGAATATCTTCAGCGGCCTTGTACACATCATCTACCTCAATGGCCAGATGACCGAAGCCGTTGCCAAGGTCGTAGCTGTCGGTATCCCAGTTATAGGTAAGTTCTATGGCCGTGGTGTCTTTCTCGTCACCGTAGCCGAGAAATGCCAGGGTAAATTTTCCATCCGGATAGTCTTTCTGGCGTAGCAGCGTCATGCCCAGGATATCGGTATAGAATTTTATAGAACGTCCGAGGTCGCCGACACGCAGCATGGTATGTAGTAATCGCATGTTTTAAGTCTGTTCAGGTTATACGTTTGAGGTGGATTGATGCATCTTAGCGTATATTGCTTTTAGATGGTCAATCCGAAGAGTCCGCAAAGAACGCAAAAGACGCCAATATTTTGCTATTTTGAGTTGTGCCGGGATCGATTCGAACTTCGCGTTCTTGGCGTATCAGGCGGACTATCTTTCCTGTCTGTGCTTGGTGCGGATGAAGTCTGTGTGCGGGACATGTAACAGTTCCGCCAGCCGTCTCAACAGGTGCTCTTCGTAACGATCGAGCTGTTCATCGGCAAAGGCCAGGCGCCACAGGTCCTCGATCAGGTCGATCTTCTGTTGTTGGCTGTAGTGTTCGTTGAGTAGCGAGGTGAAAGCATAATAATCGGTGGCAGCATGTTTCTCGTCGTGCGCGAGCTCGATGAGGGCATTCACTTCGGCCTGGCTGAGCTCAAAGCGCTGTTCGAGTATCTTGCGGAGCTCATCTTCCTCGACCGCCAGCACGGTATCATCGGCATGCAGTACTTCCACCATCAAGGCAGCACTTGCCAGCTGCAGGCGGTGAGGCAGGGGAGTGGCGGACTCGCCTTCGCCAGTGAGAAAATTGTCGAAGAATGTCTGCAGGCGGTTCAGCATGATCAGTCGGGTTTGTTATTTTGTCTGAGTAAGGTCAGGGCGGCTTCTATCTGCTGTTCACTGAAGCCCTTGAGAACATGTTCGCCGATCATCATCACCGGGATAGCGCCACCACCGGTCTTCTCATAGAGCTCGATGCCGGTCGGGTGGTTCTCCATATCGTATTCACAGTAGTCGATCTGGTTTTTCTGGAAATAGCGTTTGGCCTGATAGCAGTATGTGCACCACCATGCGCCAAGCATGATGACATCAGGTTCCGTGGCGATGACTTGCGGTGTGCAGTCGATGGTGTCTACCGGCCCGCGGTAGTTAAACAGCAGCAGTACGGCCAATATGATCAGTAACAGGTAGACGCCGTTTAAGCGTCTGGCCGGCTTATTGCCGGGTTCGGTGTTGACTGGTTTTTCGTCGCTGTTTCCACTCATGGGCTCGCCAGATCATGGATTTGCCAGATAAAGGACTTGCCGGATCAGACTGATTAAGTACAGCCGGGCAACACATGTTGCCCGGCTGCACAGCAGCCCGAAGCTATGACAGCGCAGGAAGGCAACGGTTCCCCTCAGTCAGGCAAGCTGCAAGCCGGATCAGTATGCCCGTACCGGACGACGCTTGTAGCCTCGCAGCTGGGACATGAAATGACGGCGGTAGTAGAGCACGGCACTGGAACCATTCGCCTTGACGTCGATGATCTTCCAGTCATCGCCACTGCGGCGCATACGGAAGTCCAGCCTTACCGATGGTGAATCCGGGCGATAGACAGTCGTGCTGACGAAGGCCTCGATCTGACCGCGATATCTGGCAGGGAAGAAGCGTACCCGGGTGTTCTGGGCATCGAAGCTGCCGAGGTGTTTCGACAGGCTGGTGAGGAAGGTCTCACGCAGGTTCTTCTGGAATTTTTTCTTGTCTTCGTCGCTCATGTTCTGGGCGTAGCGACCGGTGATCCAGTGAGACATGTTATCGAAGTC
>Ga0180435_10006516_pt1 | contig 11179 bp, 5 predicted proteins | sample SS_ome_3_FD_132467 | JGI IMG/M metagenome (GOLD analysis project Ga0180435, IMG submission 132467) | Hypersaline lake sediment archaeal communities from the Salton Sea, California, USA - SS_3_S_1 metaG | ecosystem: Environmental > Aquatic > Non-marine Saline and Alkaline > Hypersaline > Sediment...
GGCATTGATGCGGTTGATGCCTTCAGCAACCAGGGAGCGCGGCCAGGGCCACCGGCCGAGCTTTTCAATGGAGGCATCATCAATATCCACCATAACGATATTGCTTGGGCTGTCAGGTTCGCCTCTGAATTTCATCATGACATCGTAGTACTTGAGTTCCAATGTATCGAGAAACGGCAGTCGCACAAACCAGAATACCAGGAACAGGACCATGATGCCCAGACCGAGGAACAGAGCCGGATGCCTTTTTAACATACCCATTGTTGTATCTCCGCTAACAAATTAATTTTTCATAATTAAATGAAAAGAGATAACAAATAATATTTCAATATGTTACTTTATTCTGCCTAGTTGTGCAAACGGGGCATGAAAATTTATTTGGTTTTCATCGTATATGAACCGTCCCAGTCTGCGGGCGGCGGCGACGCCTTGTATTCCCGGCATCTTTCAGCCATGGCCATGCTCGGGCCGTCGCCCGGCGACATCCTAAGGGCAGCCTCAAAGGCTTCGATGGCGCCGTCCCAGTTCAGCTGCCTGTATTGCTGCAGCCCCTGGGCATAAAGCTCTATGGTCTTAAGGAGGTTCTCATCCAAATCCTGGGGCAGGCCCAGCAGCTGGTAAACGACAACCGGTTCATTCTTGCCAACAACATTGATGGCATCGATCTCCCGGCCAACCACCTGGTTGCTGGCCTTTTGAAATGTGTGTTCGCAGACCAGGGTGTAGATACCGTAAATTTTATTAACCCCCTCCAGTCTGGCGGCTGTGTTCACCGTGTCACCCATCATGGTGTAATCCATGCGGTTTCTGGAGCCCATGTTGCCGACTACCGCGGGACCGGTACACAGCCCGATACGCATTTTGAGTTCCGGCCGGCCCTCGCCCTTCCATTTTTCCCTGAGCGCTTCGAGGCGCTTTTGCATCTGGACACAGGTGAGCGCAGCTGTCTCGGCCTGGTTTTCAAGCGCATTGGGGGCACCAAAAAAGGCGATGATGGCGTCACCTTCGAACTTGTCCACCGTGCCTTCATATTCCAAAATGATATCCGTCATCTCGGTCAGGAACTCGTTCAGGAGTTCAACCAGCTCCTCAGGGGTGAGCTTTTCGGATATGCTCGTGAATCCTTGAACATCTGAAAAGAAGGCGGTGATGTCCCGTTCCTCACCGCCGAGCTCAAGGCCGTCCGGTGATTCGATGAGCTTTTTTACAACCGTGGGCGCCAGGTAAGTTGAAAATGCGCTGCGGATAAACCGTTTCTGCCGGGATTCAACCAGATATTTATAGGCGGTGATAGTGATGTAAACGCATATGATCACCAGAAGGGGGTAAACCATGTTTAAGGTCCATCCCTTAGCAGTGAAAATGTAGCGGCAGAAGAAGATGTGGCCGAAGAATAATGCGCTGACAAAAAGGATGCCGGGAAAGACGCTAATCCTGGGCAGTACAATGCCCAGCGCCAAACCGGCCAGGATGATGACCGCGATGTCGAATATGGCCGCCCATCCGGGTTGAAAAAGAAAATCCTTGGAAAGGACGCTGTCCACGATGTTGGCATGGATCTCGATGCCCGGAAAAACGCTCGAAAAAGGCGTCACCCGCATGTCATAGATGCCCACGGCCGTTGCCCCAACCATGACAATCTTGTCCTTCAGCGCTTCTTCAGGGACCTTTCCATGCAGGATGTCTGTGATGGATATGTGCTTGAAGGTCTTGGTGTCACCGCGATAATTGATCATGATGCGTCCCAATTCGTCGGTGGGAATAGCAATGTTGCCCACCTGCACCTTTTCAAACCCATAGTCGGCCACAATCGGCGATGCCGGGGCGTCCAGGTAGGCACTGAGCGTCATCAGAGAAAGGGGCGCGTACATTTCTTCCCTGTATTTGATGACAGCAGGTATCCAACGCACCACGCCGTCAATATCCGGAAACATGTTGAAAAACCCGGAATAGCTTGTTGCTGAAGAGATGGCACGTATGTTGCCGTTGGCCACCAGGGCTTCGAACAGCGGCACCCCCAGAGCGGTACCGGATTGGTAGCGGACCAGATCATAGCGTGAGTGCCGGATGCTTTCCTGCTGCTGTTCTGCCAGGTCCGCATCATAATCGCCGGTGTGCTCCTGCTCCATCTGAAAAAAGTGCCCCAGCACCACCTTTGCCTTTGATCTCCGGATGGCATCGACCAACATCCGGTCGTGATCCGAGGATCGTTTCAGATTCGCCAGATAGGCTTTGTTTTCCGCATTGAGGTCAGTAAGATTTTGCTCGATCGCCGCTATGGTTTTCACCGGGCTTGTTTCATCCGGCTCCGACATGACAATATCAAAGGATATTACTTTGGCGCCCGCCTTGGACAGCCGGTTGACCAGATCGGCAATTTTGGACCTGGGCCAGACCCACTTGCCTTCTTTATCCACGCTTTTTTCATCGATGACGGCCAGGACGACTTTGGAGTCATGGGGGATGTCACCTCGGCTGGTGAATCTTAAATCAACGGTCTTTTTTTCCATCAGTTCCAGAAAGGGAACTTCAAAGTAGTAGAGTAAGGTGCCGAGAACAATGAGGATGAGGGATAACGTGATCGGGTTGAGCCCCAGGTATCTTTTCAGCAGCTTGAGCATGGAATTTGAAACGCTTTTTTTAAGGGAAATGTTAGTGTGATCATCGAAGCAAAAGGAATTTGAAATTGTATTCAGCGCTTATATTAGATATAAGATACGCGGAATGTCAATACCCGAGAAGGATGTGATCCGTAATCGGTTTAAATCTTGAATAAATTGTTGGATGAGCCAATGAATCAATCCATGCAGTATAGAGTCGACGCCCTCAGGGAAAAACTGATCCAAGCATCTCTGGATGCCCTGATGGTACTTGTGGAGGAAAACCGGCGCTATTTAAGCGGTTTCAGCGGTGAAGACGGGCAGTTTGACGAATCAGCCGGAGCCCTTTTCATCACCCATGACAACCTGCTGCTGGCTACGGATTCGCGCTATGAACTACAGGCTGCACAGGAGGCGGCCGCCTGGGAAGTGTTCTGTTACAAGCAGGGTGTGGCCAAAGCGCTGCCCGAAATCACAAAGATGCTGGATATCAGGCGTCTGGCATTTGAAAGCAAACGAGTTCCCTTCAAGCAATATTCGGATATGCAAAAAGAACTCCCCGACACTGCTACCGGTGTGGAACTGGTGCCTACGGAAAACATGGTCGAAGACATTCGGGTGAGAAAACAGGAAACTGAAATTCAAGCCACTCAAAAAGCGCTTGCCGTGGCAGAATCAGCTTTTCAAAAGACAGTAGAATCGATTCAACCGGGAATGACCGAAAAGGAAGTGGCCTGGACCCTGGAGAAAAACATGCGCGAAGCCGGGGCTGAAAGCATCTCATTTCCAACCATTGTGGCCTCCGGACCCAACAGCGCCCTGCCCCATGCGATACCCACGGACCGGCGCATCAATGCAGGAGAACCCATTCTGTTCGACTGGGGGGCCCGCTTGGGCGGCTACTGTTCGGATACGTCCAGAACCATTGTACTTGGTGAGGCCGATGATCAGTTCCAGGAGGTCTTCAATGTTGTTGTCCAGGCTCAAAAAATGGCCATAAAAGGCATCCGGGCCGGCGCCAGCACCAAAGCGGTGGACAGCCTGGCTCGCAAGCACATCGAAGATAAGGGATACAAAGACTGTTTTGGTCACGCGCTGGGGCATGGAACCGGATTGGCGGTTCACGAACCGCCGCGGCTGAGCCCCTTAAGCGACACCCGCCTTGAGGCAGGTATGCTGGTAACCGTTGAACCAGGCATTTACCTGCCGGACTGGGGAGGGGTAAGGGTCGAAAATCAGGTCGTTGTCCGGAAAGAAGGCGCCGAAGTGTTGAACCGCCTCAGCGTAAAAATAACAACATAGTTGAGACACCGGTTGATTTTAAGCAAAAGCTCCCTGAAGCTTGATATCGTTGCGGGTTACGGGTTGCGGGTTTGTTTTCAGCTAAAAGCCATTCATTAGCGATATAACACGCAACCGCTTGATTTAGCTTTAGGCAGCGAGCAGACAACCTAAACCGCAACCCGTAACCTGCAACCCGTAACCCGGATTCCAGAACGCGTATGCACCCATCCATCGATATATTTGCCGACCAGTATCTCAACTATATTCTCGTTGAAAAGGGGTTGGCAAAAAAGACCATCGAATCATACAGCAGGGATATCGTACGCTTTCTCTCATATTTAAAGGATAACGGTATCGATGCCATTGCGGATATCGACACCAGGGTCATATTGCAATACCTCATTCATCTGCGGGATGCAGGCCTGGCCACCCGATCCCGTGCCCGTCACCTGGTTACACTCAGAGGGTTTTTCAAATTCCTGGTTCAGGAAAAAATTATCCATCAAAGCCCGGCCCTGCTTGTGGAACTCCCCAAGCAGGCGCAAAAACTTCCTGATGTTCTTTCGCAAACAGAAGTTGAACGCCTGTTGCGTTCACCCGACAGAACCGCGCCGGCCGGTGTCAGGGATGCCGCCATGATGGAGCTGCTTTATGCGGCTGGACTTCGGGTTTCCGAATTGATTGCGTTAAAAATGCAGGACATCAATCTGGAGGCATGTTTCACGCGCGTATTCGGCAAAGGCGCCAAAGAGCGTGTGGTCCCTTTTGGCCGTTATGCCAGGGACAGCCTCGATCTCTATATCCAGAATGCCAGGCCCCAATTACTAAAAACGTTTACCAGTCCTTTTCTGTTTGTGGCCAGGGCAGGCAACCCCATGAGTCGACAGGGATTCTGGAAACTCCTGAAGCGATATGTACTCAAAGCCGGCATCCAGAAAAACATCACCCCCCATACCCTGCGCCATTCGTTTGCCAGTCATTTGCTGGAAGGCGGGGCCGACCTCAGAACCGTCCAGGTAATGCTGGGGCATGTTGACATTTTCACAACGCAGATATATACGCACGTTGCCCGCAAGCACCTTAAGGAGATCCATGAAAAGTTTCACCCCAGAGGATGAAATCATGCCGGCAATTTCATTGCCGGCACGATTTTATCCTATAGATTTAAACATATAGGATTATGAAGCATACCAACTGTTTGGGATTTTGGTCAGGCGGCGACATCAGGCCGGAACCCTATGAGGAGATCATCGCCGATTTAATTCAGGATGTCCGCCGGCCCATTAATATGGTCAGCTGCGATGACGGCATCCATGTTGCCCTGGGCGGAAACATAGCCCTTTCCCCTGACGCCACAAAACCGCATGATGCGGACAAACACGGCGGCTATCCGATGGTGGCGTCCGTTCCTCCCCTGCCCCCCGAATCGCTTGGTGACCCCTATTTTAAATCCGTACTCGGCCTGCGCTACGCGTACGTTGTCGGTGCCATGGCCAACGGCATCACATCCGTGGACATGGTGGAAGCAGCTGCACGGGCCGGTATGCTCGGCTTTTTTGGCGCTGCCGGACTGGACATTGCCAACATCGAGCAGTCTATCGAAAGACTCAAACAACGCCTGGACCACCTGCCCTTTGGCGTCAATCTCATTCACAGCCCTGCCGACCCAGACCTGGAATTTGCCACGGTTCAACGTTTTCTTAACCATGGCATCACCCTGATCAGCGCATCGGCATTCATGGACCTAACGCCAGCCCTGGTATACTACAGGATCAAAGGGATTTGCCGCAATGCTGACAACACGGTCACCTGCCCCAACCGGGTGGTCGGCAAAATATCGCGCGAAGAGGTTGCCCGAAAGTTTTTTTCTCCGCCGCCGGCTAAAATTATCAATTGGCTGCTGGAAAAGGGCCTGGTTTCATCTTTGGAGGCCGAGTTGTCAGCACAGGTGCCAATGGCTGACATGCTCACGGCTGAGGCGGACTCCGGCGGGCATACCGACAATCGGCCGGCATTGTCCCTGCTCCCCACAATCATTGCGCTTCGCAACCAGCTAGCGGAAACATATGCATACGGCCTGCCGTTGTATGTCGGGCTGGGGGGCGGGATCGCCACACCTGAGGCTGCAGCTGCCGCTTTTTCCATGGGGGCTGCCTATGTGTTGGCCGGCAGCATTCACCAGGCCTGCATGGAGGCCGGAACCTCGGACATGGTCCGAAAACTTCTGGCCGAAGCCGGACAGGCGGATGTTGCCATGGCACCGGCAGCCGACATGTTTGAAATGGGGGTAAAGGTACAGGTGCTGAAACGGGGTACCATGTTTCCGTTAAGGGCAGCCAAACTCTATGATCTCTATTCCCGGCATGCCGCATTTGAATCCATATCTGAAAAGGACCGCGTCATATTGGAGCGGGACTATTTCCGGCAATCCTTTGGAGATCAATGGCTGCAAACCCGGTCGTTTTTCCAGCATCGCGATCCTTCCCAAATCAAAAAAGCCGAAACTGATCCGCGACACAAAATGGCCCTTGTCTTCCGGTCCTACCTTGGCCAGTCATCAAACTGGGCCAATCAAGGCGACCCATCCAGGCAGATGGACTACCAGATATGGTGCGGGCCATCCATTGGCGCTTTTAACGCCTGGGTAAAAGGGACGTTTCTCGAAAGCCCGGAAAACCGTACAACAGACGTGATTGCCATGAACCTTCTTTTGGGTGCCGCAACCCTTATGAGATCCAACCAGCTGAAGCTGCAGGGTATTGGTCTGCCGGAAGCGGCCTGCCAGTATCGTCCCAAACCCCTGGCAGAGATCGAAAAGATGCTGGGCTGATAACACCATGAAGTATGGTATATTGGAATATTGGGATATTGGGTTTCAGGTGTCGGGTGTCGGATGTCGTGTTGTCCCAAGCTATTCGTAAATAGCTAAACCATTTTTTAGACAGGATTTACAGGATCTACATGATTTAATAGGATGTCAGGTAAAAGGCCGCTACCGGCTGATAACGGATAGCACTTTTTTCATCACGAAAGGGCGAAACCACGAAAAGTTGCTATAACCATTTCGTGCTTTTTAAATTTCGTGTTTTCGTGATTTATTTTTGACCACTGGCCACGGAGAACAGACTACAGCTCACCTTCAGACCTTCTTACCTTCTGCCGTTTTCCGACACCCGATTTCTCTCCCTACTCCTTAATCCCTACTATTTAAATCCTTTCCGTTCATTTTGCCCATAAAACGCGCGTACAATCGGCTCACATACAAAATTCTGCTGTCCATCTTATCGGGCGCGCTGGATACGTCCAAACCGTTTGAACCGGCAGAAGCAGGGATGGGTTTTTCAATATAAACGGTGTGCCTTACATCCGGACCATATTGGCCATGGGGCTCATCCACTATTTGTTTTCTTTCCAGGTAGGCGAATGCCACGCCTTTGGACACCGGTGATAATTGCCTAAAAATATAAGCCTTTACATCCTTAAAAGCTGTTTCATCGGTTTTTCCGGGTCGTGCGGTTTTGTTTTTTTTGATCCACGGGCCCAATTCTTCAATAATCTGTTTGGTCTCCGGTATGGAAAAATGGAGGTCCGCCACCAGATGCCCCCCTAAAAAAACAATAAATGCCTGGTCCAACGAGTACTGGCGTGCATATCCGGATTGCAGGCCCCCAAGGGGATCCGGGGGTAAGAATTCCCGTGACCAGCGCTTCCACTTTGACAGTTTGATGCCCAGCTTTTGGCTCAACTCACGATTTATATAGAATTTTACCATTTAAAATTTCTCCATTTAAAATCTTTTCATTATCAATTTCAAAAGACTGTTGCTACAAATAGATACCTTTTCGAATGTTCGATACTGTTACGATTACCACAAAAAAATTAAATTGTATATTTGTTATATCAATATCACAATATGAAATTTTATCCGGTGCCTTGAAAACAGTGGCTTTATGATATATGTTACGCTTTCACTGTACATCGATTAATAATACGGTAATTCATTCTTTATGCCAGGCGCCATAGCGACCGTGTTGCTGTATGTCTGGTCGTGGATCATCCGTATTGAGGTATTGTTCCCAGGAATTTGGATAAGTGGCTGTTTACAAAGCATCAACCCATAAAGATCTTGCGCATGCACCGGTGGCCATTATCGGTATGGCCGCCCTTTTTCCGGGATCGTCCGGTTTAAAGGCCTATTGGCAGCTTCTAATGCATGGCAGGGATGCTGTCACCGACATTCCTGAAACGCACTGGTCTGGTGAAGCATACTTTAACGACGACCCTAAAAAACCGGACCATGTATATTGCAAACGCGGTGCGTTCCTGTCGCCTGTGGCCTTTGACCCGTCCGAATTCGGTATTCCGCCCGCTTCCCTGGAAGCCACCGACACCTCCCAGCTGTTAGCGCTGATAACTGCCCGGGACGCCCTGGGCGATGCCGGTTACAATACAGGCAAATCCTTTGATCATGAGCGCACCAGTGTCGTACTGGGTGTGACCGGCACCCAGGAACTGGTCATTCCGCTTGGTTCCAGGCTGGGGCACCCCATCTGGCGGGAAGCTATTCTGAAGGAGGGTTTTTCCGGGGAAACGGCTGACAAAATTGTTCAAAGAATATCTGACGCTTATGTGCCATGGCAGGAAAACTCCTTTCCTGGGCTCCTGGGCAATGTGGTTGCCGGCCGGATCTGTAACCGGCTTGATCTTGGCGGCACCAACTGTGTTGTGGATGCAGCTTGTGCCAGTTCCATGAGCGCCGTACATCTTGCCCTTCTCGAACTGCAATCCGGTCGCAGCGACATGGTCATCACCGGTGGTGTGGATGCCATTAACGACATCTTCATGCACATGTGCTTTTCCAAAACCTTGATCCTCTCCAAAACCGGTGACATACGTCCATTTTCAAAACATGCCGACGGAACGGTTTTGGGCGAAGGCATCGGCATGGTAGTGCTCAAACGATTGTCTCAGGCTGAGAAAGACGGCGACCAAATCTATGCGGTCATAAAAGGCATGGGAAGTTCCAGCGACGGACGTTCCCAAAGCATTTATGCCCCGCGCGCCAAAGGCCAGGCCAAGGCCCTGCGCATGGCATACGAACACGCTCAGATTGACACTAACACCGTTGAACTGGTGGAGGCCCACGGCACAGGCACACGCGTGGGGGACAAGGTCGAGATAGAGGCGTTGAAATCCGTGTATGGCTCACACCCGGACAAACGGAATAAAACCGCCGTGGGATCTGTCAAATCAATGATCGGGCACACCAAAGCAGCTGCCGGGGCTGCCGGGCTGATCAAGACAACCCTGGCCCTTAAAAACAAGGTTCTCCCGCCCACGCTGAAAGCCGAAGAAATTGACCCGGAATTAAACCTTGAAGAATCGCCCTTTTATATCAACGCATTCACGCGTCCCTGGCTGCCTCCCAAGGGACACCCCCGCCGTGCGGCTGTCAGTTCATTTGGTTTCGGGGGCAGCAATTTTCACCTGATTCTCGAGGAATATGCGCCAGAGAAAACAGCGGTTGCATGGGACGGTTCTGTGGAGATTTTCGCCTTTTCCGGCCAGGACAGGGCGACGCTGTCAGGAAAACTCGCCAACGTTGAAAAAAGCCTTGATGATGCGCTTGCCGATCCAGCCGGCATCAACCGACTGGCCGCCCATACCAGAAGCGGATTTTCTGTTGAGGCCCACTGCCGAATTGTCTTTGTGCATGAAATGAGCGGCAAACCAGTCCATGACTTGAACCAGCTCAATGGTTTGCTCCAGAAAGCACAGGCCATGTTGAGCAATGCCGGGCATAACCAGCTCCCTCCTAAATCCCCAAAGATCTTTTTTTCGGACCAGCCCAAACCCGGCAAACTCGCATTTATCTTTCCTGGACAAGGCAGCCAATACCCTAATATGGGAAGGGATCTCAGCTGCATATTTCCTGAAGCCTTGAATGCATTGGCATTGACTGACAGCCTGGCAGATCGCGGCAAACCCATAAGCACGTCTGTTTTTCCTGCCGGACCAGCCGACCCCAAGACCGATAAGCGCCTTCATGAAGCACTCAACCAGACCGATATTGCCCAACCGGCCATCGGCAGCATCAGCCTGGCCTTATCCGACATTCTGCAACGTTTTGGCTTGCACCCTGACGCAACCGCCGGCCACAGCTATGGAGAACTGACCGCTTTGCAGGCTGCGGGGTGGATGAACCGGGAAACGCTCATCACGCTTTCCGCCATTCGTGGACGTGCCATGGCCCAGGCATCTGAATCCGGTCCACAAGGCGCCATGCTGGCAGTCAAAGCGCCCAGCGACGATATAGAAACCATTGTTGCCGACACTCCGGATGTCGTGCTGGCCAACATGAACAGTCCTGAACAAAGTGTTTTATCGGGTCCCCTCAAAGGCATCAAACGTGTTGAAAAGCAGCTGCGCAAAAAAGGACTGCGCAGCCTAAAATTGCCGGTCTCAGCAGCCTTTCACAGCCCGCTGATCCAGTCTGCCCAGGAAACCTTTGACAGGGCTGTCCAGAACGCTGATATACATCCAGGCCTTATACCGGTTTTTGCCAACAGTTCCGGGTCACCCTATGAGAACAACGCGGTTAAGGCGAAAAACAGGCTGTCCCGGCAAATGCTGCAGCCGGTCCGTTTTGTTGACCTTATTGAAAATATGTATGCTGCCGGGGTGCGTACATTTGTGGAAGTGGGTCCCAAAAACATACTGACCGGCCTGGTCAAGTCCATCCTGCCCTCGAATTCATTCCAGGCCATGGCTTTGGATGCGTCTTGCGGAAAACAATTCGGAATGACCGATCTCGCCTCTGTTTTGGCAGAACTCGCTTGCCTGGGCTATCCTGTTCAGCTTGACCAATGGGAGGATCCGTTACCTGAAGTAAAAAACAGACGCATGACCGTCATGCTGAACGGTGCCAATTACCGCACCGTGAAATCAGATCGTGGGACTGGTAAACCAGCCACGTCCCCTGCTTCCATTACATCGGGAAAAGAAATAAAACCGAGTGCTGTTCAACCTGATCCAGCTTTCCAGCCATCGACCGTGCTGGACAAAGCTGTGTCAGGGAGCCTGGCTTTAAATAAATCCAAAATGCAAACCATAAAAAATCAAATGAAAAATAAAGAAAAATCAACAGCCCCCCCATCCACGGATTCTAATTTTGTAAACCATGCCCTGCAAACGGTTACCCAGGGTTTAAAATCCATGCAGGATTTGCAGGCCAGGACTGCCGCGGCACATCAACAATTCCTGGAAACCCAGGCTGAAGCAGGTCGTGCCCTGCA
>Ga0180435_10006517_pt1 | contig 11177 bp, 7 predicted proteins | sample SS_ome_3_FD_132467 | JGI IMG/M metagenome (GOLD analysis project Ga0180435, IMG submission 132467) | Hypersaline lake sediment archaeal communities from the Salton Sea, California, USA - SS_3_S_1 metaG | ecosystem: Environmental > Aquatic > Non-marine Saline and Alkaline > Hypersaline > Sediment...
ATCCTATATCTTCTCACTGAAACCCGGCGATAAGGTGACTGTATCCGGTCCTTACGGGGAATTCTTCATCAAGGAAACCAAGAACGAGATGATTTACGTGGGAGGCGGAGCCGGCATGGCACCTATGCGCTCGCACATCTTCCACCTCTTCCATACCCTGAAAACTGAACGTAAGGTAAGTTACTGGTACGGAGCCCGTTCCAAGAGGGAGATCTTTTACGAGGATCATTTCAGGGACATTGAGAAGGAGTTTCCCAACTTTACCTTCAACATAGCACTTTCCGAGCCCACCGAGGAGGACAAGTGGGAGGGACCTGTTGGATTTATCCACCAGGTGCTTTACGATAACTACCTCCGTTATCATGAGGAGCCAGAAGAGATTGAATACTACATGTGCGGACCACCCATGATGAATGCGGCAGTTTCTGACCTGCTCTATAATATGGGCGTGCCGGATGAGATGATTGACTTTGACGACTTTGGATAAAAGGAATCCAGTTGCAAGTCAGCCGCTTAAAATTCTTACTTCGTAAGTATTTGTAGGCGGCCTCCATTGCAACCGGATTCTCACCTAAAGAAATTAATAGAATAGGACTTCCTTCATGCTTGCGTGGGGGAAGTTTTTTTTTGGAATTGGCTGCAGGAGTGCCCTTCTGGTGATATCTGAATGTATATCCCCGAGATTATCTATCTTGTCGGCTGTAAAACGAGAATATGGTGAAGATTATGTGCCGGAGCTACTATAGGAAATGGGTGATTATAATGCTACTGCCACTTTGGCTATCTGCCTGTAGCACAGGGGCCGGGAGAGGGGAGTACAGGTCGATCCAGGGATTTACCCAGGGTACTACCTACCACATCACTTACCAGCTGAGCTCCGGGCAGGACCTGGGAGTTCAGGTGGATTCCCTGTTGAAAGCCTTTGATGGCTCACTTTCCACCTACGATTCCACCAGCATCATTTCTGCCATCAACCGCAACCTGCCTGAGGTGAAAACAGATTCACTCTTCCGGGCAGTTTTTCGTGAATCGGCCAGGGTTTATCAGCAAACCGGTGGTGCCTTTGATATAACTCTGGGACCGGTAATCAATGCCTGGGGTTTCGGACCCGGCGATCAGCTGGAGGTGGACAGCACCATGGTGGACAGTCTGCTGCAATATGTGGGGATGGATAAAGTGTTTCTCCGGGGAGATCGCGTGATTAAAAGCAATCCCATGGTCCAGCTCAATGTGAATGCCATTGCCCAGGGCTATGCCGTGGATGTGGTCTCTTTTTACCTGGATGAGCTGGGTTGCCGTAACTACATGGTTGAGATCGGCGGAGAAATCCGCACCAGGGGGGTGAATTCCAGGGGTAATTTCTGGAGAATAGGGGTGGATCGCCCCGAATTCGGCAATATGATCCCGGGCCAGCAGCTTCAGGTAATCATCAGCATGCACAACCGATCCCTGGCTACTTCGGGCAACTACCGCAAGTTTTATGAAAAGAATGGTGTCAGGATCACCCATACCATCGATCCGGCTACTGGTTACCCAAAGGAATCCCAGCTTCTGAGCGTTACCATTCTCTGTGATGAATGCATGACGGCCGATGCCTATGCCACGGCCTGCATGGCTATGGGCCTGGAAAAAGCCAGGGAATTTGTGGAGGGTCGAAAGGGAGTGGATGCCTATTTCATTTACGGCGACGAACTTGGAAGCTATGAGGTATGGTCCAGTGAAGGTTTGAGGAAGTACATGGATACTCCCTGAGAATTCCTTACATTTATATAAACATCGCTCCAATCAGGCATGGGTTCTAAAAAAATCTCAGGCATGTTCCTGCTATGTATTTTGCTCTTTGGTCTGGAGGCTTGCAAACCTTCCGATAAGGGCTGTACAGATCCCAATGCAAACAACATGGATGCCGAAGCCATTGAAAACGACGGCAGCTGTACCTACGATGATGTCTGGATAAATCCTGCTCGCAGCATGCCTCTGGGTGAGGAACTTGTGGAAAGCTCCGGCCTGATATTCTGGAATGGCAAGCTGTGGTCCCATAACGACAATACCGATACCCGCTTGTATGCACTAGATACAGCCACCGGAACCCTTGTGGAAGAGATCCTGTTGGAAGGAGTAGAAAATATCAACTGGGAGGAGATAGATCAGGATGACGATTATATCTATGTGGGGGATTTCGGAAACAATGCCTCGGGAAACCGGGACGACCTGCGCATTCTTCGTATTCAGAAGAACTCGCTCATTTCCGGCAGTCCGTCCATCGATACCATCTGGTTTAGCTACAGCAACCAGCAGGACCTGAATCCTGTAAACTTCAACTCTACGGAGTTTGATTGTGAGGCATTTGTGGTGAGTTCTGAGCGCATCTACCTTTTCACTAAACAGTGGACAACAGGGTATACGACCGCTTATTCACTATCAAAAGAACCCGGCAGCCATGTGGCTCAAAAGCTTAATTCACTGAATGTTAATGGCCTGATAAGCGGGGCTGTTTACCTGGAAGCTGAGCAGCTGCTTGTGCTCTCCGGATATACAGGTATTCTACAGGCCTTTCTCTATGTCTTTTACGATTTTCCAGCGGAGGATTTCTTTGCCGGGAATAAAAGACAAATAAACCTTTCTCTTCCCTTTCTGCAGGTTGAAGGAATCACCACTGTGGATGGTTTAAGTTATTATCTGTCCAATGAATCCTATGTTAACGCACCTGTAAACACCCCCCAGCAACTTCACCTGGTGAACTTGCATTCTTACCTGAAAGACTTTCTGGATGGGGGTAGTTAATTCCAAACTCGAACTTTGGGGATTTTTGACGAAAAAGGGTAAATCCCGGGCGAATCTCAGGTGCATTCAGACGAATAAGAACTTTCTGCACTGCTACGAATCACCATGTTTTTTTCATCATTTTTAGCTTTGGTCAAATTGAAGATTTTGAGCCCAAATCCTGAAACTTATCTCTCTATATTTACGTTTAGTTTTTTTAATTCTATTCACCGGACCACTGACTTTTACAGCGATTTTGTGGGACTGAGAGGGCGAAGCTGTGCCAGGCAAAGAAAAACTATCGAATTATTCAGTATCAGAAGCGAAGGACGTATATTTGATTATACCTAACATGAATCATATGCCACATTATCGTTTTACCTTAAAGCAAGCAGCAAACCCGAGAAGACTGATGCTGCTTTTTGTTGCCACCATCCTTCTCAATGGATGTGTGACCAACGAGAAGATCACCTATCTGCAGGAGTACCCCGAAAGCACTTACGGAGAAGAATACACACCTCCGGAAAATTACCGTATCCAGCCCAACGACAACATCTACATCAGGGTATCCACACTGGATCCCCGCTATTCTGCCTTTTTTAATCCCAGCTTCGATTCAGGCGGAGGGAGTCAGGGCAGGATGGATGAATCGACTGCAGATCTTTTGTCCTACCCTGTGCAGTTTGATGGTACCATCGAAATACCCTATATCGGAACGGTCGAGGTTGTTGGCCTTACATTGGCTGAAGCAAAGGTGGTCATTGAGGAATTGATAGCCGATTATGTCACCGATGCAGCCATCACCATCCGACTGGTGAATAATTACATCAGCATCCTAGGACAGGTGAATGCACCTGGTATGTATCCCATTTACAAGCAGCGTTTAAATATCTTTCAGGCCATCTCCTTGGCAGGAGATCTTGCTATATATGGCGATCGCTATGATGTGAAAATTGTCAGACAGACTCTGGAAGGTTCAGAAGTGAGGGAGTTTGATCTGACCGACCAAAAAATCATAGATTCGGACTATTACTTTGTTCTTCCCAACGACGTTATTTATGTAAAACCCATGGCTGGTAGGTTTGCGGGAATGTCTACCTTCCCATGGACGGTGATTTTTTCATCCATTACCACCACCATTTCCATCATTCTCCTAATACAGTCAATGAACGTATCAACACAATAGTAAATTCATGAAACAGGTATCCAGCAACACACCAGGATTTAATAGTACAGCTACCGTAGATTCGCTGAGGCTTCGAAGGACTCTTTTACTGATGCTTCGGAACTGGTACTATTACCTGATAGCCCTTATCATTTTTGGCGCAGGCGCCTACTTTTACCTGGAAAACAAATTTCCGGTATACAGTGCCCAGGCATTTATCATGATCGAAGAGGAAGATAACAATTCACCTACCCAGGACATACTGGAAGGATTTTCCATGAGGCCCGGGGTCCAGAACCTTGAGAATCAAATGATGGTTTTATCCTCTTATACAACCATCCGTAAGGCTATCGATCAGTTGCCCTTTGAAATTAATGTATACAGGAAAGGATTTTTGAGTCAGTCCTCCTATTACCCCCTGAGTCCTTTGAAAATAGAAGCTGGTTCCAAAGGACTGCCCACTGAACTGGAGTTTGTTTTTCAATATGTCGGTGACGATAAGTTTCATCTGTCCACTTCCGCCAAATCGGGCGTAGAACTGGATACCATTATGCCCTTTGGGAAAGAGTTTGTGATGGACCGTGGATCCTTTACCGTTTTTCCCGTACTGGAGCTGGACGATGTGTATATGACCGGAGAAAGGATCTATTTCCATTTCCTTGATAAGGAAAAGCTGGCTGAAACCTACTCGAGGCGCATGCTGGTGGAAAATGCCACCCGGGATGGAAGCATTGTCAGGGTCTCCATTGAAGGTACCAACCGAAGTAAGGGCCTGGTTTTCCTGGATAAAGTCACAGAAGTATTTATAGAAGGAAACCTGGAGAAAAAGAACCTGGAAGCCAAACGCATTATTGATTTTATCGAGGGACAGCTGGTGGACGTAGAAAGCGAACTGGTACTGACAGAAACCAGGCTCCAGGAATTCCGTTCTGTCAACCGGATCATGGATGTTAGCGCCCAGACACAACAAATCATTGATCAGGCCGTGCTACTTGAAAATGAAAAGGCCCGATTGAGTCTGGAAAGAAATTACTACCACTATCTGGACGACTACCTGGCCGAGGAAAGCAATTCGAATACCCCGGTTGCGCCTGCTTCCATGCAAATAGATGATCCCAACCTGACTACCCTGATTGCCGAATATTCGGGACTTCAAGCTGAATATTTCAGTGCAGGTGTGGGTGAACGTAATCCCCTGCAGGGACAGTTGGACATGAGGATAGCTAACATCAAGCAGAGTATCAGGGAAACCCTTTCAGGCATCATGATGCGAAATCAACTGGAAAGGGATGAGAACGAGAAACAAATTAGTGAGCTAAATGCGAGGGCTTCTCAATTGCCTGCAAAGGAGCAGCAGTTGTTAGGTTTCGAAAGGGAGTTCAACCTGAACAACGTGATGTATACTTTTCTGCTGGAACGAAGAGCAGAGGCACAAATTCAAAAGGCTTCCAATGCCCCGGACCATGAACTTGTTGACAGGGCCCGCCTGGCTGGTCTGGTATCTCCCATTCCTGCCAATGTCTATGTGGTTGCCCTGTCGCTGGCTCTGATACTGCCCACGCTTATCCTGCTTCTTTTTAGCAGCATATTCCAGAATGTGATCACCTGCGAAGAGGATGTAAATCTTATTACCAAACTTCCGGTCATTGCACAGTTTCCGCACAGCAGGTTAAATTACTATACCATTGTACTGACCGATCCTGCTTCCACCATCTCAGAGGCATTTAGAAGCCTCAGGAACCGAATGGAGTTTTTTACCCGGGATCTGAAATCACCGGTCATAGTGGTTTCTTCTTCCATACCCAGTGAAGGAAAAACTTTTGCAGCCACCAACCTGGCATCTGTTTACAGTCTGGCAGGGGTTAAAACCCTGCTGGTGGGCTTTGATCTCCGGCGTCCCACCCTGTCCAAAGGTTTTGCTCTGAATGAGACAAGTGGAATGACCGAATACCTCATTGGAAAAAAGAACCTGGAGGACATCATTTATAAAACCAGCTACCAGAATCTGGATGTGATACCCTCCGGACCCATTCCTCCCAATCCAGGTGAGCTATCCAGCTCTGTCAAAGCCAAAGATATGTTCAAGGATTTGAGGAAGAAATACGACTGTATTGTGGTGGATAGTGCTCCTGTGGGTGTGGTTTCGGATATATACAATGTGGCTTCCATTGCAGATGCCATGCTGCTTGTTGTGAGACATGGCTACACCAAGAAGAATGCACTTAGTGCCACACTGGCAGAGGTGGACAGCTATGGGATCAATGGCATGAGCATACTTATCAATGATGTGAAGCTCAACAGCAACTCCTATCGCTATGCTTACAAATACAAATACGATTACAAAGCCAAAACTCCACAAAAGTTTAAAAAGTTCATCCCCTGGATTAAATCCTGATTTCCGGAATCCTCTTATTAACATTCATTGAATACATCGAGCGCCAAAGGCAACCAGAGTAATACCTATCAGGCCCTGTGGGTAGGTATAGCCAGTTTTAATTCGTTTGCGCTCGCCATCGTGAGTGCAGCCATACTTTCCAGGTTTCTGGACAAAACGGAATACGGGACCTACCGGCAGATAATATACGTCTATAACACGCTTTTGATCATCTTTGCTGCCGGACTACCCAGTGTCTTTAATTACTTCCTTCCCCGCTACAGCCGGGCTCAGGGAAAAGAAATCGTATTCAATATTTCCAAGGTACTTTTTTATGCCGGTCTTGTTTTTTCTGTATTCCTGTTTGCAAGTTCGGGGCTTATTGCCAACCTTCTGAAAAATCCTGAGCTCTCCAAAGGATTGAAGTATTTTTCCCCGGTACCCATGCTGCTTCTTCCTACCCTGGGTGTTGACGGGATCTTCACCACCTATCGAAAGACTGTGTATGTGGCCATATACAGCACACTCACCCGTGTATTGATGCTTGTATTTATTGTACTTCCGGTGATTTTATTCACCCGGAATTACATTTATGCCATTTACGGCTGGATAGTCAGTTCCTTTCTCATCCTAATCCTGGCCTACTATTTCAAGGGGCTTCCCTTCAAAGGTGTGAAAGGAGAAAAATCGAATCTGAAATTCAAGGAAATCCTTAATTACAGTATACCTCTCGTGTTTGCATCTTTCGGGGGAATACTGTTCAGAGCGTCCAACCAGTTTTATATCAGCCGCTACTATGGCTCCGAAGTCTTTGCAGAATTCAGCAACGGTTTTATCGAAATACCTTTTGTGCATATGATTACAGGTGCCACTGCAGCTGTCCTTATGCCCATTTTTTCCAAGGCAGTTCACGATAAGGCTGAGATTTCCAAGATCACAACACTTTTTCGAAGTGCACTGAGTAAATCGGTGGTTTTAATTTATCCCATAGTGATTTATATGCTGTTTTTCTCTCCGGAAATCATCACCATTGTGTTTTCAGAGTCCTATTCGGTCTCGGCAAAATATTTTTCAGCAGCCATTGTCATAAACTTTTTTAACGTAATTGTATTTGCCCCCCTTTTACTGTCCATGGGGAAAACCAGATTCTATGCGTGGTTGCAATACGGAAAGGCCATTGCCATCTGGGGAGTACAATATGCAGCCATTGTGATTTTTGATTCACCCATGTCCATTGCCATTAGTTATGTGGTGATTTCCGTGGTGGCCATCTTTGTTCCCCTGGCCTACGTGGCAAAACTGTTTAAGATCTCGCTTCTGGAACTCTTTCCCCTGGGGCGGATTGCTGCCATCTCCCTGCACGCCTTCCTTTCCATGTTCCTGGTAAACCTATTGATCAGGTATGTAATCCCTTATACACACAGGCTCTTGATGGTTGTGCTGGCAGGATTGACCTACGGGGGTGTTTTGCTGCTCTCGGCGCGTTTGTTTAAAATAAACTACTGGGAAATTATCAGTCCCCTGCTTAATCGAAAAAAAACTCAGTCAAACTCAAATGGATAAGAAGAAAATACTCATTGTTTCTGCGGTTTTCTATCCCAGCATTTCACCCCGATCCATGCGGGCCACTGAGCTGGCCAAAGAATTGGTCAGGCAGGGACATGAGGTGCATGTGTACTTGCCGGAAAGCGATCATGACTACTCAGAATTTCTCAAGGAGCATCCCATTCAAATCAAATCTCTTGGAAAGCTTAGATACAGGGAAATCGAGCTCAGGGGTAACAAAATCAGTCTTCTGATCAGGCGAAGCCTGAGAAGGATCCTGGGACTATTGTTTGAGTATCCGGGCATAGAGCTGATGTTCAAGGTAGCCAGGCAGCTGAAAAAGGAAAGGGATTTTGATTTACTCATTTCCATCGCTGTGCCCTTTACAAATCATTGGGGCGTAGCCCGGGCACGATCCAGGAAAAATCCCATTGCAACAAGCTGGGTAGCCGATTGCGGGGATCCTTACATGGGAGATACCACCGATTCTTTTCGCAAACCCTTTTATTTCAAATCCGTTGAGAAATGGTTTTGCCGGAAGGCAGATCATATTACCATACCCATTGAAGGTGCCAGATCCGCTTATTACAAAGAGTTTCATCACAAAATAAGTGTTATACCCCAGGGCTTTCGCCTCGATAAGGTGGAACTTCCCCCCTATAAGAAAGAGGAAAGCTATCCCAGGTTCGCCTATGCAGGTGGATTTATTCCGGGCAAACGAGATCCTCGCCCCTTGCTTGAGTTCCTCTCAGCAAGTCAACAAGAATTTCGCTTTGTGGTATATACATCCATGGCAGATTTATTGCTACCTTTTAAAGAAGTTTTGGGAGAGAAGCTGGACATACGAGAATACATCCCCCGGGAAGAATTGTTAAAGGTCCTTTCCGGGATGGACTTCCTCATAAATATTGACAACAACACTTCTACCCAGCTCCCAAGTAAATTAATAGATTATGCTATTACCGGCAGACCGGTTTTTAATATAACTTCAAGTACAGATATTTCTGTGCTCAATGAATTCTTCCGGGGCAATTACGAAGGCAGGATGGAGCTGGCTCCCCCGGACGATTATGATATAAGGACCATATGCAAGAATTTCCTTTCGTTGCAAACGAAATAAAACATGGTGAATCAGGAAAGTTGGGATAAAGCTTACCTGGCCAAATTTAGTCAGAACGAAAGACTGTACTATTTTATAGGCTACCTGATCTGGCCCTTTGGCCTGACCATTGAAGCATTTCGGCAATGGCAGAAACCCTGGTCGAAAAATGCTTTCTGGCTTTTCTGCATTTTCTTTGGCTTCACCTTTGTAATTGCTGATGAGGGAGGAGCCGACTCGGGCAGATATGCACTGGAATTTGTGGAAATGGCCCATTCCAACTTAAGCTTCAGAAGTTTTCTGGGTTGGTTTTATGTGGTGGGTTCCGACTATACCGATGTGGTAGCTCCCATGATCATGTTCTTTCTGTCGCGTTTTACTGATAACCCCACGATCCTTTTTCTGGTTTTTGGGGTAATATCGGGATTTTTCTACTCCCGGAATACATGGTATGTATTGGAGAAAATGGAAGGAAAACTATCCGGGATTGTCCTGCTGTATTTTCTCACCTTTTTGTTCATCAATCCCATCTGGAACATCAACGGCATCAGGTTTTCTCTGGCAGCTCAATTGTTTCTATACGGAACGCTGCCCTATCTCCTGGAGGGGAAGAAGAAAGCTCTGATCTGGTCAGCTGTATCTGTGCTATCGCACTTTACCTTCATTTTTCCGATGGCTGTAGTGGGTCTATTTCATTTACTGAGGAACAGAACCAATTTGTACCTGATCTTTTTTATTATTACTTCATTCATCCGGGAGATTGACCTGGAATGGTTTCAAAATGTGCTTTCCTTTCTTCCCCAGGTGATATTTGTGGAGATTTCCAATTATTTGAATGAAGGATATGCTGAGTACCGTAGAGCAAGCGATGAAGAACTCCCGTGGTTTATAACCTATGCAAGTATTGGCTTACGATGGGCAGTATATTTACTGGTTTTTTCCACCCTTAGCTTTGGGAAACATATCCTTAGAGAACGACCTGATTTAAAAACTTTACTGAGTTTTTCTCTTCTCTTTTATGGATTTGCCAACATTCTGAGCCTGGTTCCTTCCGGCGACCGCTTTATTATTGTGGCTAACACCTTTATGATCCCATATTTTATCCTGTTAATGGTTGAATTCCCAAAAATCGGGGATACAATTATCACCAAGGTATTGTCCGTTCCCCTGTTGCTGCTTTTTTGTTTGGTGCAGTTAAGGATGGGCATGGCCTTTTTCAGTATAATGACCCTGATTGGCAATCCGGTAAGTGCTGCCTTTTACACCGACCCCGTCCCATTGATCGATCAACTTAAAAATCTCTTTTGAGCATCATGCCAGTTCCGCGAATTAAACCCTACGTGTCGAGGGCAATATTTAATATACCCGGCTGGAGAACCCGGCGAAAAATTCTGGTGATTGAATCGGATGACTGGGGTGCCATCAGGATGCCTTCCAAGGAAGTGTATAATAAGTGCCTTCGTGAGGGATATCCTGTGGATAAGATCTCCTATGAAAGGTATGATTCCCTGCTAAGCGAGGATGATCTGGGAATGTTATTTGATTTGCTTTCTTCGTTCAAGGACCAGCATGGTAAGCCCCCGGCGATTACAGCCAATTGCCTGGTGGCCAATCCGGATTTTGAACGTATCGAAGCTGAGGGTTTCCTTTCCTACCATTACGAATTAATTACCGAAACCTTTAAAAAATATCCCCGCCATCAAAATAATTTTGAATTGTGGAAGCAAGGAATGAAAGCCGGGGTATTTCATCCTCAGTATCACGGCCGGGAACATGTAAATGTGAGCCTTTTTATGGAGGCTCTTCAGAGAGGAGATGAAGCCAGCAGATTTGGATTCGAGAACAGAATGCCCGGTTGCATATCCAAAGGCGCTAACGGTGTGGGCAATTACTTCGTTGAGGCTTTGCGCTATCACTCCAAAGAGGACAAAGACGAGAAGCTGAAGATCTTTATGGAGGGATTGGTATTGTTTGAGAAATTATTCGGATACAGGTCGGAAAGTATTATCCCACCCAATTATACCTGGAGCCCAGATTTTGATGCTTCCGTGTGGGCACAGGGTGTTAGGTACTTACAGGGTCTGCGATTGATGAACGAGCCCGTCCCGGATGAGACCAGCAAGCAACATCGAATTTATCTGGGAAAACAAAACGCTCTTGGTCAGACCTACCTGGTTAGGAATTCCATATTTGAGCCATCCATGTTCGGCCTGGGGATTAAAGATCCGGTG
>Ga0180435_10006518_pt1 | contig 11177 bp, 12 predicted proteins | sample SS_ome_3_FD_132467 | JGI IMG/M metagenome (GOLD analysis project Ga0180435, IMG submission 132467) | Hypersaline lake sediment archaeal communities from the Salton Sea, California, USA - SS_3_S_1 metaG | ecosystem: Environmental > Aquatic > Non-marine Saline and Alkaline > Hypersaline >...
GCAACAGGAGAATCAAGTTTTTTCCAACCTTTTACTGTTTTGAGACCAGCATATTCATATTCATATTTGTAGGAATTTGTTTTTGCATTGTAGTGAACAGTAATATTTGTACCTTCTTTTGTTGCAATTAAATATGCATATAGTCCTTTTGCATTTTGAGCAGGTGTAAGTGAAATTTTTGTAATTTTTACATTTGAAGCTTTTGCTTTATTAAATGTTTCATAAAATAATGTAGCTCTTTGAGCTAAATCCTTTGGATTTTGTTCGGGAGCTTTTTTAGGCGCTTTTTTGCCAGTTAATGATTTTTTGAAATCAGCTAAACTTGTAGGAGGAAATCCTTGTTTTTTTCTGTGTTTAAAATCTGAACCATCAGGCAATGGTCCTGTTCTGTATTTTCTTTCTCCATTAATTTTCCAATCAGGGAAATCAACAGACCAACCATCCCATCCAGAATTTTTATAATTTCTTTTTGAATTTTCTCCTTGTTCTTTCCAATTATTTACCAATAAAGACATTTCTTTATAAGCAACTTTTAAATCTTCGTGAATTTTCCCACTTTTGAATCCTTTTATTGATTTCTTTCCTCTTTTATATATGCCAATATCTTGAGTTAACGCTGTTAATTGTTTGTAGTTTAACTTTGGTAAATAAATATCATTATACCTCTCATACCAACGATGCAAATATACTTCTACAATATATCTAATTCTTTTTGGTTTTACTGCACCTTCAGCTAAATACTGCATTTCTGATTGAGCTACTCCGAATTCTCTTCTATATTGTGCACCTAATGTTTTCTTACAAAGTTTTTTCATTTCATCCATTTTGTCAATTTGTTCATTTATTTTTAATAATTTTTCTGCGGCTTTTTTCTTATAATGCTCAAGTTTTTTCATTGCTTCTGCAGGAGTCATTTCATCTAAAACAACTTTACCTCTTAAAGCTTTTGCAACGCTCTCAAATGAGTCTGAAACATCTCTCGCTTCTTTTGCTTGAGGATCTTTTTTATAAATTCCAAGTACTAAAATATCTCTTTTGTTTGCAATATTTAAAATAACTTGTTGAGCAGCACCATCAATAGTAGAGATTGATTCCTTAACCTCTTTTCTGAATTCAGATTTTGTAACTTCTGGTGCTCCAGAAGGAGCTGGAGAAGGGGTTGGCCCACTCATAAATACTGGCAGTGAGTAGAAAAATGTAAAATTTTGTTTTTTCATTTTGTTTTTATGTTAATGATATATTACATTTGATTGAGTTGGCCCAGGATGTCTTCCATCTTTTTTTCGTCTTCTTTTTGGGCCATTTGTTCTTTTTTTACTCTAACTTTTTTAATAAATTTTTCTTTAAACATTTTGATTTCTGATGCGAACTTTGAAGCAATCTGCATTTTTTCTTGTGCTGAAGGATCAGCTTCAGCTCCACCTGCATCTCCGAAAATGTCTGCAAATGGATCCTCTTCTGCTTCTTCTTTGCCTTCATTTGCTTTATTTTCTTCAGCTTTTGCTGCTGCGTTCTTTGCATCTATTTCATCAAATTTCGTTTTATTTTGTTTTAATTTTTTAAGAACGTATTTTTTAAATTCAATTTTCTCATTATCATTACAAATCACATTTTTATTTATAGATTCAATAGCTTCACGTGCATGCTTCTGCATAAATTCAAGTGGATCTCCCTCAACCTGAGGGCCTCCTCCTAAATCAACCGTGCTTGGTAAACCTGGCATATCAGCCATATTTTCTTTTTTTATTTTTATTTCATTAATAATTATACCACGAAAATGTTTTTTTTACAAGGCTTTAAGCGCTTAGTTGTGCTATAATGCGTCCGCTATGCACTACATTGAACAAACAAAAAACTGGGCAGAGTTCCGCAAATCAGCAAAAGGTGAAGATTTTTTTGAAATTGATGGCGTTATTGTGCAAAAAATGCCCTTACCAATGGGAAAATGCTGGCTTTATATAAATCGAGGCGACATTGTTGACTTAACTGATCTCGCAAAAAAAACCGGAGCTGTTTTTGCCCGATTCGAACATCCATATCAAAAACATGAATTCGACAAAAAACTTCGCAAAGCTCACGCCCACTATCAACCAGACACAACTTTAATCATTGATCTTACAAAATCAGAAGATGAAATTCTTGCTCAAATGAAACAAAAAGGTCGATATAATATCAGATTAGCTGAAAAAAAAGGTGTCACAATTGTCGAATCAGATGACGCGAGCGAATTCTATAAAATTCTCAAACAAACAACTGAACGAGATAAATTTCACGGCCACAACAAAGAATTCTATCAAAAAATGATAGATATGGTTGATGGAGCTAAACTCTATTATGCTCAATATGAAGGCAAAATCATCGCCGGTCTTATAGCAACATTTTACAAAGACACAGCTACTTATTATTATGGCGCATCTTCAAATGAACATCGAAATGTTATGGCTCCTTATCTTTTACAATGGCATGTTATTCGCAAAGCCAAAGATCGCGGTTGCAAATACTATGATTTTCTAGGAATTGCTCCTGAAGGTGCAAAAGGCCATGCATGGGAAGGTGTGACAGCATTTAAGCGCAAATTTGGAGGAGAAGTTGTGCGATATGCTGAAGCCAAAGAGCTTGTATTTAAGCCATTTTGGTACTGGTTATTGCGGGCTGTAAAATGGGTGCGAGGGCTGCTACCCTAGGGGCCTTGCCTGGCAAAGTCCGTTGCTAAGCAACTGCGTTAGGGTCGCTATTCGTCAACTCTATCAAACAATTTTGCTCTTATTTCTTTCAATTCTTTGAAGTATTTTGTCCCGATTTTCTTCACTTCAAGATCAAACTCTCTTTGCATTTCTGCTGCTTCAGATTTATCTTTTCTAAAATCTCTTCCCTCTTCGAATCGTCTTCCAAAAAAATCACGAATCGAACTTTCATCAGTTAATTCATAACTAACTCCACCAGCATCTAGGAATGATCGTTTTGTGTTTGCGATCAACCTTTTAATGCTTTGCCTGAAAGTAAGACTTATACCTTCAATAAGTCTTTCCTGGGTTAATAAATGAGCTTTTCTTTTTGGATTTTTATCACCTATTCTACCAATTTCGTCTTTTAGCAATGCAACGACAGTATCTTTTTCCTGATCAAATTTTTGAAGCTGTTCTCTTGGAACACTTTCTTTATCAAAATATTTTTGATAAAAATCTTTTGCAGCTTCGTATCCTGCAAGATACTTTTTGCTTTTCTCTGAACGATTTTTTTGCAATTCTGGATTTCCCATTTTTTTTATTTTTTATTTTCGCCTAAATTATACCAAATTTATGCATTTTCGTCAAATGCTACCCTAGGGGCCTTGCCTGGCAAAGTCCATTGCTAAGCAACTGCGTTAGGGTCGCTATTCGTCAACTCTATCGATGAACAAAATGCCATCCAGGTGATCTGTTTCATGTTGAATTACTCGAGCATTCAGGCCTTCTAATTCTAAAATATGCTCATTGCCTTTAAGGTCTTTATATTTAACTCTGACGTTTTTATGGCGAGTTACTTGTTTAAAAAGTTCAGGCAAACTTAGGCAACCTTCTTCTCCTGATTCCATTTCTTCGTTTAAAAATTCAATCTCAGGATTTATCATTGTTATTAAGCCCTCGTTGTCTTGTCCGATGTTGATTGTTGTGATGAACATGCGCTTGTTTATGCCAACTTGCGGGGCTGCAATTCCTAGCCCATTGTTTGCGTTCATTGTTTCAACCATGTCTTTTGCGAGCTTTTTTATAGATTTATCAATATTCTCGATTGGAGTCGATTTTTTTCTGAGAATTGGATTCTCTGGTCCGGTTTGTATCTTTAGAACTGTCATGATAAATCTGCTTTAGGAGCCTCAAAGTTTTGCTCAAGATATGATCTTATACAACCTTCTATGTCGCCGTCAAGTACTTCTTGAACTTTTGGAGTTTCGTATTTTGTTCGATGATCTTTTACCATTGTATATGGATGGAGCACGTAGCTGCGAATTTGGCTTCCCCACTTGATTTCTTTGCGTCCGCCTTTAAGGTCGTCGAGTTTTTCTGCTTGCTGTTCCTGCATTAATTGTTGCAACTTGGCTGATAAAATTTTAAGTGCATGCTCTTTATTTTGAAGTTGAGAACGCTCGTTTTGACATTGTGCAGTCAAGCCGGTTGGTTCGTGCGTAATTCTAACTGCCGAGTCTGTTGTATTTACAGATTGTCCACCATGTCCACTTGCTCTGTAAGTGTCTATTCGGAGATTTTTTTCATCTATTGTTAATGATTTTGTATCGATTTCTGGGAGGATTTCGATAAGGGCGAAAGATGTTTCACGAGTGTGTTTTGTGTTGAAAGGAGAGAGTCGGACTAGACGATGAACACCATTTTCTGACTTCAAATATCCATAGGCGAGATAACCTTTGATCATAATTGTTGCAGATTTAAGACCAACTTCTTCACCAACGGATTTATCTAAAATTTCAACCTGAAATCCACGCTTTTCAGCATATCTCATATACATTCTAAGAAGCATATCTGCAAAATCCATGGCATCCTTGCCACCTGTACCTGCATGAATACTTAAAATTGCGTTATTTTTATCATATTCGCCACTCAAAAAACTTGTAATAACAAGATCCTTCCACTTCTGATCAAACTTTTCAACCATTCCATGAAGCTCTTCAGCCCCCTTAGGATCGTCTTCGGGAGAAATGTCATTAACAAGCCCCAAAAGCTCATCACAATCACGTTCAATTGTCTCCCAGTTTTCAATAATTTTTTGCAATTCAGCGACTTCCTGAGAGATTTTTTGTGCTTTTTCATTGTCATCCCAAAAACCTTCCTCATTCATTAAAGTTTCGAGCTGAGTAACGCGATCTTTAAGCTCATTCGGATCAATGGTTTTAAGAGCCTTCGCGATTTCAGTTTTTGCTAATTCGAGTTTTTCTTTGAGTTCGTGCATAGTGTTTAAAGTATACTGATGCACGCTGTGAAAAACAATTAAATCCCGCGAGATTTGTGTCTTAAGTGACTTTGCCTTTTTCCTTCTGCATAATCACCACCAGGAACTTCACTGGTTAGACCTGATTCAGTATTTGGATTTGGATTATATCCATAAACAACTGCTCTAACACGTTCTCTAACAGCTTCACTTTCAGCATAAGCACGTTCAAGATAATCAGAAGTTGTAATTAAACCGGTTAATCGATCTATATTTATTTTATCAGTATTTTCATCGAGCGCCATTTTTATTTGGTTAAATTTCAAGAATTAATTTAACCAGAAAGCACTTTATGATTCAATAGATTTTTTATTTTTATTTCTGTATGATTTATCCGCTATGAGCGTTGCCAGAAAAATACTATCAAATACAGCTTTTCAGATTATGGGACGGGCCGGAGTCGGACTCCTGAGCCTCGTTGTAATTAAGATTATTACTTCGTATTTAAGCGTTGGAAAGTATGGTGAGTATACAAATGTATATGAGTTTTTGGCTTTATTTGCAATAATTGCGGATTTTGGGCTATACACAATCGCTGTTCGGGAAATGTCCAAAAATGAAGATGATATTCCTAAGGTTTTAGGTAATATTTTGAGCATACGTGTGCTTGTTGGTTTGATTGTTTTAGCTGGTGTTATGATTGGAGGATTTTTGATTCCTTCGCATCAGGGAACGCAGATTCCTTTTGCAATTATGATTGCAACAACTGCATCATTTATCGCTTTGATAAACGGTACAATGACTTCAGTTTTGCAGGAGAAATATAAGATGCAATATGCAGCTTCAGCTCAAATCTTCGGAAAAATAATTCAGGTAGGATATATGGCCATGGTTGCATATGTGCTATTTACTCTCGATACAGCAACAGGTTTCTACCACTTGTTTTTGGCTGGAGTATTAGGAAATTTTGCAATGCTAGTGTTCACAATAATTGTAATTCGACGATATACACCAGTTCGGTTTAGATGGGATGGCGATCGAATACGGTACCTGTTGAAACAAGCTGCTCCATATGGACTCGCCTTATTTTTAAGCAATATTTACTTTAGGGCAGATGCAATTTTAGTATTCAACATTCGCGGACGGGAAGAAGCAGGACTTTATGGAGTTGCTGCGCGTTTATTAGAAGCATTATCAATATTGCCGATATATTTTATGAATGCGGTTTTGCCAACTTTGACTAAGCATATAAAAGAAAAACGGGATTCGTATAAGCGGATTTTACAATATGTTTTTGACTTTCAATTATTACTAGCTTTGCCATTTTTAGTTGGAGGATTTATTTTGTCGATTCCTTTGATTCACATAATTGCAAAACCAGAATTTGTAAGTGGATTTAATGGTTTGATGTATGGGTCAGATGTGGCTTTGCAAATTGTTTTATTTAGCTTTGTATTGATTGCTTTAAATGTAATTTTCAACTTCACTTTGATCGCTATAGGAAAGCAATCTCAACTTGTCTGGATAAACGGGGTTTGTGCATTGTTCAATGTGATTGCGAATTTGATTGTGATCCCGATGTATGGATTTATTGGAGCTGCATTGGCAACTGTTGCTTCAGAGATTTTAGTGTTCATTTTGGTGTTCTTGACTGTTAAAAGATTTCTACCATTTACAATTAATCTCGGACGAGCTGTGCGAATCGTTTTATCAGTAGGTTTAATGGGAGTTGTTGTTTATTTCCTTCGTGAGCCAACTTTCAACTTGCTTCAAAATTATAATGTGCTAGTATTGGTGCCTTTGGGCGCTGCAGTATATGCTGGTGCACTATTTGCAACCCGGGCAGTGAGCAAAGAACAACTTAAAATGCTAAGAAAATAATATGGAATTACCGGGAAAGGTTGATGAAGGATCAGATTTTGATGTTTCAATTAGACATTATAAAAATGTTATGTTTGAGTTATCTCTAGATACTGCAAGAACAGGGGAAGAAACTATTGCACCTTTTGAAGAATTAGTTGAATTTATTTTTGAACAGCTTCGTCATAATCCAGCTAATTGGAAATCCTATTTTGATTCAATAGTTAAAGAATTTGGAAGTGAAATGGCACAATTAATATACGTAGAGGTATCTAAAAAAGCAGGAAATAATTAACGATGAAACCTCTCATGAATTTCCTTTAAGCGCTTGTTCGTAACATGTGTATAAATTTGAGTAGTCGTGATTGATGCATGACCGAGCATTTCCTGAACTGAACGAATGTCCGCGCCATTTAATAAAAGTTCGGTTGCAAAACTATGTCTTAAAACATGAGGAGTGACTTTTTTTATAATTCCTGCCTTAGTTGCAGCATTTCTCACAACATTTTGAACAGTCACTGTTGTTAGTCGACGCTTTTCTCCAAGCGTGAGGTCATCACCTTTTCTTGCTCTTCCATGATTAATAAAAAGAGGCTCAAAATTATCCTTACGTTCTTTTAAATACTCTTCGATAAACTGACAGCAACGATCGCTCAAAAAAACAATACGTGGCTTTTTGCCCTTTCCTCTAACCATAAACTCCTGTCTCTTTAAATCAACCTGCTTTCGATCAAGGCCCACCAACTCAGAAACACGAAGGCCTGTTGAATACAAAGTTTCAACAATTGCACGATCACGAAGGCCTTTCAAATTGTCAGATGGAATCGCTTTAAACAATCTTTCAAGTTCGTCTCGATCCAAATATTCAACTGTTCTTTCAGGGATTTTTTGAAGATCGATTTTTTCAGGAGAGAGCGTTGGAATGTCGTTTTTTATCAGATATTTTAAAAATGCCCTAAGTGCAATAATATGATAATTCTGGGTTTTTATACCTAAAGTTCGGCCGCGATCATCTTCAAAACGGTTTAAATAAAGCCGATAATTATGAATATCTTTTAAATTGATTTGTTTTGGAGATTTGTCCCCATACCATTCAAGAAAACGCCCAAGATAGTGGTTGTAATTCTCAAGAGTTTTCTGAGATTGATTTTTGCCAACCTCAACATGTTCTAAAAATTGCCGAATGTGATGCGATAAATTGCTCATATGTGCATTTTACACTTTGGGTGAATTTTGCACAATACTATAGGGGGACCGGGACACGGGCCGGGACCGGGACACAGGTTGAAACCGGAGCATACATATTTGCATGCCCCGGCTAAAAGGTAGGAAATTTGGAGGGATTACATGTCGCGAATGAGATCGCACATGCCGCAGGCCACACAGCCTGCTTTGTCGCGGGATCGGATGCGGCTTTCAGCCAGCTTTGCACCGGCAAACTCAAGCACCCAGAGGAAGTCGCGCCAGTGAACGTCTGGGATGAAGGGGTAGTTCTCAACATCTTCGAAGTATCGGCCAGCCAACGGTGAAGGTATGACGCCTTGTTTAATGACTTCTTGGATGCCCTTCTTCAAGCTCTCCATAGGCTCAGTGCCAACCACGAAGCATGTGGTTACACGGCCCTTCCCGAAGGTGTTGAGAGCCCGTTTGAAAGCTCGCAAGTACATCTGCTTGGTGCAGTACTTGGCCTTGCCAGGGATGATCTGCTGACGGATATCTTCATCCCAGCACTCGAGGTTCATCATGAGGCTTGAACAGCCAGCATCTTTCAGACGACTGATCCACTTCAGGTTTTCGGGCGGGGTGATCTCTACAGCAATGGGAAGCTGCGGGAAGGCTTCATGGATTTTTTTGATAACCGGAACCATGAGTTCGATGCCTCGTGCTTCATGGAAAGTCATGCCACCGTTGAGAGTGAGACCACCATAGGTGTAGTTATACATGTCGATGGTCTTGAGGGCCTGGACAAAGAGATCTCCGTCCTTGATGGTGAGCTGAGACCGCTGCTTGGTAGCCGAGCGATTCATCACGCAGAACTTGCACTCCTCACCAGTCTTGAACAGGTCGCAATACTCATAGACCGCACCTGCTAGCTGGTGATTGTGAGCCGTGAGAATGCGGGTGATATCGATGCCATCCACCTTCTCAACGTACCACTCTGGAACTTCCAGAACTTCTCCCGAAGCAACAGTCACTCCATCGCGCTCAATCAAGATTCCATTCGGATTCGCCATGTCGCGAGAAATCTTGATTGCGACATCGCGCTGGAAGTAGAAGGGAGCGTTCACGACGATGGGTCCGATTTTCATCTTCCCACCACTCGAGAGCCCGCCCCGCTTCACCTTTGAGGGATTTTGTTTCTGAAAGAGTTTTGCGGATGCGTCATCCACATTAACTCCTTCACATAGCATTTGAGCTTTCAGCTCGATCAGTTGCCTATTCCACATCTCGTCCTCCAAATTGTCAAAGATAGGCTCTCTTGTTATAAGAATGGACACTTGGCCCACTTTCGTGCTTGTTTAAGCACAAAAAAACCCCTTCCCGATTGGGAAGAGGCCACATTGATATTCAAATATAAAAGACATCAACACGTTCTTTTCCCAATCGAGGAAAATCTGTGATGATGTGAATGTAATCTGTTTGTTGCGAATTTAAAATTCATGATAATTTTGAATTAGGATGCCATTATACACCCTGCCTACCATTTGTCAAGTTTTTCTGTCCCGGACACAAGCCGGGACCGGGACGCAGACCGGGACACGATAATACTTGCAATCCTTGGCGAGTTTATGCCATAATTCTAACCCTTAATATACAACATGCGAAAATATCGAAAAGATTTTGAGGCTGATGAAGTAAAGACGCTTGCACCTTACGCGGTTCTGTCGAAGGATTATGGCGAGCGGCTGCATCCTGAGGATAAGCCTGATGATACTAGGTCGGCTTTTGGGCGTGATATAGACAAGTTGGTTTTTTGCTTTTCGCTACGAAGGCTTGGGGGTAAAACTCAGGTTATTGAGGTGACTGAAAGAAATGACAATGACACCACTCGATTGCCTCATGAACTTCAAGTTGGGTCGATTGCTAGAAATATTGCAAAAGGTCTTGGTTTGAATCATGAGCTTGCTGAGGCTATTGCACTTGGACATGATCTTGGACATACACCTTTTGGCCATGCAGGTGAAGTTGCATTAAATAAAAAACTTAAAGAATATGGCTATAAAGCTGGTTTTGAGCATAATAGACATTCTCTTCATGTTGTCGATAGTATTGAAGATTTAAATCTTACAAATGCAACGCGTGAGGGAATGATGAAGCATAAAAGTGTGCATGATCAATTTGATGTTGATTTTGAAACACAGCCACATCTTGAAGGACAGGTTGTTAATAGAGCAGATGAAATTGCTTACACAGCGCATGACATTTGGGATGCTTTAAGAAAAGGTCTTATCACAATAGATGACTTGAAAAAAACAAAAATCTGGAAAATCGCTGAAAAAGGAATTGATAAAAAACATCCTCACTATATTAGAAGTTGTATTAGTCAGATGATTGGATTTTTGATTAATGATCTTCAGGAAACAACTGATAAAATGCTTGATAAAAACGAAATCCAAACAGTTGATGATGTTAGAAAATGCAAACATGAGCTTGTCATGTTCACTTGTGAAACTGATGAAATGCTGCAAGAGATAGGGGAAATCCTCTGGAATAAATTTTATAAAAGTAAAGTGGTTGAAAATGCTAACAAGAAAGGTCAAAAGATTATTAGCGAATTATTTGAAATATATTATAATGATCACACACAGCTTGAAGAGGAAGATCAAACCAAAATTGCTGAAGGTGCGAATCCTTTAGAGGTTATTAGAGATTATATTGCTTCATTTACTGATGAATATGCAATAGAGCAATGGAATAAACATAATCCAGACAAAGATGAAATGTCCAAATTGTAATGCCAAATCAACCAGAGTTCTTGATTCAAGAGAAACTCACGAAGGAAAGTCGACTAGGCGTCGGCGGGAGTGTCCTAAATGTAAATCTCGTTTTACTACTTTTGAGAGAATGGAGCAAAATAATATTATTGTGGTTAAACGAAACGAATCTCGTGAGCCTTATGTTAGAGATAAAGTTGAAAAAGGTATTTGGCGGGCATGTGAAAAGCGTCCGGTTACCCAAGCTCAGGTTGATGGGATTATCACGGATTTAGAGGATAGATGGAGAAGTCACGGTAAAGAAATACCTTCAGATATTATTGGTGAGGGAATTATGGATGAGTTAAAAAAATTAGATGAAGTTGCTTATATTAGATTTGCCTCAGTTTATCGAAGTTTTAAGGATATTGAGAGCTTCCAGGAGGAATTGGAGAATATTAAGAATAGCTAGGACTTGCC
>Ga0180435_10006520_pt1 | contig 11175 bp, 3 predicted proteins | sample SS_ome_3_FD_132467 | JGI IMG/M metagenome (GOLD analysis project Ga0180435, IMG submission 132467) | Hypersaline lake sediment archaeal communities from the Salton Sea, California, USA - SS_3_S_1 metaG | ecosystem: Environmental > Aquatic > Non-marine Saline and Alkaline > Hypersaline > Sediment...
CGTCCAGCGCAGCGCGGACTCGGCCGGCACGCCGATCAGCAGCATGAAGACCGGCAGGAGCAGACCCGCGACGAGCCCGCCGCCGGTCATCCAGATGGGGACGTCATCGAATACGGAGTCCTTGAAACGACGCATCATACCACTTCCGGCTGGTGTTCCCGTGCACGACCCGAACCCGGCATGGAGGTGTCATCGACTCAGGGAATTCCTCACTTGAGGCGAAATGAGTCACGAAGGGCCGATTCTTATCATCGGTAAAATAGACGAGGCCGGGAATATGACGGCGCTCACCCGTCCAGGGGACGGATCTTGGCGAACCTGGCCAGGAAATGACGGCGTTCGCCGTCGGGGAAGTCAATGCTGAGCTTGAGGTTGTCGCCGGAACCCTCGACCCGGACCACGGTGCCGACCCCCATCGTGGGATGGGTGACGAGTTGCCCCGCGTGGAAGACGACATCCTCCTGGGACGCCTCGCGATTCCAGTCGATGGAGGCCGTGGCGGCGGGCGTCGTGCGGCGCCGCCCGGATGCCCCGCCGCGGGATCGTCCGCCCGCCGGAAAGTCGCTTTCGCCGAAGAGGCCGGCCAGCGATGCGCCCGCGGTCGGCATCTCGCCCACGGTCTCGACGAAGGTCTCCGGGATCTCGCCCAGGAAACGCGAGGGCAGGCAGAGCTCGCGCTGCCCGAATCGGCGCCGCATGCGGACGTGCAGCAGGTGGACGCGACGCTGGGCCCGCGTCAACGCCACGTAGAAGAGCCGCCGCTCCTCCTCCAGGGCGTCGGCGTCGTCCAGGTTCGAGGCGTGGGGCATGAGCCCCTCCTCCACGCCGGCCGCGATGACCACGGGGAATTCCAGCCCCTTGGCGGCGTGCACGGTCATCAAACGCACCACGCCGGACTCGTCGCGGATGGTGTCCGCGTCGGCGACCAGCGCGGTCTGCTCGAGGAACTGCGACAGGCTCCCCCCGTCGCTCCCCTCGTGGAAGGCGTAGGCGCCGTTGACGAGCTCGGCGACGTTCTCGTTGCGGGCCGGCGCCGTCAGGGGATCGTCGCGCTCGAGGTGGCGCACGTAGTCGATGTCCTCGATGACCCGCTCCACCAGTTCGGGCACGGCGAGGTCCGGGAGCGCCGCCCGCCAGCCGGTGACCATCTCGAAGAAATCGCGGATGCGCCCGCACGCCGAGCGGTTCAGCGCCTCCTCCAGCAGCCCGGGCCGGGCCGCCGCCTCCCCCAGGGTGCAGGCCTCGCGCTCGGCGAGTGTCACCAGCCGGGACGCCGACGCCTCGCCGATGCGACGCTTGGGCACGTTGAGCACCCGCAGGGCCGCGATCGTGTCGCGGGGATTGTTGACCAGCTTGAGGTACGCGAGCATGTCGCGCACCTCGCGCCGCTCGTAGAAGGCCGTCGCGCCGACGATCTGGTAGGGGACGTTCGCCAGGCGCAGCGAGTCCTCCAGGGCGCGGCTCTGGGCGTTGGTCCGGTAGAGCACCGTCACGTCGCCGCGGCGCAGGCCGCGGTCGACCTCCTCCTGCACGATCTCCACCAGGCGCGCCGCCTCGTCCTCCTCGTCCCCGAGCAGTTCGTCCCGCAGGCGGTCGCCGGGCGCGCCGTCGGTCCAGAGGGTCTTGCCCTTGCGGCGGCTGTTGTTGGCGATGACGGCGTTGGCGGCGTCCAGGATCTTGCCCGTGCTGCGGTAGTTCTGCTCGAGACGCACCAGTCGCGTACCGGGGAAGTACTGCTCGAAGTCGAGCATGTTCTCGATGCGGGCCCCGCGCCACGAGTAGATGGACTGGTCGTCGTCGCCCACGGCGAAGACGTTGCCGTGCACCGACGAGAGGGCCTTGACCAGGATCAGCTGCAGGGGATTCGTGTCCTGGAACTCGTCCACCAGCACGTGGCGGAATCGGGACGCGTACTTCTCGCGCACCGCGTCGTGCTCCTCCAGCAGGTGCACCGTGCGCAGGATGAGGTCGTCGAAGTCGCAGGCGTTGCCGTCGCGCAGGCCCTTCTCGTAGGCGGCGTAGACGACCGCCGCCTTCTCCTCGCGGAAGTCGGCGGCCTCGCTGGCGGCGCGCTCCGGAGGCACGTCCTCGTTCTTCCAGCGGCTGATCAGGGTGCGCAGCAAAGACGGCGCGTACTGCTTGAGGTCCACGCCCAGGTCCCCGGCCACCTTGCGGATCAGGCGCGTGCTGTCGTCGGTGTCGTAGATGGAAAAGGAGCGGTCGAGGCCGATGGCGGCGCCGTCGGCGCGCAGGATGCGGACGCCGGTGGCGTGGAAGGTGCCGATCCAGCCGGGCGCGCCGCCGGGCCCGGCCTGCGCGTCCACGCGCTCACGCATCTCGCGGGCGGCCTTGTTCGTGAAGGTGAAGGCCAGGATCTCCCAGGGTTCGCAGCGCCGCTGCGACAGCAACCAGGCGATCCGGGTGGTGAGCACGCGCGTCTTGCCGGTGCCCGCGCCGGCGACCACCAGCAGGGGGCCGTCCGCCGCCGTCACGGCCTCGCGCTGCGGTTCGTTGAGGGTCTTCAGGTCCATGCGGTGTTCGTCCAGACGGTGTTCGGCCCGGGCACGCCTTCTCGGGCCGGGCTAGAATTCCGGGCCGATGCTGAAGTGGAACTCGGTCCGTCCCGCACCGCGCAGGTCGGTGCGGCGGCCCCAGTCGAACTTCAGGGGGATGAAGCCGAGGCGGGTTCTTATACCAATTCCGTACGCGCCGCGCAAGTCCCGCATCCCCCAGCGGCCCGACGCGTCGTCGCCGAAGGGCTGGAAGACGTCCGTCCAGGCCCCGCCGGCGTCGAAGAACAGTGTGGCGCCGATGGGCCCGAAGCCCCAGCGCGTCGGCCAGCCGAAGATGAGCGCGTCCAGCAGGGGCAGGCGGTACTCGAGGTTCATGAGGACGAACTTCGAGCCCACCAGGTGGGAGATGTCCTGGTAGTCGTAGAAGTCGTAGCCGCGCAGGGTGAAGGGGCCGCCCAGGACGAAGGCGCGCGGATCGTCGCCGAAGCTGCTCGCGCCGAGCAGGCGCAGGGCGAAGCTGTTGCGCCGCCAGGGCAGCCAGTAGCGCCGGAAGTCCAGGACCGCCGTCCGGCGAGACAGGGTGCTCTCCCCCATGGGAACCGAGGGCGTGAACTGCAGCATCAGCCGACTACCGGTCACCGGCCCGTACTGGCCGTAGAAGGCGCTGTCGTGGACGAAGCTCAGCATGGGCTGCAGCAGCCGGTACGTCCGCTTCTCGTTCTCGACCAGGTAGATCCCCGCCGGATCGAGCCGGTAGTTGGTCTGCTCGGAGGCGAGGGCCTGCAGTTCCAGGCTGACGCGCCGGAAGGTGCTGAAGGGATAGGAGGCGACGGCGTAGAGACCGTAGTTGCGCTCGCTGAAGAAGGTGTCGTGGGGCAGGACCTCGCCGATGCTCGTCAGGGCCGTGTTGTAGTAGTTCTTGTAGTGGAAGAGCCCGACGCCGAGATCGACGCGCCGCTTCAGGTAGGCATAGGAGGCGGCGAGGTCGCTGTCGCCCAGCGATCCGTAGATGTTCACCAGGAAGGACATGCGGTGATCGCCGAGCAGGTCGCTGAGGTTGATCACGTTGGCCATGGCCAGGCCGGCCTGGGGCGAGAAGAAGACGGCCCCGCCCTGCAGCGTCCCGCTCATGTCCACCGAGAAGCGCGGCCGGTAGTCGCGCACCTCGCCCACCACGTCCGTGTCCACGGCCGGTGGCGGCGGTCCCGTGCGCTCGGCGGGGGCCGGCGGTGAGAGCGCGATGGGATCGGGCTCGCGCCCGCCGGGCTCGCGCCGCGACCAGGACCCGTACTCGTCGGCGCAGTAGATGTCCCAGCCGGCCCTGTGGAAGACGCCGAAGGCGAGCCGGTCGGCCCCGGGCGCGTAGCTGGGCTGCGACACGCCGCCGGCGACGTTCGTCAGGACGCGCACCGAATCGACGGCCGCGCGGGACGGCCCGAGATGGAGGGCCGCCAGGTTGTCGATGCCCCGCGGGTCGGCCACCACGCAGAGAGTCCGCTCGCCGGTCCAGACCGGGTCGCGCCAGGAGCCGGCCTCCGGACGGAGGCTCCGGCGCGAGCCGCCGAAGGGGTCCAGGAGCACGAGATCGGTTCCCTGCTCGTGCCAGGCGGCCCGGGTGTCGTCCCCGTTGCTGTAGCGGGCCCAGAGCAGCCGTCGCGAGCCGTCCGGGCCGATCTCGAACTCGTAGGTGACCTCCGCGCCGGGATTGTGCGCGAAGGCGAGCAGCGCCCCGTCCGGGGACCAGGCCGGCGAGGCCTCGTCCCCGGCGTCGTCGGTGATCCGGATCAGGTCCGTCCCGCCGTCCAGTCCGCGCACCGACACCGGCCGGGTCGGCCCGCCCGCCTCCCCGGGGCTGAGATCGAGCAGGTAGAGGTCCGTGCGTCCGGCCACCGTGCCGACCAGCGCGATCCAGCGGCCGTCGGGCGACCAGTCCGGCGACGTGGCGCCGTCGAGCCCCAGGCGCAGCGAGCGCACGACGCGGCCCGACGCCACGTCGATGGTGTGCAGCGTCTCCGCGTTGCCGCTGCGCGCGATGAAGGCCACCTCGCGCCCGTCGGGCGAGAAGCTGATGTCGCTCTGGAAGGCCCGCAGGCTCTCGAAGCGGTCGGCCCGGTAGCCCTGGGCGAGACGCCTCAGGACCTTCCCGTCCAGGGCCGACATCAGGTAGAGGCTGATCAGCCCGTCGCGGTCGGAGAAGAAGGCGATGTTGGTCCCGTCGGGAGAGATGGCGGGACGGTGGTTGAAGCCGATCTCCTCCTCCACGTGGTCGGTGAGCCGCCGCGCGGCCTCGTCCGGGACCTCCAGATCGCCGTAGGGAGGCCAGTAGCGGCGGCGCATCTCCAGTTGGAACGCGTGGTCCAGGTCCTCGCGGTCCAGGCCGAGGGCATGGTCGATCGTCCGCTCCATGCTGCGCGAGCGCGCCAGGGCGCGCCACATCTCCACCAGCTTCTGCTCGCCGTACTGCTCAGAGATCATGCGCACGGCGGCCTGGCCCTGCTTGTAGACCATGAAACCCCCGACCTGCGACAGGGGCCAGAGGTAGTCGTTGGTCGTGGCGTCGCGCACGTACATGTCCGCCTCGGCGTCCCAGCCGCTGCTGTACCACTCGGCCATGCCCTCGGCGAACCACAGGGGAATCCTGAAGAAGGGCGAGCGGGGCACCGACCGGCGGGAGCTGCCGAAGACCATGTCGAACATGAAGACGTGCACCATCTCGTGGCGGATCACGTGCACGAAGTCGGCGTGGGAACCCGCGTAGGGCAGCACCATGCGGTTGCGGACCGGCTCGGTGAAGCCGCCGGTCCCTTCCCCCAGCAGCTCGTCGGAGATGTTGGTCTGGGCGAAGGCGGTGTGGGAGGCGTAGAGGATGAAGGGGATCCGCGTCTCCAGCTCGTGATCCAGACGGTCCGCGTACTCCCGGTAGGTGCGCTCGGCGACGATGCTGGCGCGGACCGCGAGCTCCTCGGCCTCGGCGGCGTGGGTGATCTCGAAGTGGGGCGTCACGAGCACGCGCCAGTCCACGTCCTGGGTCTGGACCTTGTTGCGCCCGAAACCGTAGGCGTCGGCGGCGGCCGGCGCCAGACAGGCGGCGGCCGCCAGGGCCAGGGCCGCCAGGATCGTGCGCGAAGGTCGTCGTCGGGCCATGTCGCTCCTCAGTACTCGAAGCGGTACTTCATGTCGACGCTGTAGGTCATGTTGCCGAAGGCCTCGTCCAGCCGCCGGCTGATCTCCGACTGCAGGAGCAGGTGGTCGCTGATCTGGTACTCGACCAGCACCTCGCGGTCCTGGTCCGTCACCGCCTGGGCGAACTTGACGTAGAGGTCGCGTCCGATGTACTTGCCCACCCCGATCAGCGTCTGCGCCGTGCCGTCCTCGCGGATGCGCCCGCTCTCGATCTCGAAGGTGTCCACCAGATCGAGTTCGGCGGCCACCTCGCGCTCCAGCAGGTTGAAGCCCGCCGCCATGGTGCCCTGGCGGATGGCCGAGTTGGTCTGCGTGTCGGTCGCGTGGGGCGACAGCCCCAGCAGCATGCGCTCGATGTTCGACCGCGCGTATCCGCTCTCGGAGCGGAAGTTCACCACGGGCGTCATGGCCGAGCCCGTGACGTCCACATAGATCTTCTCCAGGCGCCGCGTGGCCCCGTCGTCCGGGGCGGGCAACCGCACGCTGGTCTCCGCCGTCATGTCGATCATGGGGATCACCCCCACTTCCTGGCTGAAGTCCAGGGTCCCGCGGGTCACCGTGAAGTCGTTGTTGAAGACGGGCAGGTGTCCCCGGTCGATGGCCATGGTCCCTCGCAGGTACATGCCGTCCAGGTCGCGGACCAGTCGCACGTCGCCGCCCAGGTCCAGCGACATGGTGCGGTTGATGATGCGGCCGCTGCTGCGCGGCGCGCGCAGGTTGAGGTCCGCCAGCCAGTCGGGCGCGACGGTGCCCACGCGGGGGTCGCTCAACGACGGCTGCTCCGAGAAATCGCCCACGTAGCGGGCCTCGATCACCTCCAGGTCTCCCGTGAAGCGCGGCACGATCAGGCTGTCCGGACCGACCTTCGCGCTGGTCAACGCCACCGCGTCGCTGCGCACCAGGGCCCGCAGGTCCGGGATCGAGGCCACCAGGAAACGGTCGGCGGCCAGCCTGATGTCGAAGCGCTCCAGCTCCAGTCCGGCGAAGGTCAGGGTCCCCTCGCCGCTCAGCGTGCCGCGCGCGCCCTCCTGCCCGCGGATATTCGTCAGGGTGAGCACGTCGCCCGACCAGTCGCCGTCGCAGGAGACGTCCCGGTAAACCTCGCTCAGGCCGCGCAGGACGCAGGAGGCGTCGCGCACCTCCACGGTACCTGAATAATAAGGATGCTCGGCCGGTCCCGAAACGACGAGATCCAGACCGCCCCGTCCGCCCGACTCCACGAAGGCGTTGCAGGTGCGCGCCAGGGGCGTCAGATCGGTGTTCTGCGGGATGGTCACCTGCATGTACAGGGGGCCGTCGGGGGGCGAGATCGGCTCGGAGTGGAAATCGAGTTCCAGGGGAAGCTCGATGCGGCCGGTCAGGGACAGGGTCTCCTTGCGGCCCTGCAGGTCGCCAAGCGTGAGCTGGTCGTCGTCGTAGGCCAGCGTCCCCCGCAGTTCGTCCAGATGCAGCCAGTGCACGTGGAAGGGCGAACTGGCGATCGCGCCGGCGATCTCCGGCCGGTCGGTCGTGCCGGCCAGGTCCAGGCTGCCGTCGAAGGTGCCGGCGATGCGGTCCAGCGACGGGATACCGAACTGGTCGATGAAGGCCCAGTCGGCGCCGCCGACCTCGAGGTGCAGGTCGAGGTCAGCGCCCGGCCAGAACTCCTCGGGATCCACGCCGGGATGGGACACGAGTCCGACGGCCTCCAGGCGGCCGTGATCGCTGTGCAGGTCCAGGCTGCGGATGTCCAGGATGTGATCGTAGTAGAGGGCGGCCACGGTGAGGCTGTCGATCGTGGCCAGGGGCAGATCGCAGTCGTCGAGCCGGGCCTCCAGCCCCAGGAGCGGCTCGTAGGGCGTGCCGCCCAGGGACAGGGTGGCGGTCAGCTCGCCGTTGAGCAGGGCGTCGCCGGCCAGGAAGGAATTCACCAGGTCCAGGTCGAAGCGGTCGAGGACCACCTCGCCGTCCAGATTGTCGCCGGCCTCGTCCCACACGGCGGACGCGCGCAGCGCCCCCCAGGACGAGACCAGGGACGTCTCGTCCAGGCTGAAATAGCCCTCGCGCGCGCTGAAGCGGGCCGCATCCTCCAGCCGCCAGGCGTTCCCCTCGAGCACGACCTCCAGCTGCGGCACGTAGAACCCGGCGCCCTCGTCGCCGAAGTCGGCCTGGCCGCGGAAGGTCAGCGTGGTGTCGCCGCGCTGGGAACGGAAATGGTGCAGGATGGCGGCCGCCGACGTCGTCACGCCCCCCGTCGTGAAGGCGCCCAGGTCCACCCCCGCGCAGACGAGGGAGCGCCCGGCCAGCTCAGCGGCGACCTCGGGCGCGCCCAGCACGTTCTCGACCCTGAGATCGGCGCGACAGCTGTCGACCCGCACGGGGCCGATCTCGCAGGTGGGGATGGCGGCCAGACCCTCGAAATCGTAGACGGGATCCTGGCCGGACAGGGTGCCCGAGACCTGGAGCGCGCCCTGCAGGGGGGGCACGGGCCAGTCCGCCGGCAGGGTGGCGAGATCGTCGGCCTGGATCTCCAGGCGCCCCAGGAACGCGCCGCTGGTGTCGGCGTAGCCCGTGAGATGGGCGGTCTGGGCGGCGTGCCTGAGTTCGAGGCCGTGGAAGGTGACGCCGGCGCCGTCCCCTTCCAGGGAGACGCTCAACGAATCGAAGGGCACGCCGGCCAGATGCCCCTCGCGCAGCCAGCCGCTGACGCGGGTCTGGTCGGTGCCGTCGCGCCGCCACAGGTTCATCCAGCCCCAGCCGTCGGTCGCGGGCAGGTCCTGGTCGGGCACCAGGCCGCGGGCGAGATCCACGTCGGACACGTCGCCGCGGAGCTGGAACGAGACGTCATCCGCATCGTGCAGGTCGAAGGCGCCGGTCCCGCTGAACCAGGCGCCGTTGACGCGTCCCTCGAGACGATCCCAGACCAGCACCTCGTCCGCGAGGAGGCTGGTCCCCTGCATCCCCTCCATGTGGTAGCCCTCCAGCTCGCCCTGGAAGGAGATGTCCAGCCAGAGGGAATCCGCCCGGGCGACCAGGTGCATCCGCGTGTCGCCGACGGCGTTGAAGCCGAGGGCCGTGTCGATGAGCTCCTCGATCTCGAAGGTGGAGATGTCGTCGGCGGTGACCCGCACCGAGAGTTCGCCGTCGTGGGTGCGATGACCCGAGGCCGTGACGGCGTGGTCGTTGAGCCCGAGGGAGATCTGCTGGGCGGCGATGCGGCGGCCGTCCACGGTCACCAGGCCGTGCAGGTCGCGGATCACGCTGTCCCGGCTCTCCCAGCGGAGACCGCCCCGCTGGCAGACCAGCGCCAGGGACGTGTCCGCCTTGACCGTGCCGCGCCAGTCGATCTCGGAGAAGGCCTCCTCGACGCGTCCTCGGGGACCCGAGACCGTCGCCGAGGAACGGCGCACTTCGAGATCGTCGATGCGGAAGCGGGGCAGGCTGAAGGGGCCGCCCGGCTGCGTCTCGTCCTCCGGTCCGGGCGCGTCGCCGCGCCGGGCCAGGCACTCGGCGCCCGTGACGACGAGCCGACGCAACCGCAACGGACTCCGGAGCAGTTCGGAGAGACGGTAGTCCACCGCGAGGGTGTCGATGCCCACGTCGACCGCGGCCCCGCGCTCCCCCTCCAGGGAGAGTGTGACGTCGTAGAGCCGCAGCCCGGTGAGCATGTTGCCTGAGAAGCTCCCGATCTCGATGTCGCCCTCGCTGTCCCGCAGGAGGTGCCGCGTGGCCAGACGGGCGAAGTAGGGCGTGAGAATTTCGGGATGGGTCGCAACCCAGCCGACCGCGCCGGCCACCAGCCCCAGGGCCAGCAGCAGCGTCCATCTCTTCCTGCCCATGCGCAAACGCATCAGAACGGGAACCCCAGCGAAAAGTGATAGATGGCCTTGTCCTCGATCTTGTATTCCGTGGTCTCCTCGTCCTCCGTGGAGTTCGTGACCTCGAGCCGCGCGCGCTTGAGGGGGAAGCCCACGTCCAGTCGCACCGGCCCCACGGGCGTCTGGATGCGCACGCCGCAGCCGACGCTGTAGCGGTAGTCCCAGATCCTGGTGGCCGAATCATCATCGGGATCGAACGGGTAGGAGCGCCAGCGGAATCCGCTCAGCCGGATGTCCGACGCCCGCTCCCACACGTTGCCGCCGTCGACGAAGGCCACGCCGTTGACATGCCACGGGCTGAGCAACGGCATGGGGAAGCGCCATTCCACGTTGGTCAGCAGCACGTAGTTGCCCCCGCGCGCGGGCGTGTCGGACAGGGGGACGTCGCTCGCCAGCTGCAGGGAGTCCTGCACGGCTTCATCGGTGATCTGGGGACCGAGGCTGCGTTCCTCGTAGCCGCGCACGGTGGAGGCCCCGCCGGCGAAGAAGCGTTCCTGATAGGGCACGCCGTCGGCGCCCCGGTCCGCGGACCCGGCGTAGGGCCACACGGCGCCGGCGCTGACGCGCCAGGCCAGCACGCCGCCCAGGGGCGTCCCGTGGTAGGCGTGGAGGCCGCCGGCGATCTTCACGAAGCTATTGTCCCCGCCCAGGGGACCGCCGCCCACCTCCAGCTGCCACGTGCGCAGGGTGCCGCCCGTCGGCCGCAGCGGATTGTCGCGTCGCTCCTCGTAGAGGGTCCAACCGAGCGAGCGGGTGTCCGACGAGCGCAGATCGCTGGCCTCGTAGACGGTCCGCAGGGTCGCCACGGCGTCGGGGTGCAGGTTCGGATCGACCTCTTCCACACGCAGTTCGACGGTGTTGATGACGCGGGGGCCGCCCTGGAAGCGCGTGCCGAAGGAGAGGCCCTGGGTCTCCAGGTTGAGGCCGGACTCGCCGCGGGTCTCCTTGGACAGGAAGAGGTTCGTGTCGAGGAGGAATCGGCCGAGCACGCGCGGATAGGTGTGCAGGATGTCGTACCGGTAGTTCAGCTCGGGATCGGCCGTGCCGCCGGAGAGACGGTGGACGTCCTCGTAGTTGAGGTAGTTGCGCGCGCGCAGGCGCAGGCGCTGGCCGGTGCCGAAGAGGTTGTTGTGGCCCCAGGCGGCCAGCATGCGGATGCGCTCCCGGCTGCCCACGCCCAGACCGAACTCGAAGTAGGCCGGGCTGCGCTCGACGACCTGCACGAGCAGGTCCGCCGTGCCGGCCGTGGTGTCGGTGTTGGTGGGGATGAAGCTCACGTCGCGGAAGAGGGCGGTCTCGAGCAGCTGCCGCTGGGACCGCTCCACCGCGCTCCAGCGGAAGACGTCGCCCTCGTGGACGCGCAGCTCCCGTGTGATCAGTTCCAGCCGGCTGCGGTCCTGTCCCTCCACGGAGATCTCGCCGATCGTGTAGGCGGGTCCCGCGTCGATGTCGTAGACCAGCAGGGCGCTGCGCCGCTCCGAGGCCGTGTCGTTCCCCGTCGGCTCGTCCCCCAGCGGCTCGTCCAGGACGGTCAGGGACGGGAGGATCGTCGCGTCGAGGTGGCCGTGCTCCCAGAAGCGGGTCCGCATGAGATAGATGTCCACGCCCAGGGCGTTGAGATC
>Ga0180435_10006521_pt1 | contig 11174 bp, 10 predicted proteins | sample SS_ome_3_FD_132467 | JGI IMG/M metagenome (GOLD analysis project Ga0180435, IMG submission 132467) | Hypersaline lake sediment archaeal communities from the Salton Sea, California, USA - SS_3_S_1 metaG | ecosystem: Environmental > Aquatic > Non-marine Saline and Alkaline > Hypersaline >...
ACGTACATCGGTCCCGTTCCGGCGCTTACCGCCTCGGGTGTGGCGCGGCGATTCCGCGCAGCGGGCGCACAGCCGGCGCCCCCGGAAGCGCCCACAGGTCCTACAGGCCCTGCCGAGGAGCTGCGGGCGATGTTGCAGCGCCTGTGCGAGTCTCCTGAGCCGGATCTGCCCCTGGCGAACGTCTCCCAGAATGCCGTGAGGGTCAGCGGAGTCGGAGTTGAGCGACAGGAGCTCCCTCCGCACCCTCAGGTTCGAGGAGGCGGGCCGGCACAGCGCGCCGGGTTGGAACAGCGTGATGGGTCAACTGATGAGTTTGTTCGGCCGGTACAGGACGTGGTCGCCCGCCGCGGTCCCGACGGACCGGTTGTGGTACAACGCCAGGCCGCCGAGCCCGTAAGTAGTCGCGCCGGGAGTGACGTACTGGTCCAACGGGCTGTGGCCGTAGGGGCTGCCGCAACCATGGCCGACGATGACCAGGATTCCGGTGGCGTGGATGGCGATGTGGTTGAGTTGGCGCGCCGCGTATATCCATATGTGAAGCGACTGTTGCGGTTGGAGCGCGAGCGTCTGCCCCGGGGCGGTCTGCGCTAGGAAGATGGGCTGAGGTAACACCAGGAGTAGTGGTATGCCACCATCGATGTTGAGTAAGATGAATCCCGTGACGAAGTTGATGCCCAGAGGAGCCACTCCTCCAAGCCAACAGCGGGCCAAGATCGTGACAGTTGATGCGGACGGCAATCCGCTGCCCACGAGCGACAAACGGCGGGTCGAGTTGGAGTTTCAGTTCAACCCCGCGCAGCTCTCAATCACCAAGAAGGTCAAGTGGAACGCCGGGAAGCTGCCGCCGGCGCGGAATGCGCCGGATCTGGACTTCGGCGGTGGGGAAGCCGCCACGTTCTCGCTCTCGCTGGTTTTCGATACGACGCGGGAGAGCTCGCGCAACGCGCGCGACGTACGCAAGTACACGCAGGAGCTGCTCACCCTGGTGATGGTGCATGGCGCGATCGACCAGCGCAAACCACCGCCTCGGGTCCGTTTCCAGTGGGGCAAGTTTATCCTGTTTCTGGCAGTTGTCGAGGAGGTGTCGGTCTCGTACACACTCTTCGATCCGGACGGCACGCCGGTGCGCGCTGACGCGACGGTCAAGTTCGTGCAACAGGACGACAGCGATGATTTCTTGCGGGGGCAGAATCCGACGACGCGGACTGAGGCCCGCAAAACGCGGGTTGTGGAGCAGGGTGAGAGACTGGACCTGATTGCCTTCCAGGAGTACGGGAGCGCCGCCAACTGGCGCTTCCTGGCTGAAGTGAATGGGCTGGATGACCCGCGCATACTTGAACCCGGAACCGTGTTGGTCATACCGCCGCTGCCGTAGCGTCGTGTCTTGAGGACTTATGCCTGACAACATCATCATCACAATCGGTGGCAAGGTGCAGAGCGATATTGAACGCGATCTGATAGAGGTTGTGGGACACGAACCTCTATCTGCCGGCGATGTTCAGCATCACGCTGAACGACGATTTCAACGATGGTGGGAAGTTGATGTATGCCGACTCGGATACGTTCAAGATCGGCGCCGAGGTGAAGATTGAAATCGAGACCGATGAGATTCCGGAGGAGGCAAGGCTGGTCAAGGCTGTAGTGTGTATCGGTGAAATTACAGCGATTGAGCCGATATTTGAGGACGACGGCGTGCCCCTGTTTCGCGTGCGCGGATACGATCGGGCACATTGGTTGACGCGCGGGAAGAAGACCCGTACCTTCGGCGATGCAAACCCCAATGGCCCTGGCATGTCCGACCAGCAGATCATCAACACGATTGTGGGAGAGACCAAGGGTCTGACCGGCGCTCAGGTCGACACAAGCGGCCTCTCAGCGCTGAAGTACCCCTATCTGCTCCAGTACAACCAGACGGACCTGGAATTTCTGTGGTCGCGGGCGCGCCGCCTGGGCTACCAGGTCTACGTCGAGGACAAGAAGCTGTACTTCCAGAAGGCCGATGCGCACCGCGGCAGCGCCAGTGATAAGCCAGCGAAACTGTACTGGCCGCTCAATCTGAGCAGCTTCGAGCCGCGTCAGTCGGTGATGTACCAGGTGGATGAGGCGGTTGTGAAGGGATGGGATCCGGCGAAGAAGGACGCCATCGAGGGTAAGGTAACCTCCGATAAGAGTGCTCTGTTCCCCAAGACGGGCCTGACAAACCGCGGGAGCGCGGAGGCGAAGGCGGCGTTTGGTACGGCGCAGGACGTGGGCGTGGACACGCCGGTGTATACACTGGATGAGGCAAAGGTCCTGGCCCAGGCCAAGTTTACGGCGGCGGAGAGTATGTATGTACAGGCGGAGGCGGTCTGCCGGCAGGGGGACCCGCGCCTGATTGCGGGACGCATGGTCACGGTTGATGGCGTGGGTCAGCGCTTCAGTGGGGATTACTATGTGACTGAGGCACGGCACGTGTTCTCGGGTGGATCCTACCAGGTCACGTTCAGTGTCACCGGCCGTCAGATCAATACTGTGAGTGATTTGGTGACGGCTGAGTCCAATGGTGACACGCGGATGATCGGCGGTGTGGTCACGGCCAAGGTGACCAATCTGGACGATCCTGAACAATTGGGGCGTGTCCAGGTCATGTTTCCATGGCTGCCCAAGTACAAAAGCGCCGATCTGGCGAGCAACTGGGCGCGGCTTGCCAGCCCGATGGCCGGCAAGGAACGGGGCTTGTTCTTCACCCCTGAGGTGGATGACGAGGTGTTGGTCGCCTTCGAGCATGGCGATCCCAGCCATCCCTATATTGTCGGCGTTCTGTGGAATTCGAAGGATAAGCCGCCGGCGGGCACCAAGGCAATCCTGGCGAGTGACAAATCAGCAGTTGACCAGCGGGTCATCCGCTCGCGAAGCGGGCACCTGATTATCCTGGATGACACAGATGGCGAGGAGCAGATCATCGTTCAGGACAAAACGGAGAAAAACAGTATCGTCATCAACTCCAAGGAAAACACGATGACGATTCTGTCCGATGGCGATATGACGATCTCTACCCAGGGCAATCTGACGATCGACGCCGGCGGCACACTTTCGGTGACCAGCAAGAAGGACATGTCGATCGAGTCGAAGGCCAAGGGTACGATCAAGACCCAGTCCGATATGGCGCTGACGGCCCAGGGGAATGCCAAGATGTCGGGGATGCAGGCGACGGTTCAGGGGCAGACCAAGGGCGAGTTGAAGGGCACCCAGGTGAGTGTCAGCGGCGATGCGCAGACTGAGGTGAAGTCGAGCGGCATGCTCCAGATTCAGGGCTCGCTCGTGAAGATTAACTAGGAGGGCGAATGAGTTTTCCTGCTGCGCGTGTGGGGGATACGACGGCTTCCGGCGATGCGATCACCGGTCCCGGTGTGCCGAACGTCCTGATTGGCGGCATGCCGGCATCCGTGGTCGGCGACATGGTGACTGGGGCGGCCTGTGTGGGCTCCATCGCCATGGGGAGTGTAACTGTGCTCATTGGCGGAAGATCGGCGGCCCGGGTGACCAGTCAGGTGGCCGGAAGCAACCCGGTCACGGGAGTGCCGGTCTCGACGGTGGTTGGCATGGGCGCGCCAACTGTCCTGATTGGGGGCTAGAACGGAGATGGGTGAGTTATGAGCGGAGGAGCACGAAGCCGGGGGTTCTTGGGACGGGGACTGTCCTTCCCGCTGCAGGTCAACGCGCGCGGTGGCATTGCGCTGTCGGACGGGGAGCGCGATATTCAGGAGTCGATCCGGATTATCCTGAGCACGCGGCCGGGCGAGCGGGTCATGCGGCCCACGTTCGGCTGCCGGGCGAACGAATTGCTATTCGAGCCCCGTGACGTGGCGACGGAGACGCTGCTCCGGCAGTACGTGGTGGAGGCGTTGACGATGTGGGAACCGCGCATCGAGGTTATCGCCGTCGACGTGTTTACCGAGAACGATCTGGATGGCGCGATTTTCGCCGAGATCGAGTACATCGTGTCGGCCACGCACAATCAGCGCAGTATCGTGTACCCATTCTTCCTGGAGGGGCAGGAGCAGGGTTAACCTAGAGGAGAGGACCACTTATGTCGTTGCCAGTGCCGAATCTGGACGACCTGCGTTTTCAGCGCGATCTCGTGGATGAAGCCCGCAAGCGCATCATCCACTATTGTCCTGAGTGGACGGAGTACAATCTAAGCGATCCAGGCATCACACTGATCGAGCTCTTTGCCTGGATGACCGAGAGCATTGTCTACCGGCTGAACCAGGTGCCTGAGAAGTATTACATTGAGTTCTTGAACCTGCTGGGTATGGAACAGGAACCGGCCAGCAGCGCCCGGGCCGATCTCACCTTCTGGCTGTCGACGTCACTCCCGATCAGCCCAGATAACGAGAGCGCGGTGATCGTGCCCGTGGGTACCGAGGTCATGTCCCAGTCTACCGGCGAGGGGGAGGTCGTATTCACGACGGATCGCCAGTTGACTGTCGTGCCACCCCGGCTGACACAGCTCAGACGGGAGGAGGATTTCCATAAGAACTACGTGTCCCGTCTTGGCGTGGAGGTCTTCTACGCCTTCGATCAGAAGAGCCCCAAGGAAGGCGATACGTTCCACCTGGGTTTCGACGCGCTGCGGGATATCGAGGGACACATACTGCAACTGGATTTCGAGTGCGAGCGAACCCAGGCCGTGGGTGTTCGGCGCGAGGACCCGCCCTGGGTGTGGGAGTGTTCGATGGGCGATGGGCAGTGGCAGGAGGTCGTGCCCAGTATCCGGCCTGGAGAGCGGGATACGACGGGAGGGCTTAACAATCCCCGGGGCAGCCTGGTGCTGTATCTGCCGTTGGGACTGAAGCCGAACGATCTGCACGGTCTGCAGGCCCTCTGGCTGCGCTGCAGCATCGAGCAGCGCCGTCCGGAACAGGGCATGTATACGGAATCCCCCCGCATCCGGGGTGTTGCAGCGCGCACGTTGGGCGCAGTCGTCCCGGCGACGCACGCCGTCGCTGTCGAGGATGAGATGCTGGGGACGAGCACCGGCGACCCAGGGCAGTCCTTTGTGCTCGAATACGCGCCTGTGCTGGCTCTTCAGAAAGGGGAGCGGGTGGAGGTCGAGGAGTATCGCGACGGGGAGATAGCTTTCGTGCCCTGGGAGCCGGTCTCCGATTTTGCCCACTCGACGCGCTTTGACCGGCATTTCAAGCTGGACACGGTGCGCGGGGAGATCAGCTTTGGCCCAGCGGTGCGGCAACAGGATGGCACTGTCCGCCAGTACGGGCGAATCCCGGAGGTGGGGCGCAGGATCCGCATCTCCCGATATCGCCGCGGCGGCGGGGTTTCCGGAAACGTGCCAGCCGAGACGCTCCAGATGATGATGACGTCGTTGGCCTACGTCTCGCGCGTGACGAACCTGGCGCGGGCTTCCGGTGGTCGCGACGGGGAGACGTTGGATGAAGTTAAATCCCGGGCGCGCCGCGAGCTGCGCGCGCAACGGCGGGCGGTGACGGCCGAGGACTATGAGCTCTTTGCCCGCAATGCGACGCGTGAGGTAGCGCGTGTGAAATGTCGCACGCCGCGCCGTGGGGATGGGCGGTTGGCCCCCGGGACCGTCGAGATCCTGGTTGTCCCCGCCGCGGCCGAGTCGCTCAAGGTGGGCGATCTGAGTCGCCTGCATCTCGATGAGGGGTTGGCCAGAACCATCAGTGACTACCTGGACCAGTACCGGCTGTTGACGACGGTGCTGCGGGTCGTTGAGCCCAGCTACCTGGGCGTCAAGGTGCGCGTCGAGATCGTGCCGTCGGAATTCAGCCAGCCGGATGTCGTTCGCGAGCGGGTGGCGGAGCGTCTGCAGGCCTTCATCAGTCCCCTGTCCATCGACGCGGATGCCGATGCCTTCGCCGATGTTGCCGGGGAGAGCTGGACAGGCTGGCCCTTTGGGCGCGACCTGTACGCTGCCGAGGTTCTGTCCTTGGTCCAGCGCGTGCCCGGGGTTAAGCACGTCCTGGACGTCGAAATCAGCTCCCGTCCCGTCGTGCCTGCCGCAGAAGGGCGAGCCGCCGGGGATTCGGAATCAGCAGCGGGTGAACTGCGGGTGGAGGGACGTTCCGTGCGCGTGGCTGAGGATACGCTGTTGTGCTCGCTGGAGCACGAGGTCATCCTGGCCGATCTGGGGGCAGACCATGCCTGACGCGCGGTCGCAGGGTCTGTCTGTTCAGCTTGACCTGGTGTCCGGGGCCGCCCGGGTATATCCTGGCGAACTGCTGGAGCTGTTCGCTCGTGTGCGCGGCGCGGCTGCGCAGCGCGGGCTGCGGCTGACCGTGACTATGCCAGCCCGCACGGAATGGGCCGGGACTGCGGCGTCCGACGCGGATACCGGGCGCCCGTTGGCCATGACGCCGCTGGTCGAGGCAACTGAGGAAGGTGTGCAGCTGACGTGGGAACTGACGGACCCGGGCGTCTGGCCGGGCAGCGGCGAGCTCCGTGTGACCACGCGGGTGCTGCCGCTATCTGTGGATACACCTTTGGAGAGCAGCGCCCGCGTGACGAATGTGGATGGTGAGATGCTTGCCTCGGCGCTGTGTAGGGTTGCAGCGCGGGCCTCTGGCGACTACCTGAAGTATCTGCCGGAGATCTATCAGGTTGATGAGTTGATGGGGCGCTTCCTGATGCTGTTCGAAAGTTTCTGGGCGCCGCTGGATCTGCAGATCGACAACCTGGGCTGCATCTTCGATCCCGACCTGACCCTGGCGGAATTCCTTCCGTGGTTAGGGTCGTGGGTGGATGTGACGCTGGACGGGCGTCTGCCTGAGACGCGCAGACGGCGGCTGATTCAGGCAGCAGTTCCACTGTACCGGAGCCGCGGCACGAAGGACGGCTTGCGGCGCTATCTGGAGGCATACACCGGTGGAGACGTTCGAATTGTCGAGTACCGGGCGCATAACCTGGAACTGGGCGCGGGTGCGCAGCTCGGTGCGGGCATCGCGCTGGGACTGAAGAACGAGCCGCACACGTTCAAGGTGGAAATCAGTTTGCCTCCGGTGGACGCCGAAGACCCGCAGGATAGGGAGAAGCAGGAGACAGAGCGACGCCGGCGTATTGCCGGGATAATTGAGTCGGAGAAGCCGGCACACACGGCATACGATCTAAGGCTGGAGAGTTATGAAAGATAGCAATAGGCTGCATGAGTTTCCCACCAAGCGCATCAAACCCTTCGACGGTATGGCTGTGACTGCCCAGGTGTGGCAGGAGGCCCATGCCTACCACGACGAGCAGCGGCATTTCCACAACCTGCTCAACCACGGTGCGGGTATCGTGTGCGGGCTTGAGGTCATCGCCAGCGATCCGCCCGACAGCACTGTGTTCGTCAAGCCGGGCGTCGCAATCGATTTGCTGGGACGCCAGATCGTGCTGGCCGACCCTGTGAGTTTTGACATCGGGCACAGCGCCGAGGGTCTGCTGTACCTGCTGCTCAGCTATGCCGAGGGGGACGCTCAGGAGGAGAACAACTCCGAGGCAGCGCCCGCCCACGTGGACGCGGGGTTTGGCATCGAGGTGCAGACCGATCTGCCCGATAGGCCGTGTGTGGAGCTGGCGCGTTTCCGGCGGGACGGTCGCGACAAGTCCATTCAAGACGCACGGGATGCTGACGCGCCAGCCGCAAACGAGATCGATCCCCGTTTCCGGATGGCCAGTGGGAACCCGGAGCGGGCGATTGTGTCCGCCGGGCTGTGTGTCGTAGGCGGCAGCGCTGGTGACACGAGGCACGCGGCGGGCCTGCGCCACGTCGTGCGCGCCTTCAACCGGTCCGGCTTGCCCGAGGCCCGGCTTCAGGTGCGTCTGGATCAGGACGTGCAGCTCACCGCTGCGGTGGAGGATTATCTGTTCGTGGCGATTGTCGCAGCGGGTGAGTTCGAGCTTACCCGGGATGAGATGGAGTCGCTGTACGGCTATCTTCAGTCTGGTGGCACGGTCTTCATCGAGACGTGCCGCGGCGACGCGTCAGAGGGCGAGCTGCCGGCGAAAGAGTCGATCATGCGGCTGGTCGGAGACCTGGGACTGACGCTCGAGGGTCTGGCCGATGACAGTGCCATGCTGACGGATCCCTATGTGTTTGGCGCGCCCCCCGCAGGATTTGAGGATGGCCAGGATGGCGAGATACTGACGGGCGACGGGCTGATCGTCAGCACGTATGACTACGGGTGTGTGTGGGAGGGCAAGCGCCGCGGCGCGCCCGCAGGACGTGAGGATATCCGTGCGGCGCTGGAGTGGGGCAGCAACATCATTGTCTATGCGATCCGGCGTTGGGATGCGACCCGCGACACCCCGCCCACGTAACACGGTAGGGGGCAGGTCTCAGACCTGCCCGGTAGAGAGTAGGGGCGCAGGTCCCAGACCCGCCCTGCAGACGGTAGGGGCGGGGTTTCCTCGCCCATTGATCCTACAGGAGTGAACGCATTGGCAGCCGAGATCCAGATCACAGACAAGCATGGCTGGCGGAAGACTTTCGTGTTGGACAAGAACATCGTCCACCTGGGGGCCGCTGCCGCCAATGACATAGTTCTCGAGTCGTGGCGCGGGAGCGGCGTCGCACCCCGGCACGTGCAGCTGATCCGGCTGGCGCACGACGCAGGAGCGGCCTATCGCCTGGTGAACCTGGGCGACGCAGAGCTGAGCGTTTCGGGCGAGAACGAGAGGACAGTCGCTCCGCATTCGTTGGAGGATCTTTCCACTGGTGACCGCCTGCGCCTGGGGGACTTCACTCTGGTGTTCCAGTTTCAGGGGGCCGGCCCTGTGGGGCAAGCGGTGGCGCAGGCCGCTGCAGGTACATCTGCCGCGCCGTACGTCGATAAGCTGACGCCTGCTGGTGCGGGTTCCGGGCCAGCGCCGGGCGCGTCGATCCCGAGGGAAACATCCAGGGTGCGAAGACAGGACCTGAATTCTCCAGATGGCTGGGCTGACCACGCGTCCGACATCATTGGATTGACCCTGACGCTCCAGCAGACAGAATTGGCTCCAGATAGGCCGCTGCAGGGCACATTGACGATCCGGAATCTGGGCCAGCGCACGGGCGTTCAGTTCCAGATGGAGTTGGACGGCCTTGATCCCGACTGCTACATTCTGGGTCCTGGGCCGATCCTGTTCCCCAATGCCGAGCGGGACATGCAGCTGGTCCTGCATCATCCGCGCAGACCGTCGCCTCCGGCAGGCGAACGGCGGATCGCAGTGAGAGCCACCGCGCCGGACGTGTATCCTGGTGAAAGTGCGGTGGTATCCGCGACAGTTGGCATCGAACCATTCTATGATCAGCGGTTGCGCGTAGTGGAATCGGAGTAGAGGTTGTGATTGCCCTATTAGTGTTCGTAACAATCGTCGCGGTAGCCGCCGATGTGGCTGTGTGTCTGTTCCTCGTCAGATGGTTTCGCTCCCGCTACAGACGGCGCTATCGTCTCCAGATCGACAACCTGGGGAATGTCCCTGTGTCGTTTGACGTGCGCATTCAACCGGCGCACGAAGGACTCTGTCTGAGCCTGGGCGGCGGCATCATTCTGCCAGAGGGTGTGGAGAGCGGCCCTGAGTTGGAGCAAAGCCCGGCTCAGAAGACCTCCGTTGCAGCGACCACAGTGCGCGCGGGGGGACAGGTTGGCAGTTCGGTGCGTAAGCTTCGCGGCGCGAGCCAGGTTCTGACCGGTCTCGTGGCAGGCGTCGGAGGGCTGCTGCCGGCATCAGTTGGCCAGCCGCTGCGCGATCTGGCGGCCGGGATGCGCCAGCGCCAGGTTCAGATCAACCGTATCGAGAATGCCCCACGCCAGACCACCGGGCGGGTGAAGGCGATCACACGCGCGCTGCCTGGGCGGAAGTCCGGCGGGCAATCCGGCCAGCGACCGGCGGGCGCAGCGCAGCCAGGGGCTGGCATCCGGGCGGGCCGGGCAAATTCGAGTGCTCTGTCGGGATGGACGGAGTCCGTGATGTCGGGAGGAACGGCGACGATAGATATCCTGGCAAGCCCGCGCGGATGGCCGCGCGAGACCCACGACTGCCCGATTGTGATCACATCTACTGTGGTTGGACAGCCTGCCGCATCACGTGCACGGGAGGAGGCGCACATCAGAATCCTGAGGGTATCCTGGTTCGAGCACGCCTGGCCCTATCTGGCGTTTGTGCTGGCGTTGGTATTGCAGACGTGGCTGCTAGTTTCGTTGTTCGCAGGCCTGGCCTGACGCCCGGGGAAGTGCGCGATGCCCATATTGGATCAACTGGAGATTATCAGCCCGAACGGAGATGTGTCGTTCAAGGCGCTTGACCCGACCACAGGCGTGGTCAACATTGGACGGCACCCAGACAACGACATCGTGCTGAGCGGTGATGGCGTGGCCGAGTTCCACGCCGTGCTTGACTACCGGCAGCGCCCCTACAGACTGCTCCTGCTGGATGGCAGCGGGGTGACAACCCTGGACAGCCAGAATCTGGCCGTTGGTTCAGCCGTCGAGTTTGCCGCGTGGAAGACGCTGGAGATCTCCGGCTTCATCATCATGGCCGTGGATGGTGCCGCGCCGGCAGCGGCTGTTCCCGGTGCGTCGGCTGTAACGGATTCCGGCTCGAGTCCACCGGGAGTGGCCGGTCAGAGCATCGGCGGCGCCGCGGTGGGGGCGGGGCCAAGTTCTCTGGTGCCGGTGACATCTCGCGACAGCGCGATTGCCCCGCCGGGCGCGCAGCTCCTTGCGCCAGCAGCATACGGGAATCAGCTGGATGAGCTCATCATCACGACACTCTCCGACGAGGAGTGGGTCATTGACGTCGAGCAGACGGCAACCTGGGAACTCACGATTGCAAATGGGGGGGATATCGTCGCCGGGTTCTCCGTGAGTGTCGTGGGCATCCCCGAAAGCTGGGTGACGATCGTGCCAGCGCACGTCAACCTCAATGAGGGGGGCCGTAGCACTGTGAGCATCTCAATCACACCTCCCCGACGTACAGATAGCCGGGCCGGCCTGCATCCCTTTGCCGTCGTCGTCGCCTCGGACAACTATCCCGGTCACGTTTCGCAACGAGCGGCATCAGTGGAGATTGACCCCTACTATGAGTTTGCGGTGGGGGAGTTGGAGCCGCGCCGGCAGACGGTGGGCGGCCGCCAACCGCAGGGAAAGACATCCTTCTCTATTGCCAACAAGGGAAACAGCGACGCGCCCTTCCGC
>Ga0180435_10006522_pt1 | contig 11173 bp, 10 predicted proteins | sample SS_ome_3_FD_132467 | JGI IMG/M metagenome (GOLD analysis project Ga0180435, IMG submission 132467) | Hypersaline lake sediment archaeal communities from the Salton Sea, California, USA - SS_3_S_1 metaG | ecosystem: Environmental > Aquatic > Non-marine Saline and Alkaline > Hypersaline >...
ACAGGGTCGATTCGTCTGAACGGGTCGACCTTCTTTTTTGGGATGAACCGTGAACCACATGCCGGTGGGAAATAGCGCCGGTCATACCGATTTTCCCACAGACAATGAGCCCTGCGGGAGACACCGGGGAGAGAATGACGAAAGACCATTTTACCTATGCGGTCAGGTGCAAGACCTGCCGCACGCGCTTCAAGGTGCAGCTCTTTGACAGCCACGAGAGAAATCTGTTCTTGGTGGACAAAAAAGACTGGTATTGCGATGCCTGCAAAAAAGAATACGCCCGACAACAAACCGCGAAATTGTCCCAAGCACACCAGTCGATCGGCTTGCCGCCCCTGACCGGTACCCCCAAAATGCTCACTTGGGCTGAAAAAATTCGCGCCGAATTGATCAACAAGGCCAATTACTTGAAAGAAAACACCACATATGCCGATGCGAATGCAAAAAGTATAGCCGATAAGGCCTACGAGCGTTTCTTTGCCGAATGGCAAACCCAAACCACAGCCAAATGGTGGATCGACCACCGTAAAATGACCGTGAAAGACATGGCCGAGCGAATTGCGGCACTATCCGACTAACGCTAAAACACTTGACCTGTATCCATCCCGGCGCTATAAAATGCCCCGCCCTTATGGGTTATATCTCACATTATTTAGACGGGGGTTTTTACCATGAACACACGCGATGACAACAGTGCTATTAACGATTTCCTGGCGTCCTGGTCGGATACCGCCACGCAAACCCGGAAGACCTTCCTCGAGCTTAAAGACCACCTGACAGCCAAACCCGAAACCGTTTTCGATTTTCTCCCGCGCCCGGGGGTTTCCTATTCATTGCGCGTCAAACACAGGGATCAAAGCCAGCGGCCGATGGTTGCCATGATCGATATCATCGACGACGATCCGGAAAACCGCTGGCTTTCCGTCTGTTTTTACAACGACATGATTACCGATCCCGACGAGAAGGGCGATTACGTGCCCGAAGGCCTTTTGGGCGAAGATGCGTGCTGCTTTGACATCGAGGATCGCGACGAATCGCTGAACCGCTACGTGTGTGACCGTCTCGACGAAGCTTTGGCAAATGCAAGCTTGCCGAAATAATCTGTGCGGGGATGAAAAGCGGTGGTCATCCTTTGGCGGGCCGCTCAGGTCGTCAGCAGATAGGTGCGCAAATTGGTTCCCTGGCGGCGCAAACCCAGTTTTCGGCGTATGCTGAGCCGATGCATATCGACCGTGCGGGTGGAAACATTCAAGATTGCGGCAATTTCTTTTGTCGTTCGTCCGTGCTTGACCATATTGGCCACGTCGATTTCAGCAGGTGTCAGCAAGAGGAAGCGTGAGGAAAACCCCTGGTTGTCGGACGATATCATCTCATCCAGATTGTCGGATAAGAGGTCGACCAATATCCTTTGGCGATCGTTCAAACTGCTCCGGCGTAATTTTTCAATGAGCGGATCAACCAGCTGCTGCATACTTGTCGATATGGCCATTTTGATGTCAACCTGGTTTTTTTCGCGCATTTTTACAAGTGTGCGCAAAGCCGTATTCATTTCTTCCAATTGGGCATTTTTAACCTGTAGTTCTTTTTCCCTTTGACGAACGGCCTGCTCTGCTTTCTTTTTAGCCGTAATATCGGTGATAACCGCAAACAGTTCACTCTCCCCGCTTTCCGCCATGGGCAATGCCTGCGGAGAGACGATGCTGTATCGCTGTTCGCCGCTTTTTCGCCGCCAGCGCATTTCAAAAGACCGGTGAGCGTCGTTTTCCTGACGGGTCAATCGCCGGTAGATATCCCTGGCCACGTCCGGTGGCAGGAAATCCTGGATGTTTCGCCCCACCAACTCTTCGGCACCATATCCGCTGATCTCTTCAAGGTGCCGGTTGACGTAAGTCAGGCGTCCGTTCCTGTCGAGAATAATCAGGCCCTCATTCATGGTTTCCACCAGCCGGCGAAAGCGCTGCTCACTCTCCTCCAGTGCTTTCAGTATCCGTTTATGGGTGTCCATATTGGTGAGCACCACCCAGGCCCTTGGGGATTCACCTGAGACGGGCGCATACTGAACCTCGAAAAGGTGCCATAGAAGGCGCCCATCCTTCGTGGTGATTTGGATTTCAGCGCGGTTTGCCCCCCCCTCACTGCCCCGGACCCTCTCACAGAAATCGCTAAAACGGCCGCGACTCCCTGCGGCAACCCAATTTTGCATATCCAGGCCCAAAAATTCATCCCGGGCGTATCCCATACCGTCCAACACAAACTGGTTGACGGCAACACACCTTTCCCTGGCAAAATCGATTTCAATCATTCCCACCGGAACATTGTCGAAAAGACGCGGATATGACCTCTGCCCGCATTGGTTCGCGGTTAGCGCCCGGCGCAGGGATTGATTTTCTTTTTCAAGCAAATCCAACTTCCTCAGCAGATCGTTTCGTTCAGGTTGCTTTGGCATGGTTTCATCCGGTTGGTGTCATTGTTCCTTAGAAGCAGTTCCAAAACCCCATCTAACGCCCGATAGCGGCGTTACGGTCTTCTTCAAAATGCTCACATATCATTGAATATGCTCCGCTTTTTCATCAGACCGCGCCTTGTTCTCGAGCGCGATCTGAGGTTTTGAAATCGCTTCTACGAGGCGCACCCATCTCGATCCGGAAAAGGGCCATCGCGTTTTCCGCTAGAATTTTCCGCAACGCGGGGGCATCTAAGCCATATCTTTGCAACTGCCGCAGCTCTCGGTCCCAGGCATAGGGGATGTTGGGGAAATCCGTACCAAACAGTAATCGATCGGCGGGCATCGAAGCCAAATCAGGTGGATTGGGCATGGGCAGATAATCCGCCAGCACCATGGTGGTGTCTAGCCATAAATGATCGAATTGATCCAGAAGGCGCCGATAGGCATCAAATTCATCCGCGCCAAGGTGCGGCACCACAAGTTTCAAATCCGGATAGGCTCCCAGCACTTTTTGGACATGGGTCCAGTGACAAATCTTGTGAGGGTCACACGCGTAAGCCGGGCTCTTGGGCTCTCTACCCGCATGGATGACCAGCGGCAGGTCGAAATCCGAGCAGCAACGGTAGACTTCATGCATGCCGAAGCTGTCCATTTCAAAGCATTGCACATGACTGTGGAGTTTGATGCCTCTGAGCCCGTTATTGAAAGCATCCACCAGGATTTTGCGCGCATGGCGTTCCCCGGGAAAAACCGTCGCCAGCCCGGTAATGTGCGCATTGTTACGGACAATGCCCGCCATGTAGCGGTTGAGTCCGTCCGCCAGGCCGGCTTTATGGGCATATTGCAGGGCCACGATATGCCGTATCCCCCGCGCCAGCAGGAAATCGATCAGGGCATCCGTATACAACCGGTACCGTATGGGCCAGCCGAATTGATCGAACCAACCCCAGACCGCATCGAAAAGATTGTCCGGAAAAAAATGGACATGCGCATCGATCACCGGCGGCAGGTTCGCGGGAACGCGATCACCTTCGGGATCGTCCAGACCGGCCAGAGGGAGTGTGGGGTTTTGCGATGCCGCCATGCGATCCGGCCCTCCTAAGGGGCTATCCGTTTCAGCCGGTGGCGCACCCAGGCCAGGCCTGCGCGTCCGAAGAGATTGTAGAGCGGCAACCCAACGGGCAGCAGCGGGAGCCATGCCGGGCGAAGATAACATATCCGGCTCAACCGGTTGAACAACTCCGCCAGATTGGCCGCCTCGAAAAAAACCGTATCACCGGTTCGATCCAAATGCCAGCGCCGCGCCATTGTCCTGGCCACCGCCGCACCGTCCCGAAACCTGACGCACACGTCCAGCGGAGCGCTGTTTTCCGGCAGACGGGTGAACCGGTTCTCCAGTGCGGCGACGGCATGCCGTGCCAGGCCCTGCCGCCATTTGTCATGATCGAAATCGTCTGGTCCTTCGGTTTTGTCTATCGCATGGGTGGCAATGCCGGGTATTATCGAGGCGGCCTGCCGGCAGGCCACCGGGCATCCTGAAAAAAACACCGGATAAATACCATAGGGTGCCAACAGCGATGCGAACAATGGCAGTTCCGGCAACAGTCGTCCATCCACCCGCACCGCGGCCAGCCGCGAGGTCAGGGTGTGGGCTAAAAACCCCTCGGTACCGGAAGCGGCGTGCAGCCCCAGAAACATGGCCGCTTCGGCGCGCCCCGGATGGCCCATGCCGGGGATGGGGCCCCGTGCATAACCGCTGTCGACCCTGGCCCGTTCGTCGATCAACTCCGGCAACAGATTAAAACCCGTACGATGGAAGTCCTTGATGATGATCTCCCGGGTACCGGCACGCAGCAATGCGCTGACCACCGCCTGGACATCCCGGGTCATTTCCCGGCAGGCCAGGGCCCACGCGTCTGTGAGGAAAGACGAGGCCGCATAGCTCCAGCATCCGGAACTCCCTTCGATATCGGCAATAATCAGGACGCGGCGGAACGGCAAGATTTGAGAACCCTCTTGATTTCGCTAACGAACGTTTGGATGTCGTCTTCCGTCGTATCGAACGCCGTCATCCAGCGGACTTCCGATGTTTTCTCATCCCAGACATAGAAGGGTCGAATGGCCTGCAGGGGCGCTATCATTTCCGGCGGGACGATGGCAAAGACGCCGTTGGATTCCACCTTTCGGCTGATGCTTATTTCCGGTACGGACTGCAGCTGCTCGGACAGCAGGAGCGCCATGCGGTTGGCCTGGGCAGCGCACCGTCGCCAGAGATCGTCGGTAAGCAGCGCCTCGAACTGGGCCGCAATGAAACGCATCTTGCTGGCGAGCTGCATCCCCTGCTTGCGTCGGTATTTAAAATCGGCGGCCAGGGCCGCATCGAAAAAGACGATGGCCTCCCCCACCATCATGCCGTTTTTGGTGCCGCCGAAGGAGAGGATATCCACGCCCACGTCCGCTGTGAGGTGTCGCAAATCCACCCCTAAACTGACCGCCGCGTTGGCCAGACGCGCACCGTCCATGTGCAGCAGCATGTCATGGCTGTGGGCCAGGTCGGCGATCGCCCGGATTTCAGCCGGCCGATAGACGGTTCCCAGCTCGGTGGCCTGGGTAAGGGAGACCACCTTTGGCTGGGCGTGGTGTTCGAAACCGAAACCATGCAGGTGTTCCCTTACACCGTCGCAGGTCAGCTTGCCATCGGACGTACGGACGGTGAGCAGCTTACATCCGGTATGACATTCCGGTGCCGCGCATTCGTCCACATGGATATGGGCGCAATCCGCGCAAATCACCGCATGATAGGATGCGGTGGCCGCCTGCAGCGAAAGGACGTTGGCCGCCGTACCCAGAAATACGAAATAGACCTCGATGGCGTCACCGAAATGCTCCCGAAAGCGCGCCTCCGCCCGGGCTGTCCAGGGGTCACCGCCATAGGCGACGGCATGTCCCCGGTTAGCCGCCGCCATGGCCGCCATAATATCCGGATGAACGCCGGCATGGTTATCACTGGCCAGCCCACGCCATAGGCCTTCGGTCATTCTTTGCCTCCTTGTTTCTTGCGATTTTTTGCCCCTGGTTTGGGTCGCTTCGAGTGCGCTAAGCGACGGGAAGAACCTTTAGCCCATTCCTGGCACACGGGCAACCCCATGCCGGCCCCATCACGTCATGGGTGGTCGCCCTAGCGGATCAAACCACCCTGGGAGCGCAGGCGGCCTGCAACAGATCGATGGCCTCTATCCGTGTGACATCGCCTGGGAATATTGCCGGATGGCTTGAATTCGCGCCAGGACCGGTGGATGGGAATAGTTTAAGAGGACGTAAAACGGATGGGGAGACAGGCTGGACAGATGCTGAACAGACAGTTTCGCAAGGGCCCTGATCAATGCTTCCCCGCTGCCCGTGGTCTCAACCGCGAACCTGTCCGCCGCATATTCATTGCGGCGGGACAGGGCCATCGCTAAAATACCACTGAAAAATTCAATCGGGGAATATAGCAGTCCAAACAATACCAACCCGGCATACACAGAGGGTTGGGGCATGTAAAACGCCTCGAAAAGCGCCGGATGGCTGATACACAGAGACAGCAGATAAAACATGACACCGACCTGGAATAAGCCGGCGGCAAGCCCCATGACGATGTGGTGTCGTTTATAGTGCCCCATTTCGTGGGCCAGGATGGCCAGGAGTTCTTCCTGATCATGCTGCGCGACCAGCGTGTCGAAAAGCACAATGCGTTTATGCCGGCCGAATCCGGCAAAAAAAGCGTTGCCTTTGCCCGTTCGCCGGGAGCCGTCCATGACGAAGACTTTTTCAAGCGGGAAACCAATCGAGCGCGCATAGGTTCGAATCGCGTTTTCAAGATGGCTGTCCGGCAATGGCTCGAATCGATTAAAGAGCGGCATGATCCAGGTAGGCGCAACATAGGGCATCACCACCATATAGACGGCCACCACACCCAGGGAGTAGAGCCATGCCTGTGGCCCGGCATTTTCGAAAAAGAAAAGGATGCCGGCCAGGAGCGGGGCACCCAGCACCCCCACCAGGACCAATCCCTTCAGCCGATCGGTTACAAAGGTCTGCCAACTTGTCCGATTGAAACCGAATTGTTCTTCGATGACGAAGGTTTGATATATGCTAAAGGGCAAGGATAGAATCGAGCGGATGCCCACGAGAAATCCAATGAAAAGAAGCCCCGCGAAAACGGGCCCCCACTCGTGGGACCGCACCCAGGCATCCAGCGCCGGAAATCCGCCGGCAAACCAGAACACCAGCACGGCCGATAGTTGGGTTGCTTCGGTTATCCACCCGAAGCGGGTGTTGGTGGCGAGATAGGCCTGGGAGCGCCGATATTCATCTTCGCCCAGAAAGCCCCGGAAAGGCTCGGGTGGCGCGTCGGGCGATGCCTTCAGATTCAGACGGTCGGCCTGCCAGTGCAGCCCGAAGTCCAGCAAAAGGGTCGATAAGACAATCCAAGCGATGGCATTCATCGGTTCTTCACCCTTACCGTTTCAGGCTATCCCGAATATCATCGATGAAATTCCCTATGGCCCGATGGACCTGCCGGCATCCGCTTCCCAGCAGAATACCGTGACGTGCGAGGTTAAAGAGAATGTATTTTTTTTCCTGGGAACCCAGGCGATCGAATACACGCCGGGACCCCCGGGGATCGACGACCGGATCAGCCACGGACTGGACCACCAGGGCCGGCACCTCAACCGATTTGAGGCAGTCTTCGACACGATCCATCAGTCTTTCGAGTTCGCGGATACCGCTGATCGGGTTGCGGATATAGTTGATATGCGGGTTTTCCGGCTGGTTTTGGATAAATTCCCTGCGGGCGCCATTGCTACCGAACCGCTGCATCAGACGATTCCATAAATCCACCGCCGGCACGAACCGGGCCGAAAAATCCTGCAAGCGCAACGGCGGACTAACGGCAAAAACCCCTTTGATTTCGGCGATGCGTGAAGCGGCTTCCAGGGCCAGCCCCGCGCCGTTGCTGAAACCGCCCACCACCACATGTCGGCAGGAACAGCGCATTAGGGCATAGGCTTCTTCCACACTGCGAATCCAATCGCTGTAGGAGCGGCCGGCTAGGTCCTCCGGTGCGGTTCCGTGCCCTCTGACCCGGGGGGCATAAACCCAGTAGCCTTTGCGGTTGAGGTACTGAGCCAGGCTGCGCATCTCTTCGGGTGCGGCCATATAGCCGTGCACTGCCACGATCCCCATTTGCCGTGAACGTCCTTTCAGAAGAATCGGTTGCCCGATGGGCTTGGGCTTGGATTCGGTGTCGATGAAATAAGCGTCATAATCCCTTTTGAATTCCGTCAGTGCCCTGGCGCGCAGCTGGCGGGCGACCCGGTAGCGGGTCCAGGCCGCCGGTTGCCAGGCAATACGGCGAATACAGCGCTGCAGCTGTTTGAGCGGTTCCACCTCGTTTGACACCACCCGGAGCGGGTTTTCAATGCGCACCCGGTGGAACTCGAAGGGGTTGGCCAACCGGGAATGATTTTTGATCAGGGCCTTGTCCGTTCCGGCGATGACTTCGGTTTGCCGCGCCAGCGACATGAATTCCTTGAACTTACCATAACGGTCGTCGGTCAACAGGGGCAGCTGGCTTTCGTCGAGGCTGCTGTGATAGTAGGTGTGATCGAGATTCAAGCAATGATTGGCCGCGAGGTAAACCTTGCGTCTGAGGTCATTCGAGTGAACCTTGCGATGGGGGATCTGGCGCAGCATGGATGCAAAGAGATGGTCGTGATTGACCGTGGTCATGCGATAGATCTCGTCCATGTAGGACTGCATGATGCCCAGGGCTTCCCGCCGCAAGCGCTTGCGTGAAGCGATGTCATCGTTGAACTTGATGGGTTCCTTTTTGCGGATATCACGCTCGATGATCGAACAGGTCAGGCATTCGCCGATGGGGATGGGGCGGCCGAAGCGCATATCGATATCGACGCCGGAAAGGAACATGGTGCCTTCGGTCATCAGCTCCTCAACGAGGCGATCGGAGAGGTTGTCTTTAAATTTCCGGGCCAGATCACTCAGTGCGTTTTCTTTGGCGCGAATCGGATAGTATGTCAGGTTGACCGGTACGATATAGGTATGCCGGGACAGGACCGGTTCCGTATCCTCGATTTGAAATTCCGCCAGCAGGCGTTTCGCTTCCAGGGGTGATTCCTGCAGCAGGCGATGGAGCCGCTGACGATAAAATTCGGTGCGCAGGGCAATGGTGGCCGCGCCGGTGTGCGGCGGATGCTTGCCACCGGCGTAGGAAATCATGTACCGGCCCTTTTCGATGATTTTCTTGTTCTTGACCATGCGCCCTTCGGGATAGATGACCCAGGCGGCTTCCCCGGTCAAAAGTGAACGCACAATCAGGCGATCCCGGTCCGGATTGCGCGTTGAAACCGCACCGACCTTGTCGAGATAGGTGCCCATGGCACCTTTGAAAAGCTCGTAGTCCGCCAGTGACCATACCGGGAGATCGGTAATGTTGTTTAGCCAGTAGGGCAACAGCAGTGTTTCGATGCGGGTAAAATGATTGATCACAAAAAGAAGGGAGCCATCCCGGGGTATGTTTTCGCTCTCATGGATGGTCACCCGGGCTTTGGAAAACCAGGAAAAAGCTTTGAGGGCAAGACCGGTCGTTCGGTAAGCGAATCGATTCATAGGAATGTTATCGGCCAATTGTTTTCCGGACCTGAACACAGCGGACCCGAAAACATCAGCATGTTGGCGATCGGGTTATGATCTGCTTCCCGCCGGCCACCGTCACCCGACACGCTGGTCGGATGCGTCACTGCGCGTCCTCATGGTAATGGTTGGCGGGAGGATTCTGATTCAAGATGGTTTCGACAAAACCTGGCGCCTCAGGGGCAGTTATAATCAATATCGTCTACCGAAGCAACCGTATCGAAGGCTGTGCCGGCCCTCCGCCCACCGGCAGCAGGGGACGTCAACGATTCCACCGGCAGCGAGTTGACAGTAGGATCAAATCCCGTTAGGTATACAACCTTTGACTAATTCAGGAGGGCAGCGTGTATTCCAAAATTCTGATCCTGCGGTTTTCGCAAAAAGTGGCCCAGAAACCGATTGTCTGCTACCTGGCCAAACGGTTCGACCTGACCTTCAATATCCTGAATGCAACGGTTCTGCCACGCAAGGAAGGCGTTATGGTGCTCGAGCTTTCCGGTGAACGCAAACTTTTCCGGGAGGGGGTCAACTACCTCAAAGCCCAAGGTGTCCGGGTCCAAAACGCCGATCAGGAAATCAAGCGGCATAAAACCAAATGCACCGCCTGCGGTGCCTGCACGGCGGTCTGCCCCACGGGCGCCCTCTACATCCAGCGACCGGAAATGAGCGTGGATTTCGACCAGAAAAAGTGCAGCCTTTGCGAACTATGCATCCCGGCCTGCCCTTCACGCGCCATGTCCGTGCGTCCCACCCAGAAAATATTCTTTGACGGATGACAACCATCGCCGTGGCCATCTCCGGCGGCGTCGATTCGCTGGTTGCCGCACTCCTTCTGAAAAAAGATGGGCACGATGTGTTCGGCATCCACTTTCGCACCGGCTATGAAAGCGTGTCACCCGACCGTTCGGTGACGACCGCAATGCCCCCGGACATCACACCGATTGCAGGACAGCTCGACATGCCCGTTGACATCCTGGATCTTTCTAAAACCTTTCAAGACACGGTGGTGACGTATTTCGCATCCACCTACCAGGAGGGTCGCACTCCCAATCCCTGCCTGTTCTGCAATCCGGTCATTAAATTTGGGCACGTTCTGTCCCATGCGCACCAAAAAGGCGCCCAGGCCCTGGCCACCGGTCACTATGCCCGTGTGCAAACCGGGCCTGACCAGCGACGCCATCTATACCGCGGTGTTGATTGCGCCAAAGATCAATCTTACTTTCTGGCGCGTCTAACCCAGGACCAACTCGCAAGCGCGCGGTTTCCCCTGGGTGGGCTGACCAAAAAAAAGGTGCGCGCCATCGCCCGCAAGCATGATCTTGTGCCGACGACGCGCCGGGAAAGCCAGGACATCTGCTTTATCAAAAACGGTTCCTATCACACGTTTCTACAAAATCAGGACGGCTTCCAGGCACAACCGGGGGTGATCGAGGATACCGGCGGGCGGGAGCTCGGAAACCACCAGGGGCTCCATCTTTTTACCGTCGGCCAGCGGCGCGGCATCAATTGCCCGGCAGCCGAACCCTATTACGTGATTCGCCTGGATCACAAGCAGAACCGTCTGGTCGTCGGTAAAAAATCGGAGCTGCCCCGGGGATCGGCCACTGTTGCGCACATCAACTGGATCAATCGCCCGGAGGGTTTTCCGGCGGACGTGAATGTCCAAATTCGCTACCGTCACGACAGCGCCCCCGCTGTCATTCGGGAAACGTCGCCGAACAGCGTTGAACTGCGTTTCAGGCAACCCCAGGCTTCCATAACGCCAGGTCAGGGGGCGGTTTTCTACCAGGGTGATGAATGTTTGGGCGGCGGCTGGATCGTTTGATTGCATCATCATGCCAAGGCCCCTAAAGACTTTACACTGGCACGCAAAAAGGTCACATCTGTTGCAATTTCTCATCACGACACTCGGTTGCAAAGTCAACCAGCATGAATCCGACGTCCTGGCCGCGGCGTTGAGCGCCCACGGCTGGCATCCGGTGGACGCCGAAGACATTGCCGACGTTTGTATCATCAACACGTGCACCGTCA
>Ga0180435_10006523_pt1 | contig 11173 bp, 6 predicted proteins | sample SS_ome_3_FD_132467 | JGI IMG/M metagenome (GOLD analysis project Ga0180435, IMG submission 132467) | Hypersaline lake sediment archaeal communities from the Salton Sea, California, USA - SS_3_S_1 metaG | ecosystem: Environmental > Aquatic > Non-marine Saline and Alkaline > Hypersaline > Sediment...
CGGCCATCAACCCTGGCAATTCCGGTGGGCCACTTCTGGACTCTGAGGGACGGGTCATCGGCATCAACAGCCTGATCCTTTCCCGTTCCGGTTCCAGCTCTGGTGTGGGCTTTGCTGTACCCATCGACATGGCCAAGCGGGTGGTGCCGGTCCTGATCGAGGAAGGTGAATATCACTATGCCTGGCTGAGTGTCACCGGCACGGACTTGACACCAGATATCGTCGGGGCCATGGATCTACCCGCTGACACGCGGGGCGCTTTGGTTATCGAAGTGGGAGAAGGTGGGCCGGCTGACGAAGCCGGTCTGCGAGGTAGCACCGAGACCGTCGAGATCAAAGGTCGCCCTTTGGAAATAGGCGGTGACATCATCCTGGCCATTGACGGGACACCGGTACAGGACATGGATGATGTAATCGTCTATCTGGTAAAGAATACGCGGCCAGGTCAAGAAGTGGACCTATCCATCTTGCGCAGTGGACAGGAGCAAAAGCTCACGGTGGAGTTAGGTGAGCGCCCTGGCAGCGTCAGAAGGTGAGCAATTACCCTGAGGACAAGTAGTGATGACTCTCAGTAGATCACGAATTGCTCCCGCTGGATCATAGACTTCGGCGGACCCTCGGCGTGAGACTTCGTCGAGCTCAGTCGAGCCGTCCAGCGGTCTAAACGCGGACTGTGGTCCGCTTTGAGCCTTAAATCGTGATCTACTGACTCTGGTCGTTCCGGTGCTGCAGAGCGATTAAAATCGCCACTGCATCGGCGCATAGCGCCCCCCAAGGGTGGCTTTGACATGTCCTCAACTAGTATAACAGCGCAAATTTGAAAGATGTGGTATAATAACTAATGAGACGTAATGATGTGAACCAGCGAATCAGAATCACACAGCGTGATAGAGATCTCGAAGCGCGGGTGAACCAGGCCTTGTGGAGTTACTCTCCCCTGCGGAAGAGCCGTTGCCCTATTATCGTGATCGCCCGGGCCGAGGGGGTGGAACTGACTGGCACAGTGCGCACCGAACGGATGAAACGCACGGTTCTCAGGCTGGCTGAGGCTGTGCCTGGCGTGCGCAAAGTCCAGGACAACCTGATGAGCGACGGGTCTCTGGAAGAAGAGATACGCCAGCGTCTGAACCGAAACACCAGCACTTACCCCTCGGCCAACAAGGTGACCGTCTGTTCTGTCCTGGGAGCCGTTTACCTGAAGGGACAAGTAGCGTCAGCGATGGTAAAGGAAGAGGTCGGCCGGATAGCCAGCCAAGTTCCGGGCGCGCAAATGGTGATCAATGAGCTAAACGTCCAAAATCACAATGCTGTGCAACTGAAGGAAGCTGCGTAGAGAAACCTAGTTTAAGGAGATGTGATCAATGTTACCCTGGCTTAATCTTTTCAGTGACCAGGAGGATGCTATAAAAATCATTCCGGCTGAGCTACCCATCCTGCCCTTACGCAACACCGTGATTTTCCCCTCTGCTGTGACCCCCATCGTGGTGGGCATCCCTCGCTCCGTCAAACTCGTCGAGGAGGCGGTCGAGGGAAACCGTCTGATTGGCCTGGTAGCCATGCACGACCCTGATATCGAAGAGCCTGGACCAGGCCAGATGTATGAAGTGGGGACCGTCGGCTTTATCCATAAAGTGATCAGAGGTTCTGACGAGAATCTACAGGTGATCATTCAGGGAATTGAGCGCTTTCGAATCCAGGGATGGATCCAGGAGAAACCCTACCTGAAGGCTCAAATCGAACTCGCGCCAGAACAAGTCGAGGAGTCAGTTGAGGTCGAGGCCCTGCAAAGAAGCCTTTTAGACTTGGCCAGCCGCTTGGTGTCCCTCACCCCTCAATTGCCCGACGAGATTATGGAGTTCATCACCCGGCTGGAGAACCCCCGCTATCTGATCTACCTCGTTGCAGCCAACCTCCGTATCGAGGTAGCAGAAGCTCAGGAGATCTTGGTCCTCGACAGTGTGGCCGACAAAATGCGGAAGCTGATCTCCATCCTGACGCGGGAGGTAGAGGTTCTGGAACTGGGTCAAAAGATCCAATCCGAAGCCCAGTCCGAGATAGAACAAGCCCAGCGGGATTACTTTCTGCGGGAGCAGCTCAAAGCCATCAAGAAAGAACTGGGCGAGGCGGACGAGACAACCCTCGAAGTTCAGGAGTACCGTCAAAAGATCGCCGAATCAGGCATGCCCGAGGAGGCGGAGAAGGAAGCCGTGCGGGAACTAGGCCGTCTGGAGAAGATGCCGCCCCAGGCAGCCGAGTATTCGGTGATCAAGACCTATCTGGATTGGCTGACGGACCTGCCCTGGCAAACGCTTACGGAGGACAACCTGGATATCGCTCACGCCCGACAGGTTCTGGACGAGGATCACTACGATCTGACCGAGATCAAAGATCGCATGCTGGAGTTTCTGGCTGTGCGCAAGCTGCGTCTGGAGCGAGGTGTTGACGAGGAGGAAGAAACAGCAGCAGAAGAGGAATCTGGGCTTTCCCCTGTGCACCGCGATGCTCAAGCCACTGTCCTCTGCTTTGTCGGGCCACCGGGGACGGGTAAGACGTCGCTGGGGCGGTCCGTGGCCCGCGCCCTGGGACGGGAATTCACCCGCATGTCGCTGGGAGGCATGCGTGACGAGGCTGAGATCCGCGGCCATCGCCGCACCTACATCGGAGCCCTGCCTGGCCGCATTATCCAGGCCATCAAACGGGTGGGGACCAGAAACCCGGTCTTTATGTTGGACGAGGTGGATAAAATCGGCGCCGACTGGCGGGGCGACCCTTCCTCAGCTTTGTTGGAGGTTCTAGACCCTCAGCAAAACTGCTCCTTCCGCGACCACTACCTGGATGTAGATTTTGATCTCTCCAAGGTGATGTTCATCTGTACAGCCAATCTGCTGGAGCCCATTCCGCCACCTTTGCGCGACCGGATGGAGATCCTGACCCTGGACGGTTACACCGAATACGAGAAGATCAAAATAGCCCAGGGTTACCTGATCCCGCGCCAGATCCGGACCAATGGCCTACGCCCCGACGAAATCACCTTCGAAGAAGCAGCCCTGCAGGCTATCATCCGTGACCACACCCGAGAGTCTGGGGTGCGCAACCTGGAACGGGAGATTGGCCGCGTCTGCCGCAAGGTAGCTACCCAGGTGGCCGCTGGTGAGATCGAAGGTCCGCTGACCATTACGCCGGAGAAGGTTCGAGAGTTCCTGGGCAAGCCCAAGTACTTCTTTGAGGCTGCCCGGCGCACGGCGCGGCCTGGCGTGGCGACGGGGTTGGCGGTGACGCCGGCCGGAGGCGAGGTCCTTTTCATCGAGGCCGCCCAGATGCCCGGCAAGGAGCAGTTGACCCTGACCGGTCAACTGGGTGACGTGATGCAGGAATCGGCTCGTATCGCTCTAAGCTACGTCCGGGCCAAGGCTGATGATTTAGGAATACCGCCCAACTTCTTTGAAGGGAAGGACATCCACCTGCACGTGCCGGCGGGGGCCACTCCCAAGGACGGCCCTTCGGCTGGGGTGGCTATGGTCACCGCTCTGGGTTCCCTGCTGACGGGGCGCTCTGTGCGGGCTGATGTCGGCATGACGGGCGAAATCACCCTCCAGGGGCAGGTGCTGCCCATCGGTGGGACCAAGCAGAAAGTGCTGGCTGCCCATCGGGCTGGTCTCAAAACAGTGGTCGTCCCTCAGCGTAACGAGGCTGACCTGGATGACGTGCCGGAGGACGTGCGAGAGGAGATGACCTTTGTGCTGGCGGAGACCATAGACCAGGTGCTGGAAGCAGGGCTGGAAAAGGTTTCCGATGTAGAACTGGCAAAGGCTGCTTGATAGCTTTCATCCGACGATGCCCAAAAACGCGAGCGGCCCTGGAGGGTTTTCCCTCCAGGGCCGCTTTTTTGGACGGTTGGCGGCAGCGCCACGATACGGAGCGCGTTGCTCACACGCCTCAAAGTTTGGGAGAGCCAGATCTTAAGCTTCGGCCGGCCCCCGGCCCAAAACCCTTGACATCCGAAACGTTTTGGAGTATAATATAAGTGTTTCCAAAACGTTTCGGAAAGCAACGCCGCTTCCATCATTCCCCTCTATCCTCACGTCACTGATTGAAGACGCTCTTCAGTCCAGACAAACTGGCAGGACTTACCCTATGGCTGTCACCCTTAAGGATATTGCCCGACAGGTTGGTGTCTCCGTTACCACCGTCTCCCGCGCCCTGGGTGGCTACGACGACGTAGCCGGTGAAACGAAGCAGAGGATTCTCCAGGCGGCCCGGGAGATGGGTTACCGTCCTCATATCATCGCTCAGAGCCTGCAGAGACAGCGCACCAACACGGTTGGCTTCATCATCCCCACCGCTGGCCCTCGCTTCTCTGATCCATACTTTATCGAGATATTGACTGGCATTGGCAACGAAGCAGCCGAGCACGAGTTCGACCTTCTAGTTTCCACGAGGGCCCCTGGTGCTCAGGAACAGGAGACCTACGAGCGCATGGTGGGCAGCCGACGGGTGGATGGCCTTCTGGTGGTACGCACCCGTTGTCGTGATGAGCGCATTACCTACCTGGTGGAGAGTGGATTCCCCTTCGTTGCCTTCGGTCGTTCTGACCTGGATTTGGATTTCCCCTACGTTGATGTAGACGGCACCAAGGGATTAGATGAAGCGACCCAATATCTCATTGACCTAGGTCATCAGCGCATCGCCTACGTCTCGGCTCCCCTTAACCTGATGTTTGCCCATTATCGGCTAGCAGGCTACAAAAGGGCCCTGGAGAGGAATGGCCTCCTGGTGCAAGAGGAGTGGATAGCCAGCGGACACCTCACTCAGGAAGATGGTTACCGTGAAGGCTTGAAACTCCTCGACCTGGAGCCTGCCCCTACGGCCATCATCACTGCCAACGATCTGATGGCCCTGGGCGTCATCAGCGCCGCACAGGAACGGGGACTGACGGTTGGCCGAGACCTGGCCGTGATAGGCTTTGACAACACACCTCTGGCCGAACATTCCCATCCCCCTTTGACCACCGTCCATCAACCCATTTACGATATTGGCCAGATGATTTGTCGCACGCTGATCCAGCTCATTAGGAATGAAAATCCGGTCCAGCGTCAGGTCATGCTGGAACCCACCCTGGTCATCCGTGAGTCCAGTGGAGGCCACTAGAAGTTTGTGTATGTCCAGCTATGGGATGCCAATGCTCCATATGATTTGCTTGGGGTCCTGGCATCCCTCTGAATTCAAGAAAGGGGGTGAGAAAAGGGATCAAACTATTGGATAGCGAGGTCAGGATGCTCGCGTGAGCATCGCACATCAAATCACGAGTTTAAGGAGGAGATTTAAAAATGAAAAAGCTAGTCTACCTATCCGTTATCGTGGCCGTTCTGCTTAGCTTCATGGCTGCCTGCGGCCCCACCCCGACTCCGCAAGTGATCAAAGAGACGGTCGTGGTCGAAAAGGAAGTCCAGGTCGAGGTCACCAAGGAAGTGCCGGTCGAGGTCACCAAAGTCGTCGAGGTCGAGGTCGAGGTGCCGGCCGAGCCGGTGGAAAAGACCGTCGTCGAGTTCTGGACGACCGACAACGAGGAAGAGCGCGTGGACGTGTACGAGGCCGTCGCGGAGCGGTTCATGGCTGAACATCCCGAGATCGAAGTGCGCATCGTCCCCATTGAGGAAGCCGGCGTGTCTCAGCGTATCGCCACGGCCCTGGCCGCCAACCGCCTGCCGGATATCGTCCGCATGGGTGTCGAGCGTGTAGCAGCCTTTGCGGCCGACGAGATCCTGGACGAGGACGCCGCCGAGGCCGTGATCGCCAGCATCGGTGAGGATGACTTCCGTGCTGGCCCATTGCAGATGGTCACCAACCCGGCCACGGGCAAGCGCTCCGCCGTGCCTTACGACGGCTGGATCCAAGCCATCTGGTACCGCGCTGACGTGTTTGAAGAGGCGGGCCTTGATGCGCCAGTTTCCTGGGAGGACATCAATGCCGCCTGCGACACTCTGCCGGGCACGGGCAACCTGCTGTATGCCCTCACCCTCGGCACAGATCCGGGTCAGAACTACCCGCACCAGGTCTTTGAGCAGGTAGCCATTTCGAACGACGCCTGGCCGTTCGACGCGGAAGGCAACGTCACCATGGACACGCCGGAGATGGTCGAGGCGCTCGAGTTCTACACCGAACTGCAGCGCTGCGCGATGCCCGGCCCGCAGTACTGGCGCGGGGCGCGCGAGTCCTACGAGCTCGATCAGTCTGGCATGCTGTTCTACAGCACTTACATCATGGACGACTTGGTCGAGGGCTCTGGCATGGAAGGCGGTGGCACGGTCGAGATCGCCGTGGAGGACCTGGCCCTCAAGACCGGCTTTGCGCCGCAGATGGAAGGCCCGAACGGCTCGGCCTCCTATGGCCAGTTGGTGACGCTGGGCATCATGAAAGGCGCGGACCCCGAGGCACAGATGGTTGTGGAGTACTTCCTGACCGGCCAGAACTACCAGGACGTCCTGGCCCTGGCCCCCTTTGGCAAGGTGCCTGTGCTGAAGAGCGCCGTGGACGGCTGGAGCGAGCTCAGCCCCTTCTTCGAAAACTATTCGGAAGAGACGTTGAACCAGATCGCCAACGGCTACGAGTCTATGCAGCGCTGGCTCTTCCGCCCGGACTATGACGCCACGCAGCGGGCCGTGGTCGGGGACATCGAGGGCCGGCTGCTCATCCCGCAGGCTATCAGTAACATTGCCTTGGAAGCCACCATGACGCCTGAGACCGCCGCCGAGTGGCTTCAGGAGCAGGTCGAGGCCATACTGGCTGAACGCCAGGCGGAGTAGAAGTAACCGCTGGGGACGCAGCACAACGCTGCGTCCCCAGCATGAACCCCGTCTCTGTGAGACTGTAGACTTCCAAAGTCTGCAAGACGGCTCGACTGAGCTCGCCAAAGTCTTCGGAAGTCTCATGCAGTAGTGAATCTGGAGGCAAGACCATGACCGTTTCAGCCAAAGTTTCACAGCTACCTTTCGTCCGACGTTGGAACTCGCTCCAGGCCCGCGAGGCCCGCTTGGCCTGGATCCTGATTCTCCCCACGGCGTTGATCGTTTTTGGATTGGTTGTCTTCCCAGCAATTTTCAGCGTTTGGATCAGTTTTCGCGACGTGGGACTGAAAAACCTGGATGACGTCTTTCACGCACCATTTGTGGGCCTGGACAATTATCGCTATGTATTTGACGATTTCGCCTTCAAGTTCCAGGGCCTGCAAAGCTGGGGGGCGGCGGTCACCAGCATCGTCTATTCGTTCAGCGCAACGATCCTGACCCTGATCATCGGCCTGATCGCGTCACTGCTTCTTAATCGTCCGTTCCGCGCCCGAGGACTGGCCCGTGCTATCTTCCTGTTTCCCTACGTTGCACCCATCGTCAGCGTAGCCTTTGTCTGGCGCTGGATCCTCGACCCACGCCCGTCTGGAGTGCTCAACGATATTCTGATGAGACTGCACATTATTCAGTTGCCCAAAGCCTACCTGGCGCAGCGGGGCCTGGCGCTCTTGCTGGTGATCGTCTTCGAGGCGTGGCGTTATTTCCCGTTCGCCATGCTGATGATCCTGGCCCGACTTCAGGCCGTGGACAATACGCTGTACGAAGCCGCCGACGTGGACGGCGCGAACACCTGGCACAAGTTCTGGTACGTGACGCTGCCCGAGCTGCGCTACGTATTGGGCGCCGTTTTCCTGCTCCGGCTGATCTGGACCTTTAACAAGTTCGACGATATCTTTCTGCTGACCGGAGGCGGCTTTGGCACCAACGTCCTCCCGGTGCTCACGTACCAATTCAGTTTCAGGTCATACAACTTTGGCAAAGGAGCGGCCAACGCCATGATCTTGCTGGCCATCCTGGTCGTGTTCCTGGTGATCTATGTGACCACCGTCATGAGAAACGTCGAAGAGTAGACGGAGGCAAATATGACTGCAAGAGACGACCGACTGGATCTGATTGGCCACCTGGCGCGGTGGATCAATTGGCCTCGCTTTATTTTCGCAGTGGCCTTGATATTTTTCCTGACCAGTATCCTGTTCCCCTTTTACTGGATGGTGAGTTCGTCTTTCAAGACCTATGCTGAGATCGGCGGTCGGGAACCGGCCTACATCCCCAGTGCCCTGCGACTGGACGCTTACCAGCAACTGTTCGATCCCAACGTCGAAGTCTCCAGAACGTCAAGCTACGAGAACTTTGGTCGCAATATCCTCAACAGCATCAAGGTCGCGGTCCCCACTTCCATCATCGCCGTCATCCTTTCGACCCTCGGCGCGTATTCGGTGGCTAGGCTGAACTTCCGAGGCAAGGATCTGCTGCTCAACAGTATTCTGCTGATCTACCTGTTCCCAGGCATCCTGCTGATCATCCCTCTCTTTGCCATGGTCGCCCAAATCGGCGCAGCCCTTGGGTTCGATGTCCAGGACAACCTCCCGGTGTTGATTTTCACCTACCTGGCACAGACGCTCCCTGTGGCGCTGTACATGCTGGCCAATTATTTCCGCACCATCCCCTCCGAGATCGAGCAGGCTGGGCTGATTGACGGTTGCAGCCGCCTGGAGGTGATCTGGCGGATCACGTTGCCCCTAGCTATTCCTGCGCTGGTCTCGGTCGCTATCTACACCTTTATGATCGCCTGGAACGAGTTCCTTTATGCCCTCGTGTTCTTGAACAGCCGCGAAATGTTCACCATGCCGATCAAAATCAACACCATCTTTAACGATCCCACCCCGCGTCCACACGTCGTCATGGCCGCCTCGACCGTCATGACTTTGCCGGTGGTCGTTCTCTTCCTCGCTCTGGAGCGGTTCCTCGAGGAAGGTCTCACGGCTGGGGGCGTCAAGGGTTAGTGTCGGAGGAATGTTATGTACAAGGAGGTAGTCTCACAGCGAACTTCAAACAAAATTCTAACTTTTCTCTAACTTCACCCTAACAGAAGTGTGCTAAAATATGCAAGGCGAGGGAGTCGTTTTGCTGAGCGCATGATGATCGTCGCCACGTTGAAGCAGCAACATCGCAAACGTGCTTGACCAGTGGATCAGGATCTAGGGCTCAAAGCGGACCAGCGAGAGCAATTCGTGATCTACTGTGACTACCTCTTGCCTTGAAGGAACCACGATGAGCAACGTAGCCATCCTCTCTACCCGTCTCTATGGCCAGGACGGTGTGTCTGTTGAGGCCCGCAAGTGGGAGCGCGCTTACCGCTCCCTGGGCTGTGAGACTATCCTCATTGCCGGCGAGTTGGGGGCCAACGACACCCCACACGTGGTCATCCCAGAACTGGCTTTCACCCACCCCCACGTTGTTTCCCTCAACGAGCGCGCCTTCGGCCCCCCTTTGCCTGCCTCTGAGCGCAAGGCCCTGCGCGGTGAGATCGAGGCCCTGGCTGATACCATTGAGCGGCAATTGCAGGCTGCGCTGGCTCGCTTTGGGGTGGATTTCCTCAGCGTGGAGAACGCTCTGGCCATCCCTATGAATCTGCCCTTGGGCTTGGCCCTGCAGCGCCTCATCGCCGAAGGCCAGCGAACCATTGCCCGCCACCACGATTTCTACTGGGAGCGAGAGCGGTTCCGCCATAACAACGTGGAGTGGCTACTCCACGCCGCGTTCCCTCCATCCCGGGGTCCCATCCGCCACGTGACCATCAACGACCAGGCCCGCCGCGAATTGCGCCAGAAAAGGGGCCTGGACGCCACCTGGGTGCCCAACGCTTTCGATTTCTCCCACGCCGAACATGTGGATGACTACAACCGGGGATTGCGCAGGGATCTGGGCATCGGTTCTGAGCAGAAGATTTTCTTGCAGCCGACCCGCCTCATTCCCCGCAAGGGCATCCACCGGGCCGTGGAACTGGTGGCTCGCCTGCGGGCTGACTATGGGCTGGACGGGGTGCTGGTGGTCACTGGCCCGGCTGGCGACGAGGGCTATGACTATCAGCAGGAGATCCTTAGAGAGGCTGAAGCGGCCGGAGTACGGGTCATCTGCGCCACCGAAGAGGTGGGCTTTGTGCGCGGTGCACCAGGAGGGCAAAAACGCTACACAATGGGCGACGCTTACGTCTACGCCGATTTGGTTACCTTTCCCAGCGATCTGGAGGGCTTTGGTAACCCCACCATCGAGGCGGCCATGTACTGGCGTCCCTTGTTCGTTAACCGCTACCCGGTGCTGGACGACATCCTGATGCTGGCCGAGGACCGCTTTGATTTCATCGTCGTTGACGGCGACGTGACGACTGCCGCTGTGGCCCGCACTTATGAGGTTCTGACCGATCCGGTGGCCCGGGAGAAGATGGTATCCGGAAACTTTGTAGCCGCCCGCCGGCACTTTTCTATGGAACGTCTGGCCCAGCGGCTGCAAGGTCTGTTGGACAGTCTTTGGCAAGCTCAGCCAGACTGTTCTGCGGGCGAGGTGGAACCAGTCCCCGCTCCGGAGGGTGCGGCCCTGCCCCCAGGTATCGTGCCCCTGCCTGGCTGGCGGCGACGGCCCATACAGGTAGTGAGTGAAGGGGAGAAGCCTTCGCCTTATCTGGATTTACTTCGGGATCGCATTGACTTGGAAACCAATTCCTTCAGCGAGAGGGGATCGCGGCTGTTGGTCTCACGGCGAGGCCATTCGCTGAGTGTACGCTTGGCCGAACGCTGGACCAAACTGGGAGCTAGGATGGGCGACTTTCGCCACCGACAACCGATCATCAAAGACTTGTACCTGATTGACGGCTTTGGCAGCCTGCTTGATTTCACTCTGACGACCTATCCCCACAAGCTCAGCCTCCAGACCCAAGCTGGCCTGTTCGAGATTGCCTTCCTCGACACCGAGACGCTCTTTATTGGTCTGCCAGAAGGCGAAGTGGGACTGCGTTTCAAGGTGTGGGCTGAGCAAGGCCACACCGACCGGAGGGGAGGGATGTTCAAAGGGCCACACAACATGGCCTATACCACCAACGCCAAGATCGTATCCAACATCGTCGGCCGGGTGAACGGAGACTATTTCCATGTGGAACTGACAGTCCGTGGAGAAGCGGGCAGGGGACTGGTGCTCAACATCACCCCGAGTCAAGGCTTTAATCGGACGGTGCGGCCGGCGGCTGACGTGCTGGCCGAGGCCACCCAACGCTGGCACGGCTGGTTTGCCGCCGTCCCCACGGTGGATGAGCCGTACCAGGCCCAATACTACTA
>Ga0180435_10006524_pt1 | contig 11173 bp, 7 predicted proteins | sample SS_ome_3_FD_132467 | JGI IMG/M metagenome (GOLD analysis project Ga0180435, IMG submission 132467) | Hypersaline lake sediment archaeal communities from the Salton Sea, California, USA - SS_3_S_1 metaG | ecosystem: Environmental > Aquatic > Non-marine Saline and Alkaline > Hypersaline > Sediment...
CGACCACGATAGATGACGCACTCAGCGAAGATGAGGGGATGGTCTACTCATTCAGAAGCCCCGGCGCGGCGAGCCACCCGACATTCCTTGACAAGGGTGAGACGGATACCTATGGCGTTGGCGAGCGTTCTCTCCAGAGCCAGGCGGTCTATCTGCGAGCACCTGTTAAGCGAGTTGACACGAACGGCGACTACATCATAGATGAGAATGATACCGGATGGGCGCCCCTAGCACTGCGACACGATATTGGTCAGCCAGCCCTGGAACGGCAGCGCGACCTGACGTCTACCGTGGAGGGGAGCTTTCAGGTGTACGCAGACATCCCAGACCTCCAGGTGAGATTGACCGCCACAGGCTCAATAGACTCCTATACGCTTGCCAGTGTCTTGGTGGATGGCGCCAAGGTCAAACACTCCTTCGAAGCGGTGAGGGCACTGATTTTGGAGAGAAGTGCACAGCGAGCTCTGACAAAAGCCTCCGCACATTTCGCCGCCATGGCGACAGTGGAACTGATTCTGGATCCCGTATCAGAATACGCCGGTGAAGTCACCTTCGATTTCGCGGCCGGGACTGCTAGCGGAACTAGAACGGTGATTGCCACTGATGGTTTCCAGCAGAATTTGGTCGGATGGACCGCCCGCACCCGCAAGACAGAAGATCTGGCCCTCGGGATGATGTCGGTGTCCGCGGGAGACATAGTCGACTGGTCCGCCGACTTCCGCACAATGGTGGAAACACTCGGCTACGCTAAAGTGGACGCGCAGCTGGAGAGCTACCGCATTGAAGCCATCTCGGGCGGCGAGGTGATTGGCGTTGTGCATTCATGGGAGGATCCCATTGGCGGTGCGGCCGGGGCTCAAGCGATGGCCATGGCCGCCGCCGATGCAAATGGCGATGGTATCCCCGACCAGCCTGTCGGTGACCAGGATCTGCTGAACAACCAACTCCTGGAAGAGGAGATAGTCGCTGATCTCACATATGGGCAGGTTGCCTTGGTGGAGTCCGCCGGCTCGGTCCTGCCTACCAGCGGCGTAGCGATGGCCCAAGTCGACGGCAATGGCGATACGGCCGGCTTCGTCACGAAGCTGACGATGCCTGTAGACGCCGAAACGATGTATCTGGATTACCAATTGCTGTCCTCGGCCGATACGGGCATCTCGGCTGACGCCGTACTGGCCCTGGCGGTTTACGATGAATCCGGCCATGTCAGCGTCGCGGAAATCCTGCCCAGTGATCTGACTCTACCGGCGTTGAGCGAAGCGAGCGGCGCCTACATCTACGGCAGCGGCTGGCTGACGGCCGAGTTTGATCTGGCGGGCATGGATCCGGAAGTCTATTTCGCTATCGCATTCGACACCGAATCCGTGACGGGCATTGATCTCGCTGTGACACTCGACAACCTTAGAACCTTCGGTGCGGTGATCGATCCGGCCACACTTGGAGACACAAATCGTGACGGCGTTATTGACGATGCGGACTATGACAATCTTGTCGCCCAATTCGGCGATGCGCCTGGTATCGCAAGCGCAGACTTCAACGATGATGGGCGAGTTGATCTGGAGGACTTCGCCATAATGCGAGCTAACTTCGGGTATGGAGTCGAGTCATCGCCCGCCGCTGCGCCGGGTGCCGCCACGCCCGAACCGAGTACGATGGTGATCATGTTTGCTGGCGTTGCGGGGTTATTGTTGAGAAGACGGAGATGTGCGACGGGGAGGGTTAATTCATGATGCAAAGAGTATTGTTCCTCGCTGTAGTTATATCAGTGATTACAGATTCAGCTATATCGCAGCAACCTGTGGATGCAATCGCCTTTCAGGACTACGATCTCAAGCCAGATGGTGGGACTATGCAGGCAGATGTTCTCCCCGGCATTATCGCTCATGATGGCGTTTGGTCTCCTTCAGACATTACTCCCATTGGCCAAGTAGACTATGACTACTACGCTACGGGAACATCATCTCAGTATTTTGATGCTCTGGCTCTGCGTTTCCCAAGGCCCAGTGGCGGCTTGGGCGGTCTGACATTGCGGGCTTACATGCAGAAGGGCAACTACGGACAGCATGGTGACGAGGCTCATCAATGGGAGCACTACCAACTCCTCCCTGGAATGTTCAATCCGCTAAATGAGGACAACCATCCAAACACACAGGGGCAGTCAGGTATGGTTGACTACAGCCCTGGAGCGGCTCTCCCAGATAACTATACCGTGGGCTGGGTAGACATTCCTGTACCTGCAGCATCCTCCGGCTATGTGTCGCCGGAAGGTAATGTCGAACTGACCCTCCGGCTCTGGAACTGGCGTATCGACGCGGTAGAGTTGATCACCTCCCCCCAAGTATGCTACCTTGACTTCAGCGACTACACTGTCCCGGCGGGCTACGGTACGGCTGAACAGATCGCTGCCGATGTCAAGACTTCGGTAGCCAGCAAATACACGCAAGAGAATCTGACGTTCATGACTTCCTTCGACGGCGCATCACCAAACCCGGAGGTTACATCGAGTATCATTCTGGATGGTACGAATGCATCCCCGACAGTTCTCGGCTACGCCCCATACGATGCGGGGAATGAGGATCGCACGGACACCGGTTACGTTTACACCGATCAACCCCTGTTCACAACAATGCCAGCCAACGCTGATGAGTATACGAACATGCTCGCCAACGCCACTGCCCACGAGGCTGGCCATCTGCTGGGGTACTCGCATGCCGATGCGGCGGGTATGCCGTTCATGGCCAGCGGCCAGGTGAGTTCGGACAGGATTTGTGAACTACAGGAACTGGGAGTTCTCGGCGAAATTGCCCAGGACAAACGCACCTACATTGCCGACACTAATCTCATAACTGGAGCGGCGGTGGGAATGCCTTCTCCGATGTTTCTGAAGCGTATGGAGATGAAACTGGAGCGATGGGAGTATGCCTGGAATGACTTTGTGGACCGTGTTTCAGAGCCACTTGGAGGGTTTATGGACTACTCCGAACTTGCAGTATGTACCTTTGCCGACACGACGACTGTGCTAACGCTCGGCTTCGATAATACGGTGACCTTTGGCGTGGAGGACGGCATGTGTTGGGCGTTGTCGTTTGCCAACGACCCTGGACAGCCTTGGTATGAGTATGCTCCCGGTTACAGCGCGGTGTCGTTCTTCACGGATTCGGATGAGCTGAATGTTGAGGGCGAACCCTTTGTGGTTCAGCCAACATGGAGCGAAGAACAGCAGGCATGGCTGTTCTACTTCGACAGCGTACCGACGGAACTTCTGGAGAACGGTTCCATGTCCATTGTCGTGGCCTCCGAGGCCCAGGGGGCCGGTGATCTTGAGTTCAAGCTTCTTGATATCGCGAATGACATGGACATCTTGAGCGAGAGGTACATGGTTATGGCCACTATCATTGATACCGCGTCTATGGGCGATACGAACGACGACGGCCTTATCGATGAACTGGACTACGAAAACCTTGTCGCCCAATTTGGCGATGTGCCGGGTGATGAGAGTGCCGATTTCAACGGTGATGGACGTGTCGACCTAGAGGACTTCGCCATAATGCGCGGGAACTTCGGATTTGGTGTTGACTCAGCACCCGCTGCTGCACCCGGAGCTACCACACCGGAGCCCACCGCGACGATACTGTTGGCTATGGGCGGGTTGGCATTGATACGACGAAAGCGATATCGCAGAGTTACAGGGTAAATCTAATGAACCGTATGTCTGGAATAATCGGTGGTCTCGTGTTTTGCTTACTCCCGGGCCAACTTGACGCTGACTCATTAGTCGTGGATTTAGGTGAAGTGTATGAGCTTTGGGGCTACCACAGCTACGATTCGGTTACGATCCGCGATGGGGGCACTCTCCGAGTTCCCGGCCGGGAGTTCGATGGCGGATTATTCGGTAGTGGCGAGTGGGAAGGCGGTTGGCTGAATCTGCATACGACGGGGGACTTCATCGTCGAAGATGGCGGCTGGCTCAATGCCAACTACTCCGGTTATTCGCACTGGGACAACAGTCTGCTGCAGGACTCTTGGGGACCAGGGGCTGGCCAGAACCAGGCGACATTGCCGCCAGGCGGCGGTGGATACGGTGGCGAGGGCGGTCACATAGTGTGGGCAGGTTCGGCTGGCCAGCCTTACGGTTCGGCGTCGAGCGTGGATTATGGAGCCAATAACTCGATTCAGATGGGTTCTGCAGGCGGAAGTGTTGGGTTTACGATCCAGGATGGTATGTTGGCGGTTCACGCTGCTGGTGGTGCTGGCGGCGGCGGAGTATTGGTCTCTGCAAATAGCAGCGCGATAATCAACGGGACGATTTCTACCAATGGCCAGGGTGGTGCATTCGACGCCTCACTGGAAAGTGCGGGAGGTAGCGGCGGCCAGATCGTAATAGACTCTCCTTACGTTCGCATCGGTGCAAACGGGAGTCTCCAAGCCACAGGTGGCAACACACAGAATTCCGGGGCTGGTGGCGGTGGACGTATCAAAATGGGGCCTACGTCTACGCTTGTGATGGATCAGAGCGCCGCCACTGCTTTTGACGTTTCAGGCGGGACGGCGTCGCAGAGCGATGGGTGTGGTGACGATGGGAGCATCTTCATACCCCAATCCAGTGAACTGGCACTCGATGACGGTTTCGAGAGCGGTTCCATCATTGATGAGGGTTGGCCCACAACTACGGGACGTTGGTCCGGAGACACTGCCGCCATAGTCTCCTCCACGGGGCCGATCAGCCCGTACCATGGCAGTAGTATGCTCCAGTTCATCTACGCGGGTTGGAACGGGCCTGGAGGAGCCCATGCTTGTGATCTTATGCAGATTGTTGATCTCTCCGGGCATGTAGCGACTATCGCTAGCGGAGGAGCTAAGGTGACCTTGTCAGCGTTTTTCAATAGAATTCAAGAGAATGCGGAAACAGATACCAAATTCTCCGTTTTCATGGGGGCATACGAAGCGCTTCCGGGGGAGGATTGGTCTCAGTGGTACAGTGAAGCGAGACTCGCGGGTATTGTGGAGGAGATGCTAGCCGATGGGGATGTTGCCTCATGGGAAGCCATTAGAGCAGAGTTAGTGCTCCCAGAGAACGCCACCAAACTACTTGTCTTAGTGAGAGCCTATGAGAACATCCACAACGATTATTCGGGTACAGAATTTGACGGGCACTTCGCAGACTGCATAGTTGTTTCTGTCACACCTGAGTCTGCTACGCCAGGAGACACGAATGGCGATGGCGTTGTCAGCGATCAGGATTACGACGTGTTCGTAAGCGAGTTCGGCGCCACAGGTGACCTAGCGTCCGACTTCAATGGCGATGGGAAGGTAGACCTCGAGGACTTTGTGATCCTACGCGGGAACTTCGGTTATGGAGTTGAGTCGGCACCTGCCGCTGCTCCTGGAGCTATCACGCCTGAACCTGCCACGATGATGCTGTTAATTATGGGCGGCTTCGCACTGATTCGACGCCGCCGATGAAACACGCAACCGCTGACGTCAGCCGGTCTTCTTCTTGGCTGGTGCTTTGGCCTGTAGTCGCGATGGCTTGGGCTCAAGTTTCTCCATTGCCCCCATGAATAGTTTCTGCTGCCTGACGGCCTGGCTCCGGAGCAACTGCTCCTCCCGAGGAGCGGGGCCGTTGTACGGGCTCAACGGATTGGCGCGACTCAACAGAATCTTAGCCTGGACGAAGGCCTCGACCGCTGCCTCGACCAACAGGAGATCTGCAGCACGCTCCAACTGTAAGTCGTGGACAAGATGTAGCCGCATGATCCGTCCTGCCCTGTGAAGCGGAAAATACGCCTGGATATGTTCGGCTCCGACCGCGAAGTATCCCTCGGTGAGAATCCGCCTAGCATATGCCGAAAATGCTTCTGGCGCTATCGACTGTACCTGGGGAATGACCTGCGCGAACCGCTCCTCCGGCAAGCTCTCATCCGCGACCATTTTTGAGAGAAGCTCGCCGACCAATTTCACGCGACCTTCTTCCCGGAGCGTTGTGTTATCCGGGGCGAGCTGCTTCAGGCCATGGTCCACATAAGGGGATAATCGCAACGGCCGGGGGGCAGGATCAGGCGCATCTGTGTATGGTTGTTGCGCATCATGTCCGGATTCCTGCGGCGAATCTGGACAGGTTTGTTCCTCGTCCGCCGGTTGAATACCATCCTTCTCATCCATCACATTACCTGCCGTTTCACCGTCCTTCTTTGCCCAAGGATATGCCAGATCATGGCAATGTCTGCATGCAAAAAACTGCTCGCCCGGCGGCAAATACAGGGTTCCCGATCTGCGGGAACAGGTTTCACCATTCACCTGCGCGGGACACGACATCCACCAGTTCCCACCGGCATTTCGAGCAGCTTTGGCAAGGTAGATAGACTCGTTGACTTCATGTGACTTCCCGTCCACATGAACCGTATAAGCCAGGTTAATGCTCATTTGAGTTGACGAGCGAGATGTTACGTGGACCCTGACCGTCGCCACGTCGGTTTCCTCCTCGCCCGTCCGCCACGAGTACACCACTTTATCGACCTTGCCCGATATTATCCCTGACTCACGCAGATCGCTCACGGTCAAACGCAGGCATTGTTCGACAGATGTTTTCTTGTCGGGTCCCAACCAACCGCCGCTCTTGTTACTTCCCATCTTTCAGACCTCCTTGGGTTGTCGCTCTTGACACTACGCCAACGCAGCTTCTTCTTGGGATGTTTCTTCTTTCGTCGGTGCTTCGACCTTGATTGCGGCGTTTGCCTGGACGCCGACCTGAATCTTCCGCTCCCGTTTTTGGATACGAGCGCGGAGAGCCTTGAGCTGCGTGTTGAATCGCTTGTCGTAGGTTTGCGATTTATCTAAGAGTTTCACACCTTCGGCACGATTCGAAGGATCCGACCTCGATCCAGCTAGGGCCTCACCCCTCTCGGCCGTATGCCTTGCCAGCAAGAACGTTTCAAGCGAGAGATCGAGATCCATTTGCTCATCAGTGGTTTTGACGCCGAGTTCAGCTTCCAGTTTTGGTCGAAGAATCCCAACCAGATTCACCGCAGGGTTTATCATATTCAGAACGTGCAAATTATCTTCACGGATGCATTCCTCGATGAACCTCTCACGCTGCAGATCGGTAGGGTTGCGGGCTGTGGTGACCATCCCAAGACAGACCCCGCCAGATGACTGGGCGTCGACCCACGCGTCGTAGGCTTCCGGCGACAGATTCCTGATATCTTTTGCAAGTCTCACCGTCACGTGAAGCGGCGGCGGTATCTGCGTGAGAAGATCGCCAAGCGCCAAGTCCGTCGCTTGGGTCAACCACGCCTTGCCCATAGCTTCTCTCTTCGGCGTATTGCAGTGGGCGGACAATCGTGTTTCGTGGGCGTTCATGACAACTGCGATGCGCCCAATGATGCGGTCGGGTACACCGAGCGGACTGTAGGCTTTTCTCGCCCTGTCGAGGCAGCCGCCCTCCTGGACCGGGGCGTCCAAGAAGGCCGCAAATGCGGCATCCTCAGAGATGGTCGTATCGTGATTACTGTCACCACTTGGCGTCTCGGGATTTCGTTTGTCATCGTTCTTCCTATCGACTGTATCTGTGTTGCTCACAAGATAACTCCTTCAGGGGGGCTCGTGGATTCTCTTTAATCAGGCGCGAGGTTTCTGAAAAAATAAAGTACGTTTCACTAATCTACATTGTACCACAATTCGTTTGTCAATACCGTTAAGTACATATCCCCATCTCGTGTTCTATTCACCACTCAGTCTCTTCTCACAACTTCGATACTCACGCCCCTGCCAGTCACATGGCGCCGCAGTGAACATGACCATCCGACACAGCGAGTCCCCCGGGCGTGGGTGGCCGTTCTTCTGCATTGCGGTCGTGGCCGGCGAGCCGCAGGTGCGGTGAATCCACGCACATGACCGCAGTCGGGCACCTGGGTTCTGCGTGCGATTTTCGTCGTTATTCGGGCTAAACCGGCGGAATGATGCCCCTTCGAGGTCGCCTTGTCTGGAGATCTTCGCTCTGGGGGCGATTGTGTGGCCCGGTTTTTCGTGATTTTGCGTTATTTCGCCGTAAGTGTCGCTGATGAGCTCCAGGTACTCGTCCTTGATTTCGATGAACCTCGCCTCGGTGAGCATGACGGGTTCGGGATCATCGTCCGGGATGTCCATGATGGTCGATCGGATGTTGATTTCGTTAGTTCTCATGTTTCTGTCCTCAAAATCGCGCGTTATTGCTGGGGTTGTCTCCACCCAAAGTACACAAGTACAAGGAATACAGGGGGGGGTAGAGAGAGAAAGAAGAATAGAAGTATATAATCCCCCCCCCTATATTCTTTGTACTCTAATAGTCCCTTGTAAATAAAGGACTTATGAACGCCGTGAGTACAGAGAATACAGAGATAGTATTCAGAGTCTGGTAATCTAGGCTGAATGTCGGGTTGTTGTGAGTTCATATTTGTGTATTCTCTGTATTCCCAATTGTGACTTTAATTGGGTCACCCTGCTCCGATGTGAGCTTTAATAATCCACACTCAACCGCCGGTTGGATGACCTCTGAGATGAAGTCTCGTGAGCTCAATTCCCGTCCACCCAGCCTCCATTTCCCGCGATTACGGAGCTTGCTCGCGAGCTGTTCCTGACCCTTCGCACGCTTCAGGAGCCTCACCGCCTGCTCCTGTAATCGCTCTCGTTGACCCTTACCGGGCTTGGAGTTGTAGGCCTTTACAGCAACCACTGTCATTAGCCTGATGTAGCTTCGGTAGACTTCGCTGTTGTACAGGGTCTTGGTATCGACGTACGTGAGACGCGGAGGCAATTCTCGATCTTCACCGGGTTCCCGGGCGTCTCCCATGGAATATTCGTGTCTTGGGGGAGCTCCTGGGGCTACAGCGTCGTGTGCTGTAACCTTTGGGGCGCCAACTAATTGACGCAAATTGCACTGATCATCCAGAAACACGTGCATTGCGGTGAGTTTCAGGGCCTGACCGATCAGTTTACCCTTCAATTTACTCAGGTCGATGAACCCATGCTTGGCTACCGCGGCGATATTTGCCTCGCTGGCCACCTCGTCAAAGATCCGTCCGCGCTCATCACCAGGGTTGTCCGGATCGTTCTGCACGCGATCAGCTATTTGGTCCAATCGGTCCAGTAATTCCCGAAAAACGCCCTTAATCGCGAGCAATGTGTCATTAAACGGCATTTCTGCGGCGTTTACGGTCAATTCGTAATCTTCGTGGCTGACCATCACGAACCGGCCGGCGAGTCCGGAGTCTAAGTGCTCGTCCGGATTGAAGTTCTCTTGCCACACCTCAGGCTGTGTGAAGGCCACAATGCTGGTGCAGACGTCATGAATAACCCGCTGCCCCTTGGTGGTCGTATCGCCTGTGATCGTCGTTCCGGAATCGGCCAGCTTCAGCAGGTTACCTTTCTCTCCACCTTCAATGCCCGATCGGAGGATGATGCCCAGGTTATGGCCAAATTCGTCTGACATCATCATACGAGCCATCTTGGCCCGTCCGCGTTCAATCTGCTGGTCCTCGAGGTTGGACAGCTGCACATCATCCAGCCGCTCGATCTCGCTCATCCTAGTGACTTCACCGTAGGTCGAGAACAAGCTGCTCATCGTGAATTTGTCGGGGATGAACTTGAACGGCGCCCGGTTTCCACGCTCGGACAGCAGCTCGCGGATGACTGACTGCACGCTGCTCATGGTGGACTTGCCCATGCCTGTCAGGGCCTGGACTACGTTCCAGTAGGCGGCGTACAGCTTCGTACCCTTATTGATCGTGCACAGCTTCTTGCCTGACGCCCCGTTGATCAGGGCCATGGCTGTGAAGAAGTTCATGGCGGCCGGCATCTTGTCGTTCAGGGACGTCAGAAGCGAGGTGAGCTGCTGCACGAGCCTCGGAGCTCTATCGAAGTACTCCTGGATGTCAATCGGGTTGTCGAGCATCTGGTTGATCAGCTCGATCTCTTCGGCCTCGCCTTCGGGCCTGACGCTGGCGAAGGGATTCGGCGCCGCCGGAGGGGGTATAGCACTCGCTGGAGCGGCCGGTATGGACATTGGAGGTATCTGAGGCAGGACACCTGGCGTAGAAGCCGCTGGAGGCATAGGAGCGGGGCCTGGGGCTGGTTTCACGGTGCCCATGGACATCCACTGGCCTTCCGTACTGCCAGCCGGTGTATACTTCTCTCCGCTCATCTGTTTACTGATCGTCAGGTCCAGGTACTTCTTGTTCTTCGTCCATTTGTCCCGTACGAGCCCGGAGGTGAACATGATCCGCTTCACCTGCTCGACATCGTTCGTGTAGAAACAGATCATCCCGGCGAGTTCCCAATCATCATCTGAGTCGCCTTCACCGCACCCGTCTGAGTAGAGCTCGTTGAACCTGGCTCCAAGCTTACTCGCGCGGATACGTTCAATGATCTGTTGGTCTTCGAAGCTGACTTCCATCTCTTCCGGAGGGGGTGGGGGTACATCCTCGCCTTCGCGGTAGAGGTAGTCGTCGTAGACACTTGAGAACTCTTCGTTACGGGTTTCCACCGCGATCGGGGTGCCCGGCATGTGGTTTGTGGTCACCGTGAACAGCTTGCCGGCCGTGTAAACCTCAATTTCACCCCCGCCTGGCTGCTTGGCGCGGTGTGTGAACAGCTTTCGATCGGCCTTCAGGAAGATCTTGAGGCCATTCCCACTCGGGCTAACCTCAGTGTAGGAATCGATCCGGTTCACGATGTCCCGAGCCCACGGCATGAGCGATCGGTCTGGTAAGATGCAGTCATCGAGGTCGATGCCGATCCACCCGTCCGTTAACGCGTACTGGAGGCCGTAGAGGGGGCGGAACGGTGACTCCTGGCTCAAGCGGGTAAGGCACTGATTGAGGGATGACCACGAGAGAGCCTCAGTCGAGCTGGCCCTCTGGTCTGTGAATTTGGCGTTGTACGGAACTTTCCCGTCTGACCACACGGTCCACCTGGGGAGTTCCTTCATTACCTTGGGGATATTGTCTAGGTTGAGTGTTGTAACGTCCATTGTTTCGTCCTTCGTGCTTAAAGGTAGAAAGCTGAGTCGACCCCGGGTGAAGCACCACCCGGAGCCGACCGCTTGCAGGAGCCCGGCGCTGATCGACGCCGGCAGCAGAGAACAAGTTTGACATATTGCGAATCGCCGGACCGGATACCGAAAGTGCGGCTGGTGCCG
>Ga0180435_10006526_pt1 | contig 11171 bp, 9 predicted proteins | sample SS_ome_3_FD_132467 | JGI IMG/M metagenome (GOLD analysis project Ga0180435, IMG submission 132467) | Hypersaline lake sediment archaeal communities from the Salton Sea, California, USA - SS_3_S_1 metaG | ecosystem: Environmental > Aquatic > Non-marine Saline and Alkaline > Hypersaline > Sediment...
GAACCGATGAAACCGGCACCGCCGGTGATAAGAACCTTCCGCACTGCTTACCTCCAAAGTCTGGATAGATTTTCGGCAACAGAGATGCCGCCTTCAAAAAATCGCACAATAATCGACGCGCTCCATTACCTGCCTGTGAGCTGTTCTCCGATCGATGCAAAGGTTCTCGGCCAAACTCCACTCAGACCTTGCGGCAGGCGTTTGCGCGCGCTGATCGCCGCATCCCGACTCGGGAAACTGCCGCTGACCAGCGAATACCAGGGTTGGCCGTTGAGGTCCCGGGAAAAAACCGCATGTGGTCCCGAGAGTCCATGTTTGCGTATGAACCGATCGATCGAGGCCCGGTCCCTGCTACCCACCAACTGCAGGGTATAGTTTCCTGAGGGTTGGGCCTGCAACCAGGCTTGGCCGGTCTGCGCAGTACCTGCTTGCCTCCTGGGCTCAGGTGGCTTTGGCTTCGCGATTGCTGTATCCGCAGCAACAGAGGCCGGCTCCGGGGGAGTTTTTTCGCCAGGGGACCCGGATCGCTTACTGGATCTATCCTGGGGCAACTCGACATCCACTGGTAACGCGGGTTGAGGCTCGACGGGCGGCGCCTGCTCCGCGGCAGAGATAGCCGCATCGATCACCGCGTCCAGAATCGGATCCATCGACGCCTCTTCGGTAACCGAATCATCCGCTGCGAATACCGTTTGCTCTGCAGTACCGGGAAACTTTTCAGCGGCGGGCAAATCCACGGCAGGCGGCAGGTCAGCTTGCGTCCTGTCCTCGACAACCCGATCCCTGAGGTCGGCCTGCACATCCACAGGCGCCACCTCGACGATCCCCGACCGGAACGGGTCAGCCGGCTCTTCCCTTTCCTTTTCAGGCGCTGTCACGGCCGATTCCGCATCGCCGTCAGGTACAAACCAGGCATTGATCCGGTCCTGGAATATCAGCGCCGTCCCCAGGACAAGGACAAGCACGCCGGCCAGCGCAATCCACTTCCAATCGATCAAAGGCCCTTTGATCGGCAGTTTCTTCCCGGCCGCAGGGTTCTGTGAGGCCGGTGGCAGGCCGGCCAGGGCATCCAGAAGCGGCCCCGGTTGCCCGGCTGCTGCGCGATGCAGACTCGACACCATCTTTTCGTCCAAAGCACCATCACCGAGCTTGCCCTGCAAGCGGATGAATTCACGGCTCTGCGCCTCGCTGAACGGCGGGAGATCGACGAATTGGAGCCTCATTTCACCAAGGCCCTGCACCGGCCCCCCGGTGCCCAGCAGGAGGATGCGCTCACCGGAGCGATAAAGATGCCTGATAGATTCGATTTCCTCCGGGCCAAACGCATCCGCATCATCAATAATCAGAAACGGTGGGCGCTGGTCTTCCTCCTGCACCAGCAGGTCCAACTCGGCATCACCGGTAGCAAGCGGCCGCGTGGCGGCAGCAGCGTTCGGAAGGGAAACTCCCTCACCTGCGGTGTGCCAGGTAAGCTCGTAATCGGATTCGAGGTCTGTCAGCAGCTGTTTGACGAAGCGCGTCTTTCCCGATCCGGCAGGACCGCGAAGATAGAGCACGTCCTCCGTATTGTTGACAAGGTGAACGAGCAGTTGTGCGCGCTCAGCCCGCTCAGGGGTATCGAAATAGTCAGATTCGCTCATTTCTGAAACGCTTCCAGCGTCGCTTCCAGGCTTTCAGGAGAAAAATCGTCAGCGATCAACGCACCGCCGATTCCTTTTAGAAGTACGAGGCGTAGCTTACCCCCGAGCACCTTCTTGTCCACGGCCATCAGGTCGAGGAACTGCTGTGTCCCCATTCCTTCCGGCGGTTGGCTGGGAAGGGCGGCCCTTCGCAACAACGCATCGATGCGTTCCCTGTCCTGCGCACCCAGCCAGCCAAGGCGCAGCGACATCTCAGCCGCCATCGCCATACCGGCGCCGACGGCCTCTCCGTGCAGCCATTCCCCGTACCCCATACCGGTCTCGATGGCATGGCCGAAGGTATGACCGAGATTGAGCAGGGCGCGCTGGCCGGCCTCTTTCTCGTCCGCGGCAACTATCGCTGCCTTGTCTGCACAGGAACGCGCTATAGCCTCGGCCAGCAACCCCTTGTCCCGCTGCATGAGCGCATCCATGTGCGTCTCCAACCAGGCGAAAAAGTCAGGATCGTTGATCAATCCGTACTTGATCACCTCCGCCATCCCGGCGGAAAGCTCCCTGTCCGGAAGGGTATCGAGCGTATCGGTGTCGGCAATCACGGCCCGGGGTTGATGGAAGGCGCCGATCATGTTTTTCCCGAGGGGATGGTTTACCCCGGTCTTGCCACCGACCGAGGAATCAACCTGCGACAAAAGGGTGGTCGGCACCTGGATGAAATCAACACCACGCTGGTAGCTGGCCGCTGCGAAACCGGTCATGTCGCCGACCACGCCCCCTCCGAGGGCCACCAGGGTGCAGCTGCGGTCGAAACGATTCTCCAGCAAAGCCGTGTATATCCGGTCGAGGACATCAAGGGTCTTGTACTGTTCACCATCCGGCAAAACCACGTGCGCCACCTGCAAGCCATGCAGGCCGGGCATCAGTTTTTCCATGTAGAGAGGTGCGACGGTCTCGTTGCTGACCACCATCACCTGGCTGCCCCGCAAATGCGGACGCAAGAAGTCTGCCCGGCCCAGTAACCCATCGCCGATATAGATTGGGTAGGAACGCTCGCCGAGATCGACCTCTAGTACCCGTTGTTCCGCCATGTTGCGCCCCTTAAACTTCTGCTCCGAAAGAAGGCATTATCTCAATCGCGCCCGACACAGTATGCCTGTTCCAGGCTATCAGGTGACCCTTTCCAGGATCTCCCGCGCAACCACTGACGCCGAGCGCCCCTCCGTCGAAACCACGTAGTCCGCTGTCTCTCGATACAGAGGTTCGCGTATGGACATCAATTCACGCAGGCTCTCGAGCGGATCATCGGTCTGAATCAGGGGACGCTTGCGATCCCGGTAGGTCCTCTCGTACTGCTGCTCCGGCGAACACTCGAGATAGACGACGATGCCGCGTGCCGACAGGTTCTGGCGATTGGCCGGGCGTATGATCGCGCCACCACCGGTGGCAAGTACACGCTGGTCCAGCTGGGTAAGGTCATCGATTACCGATTGCTCACGGTCACGGAAACCCTCCTCTCCCTCGTACTCGAAGATGGTCGGGATATCGACCCCCGTTCGCGACTGGATTTCCTGGTCACTGTCGATGAATTCCAGGCCCAGCTGGTTGGCGAGTTGCCTGCCGATGGTCGTTTTGCCTGCACCCATGGGGCCGATGAGAAATATACGGTTCGGTTTTGCCATTACTTGATAGATATTCCAAAAACAAAACGGCCAGGCAAGCCAATGGCCCACCTGGCCGGAGAACCAGCGCTTCAGCGCAAGGTGAGAGAGTCTTTCAGAATGCGCGGCGTGACGAAGATGAGAAGCTCGCTGTTATTGTCCAGCTTCTCCTCCTGCTTGAACGCCCACCCGACGTAGGGAAGATCACCGAAGAATGGCACCCGCCCGATGGCCGTTGATTTGGTTCTTTCAAACACGCCGCCCAGTACAACGGTCTCACCATTGTCGACGAGCACCGAGGTCTCCAATTCCCGGGTATCGACCGGTGGCACACCAAGCACCGAGCGCGCGAAATCAGGTTCGTCCTTGGTGACATTGAGGTCCATTATCACGCGGTCATCCGGTGTGATATGGGGCGTAACCTCCAATTGCAGCACCGCTTCCTTGAAGGACACCGAGGTTGCCCCGCTGGAGGTGGCCTCCTGGTAAGGGATCTCCGTACCCGTTTTGATAACGGCCTTGTTCTGATCGGAGGTGATTACGCGGGGACTTGAGATGATCTCGCCTTTGCCCTCCCGCTGCATGGCGGAAAGTTCGAGGCGCAGCAAATGCGATCCGATCTTGCCCATCACAAAATTGATCACCCCACCTGAGGTCGATCCTGAGCCAACACCGACGACTGGCAGGTTGACCATCAGATTCTCGGCGCCAAGGGTACCTGTGGTGGGAGTACCGCCAGCGATACCACCACCGACGAGGAAGTCGTTACCGGTGGTACCCACATCTTCACGTTCAGCCGCAAAGCCGAGCCTGGCACCCAGATCCCTGGAAAAATCGTTGTCGGCTATAACGATGCGTGACTCGATCAGCACCTGCCGCACCGGCACATCCAGTTTACCGATCAGTTCGCGAATCTCCCCGAGTTTGGTCGCTGTGTCCTGAATCAGGAGAGAATTCGTACGATCATCCACCGTGACGTTCCCGCGTTCAGTAAGCAGGCGATTGTTCTGGCTCTTGATGAGATCAGCCAGCGTGGCGGCATTCGCATAGTTGATCTGCAGAAGTTCCGAACGCAGTGGGGCCAGGGTTTCTATCTGCTGCTGCGATTCGAGCTCCAGTTTCTCGCGAGCCGCAATCTCTTCCGTCGGAGCGATTAAAATCACATTATCAGTTTGTCGTTTGGACAGGCCGCGGGTCTTGAGAATGATGTCCATGGCCTGGTCCCACGGCACGTTCTTGAGCCGCAGTGTGATATTTCCGCCGACGGTATCACTGATGACCATGTTGAGACCGGTGAAATCCCCCAGTATCTGCAATACGGAACGTACCCCGATGTCCTGGAAGTTGAGCGACAGGCGATCGCCCTCGTAGACCTGCTGTTCCAGCCGCTTCCTCTCGATCTCGACCCGGGTCAGGGCGCGAAATTCCACCGTGTAAGCGTTGTCGGTCTGGTAGGCCAGGTGTTCGAAATCGCCCTTGGTGGCGATCTCCATGCGGGCGTTTCTGCCATCCGGCCGGGTGACGATCCCGGTCACCGGGGTGGCGAAATCCATGACGTCCAGGGTGCGGGCAAACGTGGCTGGCAGTGTGGTATCGAGCAGATCGAGCACGATCTTCTCGCCCTCGCGACGCATGTCCACGACCACCGAAGGATCATTCAGCTCGATCTCGACCCTGCCCTCGCCTCCCGGCCCGCGGCGGAAATCGATGTTCTCCACTCGATAGCGACCAGCTGATGCGCTCTTGCTGGCAGACACCGAAGCCTTCGGTTTGGCCGCCATCGTGGTGGCTCCATCCGCTCCGCCAATATCAACCAGTAGCTGCCGGCCCTCGCTCCGGATCTCGTAGGGGACGCTTTCAAGCAGGTTGATAACCACGCGGGTTCGGTCGGACGCCTCTATCGCCGCAACGCTGCGTGCCACGCCAACACCGATCGGGGTGACCTTGCGCGCGAGCCCACTGGTGGTGCCCGGCAGATCGATGGCGATACGCGCGGGATTGTCGGTCGCAAAGGAGCCCGGCTGGTCGATTTCCTCGGCCAGGGTCAGGCTGATCTGCACCCGGTTACCGGGCAGCGTCGAGAAACTTATGTCGGTCAGCTCGTTGGCCCAGAGCGAATGCGAGCAGAGCATCGTGGCCAGCGCCAGCCAGGCCAGCAGTCCGTATTTCAGTTGCTTGAAGGGTGACATGAAACTCTCCTGACTCATTCGCCGACCGCGAGGGCGACTTCCGCCTCTTGTTCCTGGTAGCCGGCACCCATCTTGTGCAGTTCGACCAGCTTGATACGTTCCTCGGTGATCTCGAGGATGCGTCCGTAGTTGCGTCCCATATGGTTGCCCTCGGTAACACGATGGATAGTGCCCTCACGGGTCCTCACCAGGGCCCAGGTCTGTTTATCCTGTTCCAGCGTACCGACCATGCGCAGACTATCCAAAGGGAAGAATTCAAGCTCTTCCTTGCGCCTGTTGAAGTCCGGCTTTATACCCGAGTCAATCTCGGCCTCGACCGGCTCCGTGCCCTCGATATCCGGGGTAAAGGGGCCGCGTCTATCCCCGGCGACATAGAGGTAGGTTTCCACCTCAACCGGCTCCGGGGGGGGGCTGATACCACTTGCAGGCCTGGCCTTGACCTCATCCACGTAGGATTCCAGGTCCGACATATCCTTGCCCGCGCAACCAACCAAAAGTGTCGCACCAAAGAGGACCGTTGCCCAACGCATCAGCCTTCCTCCTCATCGAGGTAGCGATAAGTCTTGGCCGTCGCCGTCATGGTAAGCGTTTCTTTTCCGGGCTCGGCTCTGTTCGCCTGGCCACCAGGTCCGGAGATAGCCACATCGAAGATGGTTACGATGCGCGGCAAAGCCGCCAGGCCACTGACGAAATCACCAAACTCATGGTACTGGCCCTTGACACGCAAACGGATCGGCAACTCCGCGTAAAACTCTTTCGGTTGCTCGTTTTGCGGTTGAAACAGCTCAAACTCCAGCCCCGAGGCAAGCCCGGTCTGAGACACGTCCACCAGGAGCGCGGCCACTTCCGTCTTGTTGGGAAGCTGGCGCAGCATGGCACCAAATGTCTCCTGCATCTCCGCCAACTGGGCACGGTAGGCATCCAGGTTGGCCGCCTTGGCCTGCTTGGCCTCGAAGTCGTTGCGCAGCTCGCCCTCGGTGCGTTCGGCCGCTTCCAGGTTGATGTACTGCTCTTCAATGAGCAGATAATACCCGCCGACGCCGATCAGAACACACAGCAACAGGGTGACCACCGTCTTGACCAGGGCAGGCCAATCGCCGATGTTGCTGAAATCGAGTTCATTGATATCGTCGAGCGTCATTTGTCCTCCTCCGCCTTGGGCACCACCTGCTGCATGGTCAGAGAGAATGTCGGGGAGGCATCCCTGTCGCCGCGTTGCTCGATGATGCGCAGGGTCGGGCGGGTAAGCCAGGGGCTGGCTTCGATATTGCGCATATAGGCAGAAACCCGCGCGTTCGATTCGGCACGCCCCTGCACAGTGATCTTCTGCCCCTGTTGATTCATGGAGCTCAGATGAACGCCCTCGGGCAGCGTGGTGACCAGCTCGTCGAAGAGGTGAACCACCAATGGGCGCTGGCTCTGCAGGCTGGTGACCACCTTCATTCGCGCGATCAGCTGATTACGCGTCTTCTCCAGATCCCGAATCTCACGGATTTGTTTGTTCACCCGTGCAATCTCGTTGCGAAGAAACTGGTTACGCTGATTCTGATATTCGATCAGGCTGTCGTTGTACTGATACCAGCCCAGCACGCCGACCACGCTGAGTATGGCGGCAGCCAGTGCCACCAATCCAAAATCGCGCCGACGCTGGGCCCTGAGCCGTTCTCTCCAAGGGAGCAGGTTGATATTGACCATGATCCTAGCGCCCCCTCAGTTGAAACTTCTCAGCGCCAGTCCACAGGCGATCATCATCGCCGGCGCATCGTTACTGAGCGCCTGGGGTTTGACCTTGGGTCCCACGGACATGTTGGCCAGGGGATTGGCGATCAGGGTTTCAATACCCAGCCGCTCCTGTACGAGGTCATCGATCCCCGGTACGGCAGCACAACCGCCGGCCAACACCACCAGATCGACATTGTTGTAGCTGCTGGAGGAATAGAAGAACTGTATCGAGCGGTTGACCTGCTGCACCATCGCCTCGCGAAACGGATCCAGCACCTCGGGTACATAGTTGTCCGGCAGCCCCCCCTGACGCTTCGCCATGCCGGCCTCTTCCATGGACAGGCCGTAACGACGCTGGATCTCCTCGGTCAGCTGTCGCCCACCGAAATTCTGTTCCCGCGTATAGATGACGCGATTGTCATACAGCACATCCATGGTGGTGGTAGTGGCACCGATATCAGCGACCGCGACCACAATGCCCTCACCGTTGTTGGGCCACTGCTCGGACAGCTGGGAACAGGCCCGCTCCATGGCGTAGGCCTCTATATCCACCAGTTCGCAGGTGAGGCCTGCCAGCTCCAGCGCCGCTACCCGGTCATCCACGTTCTCGCTACGCGAGGCGGCAAGTAACACATCGACCAGCTCGGCATTCTTGCCGGAGGGCCCCAGGACCTGGAAATCGAGATTGACCTCGTCAAGGGGGTAGGGGATGTACTGATCCGCCTCGAGTTCGATTTGCGCTTCCATTTCCCGCTCCGACAGCGAGGCCGGGAGGGAGATCACCTTGGTAATGACTGCGGACCCGGATACCGCCACCGCAGCATGCTTGGTGCGCGTACCCGCCCGCTTTATGACCTTGCTCACGGACTCGCCCACCGCCTCGACATTGGCGACGTTCTTCTCCACCACTGCATTCGGCGCCAGAGGCTCCACAGCATAGCTTTCGACACGATAGCGCAGGCCACCGCGACCGGAGTGCTGACTGAGCTCCAACAGCTTTACCGCCGTGGAGCTGATGTCCAGGCCCAGCATCGCGGGCTTCTTTCGGGAAAACAGACCCATCAGATTTAGATTCCAGCGTCCTTCAAAGATTGCCTTCCGGGATTGTGCGGGTAGCAGTTTAGCGGCTCTTTTAGGATTTTCTTTAATAATTCCGGCTAAGTATAAAACTGAAGTTGTTTTTTTGTGAAACAACCCATGTTTAAGCCTGCTTGGGCCTATAGATCCCAAGCCTCTGGGAAGCACCATCGCAAAATCGGATTTATAACCCCACAAACAAACGAGACATCGTCGTCGTCTGGTAACAGCCCCGGAAGGGATAAGCTGAAATCACCGTTCTGACGCGATGTTACTATTCGACCTCCCTGTTTCCGGATCGGGCAATGCCATGCCTGTCCAACTTGAACGAATCCTATGTCCTGGTTAAGAAAACTGCTCAAAATCGGTTTGTTTCTGGCCCTGCTCGGCGGAATAGTGGCAATAGTCGCCACCGTAGGGGCCTTCTACTATATCAAACCAAATCTGCCTGACATCGAGGAACTTCGCAGAATTCAGTTGCAGGTTCCCTTGAAGATATACAGTGCCGAAAACCAACTGATCGCTGAATTCGGGGAAAAGCGACGCACACCGGTAACCTTCGAGCAGCTGCCGGAGCGGATGGTGCAGGCCTTCACTGCCGCCGAGGACGCCGCCTTTTTCTCGCATCCAGGAGTGGATATCCGCGGTTTGGCACGCGCCGGTATCTCCCTGTTGCTGACCGGGCAGCGCAAGCAGGGAGGCAGCACCATCACCATGCAGGTGGCACGAAATTTCTACCTCACCCGCAAAAAGACCTACCTGCGCAAACTGTACGAGATCTTCCTTGCAATCGACATCGAGCAGAAACTGAGCAAGCAAGAGATACTCGAGCTGTATTTAAACAAGATCTACCTCGGTCACCGGGCTTACGGGGTCGGGGCCGCGGCCCGTGTTTACTATGGCAAGACCCTGGATGAACTGAGTCTGCCGGAAGTCGCCATGATCGCCGGCCTGCCCAAGGCGCCATCGGCCTACAATCCGCTGTCCAATCCACCCCGTGCCCTGAGCCGCCGTGAGTACGTCCTCGGCCGCATGCTGGAATTGGAGTACATCACCCCGGAAGAACATGCCATAGCGGTGGCATCACCGATCACAGCCAAACGCTATTCCCCGGATATCGAGGTGGAGGCGCCCTATGTGGCCGAGATGGTGCGCACTGAAATACTCGAGCGGTTCGGTGATGATGCCTACACCGGTGGACTGAACGTCTACACCACGATCACGGGCAAGGCGCAGGAGGCCGCCAACCGTGGGTTGAGGGCGGCATTACGCGCTTACACGGAACGCCATGGCTACCGTGGCCGCCTGACAAATGCGGAAGTGCCGGATACGGACACCGACAGGGAAGCTTTGCTCGATGCACATCCCGCAGTGGGGGAACTCTTACCTGCACTGATCCTGGCAACAGAGGGAAAAACGGCCAGCGCCTACCTCAGCGGGACCGGAGAGATCACGATCCCATGGAAAGGCCTTGATTGGGCCCGGCCCTATATCAATAGCAACCGACGTGGACCACAACCCAAACAGGCGTCCGATATCCTGGCCCGTGGCGATATCGTGCATGTGCGGGAGGCCAGCAGCAAAAAGGGTGAGAAGTTCTGGCACCTCAGCCAGATGCCCAGCGTGTCCGGCGCGCTTGTTTCGCTTCGGCCCCAGGATGGCGCTACGCTGGCGCTGGTCGGTGGATACGATTTCTACTCGAGCAAATTCAACCGGGCCACCCAGGCGCTGCGTCAGCCCGGATCGGGGTTCAAACCGATCATCTACTCTGCAGCCCTGGAGAAAGGATTCACCGCGGCCAGTTTGATCAACGATGCGCCGGTGGTGTTCAACGACCCGAGCCTGGAAGGCGCCTGGCGACCGGAGAACTACTCAGGAAAATTCTTCGGACCGACACGCCTGCGCTACGCGCTCACCAAATCACGCAACCTGGTCTCCATCCGCCTGCTCAGGAACATCGGCATCAAGTATGCACTGGAGTACGCTGGACGCTTCGGTTTCGACCCGGAAAAGCTGCCCAACAATCTGTCACTGGCGCTGGGAAGCGCGAACGTGAACCCCATGCAGATGGCGCGCGCCTATGCAGTGCTTGCCAACGGCGGCTTTCTGGTCGAGCCCTACCTGATCGAGCGGATCGAGCAGAACGGACAAACGGTGTTTCAGGCGGAGCCAAGGGCCGCCTGTCCCGCGTGTGCCTATAACCCCGAAACCGATGTCCTCCCGCTGCCGGGAGACGAGCGGCATGCCCCTCGCATCATTACCCCGCAGAACCGTTACCTCATGTATTCGATGTTGCAGGACGTGGTCCGCCGAGGCACAGCCGTTCGCGCCAAGGCGCTCAAGCGTGGCGACATTGCCGGCAAGACCGGTACCACCAACGACCAGCGCGACGCCTGGTTCAACGGCTTCAACGAATCGGTCGTGGCAAACGTATGGGTGGGTTTCGACGATAACGGAAAACTCGGCCGGGGCGAGGTCGGTGGCAAGGCCGCGCTTCCTGCCTGGATCGACTACATGCGGGTGGCGCTGCAGGACACGCCTGACGTCTCGCCCAACAGACCAGGGGGCATGGTAAGCGCGAGAATCAATCCTGAAACGGGTGAACTGGCCGCTTCAGACGACCGCAACGCGGTTCTGGAGGTCTTTCGTGAGGGAAAGGAACCGCAAAGAGCGGTGCTGTCGAATGGGGATGGGCTTCCCGGACTGGCACCCGGGGGTTCCGACCAGCCTCTGGACCTGTTCTGATCGGGCCCTGGCCCGGGGCGCACCTAGACATGATGTTCTGACCTGCCCAGCCTCAACGATCGTGGGTTATGTTGAGGTTGGACACATCACACAGAGCCACATTGAGGGGGCAGGTCATGAAAAAGGATATCGCAAAAGCAATC
>Ga0180435_10006530_pt1 | contig 11169 bp, 6 predicted proteins | sample SS_ome_3_FD_132467 | JGI IMG/M metagenome (GOLD analysis project Ga0180435, IMG submission 132467) | Hypersaline lake sediment archaeal communities from the Salton Sea, California, USA - SS_3_S_1 metaG | ecosystem: Environmental > Aquatic > Non-marine Saline and Alkaline > Hypersaline > Sediment...
AAGGTAAGGTATGAGACATTTTTGCTTTTCGCCGGGTGGATTAAAGAACGTATTCCATGTTAAATAAAACGGGGAAAAATAGCAAATTTCGCGGGGATAGCGGCGGTCAATTATTGACCCGGTGGCGGTAATAGTGAGCCACCCAACCCAGGATATGTAGCGGGTGGCGCGCTAATCGCCCCCACCACAAGGCCGGGCCGGAGGGCAGGCCATAGTAAAAGCGCAGCCACCACTCGGTGGGCAAAAGTGGAGGCCATATTGCCCGCTACGGTGTTCAATCAGGCAAAAACGCGCGGGCAACGCGAAACGCTTGAGCAAATCACCGCAGAGGTTTTAGATAAATGGCGGCTGACTGAAGGACAAAGCAAAAAGTAGAAATATTTTCCAGTTATGTCGTTGCGGAATTTTGCAGGGCCTCATGCAAGGCCTGCGCCAACTGAGGAATATTCAGAGGTTTGGTCAGCCGGCCTACAACGTTGGGGTGCGATACTGCCCCGGCTCCCGATTCGCGACCATAGCCGCTAATTAACAAGACCGACAAGCCCGGGACATCTGTCTGCAAGGCTGAGGCCAAAGCATAGCCATCCATGCCGGGCATCACCACATCGGTCAGCACCAGGGCAATCCGGTCGGCCTGCGTCCGACAGATAGCTAAAGCCTCGGCCCCATCGGAGGCAGAGATTACCCGGTAATTGAGTGTTTCCAACATAGTCTCGATTACCTGTCTGACCACCTGTTCATCTTCCACCAGTAAAACGGTTTCGCCCTGGCCGTGGGGGATAACATTGACCGGGGCCTCGGTCACAGCGTTGTGGTCCGGCAGGGCCGGGAAATAAATGGTGAAGGTAGTTCCATGCCCTACTCGACTGTTGACGGTAATGCAGCCGTTGTGTTGCATCACAATGCCATAGATTTGGGCCAATCCCAAACCGGTTCCCTGCCCTACCTGTTTGGTAGTAAAAAATGGTTCAAAAATGTGAGGTAGTGCCTCCGGGGCGATCCCGCTGCCGGTATCGGTAACCGCCAGTCTGACCCATTCTCCTGCCTCCATTTCAGAACAGGGCGGCGCATCTTCCGGAGCCAGGCTGGTGGTGGAGAGGTCGAAGTAGAGAGTACCGCCGTCCGGCATGGCATCGCGGGCGTTAACGGCCAGATTGGTGATAACCTGCTGCAACTGGGTGGGGTCGGCATGGATGGTATGATCACCCCGCTCAAAATTAAATTGTATTTGAATAGTTTCAGGAATGGTACGCTCAACAAATTTGAGGGTCTCATTCAGATAAATTCTCATATCGAGCGGTTGTGGCTTGTTGACGGTCTGGCGGCTAAAATCCAGGATTTGCCGGGTCAGTTCGGCGGCCCGTTGGCCCTGTTCTACAATTCTTTTCAGGTTGGGGTCGGCGTTGGGGGTGTTTTGCAGCAGTTCCGCAAAGCCGATAATGCTGGTCAGAATATTGTTGAAGTCGTGAGCAATACCGGCGGCCAACTGCCCCACCGCAGCCAATCGTTCCTGACGGACGTGTTGTTCTTCTGACCTTTTTCGTTGGGTAATATCTTCTTTGACTGCCACGTAGTGGGTAATTTTGCCGTTTTGGTTCTTGACCCCGACGATGGAGACCAGTTCCCAATACAGTTTTCCATTTTTCTTGCGATTATTAAATTCGCCTCGCCATTCCCGCCCGCCCGTAATAGTATCCCACAGTTTTTGATAAAAACCATCAGAGTGCCGGCCTGATTTCAGGATCCGAGGGTTTTGGCCCACAGCCTCGGCAGCACTATATCCTGTAACCTGGCTGAATTTGGGATTGACGTACTGGATAATACCATCGGCATTGGTAATAACAACCATCACCGGGCTTTGTTCTACGGCCTGGTTCAAAAGCTTCAGCGATTCTTCGGCCTGTTTGCGCACGGCAATTTCCCAGGCCAGGTTGGCTAACAGAGAAACGGTTTCCACATCCTTTTGCGTATAGTCGGTCGGTTTGTTGCCCACGCCCAAAATAGCAGAAATTTTGTCGCCGCGAAAAACCGGCACCACCAGTTCCCGGTTTACATCGGCATGGCCTTCGGGCAAACCTTTGCGATGTGGCAAGGCAGCATAATCATTATGAATAACTGGTTTGCGTTGATAGAAGCAATCAACCCAAACGCCGGCCTGTTCAATATCATAATGCTCCCCCTGCCCCTCTGCCTGGCATAACTCTTTCTTGGTTCTGGTAGACCAGGCCTGAAGCGTGAGTGACTTCTGGTCTTCATTAATGAAATGGTAAAATCCAATGCGGCTGTCGGTTAATTTTTCTGCTTCGTTGAGGGTTTCCTCCAGCAAGTCATCCAGCGAATGGGTTATGGAAAATTGCAGTAAATGCAGCCGGGCGGCATTGATGGCCTCACTCCGTTTTTGTTCGGTAATATCACGGCCTATACCGATAATAGCCGTGACGTTTCCAGCTTCATCCAGAATGGCCGTATCTACCCATTGCAGCCAACGCCAGCCGTCTGCGGTCATCGCTCGCTGTTCCAATTGAACGCGATAGGGCGGCTGGTATAGATTTTCCATGGCCTGCAACGTGTCGGCCCGGTCATCCTCATGAATTAAGGGGACAAAGTTATGCCCCAAAAGTTCCGCTTCACTTTTTCCAAACAGTTTGCAATAAGAGGGACTGACAAATTCAAACCGTCCCTCCTGATCAACCTTGACCACCAGATCGGACTGATTTTCTACCAGCAGCCGGTATTCCTCTTCTCGGGCGCGCAAGGCCTCTTCGGCCTGTCTCAATTCAGTAATATCCCGGATCAGGCCGATAGTACCGGTCTGCCCATCACCCTGATAAAAGGTTCCGTTCAGTTCTCCCAAAAAGGTGGACCCATCTTTACGTTTCATCACCAATTGGAGATTGCGGGCAGGGATTCCATCTCTCACGGAGCTTGCAAAGGCCTTAAGCGCGGTCTCAATCTCTGTTTCGGCCAGGAATTCGATGAATCGTCGGCCTTGCATTTCTAAAGGTTTCATGCCAAAGATGGTTTCGACAGCAGGCGAAACATAAATGACTACGCCCTGCACGTCGGTCACATACACCATATCTGTCATCTGTTCCGAAATCGTACGGAAAAACTCTTCGCTCTCCTGTATTTTCCTTTCCGCCTCTTTACGTTCTGTCTCATTTCTGACCACGGCCAAAATACGGTTGATCTGCCCCTCTTCATCAGGTAACGGCACGGTTTGGTACAGTTGATGCTGATTGTCAATGAACAGTTCAAACTCTGTGCGTTCGCCGCGGAAGGCTTTTTGGTACCGTTCTGTGATAAACGGAACCTTCTTGCCGAAAACTTGCTCCAGGGTGAGGCCCTCAAACTGAGTCGGGTCCAGGTTCCGGTTGGCAAATTCCTGGCCGCCGGTAAAGCCCACGGTCATATCTTTTTCGATAACAGAGATGTAAGAATTGGGAAAGTGCCCGGCAATCTGGCGGAGCAGACGTTCATTTTCCCGTAATTCTTTCTCGGCCTGTTTTCGCTCGACCACCCGGCCCAATCGCTCCGCTATCGCATCAAGCAGGTTTCTTTCTTCTTTGAGAAAAGGACCTTCATCGCCGGCCGGCCTTTCTTCCAGATAACCTACCTCCAGAATACCGACCCGGCTCCCATGCACAATTATTTCACTGGTTTGCTGCCACGCGGCTGAGGCAAAGTTATCAGTTTTATATGTCGTATTGTCTAACACAATCCGGGTGCAGGTGATTTCAGGGTATTGCCAGGCGGGAGGAATGAGATTTACAGTTCCCTGCAAAATATCGGGCAAAGATATATTTGGCTGTTCTACCAGGCTGGCAATACCATACAGACAATTCAACTCCTTAACCCGTTCCCCCAGATGAAAGCTTTTCTCCTGTAACATCGCCTCCGCTCGTCTACGTTCTGCCATTTCCCGGCGCAGGGCCAGATAGGGGGCAACGCGGGCCGCCACCTCTGCTGCCTGAAACGGTTTGGTGATGATATCCGCCGCGCCGGCAGCAAAGGCTTTGGTTTTAGCGTCGACATCTTTCTGGGGTATCAAAAAAAGTATGGGGATGTCACAGGTATGGTCATTGGCTTTCAGTCGTCGACATATTTCATAACCGTCCGTATCCGGCCATTGGGCGTCAGCATCCAGCAAAATCAAATCCGGGGTAGACTCCCCTGCCGTAGCCAGGGCCGCTTCGCCATCCGGCACGTGTCTGACCCGACAGCCCTGTTTGGTTCCAACTTCCCGGAGCACCTCAATAATATCAGACTGACGAGCTATCAATTGAATCTCGGTGTTAAATGCCATAGCCCGGAAACCTCGGAGTTCTCTGCATCGAAATTGACACCACGCGAAATTAATGACGTTTTAAGACAAACTGATAGTGAACCCCATCCCCAAAACTTCAAGGTACCTGTAGCGACGTAGTTTCACTTATTCTATTGTAGCATATTAGATGTCAAAAGTAACTACCAAAAAATTACTGTCACTGCCCATCAATTTTCTGTAGTACTATTTTGGGGTGAGCTATGTGGAGAAATATTTTTTGCCGTTGACGGGGGACGTCAACAGCACAGCCAAATCCGGGGCCGGGGCGGAGGCATTAGCCGGAAGCCGGCTTAACCACGGTCACACCTTCGCCGCCCTCGCCGGCATCGCCGGGCCGAAAACTGCTGACCAGGGGATGGCCGCGCAGCGCCTCGCGTACCGCCTGCCGCAAGGCCCCGCTCCCCCGGCCATGAATAATCTGCATCCAGGGCAACTGGGCCAAAAACGCCTGGTCCAGATAGCGATCCAGATTGTGGAGCGCTTCTTCTGTCACCTGGCCCCGCAAATCCAGTTCCATGCCGGGTGATTCCACCGCCGGCTCTTTGACGGTTGAGCGGACGGTCTCAGTTTTATCCGGGGCTTTTTGACGCAGTTCCACCTCGGCCCGATTCACCGAGGCCCGAAAATGGCCGAGTTGCACCTCCAGCGTGGCTCCCTGCCGGGAGATAACTTCTCCCTGAGCGCCAAATTGGTGCACAAAAACCGTATCGCCCACCTGTGCGGGGCCGGAGGGGCGAGGCTGGGCGGCGTTATCGTCAGCCGGACCGGTTGCGGGCGATTCTTCCGGCTCGTCCACCACTGTGGCGGCCAGGTCGTCCAGCCGGTCCTCCACCGACGCTGCTGTTTCCGGTTCGGAATCTGGCTCGTCTTGCGACGCGACCGGGGCCGCAGCTCGCAACGCGGCCAGTTCTGCTTCGGCCTCAGCCTGCATGGCTCTGATTTTTTCCCGCACGGCTTTTATTTCGCGGCGAGCATCAGTCCGGGCCGAGTTCAGTATATCTTTCCGTTCGACCTCAACCGCGGCTAACTGCCGTTCCCGTTCGGCTACCACCGCTTCCGCCTCGGCCCGTTTGGCGTCCGCTTCCTGCCGAACCGCATGAGCCGCGGCCAGTTCGGCCTTAATTTCATCCAGCATCGCCTCTATCTGCCGCGTCTCTTCGCCCACCAGACCCCGGGCGTGGTTGATAATTTTTTCAGACAGACCCAGCCGTCCGGCGATGGTAAAGGCATTGGACGCGCCCGGCAAGCCGATTCGTAATTTGTAGCTGGGCGACAGGGTGTCGAGGTCAAAAGCCATGCTGGCGTTGGCCGCGCCCGGCGTGGTGTGGGCGTAGGCCTTCAGTTCGGAAAAGTGGGTAGCCACAAAGGTGGTCACCCCTCGCTGCAGCAACCATTCCAGAATGGCCCGGGCCAGCGCGGAGCCTTCCAGGGGGTCAGTGCCCGCGCCCAGCTCATCAAAAATAACAAGCGAACGGGGGCTGCACCGCTTTAAGATTTTGACAATGTTGGTTAAATGCCCGGAAAAGGTAGACAGGCTTTGCTCGATGGACTGCTCATCGCCAATATCGGCCAGAATAAAATCAAATACCGGCAGCACCGATCCCTCTTCCGCGGGAATACGCAGACCGGCCTGGGCCATGGCGGCCAGTAACCCCACCGTTTTGAGCGAGACGGTTTTACCGCCGGTGTTGGGTCCGGTAATCACCAACATTTTGGCCCCTTCCGGCAGCCACACTTCGATAGGAACCACGGTACGGGGGTCCAGCAGGGGATGCCGGGCTGCCCGTAAAACAAAATATTGACCGGGCTGCTGCCGAGCCTGGCCCCGTTTCAGGCCGACCAGTTCCGGCGATACCGCGTCCAGCGCCTCGGCATAGCGAGCTTTGGCCAAAGCCAGGTCAAAATCGGCCAACGCGCCAACCGTATGTTTGATGGCTGGACCGTGCTGCCCCACCTGGGCCGATAGCTCGGCCAGAATCCGCTGAATTTCGTTGGTCTCATCCAGTTGCAGTTGCCGCCAGCGATTGTTCAAATCAACCGTGCTGAGCGGTTCTACAAAAATGGTCATGCCGCTGGCGCTCTGGTCGTGCACTACGCCGGGAATTCGGCCTTTGAAATCTGCTTTAAGGGGGATGACATAGCGCCCGGCCCGCTGGGTAATGAGCGCTTCCTGTAAATAGCGGCTGTTTTGCGAAGAGCCGATGATACGGGTCAGTTTTTCCATCAGGCGGCCGTGAGCCACCTCAATATCCCGCCGAATACGGGCCAGGGCCGGACTGGCGCTGCTTTTTACCTCGGCTCGTTCGTCTATGGCGTGGCCGATGTCGTTGACCAGCCCGGTGCAGGGTTCAATGCGCTGGGTAATATCGGCCAACAGGGGGAATGTTTCGGCCAGGCGGGCTAATAACCGCTGCATATCACGGGCCACGATAAGCGTTTTCCGAATCTGGAGCAGTTCTTCTGCCGGTAAAATAATTCCGCGTTTAGCCCGTTCAGGCTGAGGACGTACATCACGAGCAGAATTCAGGCTGAGGTCCGGCCTTTCGGCCAGCAGGCGGGCGGCTTCGGTTGTTTCTGCCTGCCGGGTCTGCACTTCGGCCAGGTGGGGGCTGGGTCTAAGCCGCAAGGCCAGCTCTTGGCCGGGGGCAAAGGTGGTGTGCTGTGCTAACCTGTCCAGGATTTTGGGGAATTCCAGGGTTTCGAGATGTTTGTTCATTTATCCGGGGGATGACAGCAGGGTTTGCAGTACTACTTTAAAAATAGTAGCATCCCTGGGTACAAAAGGAGTCAGAGATTGAGACAGAACCCACAACACCTGAGTGAACATAGGGCGCAAAACAGAACTGCGCATATTGACAACCAATCCCTTCAAAAAACCGGAATAGGGGATCTGAGCGCCGGTGGGCTGCAAAAGAAATTGCAGTATCCCCAGCAGCAGCGCCAGCCACAGCGAAGTCAGAATAAAGCCCAAGACCATTCCCCCCAGTGCATTGGCAAACCCGGCTACACGTTCAGCGGTGCTTTTGGCGGCTTCGGCCAGGGGGTCATCTGCGTCCCGTTTGCGGCCCCGCTTTCGTTCTTCCGGCGGGGTAGCCAGATATTTGACCAGTAGCCGAAACGCATTAAAAAATACGATAATCAGGGTCATAAAAGCCAGGGTGTCGCCGCCGGCAGCCGCAATGCCCAGTCCATCCTGAATAATAAAGTTACTGAAGGGTTTATACAGCCACAGCGTAGCCACCAGTCCCAACCAGATGCTGACCACCGAAATAACCTGAGGTAATATTCCCCGAATCATTCCGGCCAACACGCCGACAAACAGAATCAGGATCAGCAAATAATCCAATGAATTTAAGTCGCTCAAAATATCCATAACTATACCCCCGCGCTGGTTGCTGGTTACATTATAGCATCCATTGACAAAAACAGTCTATGCCCGCCGGGCCGGAGAGACTCACGCGTCCGGCTCAGACTCGTCAGACTCGGCGTCGGCCTCACCGTCAGCCGCAGGGGCAGGCTCTTCTTGGGTAAAAGAGGGCGGCGGAATCTTTTCACCGGTGACCAACTTGCCCTCAAAATAGCCGCCGTCGTCTCGCAGAAAACTGCCGACATCGGCATCCCCCCAAACCTTGCCGGTGCTCAAAATCTCCAGCCGGCCGGAGGCCCGGATATTCCCCGTAACCGCCCCACTGACCGAGACATTTTCCGCGATGAGGGTGGCCCCTACTTTGGCATCCGGGCCAACCACAATGTTGCCGATGGTTTCAATTTCGCCCGATTCACAGACGCCGTCAATGCGCACGCTGCCATCACAGACCATTCGACCGGAAAAATTAGTGTTGGGGCCAATAATCGTTTCGATTTTTTCTGTCGGGGGATGTTTACTGCCAAAACCCAGCATAATTGTACCTCCCTATGGAAACAGGTGATTCAGCGATTCAGCAAAGATTTTTATTGTCGGTGCGCCGCCGCCCGCAGAGAACTCTATTTGATAAAAGCAATGAAAGCAATTCAATATACTCTATCTGCAAATAATTGTCAACGAAATTATATACTTGCAGACCAGATGTTGGCCAAAGTAATCTTCAATTCGTAGGGATTCCGTACAATTCAGGGGTTGACAACATTCCCCCGGAAGGCTATACTTAATAGCAGTCAAGGTTGACTGTTGGAGAGTTTAAATGCAAGATTGCGCAAACTACAAACAAAGATGATATATTTTTACGCCCGTCAGGCTTTGCCGCGGGCGTTTTTGTATCCTGACAATAGAAAACTGGACAGTCACCAACGGGACAACGGGAGGATTAAAATGAAGGGAATGACCCTTCAGCCCCCGCTCTTCAATTTTATTTTTACAGGAGGTCTATTTTAATGGACTCAGGGATGATTGGGAAGATTGAAAAGGCGATGATTTATTCGCAAGAGCCGGAAAGAATCACCTTTGAGAAATTTGAAGTAACCTTTAATGGTAACCACAAAGCACACCACATCACCTACAATAACGGAATCTGGACTTGCGATTGCAGCTTTTTTGAAGCCCGCGGGGTTTGTTCTCACATTATGGCCCTGGAACGGTTGCTGGTCGGGTCGGTACAGCCGGCCGAGGCCGCGCCCATGCCGGCCTGATCCCTGCTACAATTTAATACTATTTTAACCGCTGTCCGCTACCAGAGGGGCAGCGGTTATTTTTTACGACAATAAAAATTCCTTTTGTCTGAATCTGGGGCTGGTGGTACAATATCCGCCATGTTGAAACGCTGGAAGTTTTGGGTAGGCGCTGTCATTAGCGCCCTTTTTATTGCTGTGGCTTTGCGCGGGCTGGACCTGGGCCAGGTGTGGCACGATATGAAAACAGCCAACTACTGGTGGATTCCGCCCGGTGTGGCTGCCTATTCTATCGGAGTCTGGGCCAGAGCCTGGCGCTGGCATTATTTACTGCGCCCCCTCAAACCGATCCCACTCAAAACAATGTGGCCGGTAGTCGTCATCGGTTATATGGGGAACAACGTGTACCCCTTCCGGGCCGGCGAAGTCATTCGCGCCTACGTCCTCAAGAAAAAAGAAGGCGTGAGTATTAGCGCTAGCATCGCCACGATACTGGTTGAACGTATCTTCGATGGCCTGGTTATGCTCCTCTTTGTCTTTATCGCCCTGCCTGTTGTACCCGGCTTACCCACCTGGCTGCGACAGACCATTATCTTTGCCAGCTTGGCCTTTATTGGCGCCCTGGCTGTTTTTTTGGTGATGGCCGCCCAACCGGCCCGCAGCCGCAGGCTATACCACTGGTTCATTACCCGGTTTACCCCGGCTTCCATGCAAGACAAATTATTAGACCTGGCCGACCGATTTATGGAAGGCCTGAGCAGCCTGGCCAGTTTTCGCGATATCCTGATGGTGTTTACCACCTCGGTGGTGGTCTGGCTGCTGGAAACCGTCAAATACTGGTTTGTCATGTATGCGTTCAACTTCAGTGTCAGCTTTTTTGCGCTGATGTTGATGAACGGCGTCGTCAATCTGGCTACCACCCTGCCGTCGGCGCCGGGCTACATCGGTACGTTTGATGGCCCCGGCATTGAAGTTTTAAAGGTATTCGGCGTCAATCCGACAGTGGCCGCGGCCTACACCCTGGTGCTGCACGCCGCCCTATGGCTGCCCATCACCCTGCTGGGGTTCTATTACATGGCCGTCGAGAGCCTGAGTTGGCGAGATTTTGGCAAAGCTGTCGAAGCCACTCAACAAACCGAGCCGCAACCATCAGAGCGTGTTTAGCAAAAACAGATGGGGAACAGGTTTTACCAATCCCTCCGACAGGATGTGCTCTGTCATTTAACTGTGCAGCCCGTAGAAAATTCATCCACCTGCCTTGATGAGGATGAGATATGAACATCGCCATTATTGGAGCCGGAATTGCCGGCTTATCTGCCGCTTATGATTTGGCCGGTCACGGTCATCAAGTTACTATATTTGAAGCAGCCCCCTACGCCGGCGGATTGGCTGCCGGCTTTAAATCTGACCGGTGGGACTGGCATCTGGAACATTTTTACCACCACTGGTTTGAAACAGACCACGACATTTTAGATATTATTAAAGAAATTGGGGCCAGCGACAAACTGTTTTTTCCCCGGCCCACCACTTCGATGTATATTGACGGCCAGATTTACCCCTTCGACAGCCCGGCCCGGATGTTGTTGTTTCCCAAGTTACCACTTATCCCCAAAATTCGCTTTGGCCTGGCCGGCCTGTACCTGCGCCTGACCAAAAACTGGCAAGCTCTGGAAAAAGAAACAGCCCACACCTGGATGACTCGCACCATGGGCCGGCAAGCCTACCGTATGCTATGGGAACCGCTCCTGGTAGGGAAATTTGGCGACTATTACAAGGAAGTGAACATGGCCTGGTTCTGGGCCAGAATCCACAAACGCAGCCCCCGGTTGGGCTACTTTGAAGGGTGTTTTCAGGCATTTGTTGATGCCCTGAGCGCCGCCGCCCAAGCGCGAGGCGTCACCCTTCATTTGGACACCCCCGTCAACCAGATTACTTCCCAGGCCGACGGCAGACTGGGCCTCGTCATTCCGGACAACGAGCAACCCCTCATTTTTGACCGGGTACTGGCCACGGTATCACCCCAGCTTTTAACCCGCCTGGCCCCCGCTCTGCCGGATGATTACACCGCCTCACTAAGAAAGTTAAAATCTATGGGCGCCGTTGTGGTGATTCTAGCCCTCAAACACCGCCTGACAGACCAACATTACTGGATCAACATTCCCAAAGCAGAAGGCTTTCCCTACCTGGCCCTGGTGGAACACACCAATTATGTTGACCGGCGCCACTACGATGGCGAC
>Ga0180435_10006531_pt1 | contig 11167 bp, 7 predicted proteins | sample SS_ome_3_FD_132467 | JGI IMG/M metagenome (GOLD analysis project Ga0180435, IMG submission 132467) | Hypersaline lake sediment archaeal communities from the Salton Sea, California, USA - SS_3_S_1 metaG | ecosystem: Environmental > Aquatic > Non-marine Saline and Alkaline > Hypersaline > Sediment...
CAGAAGCGGTCGAAACCTCATAACCCGCTCTCGCCAAAACGGTTTGTAGTAATGTGCGGACCGGAGCCTCGTCATCAATAACCAGTATACGCGGCACGTGTGCTTTCCTTTCCACTATTGCTCCAAGGTGCGCCTTATTTCTCTAGCAAGGTCGTTTGTTAGCATCGGCTTTCTCACAAAACCACTGATCCCGACTGTCTTGGCGCGTGAATCGTCGCCCAATTCGCTGAAACCACTGCATAGTATGACCGGTTTTTCGGGGGCTGTCTTCAGGATCTCACGAGCTAGCTCGAGCCCGGTCATGTTCGGCATTGTTTGATCGGTGATGACGGTATCGTAGCGGTCCGGGGCAGCCTCGAATGCCCTGAGAGCTTCGACACTACTCGTGCGAGCTTCTACCTGATAGCCCAGACGTTCCAACCCTGCCTTCACCTGACCAAGAACCAGTTGTTCGTCATCGACCAGCAACACCGTTTCCGTACCGGACAGAGCAGTGAGGTCCTCGTCCGGAGCACCTTCATCTTGCTCAGGTTGGGCCATCACCGGCCAGTACATCCGAAACCTCGAGCCTCTCCCGACCTCGCTCTCTATCGTGACCGTTCCACCGCATTTCTCCGCGATTCCCAAGACGGTTGCCAGGCCCATCCCGGTGCCTTCTCCCACCGGTTTCGTGGTGAAGTACGGATCAAATGCACGAGCCCTCACCGATTCGTCCATTCCCACGCCTGTATCCGCGACAGTCAACTCTCCATAAACCCCGGGTTCCAGATTCGACGGAAACTCACTTTCCTCGAATCCGACCGCCACCTCTTTTACGGTTACCTCCAAGACACCGCCGCCGTCGCGCATGGCGTGGTATGCGTTGGTGCAGAGGTTCATCATTGCCTGGTGTACTTCTGTCGCGTCGGCGAAAATGGGCTTGCAATCGGGATCGATATTTTGCCTGATGTCTATAGTGGCTGGCAGCGACGGCCTCAGTAGCTTGAGGGCTTCTTTGACTATCGACTGCAATCGCAGTGGTCGATGCTCTCGGTCTGTCTGTCTGCTGAACGCCAATATCTGAGATACGAGCTCAACGGCACGGTCTCCCGCACCGATCACCTGGTCGATGAAGTCCATTGTCGGGCTGTCACCCGGGAGGTCAGACTTCACCAGATCGGCATAGCCAAGCATTGCCTGCAGAAGGTTGTTGAAGTCGTGAGCGATACCTCCGGCCAGTGTGCCCATTGCCTCCATCTTCTGAGCCTGGCGCAGCCGGTTTTCGAGTTCAACCTCGTTGGTGACATCACGACCTACCGAGACGTAGTTGGTTATCTCACCATTCGCATCTCTGACTGGCGAGACGGTCGTGTCGTGGCTGAATTGTGTACCGTCTTTCTTGACGCTCAGGAGTCGTCCTTTCCATTCGTCACCGTTTTTGAGGGTTTGCCACATGTGCTCCGTGCGTTCCTCGTCCGAACCGTGCGAAAGAAACATGGAGGGCGACTTTCCGATCACATCTTCGATATCGTAGCCGGTGAGTCTGGCCAACGCCGGGTTTACGTATTCGATCTTGCCATTGTCGTCTGTGATGATCACCGCTTCCGCAGATTGTTCTATGGCGGCCTGAAGCAGTGCCTGAGCCTCTTCGGCCCGGGCACGTTCGGTCACATCTTGAACTGTTGATATCACACCCACAACGGAGTCGGCGTGGTCTACCAGAGGCGTATTGTACCACTCGCATAGGATGGTGCGGCCATCCTTTGTCATGTTTTGGTTCGTGCTTCGGGTTCCGCCTTTGTTCTCCAGGAGATCCTGCCACACACGGTCTACGTGGGGACGTACAACGTCGGGCACGAGTAGGCCGGCGGCGTGTCGCCCAATGGCGTCCTCTCTGGTGAACCCGAAGATCCGTTCCGCCGCGGGATTCCAGTCCACGACCTCGAAGTCGAGCGACCATTCGATCATCGCCATTGGGGTCTGATCCACGTGCAGCCGCAAGCGTTCCTGTGAGTCGACCAATGCTTCCTCAGCGCGTTTTCGCTCGGTGATGTCGGAGACAATCGCCTCTATGGCCACCGCAGTGCCTTTGTCGTCGGTCGCCAGGGAACCGCGTTGTGAGAGCCACCGCTCCTCACCCGACCTGGTGCGGATCTTGTACTCGAGCGTGCGTGGTGAGTCTCCGCCGACCAACCCCTTCATGAACTCCCGATAACGGAATTGCCAATCCGGATGGACCAGAGTCTGCTCTAGTCCGGGATTCGCCTGGAATTCCTCCGGTGTGTGTCCGTAGATGCTCGTGCTCGCCGAATTGATGTAGGAATACCGCTTGGATGGTAGCAACATCACCGATAGAACATCGACGGCGTTATCGGCGAAACGATTGAAACGATCGTTTGCTCGCTGCAACCGTTCTAGTGTTTTCGCCAGTTCCGGTTGGGATTCGATGTCGAGCTCTAGCATGGCCATCCTTGGATTCTTCGGTTACCGCGATGCTCTCGGAACTCACGGAGATATCGCATGCAGCGCACACAACTGGATTATCGCCCGGTGGCACCGGGGACTTGAATCGCTAGAACTCGTTCTGGAGAAAGGGTTTAGTGGAGTTGAATTGCGACTATCTCGGAACGGCTTCCGGTTCGAAGCGGAGGCCCCCAGGTGCCGGTACCGCTCGAGATGTAAATGCGGAAATCTCCGATTGCGTGAAGACCGTAGTGATACCCTCCAAAGATCCACTTCGTCAGGTAAGTGAAGGGGAATATCTGCCCCTCATGCGTGTGTCCGGACAGCTGCAGGTCAATCCCGTAATCCCGGGCAAAAGAGAAATCCACGTCAGGCGAGATGTAGGTGCGGCTCTGTTGCTCCGCTCGACCGCTGCTGGACTCCGCCACATCTGTAGGTGTGTGATACAGAAGTATCGTTGGCTTTGAGGGATCGAGACTCCCACCCAGTCTCTCAACAGATCTGCGTTTGTTCAGCATCCCGAACTCGGGAAAGCTGACGCCTACGAGCTGCAATCCATGCAGATCCAGGACCTCGTCGTCGAGGATCGTGATTCCCGCGCGCTCCACCATCGAGAGTGGCTCCGTGAGTCCCAGGTACCCTTCGTGATTGCCCGAAACGAAGAACACGCCTTGGTTAGCCGAAAGGTTGCTGAGTGGCTCTACAAACGAAGCGAGATCGCCTCCCATACCGTCGAACAGATCCCCTGTCAATACGATCAGTTCCGGATTGAGCGCGTTTGCCCGCCGCACCACGTCTTCGAAAAACGAGATACCCCGGATGGAGCCGAGGTGTACGTCGGAAAGCTGGACTATGGTGCTTCCTCGCCAACGATCAGGCAGGTCTTCGATCGCAACGTCAACGTGTCGTATTCTGACATTCGCGGAGTTCAGCACGCCGTAGGTAGTCACCAAACACGCTGCCACAAACAGCCCGATCGCGACGGGCCTCATGTTCACCGTCTGGCCTACCGCCACCACAACGAGTTTCACCAGCCACAAAACAGCCACCGCAATCATCAAGTGAAGCAGAAGTCCATACCAGACTGAAGAGATCCAGGAAAAGACGTTTGTGGCCGGATTGCTAGAGAGTCTGAGGAGGAATGCGGAAACAAAGAAGCTCACCGCTAGCACAGACATCGCGACAAACAACGTCCTCTTGACCTTGACGTTTGTGATGTTGAACGATCTGATGGTTGTGAAATAGACGAGGTAGTGCGAACCGAATAGCGTGCCCAACCAAAGCACGAAGAAAATCAGGAAACTCATCAATCTGTAGGGTTGCCTTTAGCTCAGGAAATCACAGTGTCGAAGAAAGTTACCACAACTTCCGCAGCCGAGATCGCGTGTTTCGAATCCGAGAAGAGGTGGTTGGCGTCTGGAATCGCCACAAACCACTTTGGCTGCCTGGCAGCGGCAAAAATCTTCTCGCCCTCTTCTATTACTACGGTGCTGTCGTTTGTCGGGTGTATGACCAAAATCGGACAACCCGAGTCTGTCACGTGATCCAGCGAATGGTGCCTTTGCAGATCTTCAAAAAAGGTTGAGGATATGTCGAATGGTCTGCCTGCGATCTCGACCCTGATTCGACCTGAAGCGAGAGCCTCCGCGACATTCGACTTCGAGAATGCCCTCTCGACATGATCCGCGGTTGCCGGCGCCGCCAAGGTCGCTACGGCTCTCACATCGGGTTCCCTCGCCGCCGCCAGGAGGGTGGCCGCGCCACCCAGACTGTGCCCAACCATTGCATTGGGAGTATGACCGCGTTCGCGAAGGTACGAGAGCGCAGCTTGCAGGTCTTCAACGTTCGTGGTGACACTCGTGTCTGAGAACTCTCCCTCGCTCTCTCCCAGACCGGTGAAATCGAAACGCAATACGGAGTAACCTCCCTCGGCGATGCCGGTAGCGAGCCTCCTCATGACCTTGAACGACTTGGAACAGGTGAAACAATGAGCGAGCACAACACCACCCTTCGATTCGCGCGGCGGATAGTGCAGAATCCCGGAGAGCGTACTCTGGGTCCCTTCGAACTCAATCTTCTCGCTCTTATGGTTCGTCATTCAGAATCTCCGTGGGCGCGTCTATCAGAAGTAGACTGTGGCGCGAGCTATCAAAGAATAGAGGCCTGATGGAAAACTCCCGCTTTCGTTTCCGACGGTCACCCCACCGAACACAACGAGGTCGGCGTTCTGTGCTATGGAAATGTCCAACCGCGGGTTCACCATCAATGATCCATCAGGAGAGGCGAACAGGTACATGCTTCCCGAGGTCAGTTCCGAAATATCCTGCCTCAGGCCAGACAATATCCACCAGCTTCCCACAGGTTCACCGAACATCAAGTTCGCGAGCCAGTCGTGTGTGGGGTAAGGCGACCCCGCCTCCGCTCGACCGTTGTAGAGCCCTTCGGCCATGAAATAGAGCCCACTCTCGAATGTGTAGTCGAATCCCATCACGGCCCTTGTGAAATCCTCCTCCAACTCCATGCTGTTGAAGTTGCCCTCGAACCACACACCAAGACCCAGCAACTCTCCCGATAGCTCCAGTCCTGCCGCTCGACGACGCTGCATGATTGGCAAGAACGTAGTTGAACTCACCGATGTCGAATCTTCTACCTGATGCAGTGTGACCGCGACATCGTATCCTACTGAACTGATATGGGTGCCGAGCCGCATGGCGTAGCCGGACGCACCGAAATCTTCACGGGGGCTTGCGATGGCCGTGAATCTCCCTCCCAAGCCCCATGTGAGATCGAATCTCAGTGCGGCGACACCCTCTTTTTCGTATGTCGGATCGAGGATGTTCTTCCTATGAAACAGGTCGGTGGGGTTGAAACTGTAACCCGGCCCCCACGCGAGCTGTTGTTTTCCTGCTCGTAATCGGGCCGGACCGATATCCCACGAAATGAAGGCGTTGTCCAAGTACGTACGCTGCCTCTCCAGCGGGAATACCGGGGGTATGCCAAATGACGCGAGGTCCGCCACGACCTCTTCCGGGAGATAGCCGCGGGCGTCGTATTCGACCGTCCCGTGGTTCACGATCATGTTGATGTTGGCCCGGAACTCCAGACCGCCCAGACTCCCGTTCGTGAAGTCGAGACGCAACTTCGTTGCATCAATCAGCTGTTCGTTTACGTCGGCCGCGTAGTCGATTTGGAGCGTGTGCTCGACGTAGCCGGTGATGTCGACTTCTTGGGCGACGAGTTGCCCGGAGGGCAATGCCGCTGATGCCGCTGATGCCGCTAATGCCGCTAATGCCGCTAAAGCCGCCGATGCCGCGGCATGCGCGGCATGGCGGGGAGAAGTGGGAGAAGTGGGAGAAGTTAGAGGCATGGTTAGCGGATCCGTCGCGTCAGGGCTGCGCGGGTGAAGATTGACGGATCGGGTTCATCGGCGAATGTGATCTCGACAGTCTCCATGAGTGTGCTCGAGCCTTCGCGGTGGTTGACCATTTCCATCCTCTTGGCGGTCATGCGACCCTCCACGACCTCGAATTCCGCAAGGAGTAATGTCTTGGTGTTTTCTCCCTCGTCGAAGTAGTCGATCTTCCTCGACAGGTTGTCCTCGATGCTCGCCCAGATGTAGAGCGAATCGTACGATGGGCCGCTCGGTGTAGGGATAGCGCGGAGCTTCACGCACGTTTCACCGTCGAGTTCCTCTTCTCCGATGTATTCGGCTTCGTAATCCTCGGTTAGATCTCCCTGTGCGAGGTCTTCGTATGAAAAGTCGGAGCCCATTGCGCTTTGCCTGCGCGTATGGCCGGCGAAGTGCCTCGTGACGTCTCTCCTCTTCATGTAGTACCAGATGTCGTCGCCACCATTCAGCAACAGGATCCTGTCTCCCGCAACGCGCGCGGGTTCGTCGTACGCCATGAGCGAAACGTCGCCGTTCTGCGCTGACCACGAACGAATGGTGAATGTGCGCAGAGAGCCACCCGAGGTGGTTATGGTCTGCCGTACGACTCCGAATGAATGAGGTACCCGCTCTGCATCATCGATCCTTTGTAGCCAGGTGGCGCCATCGTCTTGTGCGTAGACCGTAGCTGCACAGAACATCGCAGCGGATATCTGGAACATCGCCCTTATGAACATCAGGACACTTCCTTCCTTGCTTTGCCGCCAACAAGGCGGAGGGTAGCGGGGAGCACGCAAACGGTGGCGAGGAAGCAGGTGCCGACTCCGATGAAAAGCACCTGGCCGAAGCTCGCCATGCCTCGCATTGCGTAAAATCCAACGCTACCGAACCCTATCATTGTGGTTATTGAAGTGAGCAGAATCGCCTTGCCCACGAAGCGGAAGCTGTCGTAGACCCGCTTGCCGCCGTTGCCTGCCTGCTCGCAGTAGCGGTGCAGGGCGTGCACTCCGTCGTCGATCCCAATTCCCAGGATGATTGGAGTGGCGATCAGGTTCATGTAGTTGTACTTCATCCGGAACAGGTACATGAATCCCAGCATCAGTACGGTGCCGACGGCGAGGGGGATCAATGCCAAGAGGCCCTTGGGCCCGCGGAAGTGAATGACCAACAGCAGTGCAATCACACCGAGAGCCAGAAGAGCGGCAGAACGACCGTCTGCCAGCGTTGAATCCATCATCACTATCATCAGCTTTTCGGTTCCCACCACGTCGGGGCTGACCGCTTCGGTCTGTGATGCGAACCGGTCCATGTCGGTACGATTCCAGAGGTACCGGCGCGGAACGATATTCAGCAGGTATCCGTCACCCTCGCGAGGCAGGAACGAGCGCGATACCTCGACCGGCAGTTCGTCCATGGTGACTGGATCGGCATTAGACATCTGCTCCAGGTTCGCCTTCAACCGGCGTTCCCAAACCTCGGCGATCGTAACCATTCTGCCTTCGTCCAGACCTTCAGACATCGTAGCGAACAATGTCGGAAGGAGGGCTGACTGGTCGGTCTCACCAGTTTCCGTATCAACGCCTGTGATGTGATCAATCACGTTCACGATTCTGTCGAGACCCGCCGTGTAGGCCAGGTTGGACATGAGATCGACGTTGTCCCACAGGCGCTCGACTTCCAGTGCGAGAGCCTCGGCGTCACCGTTCCGCCACGGAACGGGGTTGGTTGATAGAGGCCCTGAGCGGAAGGTGCTCAACCTCGGTGCATAGGCGGCGAGGCGTTGCTCTGACGGTATGTAGTCGCTGATCGAATGGACGTCACCTACCTCCGGAATACGGCGGAATTCCTCTTTCAACTCTCTGCTTTGCTCGACCGTTTCCGTGACCATCCAGGCAGCATGATCCGAGGTTCCGAACCTCCTCGGTATGTCTCGCTGGAGCTCGACCGAACGGAGCCCTTCGGCCTCGAGTTCGAGGAAATCGTATTCGTACGCCGTGTGTTGGACTGCCCATGCAGAGCCCGCGGCGAGTATCACTGTGACTGTCAGGAAGACTGCCGGACGTCGCCAACCGGCCAGCGCCAGATTCCCGATCCAGGCGTACCCATCGTTGTCGCTGCTCGCATCAGCCTCGTCTCCCGGCGCCGGACTGTTCTGTGCCGAGCGTTCGCGTCTGCGCTCTCTCAACACGAGTAGGGCGGGTAGTGTGAGGAAGATTGCCAGTAACGTGAGCAGCACGCCCAGGCCCGACGCGACACCAAACTCCGAAACCCCTTGCGTGTCCCCAACCGTGAGCGTGAAGAACGCAAGGGAGGTAGTGACCCCCCCGACGAACACGGCCGTTCCGGTTCCGGCGAACATGGTGGCGACAGCTTCGTCGATTTCCAACCCTCGGCCTCGCTCTTCCTGAAAACGTGTGACTACGTGAACTGAAAAGTCGATTCCCAGGCCCAAGAGGATGATGCCCATCATCGCCGTGAAGAGGTTCAGCGACCCGAAGATGAGCTGCAGGGCACCCATGATCCAGAATATTCCGGCTACGAGCGGTGCGAGCGCGAACAGAGGAATCAGCCAACCGTGGAATGTCCGCGATAGAAGCAGATATATGAGAATCAATGCGGCTATCGAGAGGAGCACGGTGTAGAAGCCGACGCTGTTCATCTCGTCCTGCGCGATTTTACCCATACCTGTCGTGCTGGCGTGAACTTCCGGGTGGTTTTCGCCGACCTCGAACAACACTTCTTCCACCGCTTCAACCGTGGCGATCGTCTTTTCGATATCTGTTGTTGCGGCGACCGGAGTGCACGAGATCAAAAGCATCTCCCTGTCCAGCGACAAGAGCCAAGGCTCTCCTATGGCGAGAGCATCGGCCGCCTCTTCGATTGCATGCGGCGGCGATTCTCCAGTGACCGTTCTTTGCAGGATCTCGAGAGCCCGCGTGAGACCCAGCACTCCTCGGGCTATGTCGACCTCGTCGCGACGCATGTTCGATTCACTGTCGGTGTACTCGCGCTCGTAGTCGTCGTTCAGACCCCGTAGTGCGCCAACGAGCGTCCAATCCTCAAACGAGCGCAGTGCCCGATCGAACTGGTCCGGTTTGAGGAGAACGAAGCCGTGGTCTTTGGCGAACTCGGTGGGCATCTTGCCCCAGACGTTGTAGAGCTCGTCGAGCTCCTCTAGCCTCGGAACCAGCTCCTCAGCCATAGACACGATTGCGTCACGTTCGCCTTCGAGAGCTACGACTATTGAGGGTTCACCGAAGCGATCTTGCACATCCCGGTACAGTTGGACCGTTCTGTCTCCCCTCGGAAGCAGGTCGGTCCAGTTCATTCGAAGCACTAGATGCTCCGCCAACACCACACTCACCACTGTCAATAGGCCAACGAAGCTGAGCGTCCAGATCGGCTTCCGGGTTGCCAGGTTCGTTAGGAAAGTCACCCACTTGGGGTGTGAACCGGAGTTCATTTTCTCTCCTGTCTATTTGCCTTCAGGGGATGCCGAGTCGTCTTCCTCAACGGCACCGAGGCCACGAAAAATGAATCGCCGCGTCTCCTCGGCGAGCACCGGGTCCTCCAGCGGGCCGGGCGCGCCCATTACTCGCGGCATGAGCAGATACACCGTGTCGAGAAGTCCGAATACGAGCCAGATGGCCGCCTGTCGGTCGATTGCTTTGAACTGACCTGTGGCGACGCCGTCCTGAAGAATCGTGTCGAGTGTGCCACCGAATCGGCTGACCTTGATCTCGTCGATTCGCTCGGCGAAGAGGCGCATCAGCTCGAAGTCTTCCACGAACACGCTCATGAACGGGTGCTCGTTGACCATCATCGAGTAGAAATCGAGAAACGAATTGAGGCGCGCGACCGGGTCCGAATCTTCAGGGTTCTGGGCCTCCCATTCGATCGTCGCCTGCTGGACGACTACTTCCATCAGCTGCATTAGGAGGTCCTGTTTGTCTTTGAACAGGTCATAGAAGGTGCGCTTGCTCATCCCCGCTGCGCGACACACATCCTCAACGGTGGTCTTCTTGTAGCCGAATCTGGTGAACAGAGGCTCCGCCGCCTCGAAAAACCGTTGATGATTGGGACTATTGCTGATGTTCACAGCTGGATCCTCTCGTCTCGCTGTACACATGTATGATAAACGTGTACACGATTATAGGCAAGCCGTTTATTTGGTTAATTCCAGAAGGAGCAGTGGAGGCAGAGGCGCAAAGGCGCGGAGGAGCAGGGAGCGGTTACCGCCCTTCCGCCCTACCGCCGTACCGCCGGAAGGGGGCGACGGGGACGGGCCTACCGCCGTACCGCCGGTGAGGGGCGGAGATGAAGGGGGTACCGCCGTACCGCCGGTGGGGATGGGAGGAGTGGGGGCAGTGGGATGCGTCTATTTCAACAACCGGTCCACGTCATCCCTCGCCAGCAAGTCCGCATCGATCCTGTCACCAATTTCCTGGGCCCGTTCCAGTTGCTTGGTCAGATCATCGACGGTCCCGGCTCCCGCTTGGATCTTGAGCATACCGACCCTGAGGCTCTCGAGTGCGCCAACTGCCAAGGTGAGGTCTTCGCCAGTGTGACCGACCCTTCTCAAAACCTCGGCGTCGCGTTCGAGCCGCCGAATCAGTGAGGGTACCTCCGGCACTACCGTTCGCACATCTTCCGGCAACTGATCGTACACATCCTCGGCCGCTCGGCCGAGTACCAGTTCTGTGGCATCGTTCGAGGGCAGCGTTGTGAGATCGGTGCCGCGCATCCCCGTCCCCGCGATCTTGAAGAACGCTCTTCCAACGCCGCTGGCCCAAATGCGGTTCCAGGCACCGTTGAATCGCCTCATCCATTTGCCTTTACGGACTGCGTCGGCTTCCTCCTCCTGTATGCGCGATTCAGCAAGCAGGGCGGCTCGGATGTTTTCGAAAGAATATCCCGCGCCGAGTACTCTACGTGCGGCTACAACCAACTGCCCTGCCAAAATTACCGCCAGAAAGTGGAGGCCGGTGAGTTGGTCGGGCTCTCCCGGCGCGAAGATCAGCATAGTGAGAATGATCGCTGTGCTCACTTCAGCATTTCTGAGGAAGTTCCTGACGATGGGCGGTGCTCTCAGTTCCCTTCCTCTGGCGTCCCCCAGAGCCGACGCCATCACGTTGCCATCGGCGAACCGATCGAACGGCTGTTTTTCGAGGCAGCGTTCGATGATCTCGGTGAGCTTCTGAGGCACATCCGGATTGACAGTTGGGATGTTCGGGGCTTCTTGAGTCAGGTGCTTCGCTAGCAGAGCCGGCACTGTCGGGGCCTCAAATGGAGCCCTTCCTGAGAGCGCATAGAAAGCCGTCGCGCCCAGCGAGTACA
>Ga0180435_10006535_pt1 | contig 11164 bp, 6 predicted proteins | sample SS_ome_3_FD_132467 | JGI IMG/M metagenome (GOLD analysis project Ga0180435, IMG submission 132467) | Hypersaline lake sediment archaeal communities from the Salton Sea, California, USA - SS_3_S_1 metaG | ecosystem: Environmental > Aquatic > Non-marine Saline and Alkaline > Hypersaline > Sediment...
AGGAGTAAAAAGCAAAAGGACCAAGGCTGGTTATGATCGTGATTATATACTCACCGTGCTAGGATTGGGCCAAAAGAAACAATGACGATTTCTAGTAAAAAATTTCATGCGATTGCCCTGTCAATTGGATTTAGTATACTGCTACCGATTGAATTTTCCCGTTTTTATACTATTGCTCTGTCCAGCCTAAAAAGCCGGGTGCTATCCGCGAGCAAAGTGCGCCACCAACGTTACTTAGGAAATACATGCATCCCGCAAATTTAGCCGTACGCAGTACTATGTATTTTCCTGCCATAAAAATAATTACATATGGCTCTGCCAGGAATTCTCATACCAGATGGGTATATCTTGAATTCTCATTTTTCGTAGGTGAGTAGGACAAGAAAAAAAATTGCTTGACAATAAATGAATGTTCGTTTATTGTGTTTACATGAGAACAAAAAATGACGAGAAGCAAGAAGCGTTATTTAAGGCAACAGTTAAACTGGTCAACAAAATCGGTTTTGCTTCTAGTTCGGTCGCCAAGATCGCTAAAGAGGCAGGTGTTTCTCCAGCTACGATATACGTGTACCACAAAAATAAAGAGGAGCTTTTGGTATCTGTGTATATTGCCATAAAACGTGAAATGAGCAAGGCGATCCTGCAGAATTTTAACAGTGAACTGCCACTTCGTGATATATGGAAAAATCTATGGTTAAATGCGTTCGAATACGTTTCTAAAAACCTGGAAAATTACAAATATGCTGAACAATTTTCGAATTCCCCATACTCTTTTTTGGTTGACCATGAAGAACTGGAAAAGTACTTTACTCCCATTCACGATTTAATACAAAATGGGATTGAACAAAAAATTATTAAAAATGTTGATATTAACTTTATATCCGCATTTGCGTTTTATCCGATTACACGATTAGCTAATCCGAATTTATGTCATGGATTTGAGCTTAAGAAGGAAGATGTTGAAACCGCATTTACAATGGCCTGGGATGCTATAAAACTATAAAATTTTCACGAAACCATAAATGAACGATCATTTACAGAAATTGATACATACCCGATGGGTATAACAAGGTTTAAAAGGAGAGCGTAATGAAAGTAGTTGCATACATAGTGGGCTTGGCTGCAGCGGTTGCCTTGGGATTTTTTGCGCGTGGGTTCATGTTGACAGGTGGGTCGCCACCAGGCATGCCGTCAATGGGATCTATGCCGCCCCCGGCCGTGACAGCCCTGAAACTCAAAGAAATGCCTCTGGATGTGCTGGAGGAATATATTGCCTCTATTGAACCGGTGCAGGAAGTCATGGTGCGGACGGAGGTATCTGGCTATATCGATACGGTCCACTTCAAGGAGGGCGCCTTTGTAAACGAGGGAGACCCGCTCTTTACCATTGATCAGAAGACTTATAAGGCTAAGGTGGCATTATCGCAAGCAAGTCTAGCCCAGGCGACTTCGAATTTGCCGTCCGCTCAGGCGAATCTCAACTCTGCGAAAGCGAATCATGATGCTGCGAAAGCGAATTTTGACTCGGCACAAGCGAACTTTGAGCGTGCGGACGCTTTTTTGAAACGTCTAAAGAATGCAGACGAACGGGGCGTTGTACAGTCAGACATTGATACCGCTACGGCTGATTTTCTTCAAGCCAAGGCTCAGGTTCAACAAGCCCAAGCTGCCATTCAGCAAGCACAAGCCACCATTCAGCAAGCCCAAGCAGAAATTCAGCAGACCGAAGCCGCCATTCAGCAGGCAAAGGCCGAGCTGACTATGGCTAAGATCGACCTCGCCTTCACTGAGGTTCTCGCACCAATCTCAGGGCGGATTGGTAAGGCCTTGGCGACCAAGGGTAACTATGTTACCTCGGCCTCTGGCGCCCTGGCACGCATCGTTCAGACCGATCCGATCCGCGTGGTTTTTTCCATGACCGATAGTGCTTATCTAAACTTGCTCCAGCAGGAGTCAAAGGGTGTGGCAGATGCTTTGGTCGCACATGTCAGGCTGCCCAACGGCTTAAAACTCAAAACGGACGGCCAGAAGGATTTTGATGACAATGTTATGAGTCGCGAAACCGGAACAGTAGCTATTCGCTACCTCTTCGACAATCCCGATGGACTATTGATATCCGGTGGGTATGTCAACATCCTCCTCGGCCAACAGGAACGTACGATGGGAATTCGTATTCCGCAAAAGGCCGTATTGGTTGACTCTCAGGGTACTTATGTTCTAACCGTTAACGAAGAGGGGCAGGTTGGCACGGCTCGTGTAGAACCTGGGAACTCGATTGAGACAGACATCGTTATTCTCAATGGTTTAAAAACCGATGATCGGGTGGTGGTTGACGGCATACAGAAGGTTCAACCGGGAATGCAAGCGAATGTCACGCTGCAGGAGGTTGCACAATGATATCCCGCGTATTCATCGAACGCCCGCGGCTGGCGGGTGTAGTTTCCATCGTGCTGACCTTGGCGGGGATCCTTTCGATTTTTTCGCTGCCGATTTCACAATATCCCCAGGTCACTCCCCCTCAAATTGCCGTCCATGCCACCTATCCCGGCGCCAGTGCGGAAGTGCTGGCGGATATTGTCGCCGGCCCGATTGAGGATGCCGTCAATGGCGTGGAGAACATGATTTATATGTCATCCACATCCGACAATTCCGGTAACTATTCGCTCATGGTTTCTTTCGCCGTAGGAACCGACCCGGATATGGCCCAGGTTAAAGTGCAGAATCGTGTGGCTCAGGCGGAACCCCTGTTGCCCAGTGAAGTTGTCCAGCAAGGCGTAACCGTCGAGACCGAGTCGTCGGACATGCTTGGCTTTTTGTTGGTCCGTTCCCCTGACGGCAGCCGGGACGAATTGTTCATGAGCGACTATTCCTACAAAATTATCCAGCCGGCATTGGAACGTATTCCGGGCATCAGTAGAGCCCAAATCTATGGGCCCAAATACAGTATGCGCATTTGGATGGATGCTGACCGTCTCTCTGCTTTGGGAATTAGTCCCACAGATGTTGTCACAGCTATCCGGCAGCAAAACGTACAAGCATCGATTGGGGCGATCGGATCAACGCCGGACGATGGTTCAGGACAGCTTACCTACACATTGAAGACGCAAGGGCGTTTGAACAATACCGGGGATTTCCGCAACATTGTTATAAGGACTGGCGACGATGGCGCGGTGGTATACTTGAAAGAAGTCGCCCGTATCGAAAAAGGAGCGGACAACTACTTTTTTTCCGCGAAATACAACGGACGCAGATGCGTTGCACTCGGATTATCGCGCACGCCTGGGTCCAATGCACTGGAAACTATGGACGCTATTCAATCTGAGATAAACCGGCTGCAAAAGCAATATCCCTCTGGTATTGAAACCGTCATGCCCTACGATGCGACGGAGTTTGTCCGCACCAGTATCCGGGAAATCGTCACGACACTTGGACTGACATTTCTGCTCGTGGTTGTGGTTTGCTATCTGTTCCTTCAAGACTGGCGGGCTACATTAATTCCCTCCATCACTATTCCGGTTTCACTGTGCGCGACCTTTGTTGTATTGGCCGTACTCGGATACAGCATTAACACTCTCACCCTGTTCGGCCTCGTCCTTGCTATCGGCCTGGTGGTAGATGACGCCATCGTCGTCGTCGAGCGTGTGCTCGAACTGATGGAAAGCGAAGGACTTGACCACAAAGCCGCCACGATCAAAGCCATGCAGCAAGTGAGCGGCGCCGTCATCGCAACGACGCTGGTACTGCTGTCTATCTTTGTCCCGGTCGGCTTTATGCCCGGCATTACCGGCAAGATTTATCAGCAGTTCGCCGTAGCTATTTCCGCTGCGGTACTTTTTTCCACGCTTAATGCGTTGACTCTCAGCCCGGCACTTTGTGCGACCATGCTTCATGTCATAAAACCCAAACAACACGGCCCTTTGCGATGGTTCAACACCGTACTAAACTGGGTTCGAGGCTGCTATGTTTCGGGCAGCACTCGCATCGCCAGGCGGCTCGCCGTTACGGCATTGATTCTTTTGGTGGTATTCGGCGGTGCCTATGGCCTCTTCGCCATGAGTTCGACCTCCTTTCTCCCGGACGAGGATCAGGGGATTATCTTTGGTATGCTGCAATTGCCCGAAGGGGCTACGCGTGCCCGCACGGAAGCCCTGCTTGACGAAGTGATTTCGCCTCTGCATACCGAAGAAGGCGTAGAATATACCATTCAGGTGACCGGCTTCAGTATGATGGGCGGTTCCTCGGAAAATGTGGCCTTCTTTATGTTCGGACTGGACAACTGGACCAGGCGAAAATCACCCGAGCTTCACATAGCGGCTATTCAGCAAAAACTCCAGGCACGTCTGGCTGCCGTCCCAGGCGGACAACTCAACCTGTTTACACCGCCAGCCATCATGGGACTGGGTATCAGCGGCGGGATGGATATCCGCCTGCAAGCCACCGGAGATAACGATCCGCAAAAATTACAGGCGGTTATGAACAACTTCCTGATGCAATTGAACATGGCTCCTGAAATCATGTTTGCCTTCACCGGATATTCCGCCAGCACCCCGCACCTCTATCTGGATGTCGATCGCGTTAAAGCGTCATTGATGAACGTGGAGGTCAGCCAAATCTTTAGTGTCCTGCAAAACTATCTCGGGTCGTTCTATGTAAACGACGTCAACTTTGAGGGACAGGTTAACAGGGCCATTGTGCAGGCCGATTGGCCTTTCCGAAAAAATGTCGATGTCCTCAACAAGATCTATGTAAAAAGCAGAACCGGCGCCATGGTGCCGCTGGGCAGCATGGTAAACATATCCGCCACCCTCGCTCCGCGAATGGTCGAACGCTACAATAAATTTACCTCGGCCAGTATCAACGCTATCTCTCTGCCGTTTATCAGCAGTGGCGATGCAATGGCCAAGGTCTCAACGATTGCCGAACAGGCCCTGCCCGAGGGATACACCTTTGATTGGTCAAGCCTGAGCTATCAGGAAGCGAATGTTTCGGGATCGACAAATATCCTTTTGCTGATGGCGGTGGTGTTTGGTTACCTCTTTCTCGTGGCGCAGTACGAAAGCTGGATGATTCCGCTGCCGGTGATCCTTTCGACATCGGTAGCGGTGCTTGGCGCCTTAGCCGGACTGACTGCTGTCAAACTGTCGTTGAGCATTTACGCGCAACTCGGCCTGATCCTGCTGATCGGCCTGGCCAGTAAAAACGCCATCCTGATTGTCGAGTTTTCCAAAACCCGCCGAGAAGATGGGCTCTCGATTATCGACGCTGCTGCCGACGGAGCTCGCCAACGATTCCGCGCGGTATTGATGACCGCCTTCACCTTCATCCTCGGTGTCTTGCCGATGATGTTCGCGTCCGGTGCAGGTTCCGCCAGCCGGCAATCCATTGGCACGACAGTGTTTTTCGGAATGCTGGCCGCCACGTTGTTCGGGATCGTTTTGGTGCCGGCATTGTACGTGTTGTTTCAAACAATCCGCGAAAAAGGACACACTTTCCGGAATCAGAACACTCACAAACACCTTGGCGCACTCATGTTGCTGTTGTTACTGCCCGTATTTACCACCAGTTGTGCCATGGGACCGGACTATGTCCAGCCGGAGCTACCGGATATTCCGGATGTGCAAACCGACGCTATCGATGTTTCCGAATGGTGGAATCAGTTCAACGATCCCATGCTGACAGAAATGGTGGACAGGGCATTGGAGAACAACCATGATCTAAAAAGCGCTGCCGCCCGTGTCCGGCAGGCTCGTGCCCAACTGGGCCGCACTCGTGCTGCCTTGGGCCCCTTTGTGGATCTGTCAGGTAATATTAACCGGTTCCGAGAATCTGACAATGCCGGTGGATTCGGTGAACAAACCTTGTACGCTGGCGGCTTCGATGCCATATGGGAAATTGATCTGTTCGGCGGAAATCGACGATCTGTCGAAGCGGCATTGGCCGATTATCAAGCACAGGAAATAGGACTGGCTGACGTACAGGTTTCCGTCGCCGCTGAAACCGCGCGAGCCTATCTGCTGCTTCGTACCTACCAATACCGCTTGGACGTAGCTCATTCAAACCTTGAGGCCCAACGGGATACATTAGAAATTCTGGAGTCCCATCACGCAGCTGGATTGGCCAATGAATTGGCGGTACAGCAGGCACGATACAATTTCGAGAATACACGATCAACGGTCCCCGCTCTTGAAGCGGGATTGGAATCAAGCCGCACAGCTCTGTCAGTCTTGATCGGTGAAATGCCGGGCGTGTTGGAACTTCCGGTTTGCAGCGGTGTCCCGCTTTCGGATTTACAAGTCGAAGGAATCCCGGCGGATGTGCTGCGACGCCGACCGGATGTCTGTCGTGCTGAACGCGAACTCGCCGCTCAATCCGCCAGGATTGGCGCATCCGTCGCCGAGCTTTATCCCAAATTCACCCTGACCGGTTCTATCGGGTTGGAATCGCTGAAATCATCAACCTTTTTTGAGTCCGACAGCACCCGTTACAGCATCATACCCGGTGTCCGCTGGCCAATTTTTTATTCCGGATCTATTCGCAACAACATTAAGGTGCAAGAGGCCGTACTTGAGCAATATCTTGCGGCTTATGAATCCACCATCCTAAACGCCGTGAAGGAAGTCCGCGACGCACTAGTGGATTATCAAAAAGAACGTCAGCGGCGCGAAACTCTCATCCTCGCCGTCAAGGCCGCTCATGCTGCCGAAGAGTTGGCTCGCGATCTATATCAAAGTGGCTTATCCGACTTCAATAACGTGCTTGATGCCCAGCGTTCGCTTCTTGGTTTTCAGGAACAGGTGGCCATCAGCGAAGGCAATGTAGCTGGCAATGCCGTCAAACTTTATAAGGCGCTGGGCGGCGGCTGGAAACCAATGGAGTAGGGATTATGAAACGAAGACACAGGTGATAGTTCTGCTGCTTATTTGTTTTGGCTTGGGTTGTAGCATATATTTTGCAACGATGTTGTCAGAAACATCAAGCCCGAGCTTTACGAGTTCACCTTGGGTACGTTGAGCAGACCAGGTAAGGTTTTCATTTTGTGTTTTTCTGATAAGTTTAATAAGCTGCCATTCGATATTAGGCCTGCCTACTCTTCGAGATTTCCGTTTCCAGTAATGGGGTTATTGACACCTGATCGTCCTGCCAATAGTTTGCACGGACATGGGTAGTTCGGACAGCCCGACATATGGCAAGCAGGAAGGTTCTGCCTTCAACGGCCATTTCGGCTCCACCTGCTATCATGCTCTGTACGTATTCAATCAATTTGGCGATTTGGAGCGCAACGTATTACCCACCTGTCTCCAGTGTCATCCCAATGTACACTCATCATAGCTTTCCCTTAATGAAATGTTCCCAAAAGTGTTACAGGGTGAATTCTGGCAGGTGGCAATTGGAAAACAAACCCTTGCAATGCAAGGGTTTGTGCGAATCGGGGTGATAGGATTTGAACCTACGGCCTCCTGCTCCCAAAGCACCAATTAAGGCCATAGGCCCTTATAAAATAAGGGCTTATGGCCGTTTTTTAACGTCAGAAATGGGTTACTGTCTCATTACCGACTAGTTACTGACACACAACCCACTGGCTACCGAAATAAAACTGACGTTAAAATGACGTTTTATCCTGCCCGTTGGCACCTCCTGTCAGCGGGCATTTTTATTGCCCATTGAAATATGGTCCTACCGTGCCTATAAAATTAGAGTCAGCAAAGGTCAAAAGTATCAGTGTACATTCGGTCACAAAGGTGTGCCCAGTCTAGAATATAGGTGGTTCTTATGCTATAAAATATAGTATATTCAAGCACAATTCTTTTGTTATTCCACTAATAAAAAAAGAACATTGTTTGGTGGAATGACTATAAACTCACAGGGAAATCTCAGTTAAATTCGAAATATCTTTCAATAACCAGGACGGAGGTAATACGATGAAAGCAAACTGCATTTACATTTATACAGTATGTGCTCTACTTCTTTTAATTCAGGTATTATCCGAATCTGCAAAGGGAGCCTCATACGACATCCAGGAAATCCACAGCGATGTATCCCAGCTTGGTGCAATCAATGCTGGCTCTATCAACAACGCCGGTGATGTTGTCTACCATTTTAGAGTCGATGCCACAAATCCTGATATTTTTAAATACAGCGGCGGTATGCCGTTCATGCTCTACGAGGCAGGGTTGTCACCTGCTCCGATCTGGGTGTCTGACGGCTTTAATACACCGATTAACAACCTTGGCTTCATTGCCTTCGCTGCTTATTTGAATGGATCCGACGGCTATGGCCTGTATGCCGGCAATGGAGGTCCGCTGACCACCATCGCCGAAACAGAATTCGCCGATCCGGAAAGCCCTTTTTTTTATATCGATAAGGATCCTGATATTAATGACGCCAATATGGTTGTTTTCACGGCCATGGACAAAGACGACTGGACATGGGGAATGTATAAAGGTAATGGTGGTCCAATCGTCGAAGTCGTGCTCCCTGACAGCACAACAACCGACCAAGGGGAGACTTTTTATGTTTATGGAATTGATATGAATCCGGTGATCAACAATGAAGGGACGATCGCTTTTATCGGCAAGCTCAATTCACACACGGGCGATGAAAACGGGATCTTTAAGCATGACGGATCAACCATCCGTGCGGTCTATGACAGCTCGGGTCCTTTTACCTTTTTTTATGATGAACTCGACATGAACGATTCCGGTACCCTCGTCTTCCTCGCCCAGACGGACACCGGCCCGTATGGCGTCTACACCGGTAACGGCGGCTCTGTCACCACGATCGCTGATGACAGCGGCCTCATGATGGGCTTTTCAAATCCTGCTATCAATAATCACGGACAGGTCGCATTTATGGCCAAATTCGACGGTGATATCTCCAGAGAAGGGATTTTCGTTGGACCGGATCCGGTTGCGGATAAGATTTTGTTCGAAGGTGAATCCTATATGGGCGGCACCATCTCATGGCTGGACCTGTACCGCGGCATCAATGATTACGGGCAAATTGTTTTTAATATGATGATTGATTACGGAGATCATACAACCCGAGGCCTGTACCTCGCTACCCCTGCCGAATGCGGCGATGACAGCCACCCCTATCCCGGAGGTGATCTTAGTCAGGATTGCCATGTAAACATGATTGACATGGAGATTCTCTCTACTGGCTGGCTCAGCACATACAGCATGCCGGATCTGGTTACCATGGCATCGAATTGGCTAACCTGCAATGATCCTACCGGCTGTCCCTAAAGAGAAATCGTATAGATAAAATGATTTTTTTCTGTTTCATAATTATTATTCATATATCGGTTGATAGTGACCTCGCTGAAAATGATAGAGAGATTGCTGATCCCAAGGAATTGTCAAACGACCCCAATCGCGCTGATAATTCTTACCATGTTGTCACAGTATCCTATACAGATCCCAATACTATCCTCGACGGCTTTACCATCACCACTGGTAATGCTGACGGATCCGGAGACAACGACTCTGGCGGCGGGATATTTAACGTATATAGTAGTCCAACTGTAAGAAATTGCACTTTCATTGACAACTCGGCTGAATACCAAGGTGGCGGGATGTTTAACGCGTATAGTAGTCCGACTGTAATTAATTGTACCTTCATCGGCAATTCGGCTACCAGAGGCGGCGGCATGCGTAACGTGGCCTTAAGCAACCCGACTTTGACCAGTTGCACTTTCATTGGTAACTCGGCTGATTACGAAGGCGGTGGGATATTTAATTTGTCCAGTAATCCGACTGTAAACAACTGCACCTTTATCGGTAATTCGGCTGGCTTTTACGGCGGAGGCATGCATAATTACTCTAGCAGCCTGACTATGACTGGCTGCACATTCACCGGTAACTTGGCCGAATACGGAGGCGGGATGTTCAACAATGGCAGCGATCTCACGCTGACCAACTGCATCCTCTGGGGCAATATCTCATCTACCGATGGAAATGAAATTTCTTTAGGAGGCTATTCGATAATAGATATTAGCTACTGTGATGTTCGGGGTGGTTGGCCGGGATTGGGAAATATTGATGCCAATCCGCATTTTATAGAATCCGGTCATTGGGAAGATACTAACAATACACCCAGTGATGCCAGTGATGATGTTTGGATAAACGGCGATTATCATTTAAAGACGGAAGGTTGGCGTTGGGATTCAATACGCGAACGATGGGATTATGATACGGTTACCAGCAGGTGCATTGGTGCGGGCAATCCCGGTTCTCCATTGGGTACGGAGTTATCAGTTATACCGGATGATCCTGATAATCTTTGGGGCGAAAATATCCGCATCAACATGGGAGCCTATGGCGGCACAGCCGAAGCGAGTATGCCTCCCCATGATTGGGCGTTACTGGGGGATCTGACTGGCTCGACTTTTGCCATTTTTGAGGTTATTGATGGATAAATAATTACTGGCACAAAAAACAGACTCCTGCCGATTTTTATTACTGTACAAGGTAATATCATCGGAAAGGAGTCCATTATGCTTTCTCTTCCATCGGCGGCGAAGCCGCTTTTCATGAATTTTTCAATAGCATTTACGGAGCCGACTTTCCAGCGAATTATTTCGCTGACCACCGGAGCCATTCTGACGATGGGCCGACGAACGGTCACGAGTCTGCTCTGGACCATGCGCGGAGTAATCACCGGACATCATAGTACCTATCACCGGATCTTTTCCCGCTCTGTTTGGTCGTTGTGGCCCTTGGGCAAGGCACTGGCCACGGAATTTCTGCGCTTCATACCACCCGACGAATCCGTTTTGGTTCCCATGGATGACACGACGGCTCAGCATCGGGGTTCGAAGCACGGAATGGTACACCAAAGCCGAGCCTACCTTCTCCGATGTGATCGCAACGGTGCGAAGACTGTTTTGGGAAGAAACTATTTTTGAAAAAGGCTTCTTATCATAAAGGTTTTAACAAACTACCACCAAAATTAAAGAATATGCTGCTGGATTACCTTAGCCAAGCAGCATGACTATATATAATGGCAAAAGTCGAGCTTAGATGGTTAGGTATTAACATGTACTAAAGTACTCCAGCAATAATTCGCAGAAAATAACTTCGTGCTGGGCAATAATCCATGGTTTTTAGTTATACTCATAAGCCCCGATGTCTGGCCGAGATGAATTTCGCAATTGCCCATCGGC
>Ga0180435_10006536_pt1 | contig 11163 bp, 8 predicted proteins | sample SS_ome_3_FD_132467 | JGI IMG/M metagenome (GOLD analysis project Ga0180435, IMG submission 132467) | Hypersaline lake sediment archaeal communities from the Salton Sea, California, USA - SS_3_S_1 metaG | ecosystem: Environmental > Aquatic > Non-marine Saline and Alkaline > Hypersaline > Sediment...
ACATCCTGATTACCGCGTTGAATACGCTGCGCCTCTGCACCGTAAAAGGATTCCCGCACCTGGCGCGCAAGATCTGCCAGGGTCACACCCAGCGCCTCAGCTTCGGGTTTTATACGCAAACTGATTTCTTCCGGCCCGGCCTGCGCAGACATTTCAACTTCATAAAGCCCGGCTATGGTACGCAGATAGCTGACCAGTTCTGTTGCTGCCGCCTCGGTTAACTCAAAATCTTTACCTTGCAGTTTCAACGCCACCGGCGGACCACCGCCCATATGGGTTGAGCCTATGAAACGCAGTTCCTTGGTGCCCGCTATATCGCCAACTTTCTCACGCCAGCGACCTTCAATTTCTTTTGGCGAAACGGCGCGATTTTCTCTGTCCAGTTCAACCTGGAAACGTCCGGATTTGCCGTTAGAAACATAAGCAAAGACATTGCGGATAACGTCATTTTCGATGCCCAGTTCCTGTTTGACCTCGGTATTGACTTCACGCAGCGCGCTGTTCATCTGCTCTATCACACTGACAACCAGAGTTTCAGGCGCCCCTTCCTGTAACTCAACGTTAGCCGTAACGTAATCATTTTCAAGCTCTGGAAAAAAGACGAAGCGTACAAATCCACCGGCAACCAGGCCTACAGCAAGGATCATCATGCCGGTAAATAGGGCAACCGTTGCGTATCGGTATTCAATTGCGCGAATCAAAAGCGGTCGATACACATCGGTGATAAATCTTTTTAAACGCCGATCAAACCAGTCTGAAACACCCTTTTTCTTACCGTGGGAAGATTTCATCAGAGACAGGTGGGAAGGCAGGATGAGTTTACTTTCTACCAATGAGAACAACAGACACCAGATCACCACCCAGCCAATCGCTGCGTTTATCGGCGCGACAGGTCCCGTAACAAACAGCATGGGCAGAAAGGCCATGACTGAAGTCAGCACGCCGAAAGTAGCCGGCATCGCTACACGCTGCGCACCGGCAACAATGTTGGGTAACGTGTAGCCCTTCTCTTCTGTTTCGCTATAGGCCGCCTCAGCGATGATAATCGCATCATCAACAACAATGCCTAACACAACAATAAAGGCAAACAGGCTCATGACGTTTATCGTGACCCCGACCACCGGCAGCATCATGAACGCGCCCAGGAAGGCAACCGGCAAACCAAAAATAACCCAGGCCGCCAGTTTAAGCTGTAGAAACAAACCAAGAATCACAAATACCAGCAACGCACCTAAGGCGAGGTTACCAACAAGCATGTCAACACGGCCCTGCAGATAATATGTCGCGTCTCCCCAGACGGTGAGCTGAACTTCATCAGGCAGGGTCGCATTGCGCTGCTCTACGTATTTATGCACAGCGTCGCTGATGACCAGCTCATTTTCGTTTTCTGTAGAGAGCACGTTAATGCCCAGGCTGGGTTTACCATTAAAGAAGGCATAACTCTGAGTTTCGGCAAAGCCATCACGAATTGTGGCGATGTCGCCCAACCGCACGCGGGTACCATCCGGGTTAGTGAGCAGAACAATCTGCTCGAATTCATAACCCGTATAAGCCTGGCCGCTGGCGCGCAGACGAATGTCACCAGACTCGGTACGAATCGAGCCACCCGGCAGATCTATTGACCAGCTTCGAATAACTTCCGCCACCTGGGCCAGCGTAAGTCCATACTCACGCAGGGTCAGTTCCGCAATCTCGACCGAGATTTCAAAAGGTCGCCCGCCCCAGATTTCTGCCGAAGATACGTCGGCCAGCGCAGTAATCTCATCTCGAATATCTTCTGCCAGAGACTTCATTGTGGCTTCGGCAAGATCACCTGACAGCTGCACGGTGAGCGCGCCGCGCTTGAAGTTCTGCTTGGCTATTATCGGGCGTTCCGCATCTCGCGGAAACGTGTTGATACCGTCAACTGCAAGTTTGACTTCGTCGGTGATTTCTCCGACATCGAACCCCTGCTTCACTTCGATCACAACCTGACCGGAGCCTTCAGAAGCCAGGCCCACGACTTCCTTGATGCCATTGATGTTGGTAATGGCCTCCTCGATTTTGACAACAATACCTTCTTCGACTTCTTCAGGACCGGCGCCAGGATACGGCACAGTGACTCGCACCTGATCAAACTGCAGGTTTGGAATACTCTCTTTTTTGACCGTTACCAGGGCATACAGACCCGCAACAACAATAAAGATCATGAGCAGATTCGCAGCAACATGATTGGTGGCAAACCAGCCGATTAAGCCTTTGACTTCCGGGTAACGTTGCATGGCGTTAAGACCCTAACCGGACTTTCATGCCGGGCAGCGGTTGGTCTATTGGCGTTACACAGTAAAGCTCGCCCGCTTCAACTCCACCGGCAATATAGACAAAGTCTTTATCACGACGCACCACTTCGACTTCGCGGGGATAGATGCGCTGTTCTTCATCTAACATCCACAAGGTGCTGCCTCGCTGCAAAGAATGGCGAGGCACAAGCATCAACTCACCCGCATAACGACCTACAATTCGAGCCGATACAAAAGTCCCCATCAGCAGAGGTGCCTGGCCATCGCCGTCCAGGTCGTAAGGGTCCTCTATCTGCGCCACCAGATATAAAACGCGATTGGACGTATCAAAAACACCTTCACTGCGCCGAACCTCTCCGCGCCAGTTAAAGTTTGTATCCCCCAGTTCAGCGGTGAGCTCTACTTCAATCGGCGCATTCAAACGCAGCTTGCCAATATCAAGGTATTGCAGATCATGCTGGGTTACCGGCAGCCTCACCTCGGCAATATCAACGGCAAATGTGACACCCAGCTGAGAGCCGGAATTAACATACTGGCCAACGTCAGCCAGTTTTTCTCTGACAAGCCCATCGTAAGGTGCGCGAATAACCGTACGATCGAGATCACCTTCAGCTTTTTCGAGCTCAGCTTCTGCTGACTGCAGCTCAGCCATCGCCTGCCGTAACTGTGGCTTACGCAGCGCCAGTTCTGTAGCCGGACCCTGATCCGGGTTGAGGCGACGCAGGCGTTCAAAGTCTTCAGCCGCATATCCTGCCAGGGCTGTCTCCGTTTGCAGCTGCGTAGCCGCCTTGGCAACTTCTGCGCTGGCACGTTTTACTGCTGACGCGTAGTTACGCGGGTCGATCCGTATCAGCACATCACCTTTACTGAAGAATCCACCGCTGACAAAACTCGGTGAGACTTCAACAATCTGGCCGGAAGCCTCTGCCACCAGCGTGGTCTGTGTACGCGGACTGACGATACCTTGCGAGCGCACTTCAAAGGTGATCGGTTGAGCCTCTATAGCTGCAACTTCAACCAGCAGGCTGGGCGGATCCGGTGCGTTGAACTGAGGTTCAGGTCGGGCTGCAAACATGGCAATAGCACCGACAACAGACAGGCCCAGAATCAGAATGGGTAAGGTTATTTTGGTCCAGCGCTTCATTGTGCGTGGGCAATCATGTTTTCAACAGGTGGCCAAACAGCTTCTGTACCGTATCAACTGCAGCAACGGCCTGTTGCGCAAAGTCATAATCTTTCTGGCTTGCATGCAGGCGCTGGATGCGGGCGTTTGCACCCCACAGGGTAATGGCTGCGAGCCGTGCAACTTCCAGGTTATCCGCTGTGCCACCAAAGTCTTTCGTAAACGATGCTGCCAGCAGATCTTCGTATTCCTGACCAATCCAGATCAACTGCGACGACACCAGCGCTGAACTCCAGCGTTGAATCAGAAAATCACGATACTGGCGGCCACCATCTTCCTGGGTGATACGGGTAACGGCGTTCTGCACCCAGGATCGCCAGAAATCGAAGGTGTGATCTTTGCGGGACGGATCACAGATAGCACGCCTGAACCGCTCCAGTTGCTCCCGGTCCCCTGCGGTAGCCAGCTCCTGTTTGCTGGCAAAATGCCGGTAGAGGGTCTGTACGTGCAGACCCGCGTGCTCTGCCACCGCCTCCAATGTGGTTTCATCATAGCCCTGTTGGGCAAAAAGGGATTGGGCTGAGCGGATGAGGCTGATACGCGTTGCGGCTTTACGCTTTTCGCGCAACGGAAACTGGGTATTGCTCATAACCGACTTTATTCACTGTTTTCTGGCGGAGTCTTCAGGCCAGCGCAGGCACAATTACCCGGCTTTCCTGCACAAGCTTGTCAATATGCCGTATTGAATGCGATAGTCAACTACACAGAGGGGGAGATATGGGGAAACATGTTATACAGATTCTGCTTCGTCTTACTGATTTGTCTACAGGCAGAATTTGTTGTGGCTGTTGAATCAGAGACGGTCACCACCTTCCAGGGTGAAGTGCGCGGCAGCTGGGCAGATGAAGCCAGGAGCATACGTGTCTTTAAAGGTCTGCCCTACGCCAGGCCACCGATAGCTGACCTGCGCTGGATGCCGCCTCAGGCGCCAGAAAACTGGACCGGTGTCCGTGCCGCGGATAAACCCGGTCCAGCCTGCTGGCAGGAAAGTCAGCTCGAACAGTTTGTCTGGAGTCGCGGCACCTTCGAACGCAGCGAAGACTGCCTCTACCTGAACATCTGGTCCAACGTTGAACAGAACAAACAACCGGTCATGGTCTGGTTTCACGGCGGCTCACATACCTCCGGTATGTCCCATGACACTATTTTTGATGGTGCAACTCTCGCCAGTCAGGGTGTGCTTGTTGTGACGGTCAACTATCGCCTGGGACCGTTTGGTTTTCTCGCTCATCCTGCATTGGCGGCAGAATCCAGTCACAACAGTGCGGGAAACTATGGCCTGCTGGACAAGATTGCAGCTCTGAACTGGGTGCGTGACAACATCGCTCAATTTGGTGGTAACCCGGACAATGTGACCATCTTTGGTCAATCTGCTGGTTCCCAGAGTGTCTGCGCGTTAATGGCTTCACCGTTAAGCACAGGACTGTTTCATCAAGCCATCGGGCAATCGGCGTCCTGCACACAACCGAACAATGCCAGCGATGCTGCTGATGCCAACGGCTTCAAACGCGGTCTTAAACTGGCACAGACACTGATGGAAGACAGTGATGTTGATGCAATCGCTTTGCGCACGGCATCACCAGAAGCAATCATGCGCGCAGCAAACAAAAGCCGCTGGGCGGCACAGTCGCGCATTGTCGTCGATGGCTGGGTGGTGCCGCAATCCATTGACGACATCTACCTGGCCGGACAACAGGCCAAAGTACCGTTGCTGGCAGGATCCCTGGCCAACGAAGGACACCTGCTGTTTCCGCTGAATGAAGATTTAGACAGCGCAGGCCTTGAAGCTGCGACAGAAAGGCTCGCCGGAACTCACGCGAACGCGTTGCTGTCACTGTACGCCAGCGAAGCGGCTCAATCACCCGGGCTCGCCCAGCGCGAAATTGCCACCGATCTGTTTATGGCCTACGGCATGCGTCGCTGGGCTGATCACCAGAGCCAAATCGGAGCGCCTGTTTACCTGTATCACTTTGATCACACACCACCGGCATTCCGGTTGTATGTGCCTGACAATCCCGACCTTATGTTGCCCGACGGACCCCGCTCGGCAGGCGCCTATCACTCCGCAGACCTGGCTTATGTGTTTGGTAACGTTGATAAAGTTGGCTTGGACTGGCAGGAGGAAGATCGAGCCCTGAGTCGGACAATGGTCCGATTCTGGACCAACTTTGCAAAAACTGGCGATCCGAACCTCCCTGAGCAGAAAGGGCTACCGCAATGGCAGCCTTATGACCGAAAAACCCATGCCACCATGCTGCTCAACAGCACCCCGCACACCACTGAGGGTGTGCGGACTGCAAAACTCGACATCTGGGACAAGGTTTTTTCTACTGACTAGCTACCGCACGGGGTTTTACCCCGGGGCCAATGTGCTTTTCAATGAAATCAATGGTCGCTCGACGCCAGCGCAGGTTGTTTTCTTCTTTACGCGGGGTATGGCCTTCGTTAGGTAACTCAATCAGTTCGGGAACTGGTTTACCTGCAGCCTTCATGGCGTTCTGCATGACATACGCCTGCTCCACGGGCACGCGGACATCGTCTTCACCATGCACCAGCAGCAGAGGTGTTTTGATTTTATGCGCGAAAGTAGCAGGCGATGCGGCTGCACGTTCCTCTTTGCTGGGGCCGACTACCTTGTCGAGATACTTTTTGCCCCAGCGCGTGCCTTCTGCAAAGTCTGAGCTTTCATACTGTACTTCGTTATCGTAGACCCCGGCACCGGCAATACTGCACTTGTACAGATCCGGTTCGCGAGAAATGCTCATGGCCGCAGCATAACCACCATAGCTCCAACCGAATATGCAGATGCGCTCTGGATCAGCATATCCCTGCTCAATGGCCCAACGGACTGAATCTGTCAGATCATCCTGCATTTTACCCGACCATTCGCCGTAACCAGCGTTTTCAAATTCCATCCCGTAGCCACCGGAACCGCGGAAATTGATCTGCAACATGGCGTAGCCTGCCGCGGGAATAAAGCCTTCAAACCATTGGAAACCCCACTGGTCACGTGGTCCATGCGGACCACCATGAGGAACAATAACAAGCGGCAGGTTTTTCGGTTCCGCACCATTTGGAATAGTCAGATAACCGTGCAGAGTCAGCCCATCTCGGGCGGTAACCTGTATGGGTTTCATAGGTGAAAGGAGGCTGTCGTCAATCCAGGGCATCGAATCAAACAGTTGCTGCAGTTGACCGGTACTCCTGTTGTAAAGATAGAACTCCGGTGTCCGAACATCCTGAGTGACGGCTACAATCGATAATTTAAAATCGTGTGTTGTGCTCGTGACATACGTGGCCGCGCCAGGAAAAACATCCTGTAGCGCCATGATGAGCTGGGCATTCGGATGCTCCGGATCGACGATGTACTGCTCAATTTTGGCGGGCATGGATTGCACAGCGTAAACCCGATCGGCAAAGTCTCGATATACTCGGTCAGCATCCACATATTCATGCTGATAAACCTTCTCAAATGCTTTCGTCTCCAGGTCCATCAGATAAACACCTTCCGGGCCTTCATTCTCGGACTTCAGAACGAAGATTCGACCATCTTCAGCCACCTCAAGCGGGCTGATCTGGGATTCACCAAAAGCGGCCTTTGAAAACACTTCCCACTGTCCCGTTTCCGGGTCGCGCTGATGGATCACCGTATTCTGATCATCGTCGATGTAAAAACTGAAGCGCGGCTGACCCTGCGCGTCGGGTAATACCTGCGCATTGGCGGTTGGCGTGATCTGCCGATCACTTAATCGACCGGAATAGACGTCCAGCATTGCGGTTGACGTGGTATTTTTGAACCCGCGATTCCAATCAGCCAGCGTAATCAGAACTCTACTCGAGTTGTCCCACATTGGATGGGTGAAGCTTGCTGAGGCATAAGCAACAGTGACATTGCTGGTTCTGGATTGGTTCGAACCAGGTTGATTACCACGCAGCCCGTATAGATATTTGCCGCGTTTGCCATCCGCATTTACCGCATACAACTCGCCATAGGACACATCGTCTTCACGGTTACCCCAATCAACATTCACCTGGAACAGCAGACGTTCATCATTTACCCACCAGTAGTTGCCCACTTCGCTGCGACCTGGAAAATCCACAACGTTCAGCAGTTTCATGTCTGGAAATGAAAACACTGCAACAACGCGCTGCTGATCTTCTTCTTTCATTATCGCCAGATAATCCCCTTCAGGTGATATCTTTGCGCTGAAAACTTCCCGATTCTTGGACCAGTCATCCACCAGATCAGCATCTGCGTCTATCCCCAACAAATTGACAAACACAAACGCAAGCACTACGTACTTATTCATTTTTTACCTTCTGTTTATCCAACTCTACCCGGGTGATGCGCCCGATCTAATGCCCGGCTGCTTTCCCCGAACGCAGCATATCAAGCTTTCCGCCGCTGTATGAAGCTCTGCTTATCTGACCAGATGCGGGCAAATTTTTCAGCATACAAACAAATCTGGTTCGCGCCAGGATCGACACACATAAATACGAAGTGGAATGAACGAGCAACTCGTTCCGGACAGCCGGCTTCGAAGCAGGATTGGACGACTGCAGAACACTTGTGTTGTTCAAGTTGCTGGATTCAATCGTAAAAAGGAAAAAGACTTGGCTGACAGATCCTAGAAAATCTCTTCCGGGCTCAGCTCAAAGCGTTGAATGAGTTCCTGGCGTACATTTTCGTACGTCGCCGGGAACTCGCTTTTCAGAATTTCGAGATCATTTTTCACATCGGCGCCCAGGCCTTGATGAATAACCACCTCAACCCTTCGATTACGCGCTTTACCGGCAGCGTTGGTGTTACTGACCAGAGGCTTGGTGTCTGCAAAACCAGTGATGGTAAAACGCTCCTGATCGAGTTCAGGGTCTTCGAACAAACCATGTGCAACACTCACTGCACGGGCACTGGACAGCGCCCAGTTGGAACGAAAGCGTGGGGTATTGATAGGGTCATCATCCGTATGACCTTCAACAATGATACGTCCGTCCATGTCACGCAATTGTTGCCGGATGATTTTCAGCACCGGTTTGAAGTTGGCTGACAGATCTGCAGTCCCGGAAGGAAAGCTGCCGTGCTCCTTGATGCGCAGAATAATCCGGCGTCCGGCCGTTTCAATCTCCAGTACGCCGGCGGCAATCTCTTTCGACAGGGCTGTTGCCAGATCAATGGCTTCCTGTTCCGTTTCCCCGACCAGGTCCTGAATCTTATCCACCACCACCATCTGCTCCGCGTCACCGGATTCACCCGTGTTGCTGGAGCCCATGTCCTGGCAGGCCACATCCAGAGAGTTACGTGACTCATCAGTGGTTTTCTGCCAGATTTCGTTCAGCGGCGTCGGCCGCGGGGTACCCGGGGAAAACTCCTGGGCAATGATGCTGGTGCCTTTGGGTGGATCGTTGGCTCGCACCTGTGCCTGAACACCAAAAGCCTGACTCATAGAGCCTGCCAGGCGTTTGAATTTGAGCACATCCATTTCTGAAAAAGACAGCAGCAGCACAAAGAAACACATCAGCAGCGACATCAGGTCGGCAAAGGTCATTACCCAGCCGGCACCACCGCCTTCTTCTTTGTTTTCTTCAACTTCTTCCATGGTCAGCTGGTGAGCCAGGTGACGTCAGTCTTCGTCTGCACGTTTACCTTCCGGCAGATAGGCTTTCAACATGGAATCGATGATGCGCGGGTTCTGCCCGGCCTGAATAGCCAGCAGCGCATCAATCACCATCGCCTTGGTCATACCTTCCTCGGTACGGCGGAGCGCCAGTTTATCGGCGACCGGTAAAGCAATCATGTTGGCAAACATTGCACCATACAGCGTGGTGAGCAGCGCAATAGCCATAGCCGGGCCAATCGACTTCGGATCGTCCATGTTGGCAAGCATCGCCACCAGACCAATCAAGGTACCAATCATGCCCATGGCCGGGGCAACGTCACCCAGGGCGGAAAAAATCTTCGCGCCACGCTCGTGCCGCTCAATGGTCTGCTTCAGATCTTTCCACAACAGTGTGCGAACCACGTCCGCATCGTGCCCATCAACCAGCAGTTGAATACCTTTGTTCAGGAAACGGTTAGAGACTTCTTTGCCTTCCAGAGACAGCAGCCCGCCTTTGCGCGCTTCATCTGCCAGCGCCACCACCTCTTCAATGAGGTCTTCAGGTGGCGTGAGTTTGAAGCTGAAGGCTTTTATAGCCACTTTTATGGCACCAAGAAACTGGCCCAGATTGAACTTCATCAGAACCACAGCCAGTGATCCCACCAGTACAATCAGCAACGACGGCGCGTTGACAAACATACCGATGTCGCCACCAGACAGCATTGCGTAAATCACGATGCCAAATGCACCGAGTAAGCCGATGAGGGTCGCTAGATCCATCTAACGAAGTCCTTGGTTTATTCCTTATCTAGAAGTCTAGAACACATCCAGCGAATGTCCTGACGAAAAGCGCAAAGTAAAAGGCTTTTCTCCACCTGCGCACCTTGCTACCTTGAGCGCCATGAAAAACACCAAAAAAACCGACAGCAAATCCCCTGAAGGTGACAATAATCTGACACAGGACATCCAGTTTGAGGCCGCACTGGCAGAACTGGAGACCCTGGTTGAGCAGATGGAAGGCGGCAGCTTAAGTTTAGACGAATCGCTGCAGGCCTTTGAACGGGGTATCGCGCTGACCCGCCATTGCTCAAACGCCCTGGCTCAGGCCGAACTGAAAGTGCAGACGCTCACTGCAGACAATACGCTGGAAGATTTTGATCTCGGCGATATTGATGACAACTGATCTGGATATTCTGCGCGAGCAGATCAACCGCTCGCTGGACAAACACCTGCCGCGGCAATCTGAAATCGCTCAGGCGGTCACTGATGCCATGCGTCATGCTGTGCTGGGTGGTGGCAAGCGCATACGCCCGATGCTGGTCTGCGCAACCAGTGAGGCGTTCGGTAAAGACGCGACGCCGGCACTGCCTGTTGCCTGTGCCATCGAATTCATCCATGCCTATTCCCTGATCCACGATGATCTGCCTGCAATGGATGACGACGAGGTTCGCCATGGTTTGCCGAGTACTCATATTGCCTATGGCGAGGCCAACGCCATCCTGGCTGGTGACAGCCTGCATTCCCTGGCTTTCAAGACCATTGCCACCGCAGCAGAGCATTCTGCTGACACCAGACTGATGATGATCGAAACCCTGGCAGAAGCTGCCGGCTGGGCGGGCATGGCGGGCGGACAGTGCCTGGATATTGAAGCTGAAGGAAGGCATTTAAGCCTGGGTGAACTACAGGTGTTACATGGTGCAAAAACTGGGGCGCTGATTCGCGCGGCGGTGCAACTGGGTTGCCACTGCGCCGGCGACGACGCTGCCAGCAAAGAACAGTTTCTGCTGCTCTCAGAATTCGGCAATCGTGTTGGCCTCGCCTTTCAGGTCATGGACGATGTGCTGGACGTCACTCAGAGCACCGAGCAACTGGGCAAACCCGCAGGTTCAGACGAAGCTCTGGAGAAGAATACGTTCCCAAGATTGATGGGCACTGAACAGGCACGGGAGCTGGCACACACCTTAGTCAAAGAAGCATTGGCACTACTGCAGCGAACCCGCTTGAAAAGTGACACTTTAGAGCAGATTGCACTGCAGGTAGTGAACCGCGATCACTGAATCCGCACGGAAACAAAAGCTGCTAGAACTTCGCTGTCAGCGTCAAT
>Ga0180435_10006537_pt1 | contig 11163 bp, 10 predicted proteins | sample SS_ome_3_FD_132467 | JGI IMG/M metagenome (GOLD analysis project Ga0180435, IMG submission 132467) | Hypersaline lake sediment archaeal communities from the Salton Sea, California, USA - SS_3_S_1 metaG | ecosystem: Environmental > Aquatic > Non-marine Saline and Alkaline > Hypersaline >...
AGGAAGTCGTCATGGCCATCCAGACGCGGCCCAATTATTATACCTTAAACAACCACATCAACACCAAATTGATCCATCCCACCAGCCGATTGGTCAGTATGATCACGGGGATAACGGTCCAGCCGAACAAGGCCATTGTGGGGGCCAACGCATTTGCCCACGAAGCCGGTATCCACCAGGACGGTGTTCTGAAAAATCGCATGACCTATGAGATCATGAAGCCCGAGACCATCGGACTCAGCAAAAACCGCCTGATTCTCGGCAAGCATTCTGGCCGGCACGCCCTACACACCCATTTGAAAGACCTGGGCTACGATCTCTCTGAATCCGAACTGAAAACCGTCTTTCAGCGCTTCAAGGAGCTGGCCGATAAAAAAAAGCATGTGGTCGACGAGGACCTGGAGGCCCTGGTGACAGAGGAAATCCTTCGAACCCAAGAAGTTTTCAAGCTGGATTATCTCCATGTCAACAGCGGGACCACCATTTTGCCCATGGCAAGTGTCAAGCTCTCCATCAACGGTCGTCCTGTCAAGGGAGCCGGCTATGGCAACGGCCCCATCGATTCGGCCTTCAACACCATCGCCACCCTCTCGGGAACATCTTCCGAACTCCTCAGATTCTCGGTCAGCGCCTTGACCGGCGGAACAGATGCACAGGGAGAGGTGACGGTTCGGCTGAGAGAAAACGGGTTGGTGGCCCTGGGGAGAGGATCGGATGCCGACATCATTATTGCCAGTGCAAAGGCTTATATCAACGGCCTCAACCGACTGGAGTATCTCAAGGAGAATCCGATCAAGACGACGCAGTCCCTATAAATATAAGCGATCTCAAAAATCACTTTTTTGAGATCGCTTATCGGTTTTTAGGCTGTAGCCTGTTAGACTTTTTGCCGCCTACAGTCAAGATACCTAAAAGGCTATCACTCGGATCCTTGGCCTCTTGGATCCTTTCTGGTGCTTACAAACCCAGCAAGCCCTTGCGGATGCGCTTTTGGGCATTTTCGCCGACACTCATGCGGTAATACATCTTCATGAATTCAGAACCCGGTATCGTTCCTTTGAAGGTCCCCTGATAGGTGTACATCAGTCCTTTGCCCGGAACATATGTGGATTCGGCCGTTAATCCAGGGGCCATATCCTTGTCCATCCAGGAGACATACCTGTCGATATCCGCCTTGTGGGCCGACACCAGTTCCGGCGGGTTGCACTTCTCCATGACTTCCAGAACACCCTCCTGCAGCTTCTCCATGGTTGCTTTGCTGGTCAGGTAATGGGTAACCAGATGTTTGACCTGTTCGGAATTGATCACCGCCTCGGCATCCGTTGTCGGGTTTTCCAGATAAAGGCCGGTCACATAAACCTTCACGATCCCGAGCGCCTTGCGGTAAGCCACACCGTTCAGCTTCAGGGTCTTGCCTTCGACGACTTTCTCCCCGGGAAACGTCACCCCCAGGATTTCCATGTCCTCTGCAAAACCCAGGGTCCCTGCCCCCATCACAAAAACGAGTGACACTGCCAAAACCATCATTCTTCTCATCATGATGTGCTCCTTTCCCACTTGATGTTTTTCAATTATGCCATGTTTACTGAGCGGTTTCGTAGCAGCCCAATTGCATTGAAGCGTACCCTGCAGCACGCTTCAGGGTATCTTCACCGTATGGAATTTTATCATTTTGATTCCCACGCTATCGCGGTTCAAAAAAGGCCTTGAAGCGAGTCTATTTTCGCGTCCAGACCTGTGTTCTCCCGATCAGGGATACCCCGATAAAGCCTCGTACTTTTAGGGAACCATCTTGCTTCAGGGTCATTTTACAAGAGTAGGTCTTGCCGTTGTCAGGATCGTAAATGGTTCCCTCCACCCAGGTGTTTTTTCCTTTGTAGACAAACCCGTTCGCCAGATTCAGTCCGATAATGGGCTGATTTTGCTTGGCCTCGTCCGGGTTATGGGTGTCCAATTTATCGGAGCCATCGTCGTTCTTTGGCTCCTTGAGCCAGACAATCCGGCCATTATAGACATCGCCGGCCCTGAAAATCTGCACCAGCGCCTTGTCATCCTTGGTATACCATTCCCCTAGAATGGCGTCTGCCTCGTCAGCAAGGGCCCTGCCAATCACGACCAGCAACAAACAGGTCAAACAAAATAGAATTTTCCTTGCATCGCTCCACCCTTTCCACTGCCGATAAAACCCCATACCCGCACGCAAGCGTGTGACCATCGGACCCGCTCCCCTCTAAATCACCAGCGAGCCAATGATTTCCCTAATATTGTCGAGCTTCTTTTCCATGGCATAGTGCGCCAGGCCGGATAAAATTTCCGAGACCGCCTGGGGGTTGACGAAATTCGCCGTTCCCACCTGGATAGCCGTTGCACCGACGATGAGAAACTCCAGGGCGTCCTGTGCGGTCATGATACCGCCGATGCCGATAACCGGAATTCCGACATTTTGAGCCACCTGCCAAACCATGCGCAGGGCAATCGGCTTGATAGCGGGACCAGAGAGACCGCCTGTAATATTGGCGAGTCGGGGCCGGCCTGTCTCGGCATCCACGGCCATGCCCGTAATCGTGTTGATCAGAGAGACAGAATCCGCTCCTGCATCTTGTACCCGAAGAGCGATCTCCACAATATCGGTGACATTGGGGGACAGCTTTACCATCACATGCTTTTGGGTGTGGTGTCTGACCGCATGGACCACCTGGTGCGCGATATCCGGATCAGCCCCAAAGGCAATGCCGCCAAGCTTGACATTCGGGCAGGAAATATTGACCTCTACGCCAGCCACACCTTCGGCCGTATCGATTCGAGAGGCCAGTGCCGCATATTCTTCTATGTCCCGGCCGTAAATGTTGGCGAAAACAGGGGTAGCGATGTTTCTCAGGAACGGCAGTTTCTCCGATAGGAAGGCATCGATGCCCACATTTTCCAGTCCGATGGCATTTAACATTCCGCTCGGGGTTTCCACAATTCTCGGCGGTGGATTTCCCCTGGAAGGCTTGAGGGAAAGTCCCTTGACAACGATGCCGCCCAGTCCGTTCAGATCGACAAATTCATCGAACTCCATCCCATAACCGAAGGTGCCCGAGGCTGTCATCACCGGGTTTTTCAGCAAAACTCCCCTACCGATATCGACCTGCAGCTGCCTAGCTGACATTCTTCCCACCAACGACCTTATGCGTGACCACTTGTTCAATAGGTGTGTTCAAACGCCCCTGAAGAGGCATGGACTATCCAGCCGTATCTATACTTCTTTTTGGATAGATTCTCAACACCAACTATGCTATGCTTTTTTCGTGGTTGTCATTAAAATGTTTGGTTTGAACGTATGGCAGGACGGCCACGCCAATCAGAACGTTATTCTGCATACATTATCAATGATATTTTTTGGAAAATTGGATTGTTAACCATGCTCAGTGCGCCAAGGCCTCACACCCAACGGTGGACCGATTCCCAGACTTTTTTCGTGATCTTCAAACTGCCGGCCCTCTTGGCAGCTGCCATTCTGGGGTTTATCATAGAATTCCTGTATGAGCTTCCTTTCATGCTGGTGTGTGTTCTGGAAGAGCATTTTCAAAGAAAAGCCAAGTCCCGATGATCATACCCTTCTCACGGTTAGACAATTCAAATCTGATTGCCGGCGCCGTGTATGAAGGTGGCAACATCGGTAACATATCCGACGACCCGCTGGCCCGGCTGCTCAAAGGCGGGAATGCCGGCGCCTTTCGCTTCTGTGGCGCTGTTGCCCAGCCAAAGTACCTCATGATCACGATCTCAACCGACGATCCTGAATGGACCGATACGCTCAATCCGGAAAGCGGGGTCATCACATGTTTTGGCGACCATCGCGAGCCCGGACAAAGCATCCATAATACCCCCAAGCATGGCAATCTGATCCTCAGAAATCTGTTTAAAAGCCTCCACAGTCCGAAACAGCCAAGAGGTGATATCCCGCCGGTTTTCATATTCGAAAAAAAGCCCAACAAGACCAGCCCCAGGTCGGTACGCTTTGTGGGGCTCTGCGCGCCAGGTGCGCCCGGCATCCAACAAAAAAAAGATCTCACACGTATCCACAGACAGATGGACGGACGGCGTTTTCAAAACTACCGGGCCATGTTCACCATCCTGGACATTCCGGTGGTTCAACGGACCTGGATCAATGATCTTGAAGCTGGTATCACCCATTCACCCCACCGGCCCATTGTGTGGCAAATGTGGCAGAACAGCGGCCTGTATCGCCCGCTGCGTCGAAATTGCGCTTCAGCTGTCCGGCCGGTAGCGCAGCAGCTGCCGTCAGGCCCTTTGGGCAAAGCCATGCTTCTGAAACTGTACCGCTATTTTGCTTCCAAACCATATCAATTCCTGCAGTTTGCCTACGAAATTTTCGCCATGACCGATCCACGGATCTCTCTGGATCGCATTCGGCGGGCCGCACCAGACAACACTTACACCATTGTGGGAAATTATCGCATGGGACTCGATGCCGATCCCGTACAGCTTGGTTTTGTACTCGAATCAAAATGCTACAATCCAGGTACGGGTACCCGCAAACGTCGATCCATTGGCAACAAAGAGATTGTGAAACTGCTGTCACGCCTGAAACATCGACAATTTGGCGTCTTGGTGACCACATCGGTCGTTGCACCACAGATATATGCAGATGTCAAAAAGCAGAACCGGCCCATTGTCTGTATTACGGGCAGCGATATGATCGATATATTGCGATCGATCCGCATCGATAGCGTAAAAAAATTAGGTCACTGGCTTCGTGACCATTATGCCAGCTGAAAAAGACTTGGGGCTGTTTTAAAATTCCGAGGCGTTGAACCAAGGAACCAAGCCAGCCTGTCTCGGCCAAACGCTCAGAGCGAAGGCGGAAAATTGGGTCCAAAAAATTTTTGAGATGGCGTCTACTTATGAACGATCTTAACGCGATGGCCGTCGTTGAAGCGTGTTTTCACGCGATCCCGAAGGGTTTTTGATTTGATATGAATCACTTTGCGACTGTAGCTTAAATTCTTTTCCATAATATCGGGGTAATTTTTAAGGTTCGATCTCAGCTTGATGCCATTGGATTGCACCTTGCGCAATATATCGATTTCCTTTCCGACTACTCGGTTGCTGCCATTTTTCAAAGATGCCAAAAAGGCGCCGCGATCCTTTGGGCATGCTGCATAGGTCACCACGCGCCCGAGTTGATAGAGGCTGTGGCCGTCACTGCCGCCACTGATGGCCTTGTTGAGATTGAAGCCCAGGAGAGCCGATTTCAGATTCCACTTGTTCAGGTTCTCCGAATTGATGACTTCCACCCCATCTGCCAGGTCGAAAAGTCGATCCAACCGCTTTTTTTCGAAGTGATGGTTGGCTATACCGGTATAAATGCCGCAAAAAGGATGCGGGAAAAGGGTCACGGCACCGCTTTTTTTCGCACGCACGATGATGTCTTCCATGACAAGGGAGGTGGAATTCATGACATCCTTGCCCATGTGCGGTACAATATCCTGTTCGTAAAATCGTCCCAGACTTTCCACGTCATAAAAATAGACCAACAGGTGGGCGCCCTCGCGGGAAGTCACCTCGATACCCGGAATCGATAGTATATTCCGGTAGGTGTCCATTTCCACAGCCCCCTGGATGGCGTTGTGGTCCGTAATGGCCACACCAATACCCAGCAGGTCCGCATATTCGGCAATTTCTTCCACATGGTTGCGACCGTCTGAATAGATGGAATGGAAATGCATGTCGACAACGGTATAGCGACGGGACAGGTCGTTCAGATCAGGTTTTTCAAATAAAACGCGATGGGGGTGTCTTTTCATTCAGTTCCTCAGAATCGATTGACATTCTCAAGAATAATCGTGATAGTGTCATCTAAGTTTTTCTCTGTGTGGCAGTCTACAGGATATCTCGGTATTTTTCCACAATTCTTTAGAAGCCATCTCAAAAAAGAAATGTTGGTTCCCCGTAAAGAGTGCGGGGTCCGCGACAAGTTCGCGGCAGGGCCGATCTTCAACCCGCAACGCGCATAGCGTATGTGAGCATCAATGGACCCGAAAATCAAAAAAGCCATCGAATCCGCGGTTAAAACCGAACCGCTGGCCAACACCTTTAAGATCGATCTGGTGGCATTGGACACAGGCTCCTCCACGGTCGAAATGTGCTATAATCCGGGTCGGATGAGCAATATCTACGGACGGGCTCATGGCGGAGCGATCTATGCATTGATCGATGAGGCTTTTGAGACGGCCAGCCAAACCCATGGAACCATCGCCGTGGCATTGAATGTCAACGTCACCTATATTGCCAGTCCAGAAGATGGCACCACACTTCGCGCGGAAGCCAAAGAGGTCAGCCGCACAAAAAAAACTGCGAGTTACACCATCAACGTATTCGGACCCGGCAGGAAACAGATCGCTACCTGCCAGGCCCTGGCGTTTCGAACGGGAAAAACGATTCCGTTCCTTTAAATGATCATGCCTCGACGCGAGCGATTGAAGCCTAGCCTGCAGCCCCGATAAAGCGGGATCTTTGACAAGCTGCGGGAAATAGCTCGCTTGTTCCGGTTCAAAATAATCGGCATACCTGCCAAGCGATCCTCGCGTTCTTCTTCTCTTCACTCAAGCATGATCGTCTATTTTGAAAGGGTAATCACCACGAACCCCTCGCGTGCCCTTCGAATCAGAAGCTGCACCTCCTCGTCGTCATCGATTTTCTTCATGGCCTGGGTATAATCCCGAACCGAAGCGATGCGTTGGTGATTCAATTCTTTGATGAGATCGCCCCTGCGGATCCCTGCGCTTTCAGCTTTGCCACCTGGTTTGATACCCACAACCAGGACACCGCTTTCATCGGCGTCCAGGCCAAAACGACCGGCATTCTCCGCCGACAGGTCCATGAGCTGGATGCCCATATCGTCGCTGGATTCTTTGTCCGGACCCCTGGCAAGCAACTTGTCGTCGTCCCGTTTGGTCAGTTCGACATGAACGGTTTTGTGCTTGCCATCGCGGAGCAGCTTGATGGTGGTTTTCTTGCCGATTTCGGTATTGGCGATGAGGCCGGAAAGCTCTCGCGCAGACGTCACGGTTTGACCATCGATTTCAACAATAATGTCGTTTGCCTCGATGCCCCCCTTGTCTGCCGGGTCGTCCTCAAAAACCTGGGTAATCAGAACACCGCCGTTCTCCTCGACGCCATAGTAGGACTTTAGCTCTGCTGAGAGGTCCTGTATGCTGACACCCAGCCATCCACGCGTCACTTCACCCGATGATTTCAACTGGTCGATAATGTCCTTGGCCATGTTCATGGGTATGGCAAACCCGATACCCTGGCCACTGGCAACGATGGCCGTATTAATGCCCACCACTTCACCTTTCATATTGATCAGCGGTCCGCCGCTATTGCCCGGATTGATAGATGCATCGGTCTGGATAAAGTCTTCATACGGCCCAAAACCGATAATCCTGCCTTTGGCACTCACAATGCCTGCCGTTACGGTTTGCTCCAACCCGAACGGGCTGCCGATGGCCACCACCCAGTTGCCAACCTGCAGCTTTTCAGAATCTCCCATCTGAAGCGGAGACAGATCGGCTTCGGTCGTTATTTTGATCAGGGCCAGATCGGTTTTCGGATCCCGGCCGACGAGCTCTGCGTCGAACTCCCTTTCATCGGCCAGCTTGACCTTGATTTGATCGGCATTTTCCACGACGTGGTTGTTGGTGACGATATATCCGTCTCGGTCGATGATGAATCCGGACCCAAGGCTGCGCTGCTTGAAATCTCGCTGGGGCTGATTGTCCTGGTGCGGGCCCCAGAATTCTTCGAAAGGATTTTTACGGTCGTTAAAGGGGTTTCCGAAAAAATGTCGAAAGACCCTTCCACCCCCCTTGATGGTCGTAACGGTCCGGATATTGACCACACCGGGTTTGGCATCTTCGGCAAGTTGGCTAAAGTTGTTGGGCACCATCACAACTTCCGAATGCTGTTTTGCCGCAGCCACAGACGGAACGACGCCTGCCAATATCCCCACAAGCATGGAAATCATGACATATCTGAAAATGACGTTTCTTTTGATCATGGTAAGGTCTCCTTTTTGTTTGCAGTTGCGTTACTATTGCTTTGACCCAACAGTAACACCTCAACCTAACCGGAACATGATCTCAACATTACCATTTGGTCATCAAAGCGCTTCACGCTTTGATGAAAAAATCGTTGCATGATTTTACCAGGGGCTGTTCCTAAATTCGGATATTTAATTGAAACCGAACGCCCCAACGCAGCCTGTCTCGTCGAAGCTCAAAGAGCGAAGACGGAAGATTGGGCAAAAAGACCATTTTGAAACAACACTAGCTGGGCAGCACAACCTTGAATACGCTCCCCCGTCCAACCTCGCTTGTCACTTCGATTCGCCCCTGATGTGCCTCGGCGATGGCTCGCGCTAAACTGAGCCCCAAGCCAGCGCCACTCGTGGAACGACTCGGATCGCCACGAAAAAAGCGCTCGAAAATATGCGGCATGGCTGTCTCCTTGATGCCCATGCCCGAATCTTCGACCGTCAGAACAACCCCTTGCGCTTCTGTCGCTTCGACTGAAATGCGCACCCTTCCCGTGGCCGGGGTATACTTGATGGCGTTGTCCACCAGGTTGGCGACCATACGCTGCAATAGGGAAACGTCGCCCTTCATCATGACGCCGTTTTTTCCATGACACTCGAGAGAGACACCTTTATCCCCTGCCATGGGCTGGAAAAGTTCACAGGCATTTTCAGCGATCTGGGCCACATCGACGGTGGCTTTGTTCAGCTGGCTGGTTCCCGACTCTGTTTTGGATATGATCAGCATGGTGTTGATCATATCCAGCAAGCGGTCGCAATCCTCGATATTACTGGCGGCCATCTGTCGGAACTCAGCTGGGCTGCTGTCCGTTGTCAAAGCAATTTCAGCCGCACCCCGTATTCTCGTGAGGGGACTCTTCAAATCGTGAGCCACGTTGTCGCTGATTTCTTGTATGCTTTCGACAAGCTGCTGAATACGGTCCAACATGGCATTGAAGGTGATGGCCAGTTGATCGATTTCATCCCCCCTGCCGTTGACAGGCACGCGCTCATTGAGGGCGCTGGCAGAAATATTGCGTGCCGTGCGCGTCACCGCCTGAACACCTGAAACAGCCCGTCGCGCAAGAAACCAGCCAAATCCGGCCGAAAGCAGGGCCAGCACCCCCATGGTGACCAGAAAAATTTTCCGAAACGCCTCCACAAAGCTGGCCACATTTTCAAGCGATTGACCCAGCTGCAAAATCACACCAGCGCCAATGTTGCTGTAAAGAATACGGACCTTTTCGGCACGATTGGGGATGGTGCGGGTTTCATAGACACCGCCCTCTCCCTGCAAAGCTTGTTCGATGTTCACCCGTGTGACACCGATATCCCGCCAATAGGTCATGTTGGAGGAAGAAAAGGAGATCCCGGTGGGATAGAAGAGTCGGTAAAATATTTTTTTTTCGCCGGATGCCTGAGATTCCAGCGTGGCAAATCGCTTGACGGCCGCCACACCGTCCGTCGCCATGATGGTGGAAAAAATCCCGGCCTGCCTGCTTAAATCACGGTCGGTCTGGTCCCTGAAGACGGACGTCATCAAAAAATAGAAGAACACAAAGGCGACACAGGCTGAAACCGAGAAAATGCCCGCATACCAGAGTGTCAGGCGAAATGCCAATGTGTGCTGAACCCTAATCCCCTTCTTTGAGTACATAACCTACACCACGTACGGTATGAATCATCTTTTTATCAGCCGCGCGGTCGATCTTGTCTCTCAACTTACAGATTCTGGCTTCCACAACATTGGTCTGGGGATCGAAATTGTAGTTCCAGACATGCTCCATGATCATGGTTTTTGAAACCACCTTCTCGCTGTTGCGCATCAGATACGCCAGCAGTGAATATTCCAAAGGCTGTAAATCGATTTTTTCTCCGTCGCGCACCACCTCGCGGCTGAGCAGGTCCATGGAGAGCCCCCCATATTCGAGGCGAGTGGGTTCTTTGGTACCGCTGGCACGCCGCATCAAGGCCTGAACGCGAGCGAGAAGCTCTGAGAATGCAAAAGGTTTGGTGAGATAATCGTCCCCGCCCGACTGCAGTCCTTTAACCCGGTCGTCGACCGTGTCTTTGGCGCTCAATATGATGACCGGGGTTTTGACCTGGTCCTGGCGCATTTCCTGGATAAGCTGCAGTCCGTCTTTCTTTGGCAGCATGATGTCGACAATGGCCGCGTCATAAGGTTCGCTCAATGCCAGATGAAGACCGTCTTCGCCATCCCGGGCCATATCGACCGCAAAACCAGCTGCAATGAGACCTTTTTCGATGAATGAGGCAATTTTTGGGTCGTCTTCGACAAGTAAAAGTCGCATTTCGCTAAATCACTGGTATTATCGTTAGAATAGATTGAATGTCGTATACTTCCTTGACAAGATAAGGATTCCTTGCCAAAGATCAATAACTCAACTTTCGGGATTCAGATTCAGCTGGGAAAAATCACTTCACAACGGGATCGTCATTACAAAGGATTCAAGGATCCAAGGGGTCAAGGGGCCGAGTGAAAGGCATTTGCTCAATTGTAAAAAGCCCAAATGTTGGGAAACAACACATTTCTTCATCGTACCCGATAATAATGCCGTGCCCATCTCTTCCCCTTGAACCCTTCTCATTTTATCTTGGATCCTTGAATCCTTGAACCCCGAAAGTTGTATCAATAAGATAAATTTTCATTTTGTATACCGGGTGTTATATTATCTGAAAACACATATATATTTGATATTAATATGAAATTCGATATCACAACAAGGAGTGTATCATGACCGTTCAACAGCAGATAAAAAAAGATCTCATGGCTGCCATGAAAGCCAAGGACGAGGACAGGAAAAATACCTTGCGGGTCGTCATGGGCGAGTTTGGAAGGGCCGCGGAAAAAGAGCTTTCCGATGATGCCGTCTTCAAGATACTGAGAAAGTTACTGAAATCTGAAAGGGAAATGCTGACCCAGTCTGGCGTCGATCGAGATTCAGCATTTATTCAAATCATTGAAAGCTACCTGCCCCAATTGGCTTCGGAAGACGAAATTCTGGCCTGGATAAAGGGCAACATCGATTTTTCACAATTCAAAAGCAAGATGCAGGCCA
>Ga0180435_10006538_pt1 | contig 11163 bp, 7 predicted proteins | sample SS_ome_3_FD_132467 | JGI IMG/M metagenome (GOLD analysis project Ga0180435, IMG submission 132467) | Hypersaline lake sediment archaeal communities from the Salton Sea, California, USA - SS_3_S_1 metaG | ecosystem: Environmental > Aquatic > Non-marine Saline and Alkaline > Hypersaline > Sediment...
ACCGATAATATTAGCGAATTAAACGAAATATCTATGTATGGTAAAATTTGTCATTGTAAAACACTTACTTAATTTACCTGACCGATTCAGATTGACATTACTGGTTTGCACCGGCACTGATTTATAATAATGGCTTAACACTGAATACTTGACGAAAAAAACAATCCATTTTGTCTGACAACATCCTTTTAAATCTGAAAATGAGTTATTGTTCAATAAATATAATAGGCCGATGTCAGCCGTATTTCAAACTGGGTGGGAAATATATATCGATAGTATTCTATCCCAGTTACCTCAAAATTAATAATCAGGACAGTTATGTAAGTGGATATGCATATAGTTACATTGGGCTCTGTCGAGGATTCTTATACCCATGGAGTACAAAAACGTGAAAACTAATTGCGGTGAGTATGTTTATCAGATAAAGGGGAATTGATCGAAATGGGAGCGAATAAAGTGTTTTGGGTGGGATGATGTAGGCGCGAGATGACGGGGCGGAAAAGTGACATTTGTCACATTGTTGACTTTAGGGTTGATTTATAATTCAGATTCGATATTTTAAGTGGGCTTTACATTTAAGCCCAAAGAGGCCTTTGTTTTTTTTGAAACAGGTTAATTAGTGAGTGGGGGAGTGGCTATGAGAAGTTATATGGCAAAACGAAACACCATTTAATTTGGCTCGAATACGAGTCCTACCGAAAGTTTTCCAATGAGTCATTATATAGTATTAGTTAAGCAGGTACCGGATGTGGCACGAATTACCGACAACGCATTTGATCCGGAAACGGGTAATTTGATGCGTGGTAAGCTGGCCAGTGTAATTAATGAACTGGATGCGCAGGCGTTAGCGTTCGCAGAGCATATGAAGCGGGTAAAAGGGGATGACGCTGGTAAGATTATTGCTCTGACGATGGGGCCCCCGATGGCGGCGGATGTTTTGCGTTACAGTTTAAGTCGATGCGCGGATATGGCCGTGCTGCTGACGGATCGGGTGTTGGGGGGGGCGGACACCTGGGCGACAGCAAATCCGCTGGCATTTGCGGTTCGGAAGATTGTGGCCGATATATTGGGTGGTTCGGATGACTATGTGATTGTTTCCGGTATGCAGTCTGTGGACGGTGATACGGCACAGGTGCCGGCGCAGATGGCGGAGGAACTGGACGTTCCGTGCATAGCCTATGCCACGGATGTGGAATATAAGGACAATCGGTTCGAGTTTACTCGAATTATCAGTGGGGGCAGCCAGGTAGTGGCGGCAAGGCAATTACCGGCGGTGGTGACTGTGGCGAAATACGAATATCCGGTTTTTGCCACGGTAGCCGGTACCAGACGGGCTAACGATATGGAGTTGATCCAATGGTCGGCGGATGATGTCAAACCTACAGCCGTAGGTGTAAAAGGATCGAAAACCCGGGTAATCCGAGTGTTCCCACCGCCGAAAACAAATCGGAAATGCCATCAGGTAAAAGACGCGGCTGAATTTGTGGAATTATTTTCTCGTTGCTTTAACGGGAGTTCCCAGAGTGATGAGGTGACGGAAAAGGCTGAGCCCGATTATATATTACCCAGCAAGAGAACGGATAAATTCGACCGGAATTACGAAGGTACTAAAAAGGAAATCGAATCCTACCGGAACCTGGGAGAAAAACTGAAAGAGTTAGGAGTCAGTGATCCCGCGGAAGTCAACGACGAATTAAAGAAGAAGATTCTTACCAGCGGCGATTCCGGATTTAACGAGCGGACGCTGAACAATATGCTGACAGGTATGCAGGCGATAAAGCCGGTGTACGAAGGAGAAGTGTGGGTGGTGGCGGAGATCAGTGAGGCCGGTGAGATTACGCCGGCGACGTATGAACTGGTCGGAAAAGCCTGTGAACTGGCAGGTTCGCTCGATACGAAAGTGGGGGTGGCTCTGGCGGGAAAAGACGTACGTTTCGCAGCGGAGTCATTGATTCATGCCGGGGCGGACAAGATTTATATCGTTGAAGACGACAAACTGGAGCATTTTGACCCGACCCGATTCCGCTGCGCGATTGCGAGTGTTATCGGTAAATATTGGCCGCAAATTGTTTTGTATGCCGCTACGCCGCAGGGCAGAGTGTTGGCGCCGATGGTTTCATACCAGCTGGGCTGCGGTTTGACGGCGGATTGTACCGGGCTGGACATACGGGACAGTTCGCGTAAGGGCGAGGTTGCGGTCTTGATGCAGACGCGGCCGGCGCTGGGGGGTAATGTGATGGCTACTATCTGCACGAAGGATTCCCGGTGCCAGATGGCCACGGCTCGGCCGGGCGTAATGATGCGTCGTGAGGAAGATAAAAAACGAACCGGCGAGGTTATAGATCATGCCGTGGAGATTCCCGCCGACGATTACAGTATGGAGATTATCAGCACCGAATTGGGAACAGGCGACGTGAATCTGGATGCCGATATTGTTATATCGGGAGGCAAGGGGCTGCAGAGTGGTGAGAATTTCAACAAGATTTTAACCGATATCTGTGCGGCCGTAAGTGAACGATTCAATGTGGAAGTGGAACGAGGCGCATCCCGGGCGGCGGTCGAGCAGGGTTATGTGGATCGTGTTCATCAGGTAGGTCAGACCGGTTTCGCGATTTCGCCCAAAATATATGTCGCTATAGGAATATCGGGCGCGATCCAGCATATGATCGGGGTGGCTAACAGTGAAACGGTCTTTGCGATCAATAACGATCCCAACGCGCCGATTTTCAAACAGTGTGATTATTATATTATCGGGAGTGCCGAAGAAATTATTCCCCAACTTATTACCAATCTGGGAGCAAAATAAAAGTGTCGAACCAGAAAGATTATACCAAAGCGTCAGTGGTTGTTGTTGGTGCCGGGCCGGCGGGATTGGCCGCGGCTATCACGTTGAAGAATCAAAAGCCCGATCTGGATGTATGTGTGTTGGAGAAGGGAGAAGAGCCCGGAGGTCATAATCTTTCCGGGGCGGTGTTGGAAATTGCGCCACTGCGGAAACTGCTGGATAGGATTGATTCCGGCTGGAGCGAGTCAGACGATGCCCAGGAGGTGCTCTCCCGGACGGTTGATCACGATGATGTGAGATTTTTGCTGGGGACGAAGGTGTCGTTGCCGGTGAGTATCAGTATCCGCATGGCCAAACTGCTGCGTATTGGATTCGGGCAGATGGATCATCGGGGGGACTATATTGTTTCGGTTAGTAAGCTTACCAAGTGGCTGGATAAGATTGCCCGGGGTATGGGGATAGAGGTTCTTTACGGCTTCGCGGTGGAAGATGTGGTGATGGATAGTGATAACGGGCGTGCTGTGGGGGTCAAGCTGGTGGACCAGGGGAGAGATCGGGATGGGAAACCCCAGCAGAATTATGTACCCGGAGAGACAATCAAAGCGGACGTGGTAGTGTTGGCGGAAGGTTGTGACGGACTGGTGACTGAGAAATATGTAACAAGCGCCGGATTATCCCGACAGGCCAATCCCTTGTTTTCCGTTGGCGTGAAGGAATTGATTGAAGTATCAGAAGATCAGTATAAAAAATTTGGTGACGGGCGAGTGGTACACGCAATGGGATACCCGCTCTGGACGCCGATAGTGGGACCGGGTATGTTTGGCGGGGGGATCATGTATGCTTTCGGCGAGAATAAAATCGCGGTAGGAATGATTGTGGGGGCGGACTGGAAATATTGTGATTTTAATCCCCAGGATGCTTTGGTGCGTTTTAAAGAACATGCTTTTGTGAAGCAGTTTATCGAGGGGGGGACGGTAGTGGAAGCGGGCGCCAAGATGATTCCTGAAGGTGGATACTTCTCGATTCCGCGGGACCGGCAGACACAGTCGGTCGGCAAGTCGAATGTGTTGATTTTGGGTGACAGTGCCGGTTTTGTCAATATGCTGAAGATCAAGGGATTGCATAACGCGATTCATTCGGGAATGTTGGCTGGAGAAGCGGTGGCGGCAACGATGTCGGATCCACAAAAGGCGGCGGTTAAGTATACAGAATTGCTGACAGCTTCTCCGGTGGAGAAGGAAATGCGGTCGGGGAGAAATTATCGACAAACGGTGGCGAAGTTCGGTAACCTGTTGGGATTTCCCCTTTCGGTGTGCAGCAATCTTTTACCGAAGTTTGAAATAGAAAAAGACTATGAGGCCATGACGGGGGCCAAGTATCAATTTAAATGTGAAAATGATTTTGACAAGGACGCCTTTACGGCGGTAGCGCGGACCGAGCACCGGGAAGAACAGGTCTGTCATTGTGAAGTACGGGATACGAGCCTCTGTGTGGAAAAATGTCCGGAAGCTTATGGTAGGCCTTGTATTATCTTTTGTCCGGCGGGAGTGTATGAATTGATTCAGGGTGAAATGAAACCGGCGAACCCATCCAATTGTCTGCATTGTAAGACCTGTCAGAATAAATGTCCGTACGATAATCTTCGTTGGCAGGTTCCGGAGGGCGGGGGTGGGCCACGCTATGAAAACATGTAGGAAGTCGAGGGGGGGCATGGGTATGTGAATTCCCGGCCGAGCCCGCTGTAAAGGTTTTTCTGACAATAAATACATAATACGAAAACGGGGAAACTCAATTGCGGAGTGTATAATGTCAGTTCGATAGAGGTGCGGTTTCGCACTTTTTCTTGTGTGATATTTTGGGCAACGTATTGACAGGGCCTTATTAATGAATTTGTCTGTTTTTTAGCAGTTTCGAGATGTTTTGCGAAAGTTTATAAAATTCACCTGTTGCCTGCAAGGCCCTGTGGATGGAAAATCCTAACGATAAAAACTGCGAAAGTTTACATAGAGCATATTCGTTGCCTTTTGATTCGAGACAGAAATGTCCAGTACAGGAAATAATAATAAAGGGGTGTCGGTTTCATCAGCCAATCCCAAAGTGCTTCTGGAGATGAGGGGGATTGACAAATCGTTTCCGGGGGTGTGTGCTCTCAAGAATATCAGTCTCGAATTGTGTGATGGTGAGTTATTGGCGTTGGTGGGGGAAAACGGAGCTGGCAAAAGTACGTTGATTAAGATTCTGGGGGGGGCGCATCTTCCGGACAGGGGTGAGATTTTTATCGAAGGAATCAATCCACGGATACATTCCCCCATCTCAGCTCAGCAGGTGGGGGTGTCGGTGATCTACCAGGAATTTAATCTGGTCGGGGGATTGACAGTGCGGGAAAACATTTTTTTGGGTCGGGAAAAAATGAAAGGATGTTTTATCGACACTGGGGAAGAATACAAACAATCAATGGGTTTGTTTCAAAGGTTGGGGATTGATATAGATGCCAATCTTCGTTGCGGCGAATTGACGGTGGCACAGCAGCAGAGTGTGGAAATCGCCAGGGCTCTTTCAGTGCAAGCGAAGATTATAGTGATGGACGAACCGACGGCGGCGCTTACCACCCAGGAAGTGGAAAATCTTTTCGCAATCATCAAGGAGTTGAAGTCGCATGGGATCGGTATTATATACATCAGTCATCGTTTGGAAGAAATTTTCGAGGTGGCGGATCGGGTGATGGTGTTACGCGACGGGGAACAGGTGGGCACGGAGCATGTCAGAGATATAAATCGTGATAAGTTAATCGAGATGATGGTTGGGCGTTCTCTGGAATCGGAATTTCCCGAGCGGACTGCAGAATGGGGCCCGGAACGATTGCGGGTCGAGAATCTGAACCGGGGCAATTTGGTACGAAATGTCAGTTTTACGTTACGGGCCGGTGAGGTGCTGGGCTTGGCAGGGCTGGCGGGAGCGGGCCGAACGGAAACTATGCGGGTGGTTTTCGGAGCCGATGAAGCCGAGAGCGGATGCATCTATATTGACGGGGTAGAAGCGAAAATCCGCAGTCCGGGGGACGCGATTCGTCATCGGATATGCTTGCTTACCGAAGACCGCAAGGGGCAGGGGCTGATATTGTTTCATTCGGTTCGGGAAAACTTCGGCCTGCCCAACCTGGACCGGTTTAGGCGTGGTGTGTTTCTGGACGGAATCAAAGAACGTAAAGAGTTCGATGATTATGTGAAAAGCCTTAACATAAAAATCTCGAGTTCCGAACAACAGGTGATGAATCTGTCGGGAGGTAATCAGCAAAAAGTGGTTCTGGCCAAATGGCTGGCGCGAAATGCCGACATTATAATTTTTGACGAACCCACCAGAGGAATTGACGTGGGGGCAAAATTCGAAATCTATCTTCTGATCAACAGGCTGGCGGGGGAAGGTAAAACAATAATTATGATCAGCAGTGAACTGCCGGAGATTCTGGGGATGAGCGATCGGATTATTGTTATGCATGAAGGGCAGATCAAGGGAGAAATAACCGATGTGGCCAACGCAAAGCAGGAAGATATACTAGCGATGGCTATCAATTGATCAACGCTAATTGCTAAAGCCTTTACTTTCGCAGTTTATGGGGGGCGGAAGCTTATGAAATATCCGGGCTAAAGCTGAGATTGCGGTAAAAGCTGCCAAAGTCAACGGGGATCGAATATGATTAAAAAGTTGTTGGGTGATTATGGTATATTACTGGTGTTGTTGGGGCTTTGCGTACTCTTTAGTGCATTGACCATGAAGGAGCAGTCCTGCGAAAGCGTTACGGCGGCTGATGAACTCATCAAGCAAATCAACAACCAATCAAATCAATCCGATTTGATTATGGTGGTGGGGGCGAGAAATAAATCTTCCGGGCCGTTTGCCGAGTTGCTGGGCGGAAAACTGCAGCGGGCGGGGTATGACAACAGCCGGGTAGTAGTCGGGACGCCCAGGGATATGCGACTGGCGTTAGATGATATCAATAAAGCAGGTAAGAAACTGAGTGTCATAATTACCAGCGGTGATGTGTTGAAATGGCGTCTTATTGATTCGATTCCGGAGCAATATCCGCGGTTTTCCGATTGTAAGGTTTTGGTTCCTCAATCGCGCCGCTGGCCTGATTTTCTCAAACGGTCGAATTTGCTGGCGATTGTGGACCGAATTGTGGTTATCGCGGTGATCGCTATCGGAATGACAATGGTAATAATAACGGCGGGCATTGATTTGTCGGTGGGAAGTTTGATTGCGTTGTCAGCGGTAATCAGTACGCTTATAATGAGAAAAATGGGAGGGCTGGACGCGCCCGGATGGGTTGTGCCTGTCGGATTCCTGGGGGGTATATTATGTTGCGGGGTGGTGGGCGGACTGGGAGGTTTTATCGTAGCAAGGTTCAAGGTTGCTCCGTTTATCGTGACATTGGGTTTTATGATGATGGCTCGAGGCGGGGCCTTTCAGATAACCGGAGGTTTTTCCATTTACCAGGTACCTAAAGCGTTATCCTGGCTGGGGCAGGGCCGGTCTCTGGGGATTCCCAACACCGTGATACTTTTGGCGGTTCTCTATATCGCAGCACATATTTTCATGTCTCATACGCGGATGGGCCGTTATATTTACGCAGTGGGAGGAAATAAAGAAGCAGCACGGCTTTCGGGGGTACCGGTTAACTTCGTGTTGGTGTTTGTTTATATTGTCAGTTCACTGGCAGCGGGGCTGGGGGGATGTATTCAGGCGTCGCAACTGAATACGGGCACGCCGAATATGGGGATGATGTATGAATTATATGTCATTGCGGCGGTGGTGGTAGGTGGTACGAGCCTGGCGGGGGGAGTGGGTAAGATACTGGGAACTTTGATCGGTGCTTTTATTATCTCGGTGGTTCAAAACGGGATGAATCTGCTGGGGATCGAAAGCTATACCCAGCAGGTAGTGCTGGGGGCGGTTATCCTGGGAGCGGTTTTAATGGACAAAGTGCGGAGCGGAGGGGGGCTGCTGGTGATTTGGAAACGTATAATAAAGATGTAAAGCTTGTTGAGTTTTCTGCTTTACTTGGCGAAAATGTTACAGGAAATTCAATCGGCGGATTTCATCTGTTTGAAAAATTCTTCCGCCGAAATAGTTTCCACGCCCAGCTTTTCTGCTTTGGCCAGTTTACTGCCCGAATTTTCACCATGCACTAGTAAATCCGTTTTTTTACTCACACTGGAGACGAACTTGCCACCCCATTCCTTGATTTTTTCTTCAATTTCTTTGCGGCTGCATCCTTCGATACTGCCCGTAACGCAAATGGATTTTCCAGTCAGAAGACCGGCCGAGGTTGTTTGGTGACGAGCACCGGGCATGGTTAATCCCAAGTGTCGCAAATCTTCTATCAGAGAGCGGTTGCGGCAGGTATGAAAAAACCGGTTGATACTCTGAGCAATAACCGGGCCAATTTCGTCGATTTTCTCCAGGGTATCGGTATCGGCTTCCATAATATTTTCTATACTGCCGAATTCATCCGCGAGCACCTGCGCGGCTCGTTTACCGACATGGAGTATTCCTAATCCCGCCAGAACCCTTTCCAGTGATCTTGTCTTGCTGTCATCGATTGCCCTGATGAGCTTTTCGGCCGATTTGTCTCCCATGCGTTCCATACCGGATAATTCTTTTTTATTCAGTCGGTAGATATCGGCGATACTTTTAACTTTACTGGTTTTCACCAGTTGTTCAATCAGAGCGATACCCAGTCCTTCTATGTCCATCTGATCTCGGCCGGCGAAGTGACGCAGCCGCTCTGTCAGTTGGGCAGCGCAATTAGGATTAGTGCAGCGGATATATACCTCATCTTCTTCCTTCGACACCGGTTCAAGGCATTGTGGGCACCTTCTCGGCACGGGGAAAGGTTGGCTCTTCCGGCTGCGTTTTTCTGTTATGACTTCGACAACCTGGGGGATGATTTCCCCGGCCTTTTCTATCAAAACGGCATCTCCTTGCCGAATGTCTTTTCGCGTAATTTCATCGAAATTGTGCAGGCTGGCCCGCCTGACTGTAGTGCCGGCCAACAGTACAGGCTTCAGATTGGCCACCGGTGTCAATGCTCCTGTTTTTCCGACCTGTACGGTGATGCTTTCGATAATAGTTTCTGCCTGTTCGGCCGCGAATTTATAGGCGATGCACCAGCGGGGGGCTCGGCTGGTTTGCCCCAGTTGTTGTTGCTGGAAGAAGCTGTCCACCTTAACCACCATACCGTCTATTTGATAATCCAGTTCATGGCGCTTATCCTGCCAGCGGTGGCAGATTTCTATTACCTTATCTATATTTTCGGCGTTCTGGTGGTGAAGATTCATCGGCAGGGAAAGGGCCCGCAGTTTATCAAACATTTGTGTATGACTGGTGGCGAAATTTGACGGTATTACTTCACCTACGGCGTAGCCCAGAAAATGCAATCCCCGCGCGGCCGCACCACGGCTGTCGAGAAGTTTCAGAGAACCAGCCGTGGCATTGCGGGGATTTGCGAACGCCGGTTCGCCCGTTTCCTGGCGTTTACGGTTCAATCGTTCGAATTCGGAGTATGGCATAAATATTTCGCCCCGGACTTCCAACACCTCGGGGATAATCATCTGACCGGCATCGAACCGTGTTGCTGAGGATTGTTGCATCTCAGCTTGTTCCAGTCGCAGGGGAATAGAACTGACAGTTCGGACGTTATTGGTTATATCGTCTCCGCGGCTGCCGTCACCGCGAGTGGCTCCCGAAATTAAAAGGCCTTTTTCATAACGCAGAGATACTGCCACGCCATCGATTTTGGTCTCAACATCGTAATGAACAGGCTGTTCGCCCAGTATTTTCCGTACCCGCTGATCGAACTGACGCAATTCTTCCGAGGAATAAGTGTTGTCCATGCTGAGCATGGGCAGACGGTGACGCACGGTAGTGAAACCGTCCAGGGGTTGTCCGGCCACTCTTTGGGTAGGCGAGTCGGGTGTGATAAGTTCCGGACGCTTTTCTTCCAGTATTTTTAGTTCAGCAAACAGTTTGTCGTACTGCTGGTCGGAAATTTCCGGATGGTTCCGAACATAATAGAGGTAATCATGATGCCGGATATTACGCCGAAGTATTTCGATATGTTCTGAATCGGATTGAGGCATGAATAGCAGAGTTCCTAAACAGAATCACTTACATCATAAGTAAATGTACTTATCACAAAGGCCTTGTCTGTACGTTGCACTAAAATTCCACCCAAGAAAAAATGTGAAATCGAACTATTAACTTACCAGAAAAAACTATATCGGGCTCTGACGGGAATTCTTAGCCTATGAGGTATAATTGGTTACCTATTTTTGATATTCTACCGGAACCATACATATCATCTTGGCAGCGTCGGTGTCGGATAGATTTCGAAATTGATGTTTCCGGCCGGGAGTTACCATTACCGTATCACCTGCCGCCAAAGGGAACTCACCCTCTTCGGTAACGATGGCCAACCTACCTTCCATAACAATTACCTGATGCTCGAAAGGATGATGATGAAAAGGAGTGTGCCCGTCGATGCCAAGTTCAAAAAGCCTCATGGCAAAGGTTGGAGCGCCGTCCTTGGGACCAAAGAGTACTTTTACTTTTACGTTTTCCGCGTCATCCATTTCGACCGCGACAGCGGGAACATCTTCGATTCTTTTGATAATCATAATTGTGTTTAGTCCTGTCCATAGAGCCAGTGTTTGTTAGTCAAATCATAATTGACCAATTCATCGTCGTTGAAAAAAAGTTTAATTTCGGTTTCCGCCGATTCCGGGGAATCGCTGCCGTGAATTAGATTGAATCCCTGGGAGCCGCCAAAATCCCCGCGAATCGTTCCCGGTTCCGCCGAGCAGCCAAAAGTGCCCCCCATCAGCTTCCGAGCCATGGCAATTACCCCAGGCCCCTGAAAAACGACAACCAGCACCGGGCCGCTGGTAATATAGTCAATCAGGGGTGGAAAAAAAGGTTTATCCTGGTGAACGGCGTAATGACGCCCTGCCAAATCACAAGAAATCCGCATAAATTTAGATGCGATGATTTGTAATCCTTTTTGTTCGAAACGGGAAATAATTGTTCCTGCCAATTGGCGTTGAATAGCGTCCGGCTTAATGATAATCAGGGTTTTTTCCAATATGTGTCTCCATTACTTATTATATATCAATACTTTAAGGGTAAAATTTTCGAAAGTTATTATATCTGCGTGAGGCTGAATCGTCAACCAAAATGGATGGATAAATTCATTTTAAGAGTATTTCTCCTGTTTTGTTGTTTTTTTTTGAAACAATTTGCTATTATGCTCGTCTATATTGTAAGTGAAGAGGTTTTTCAAAGGTCGTTTGATGGTTTTTGCCTATTATGAGAAAGGGAAT
>Ga0180435_10006539_pt1 | contig 11163 bp, 8 predicted proteins | sample SS_ome_3_FD_132467 | JGI IMG/M metagenome (GOLD analysis project Ga0180435, IMG submission 132467) | Hypersaline lake sediment archaeal communities from the Salton Sea, California, USA - SS_3_S_1 metaG | ecosystem: Environmental > Aquatic > Non-marine Saline and Alkaline > Hypersaline > Sediment...
AGGCGGCTCGGGGCCATCTGCTTGGGATGGGTTCATGATGCCGTCGTCCTTGCGCTATTCCGCGAGACCCTCCGGCGAGCCGGTGACAACGCGTTCGAGTTGACTGAGCAGGTCCGGATTGGCGCTGAGCTTATTCATCAGCGCCGCTAACGCCAGGTTACTGATGTCGCCGCTGCCGACCTCGGCCTTTGTGAGCACTGAGCGCAGATCCTCGGGCAGGCTGCGTGCCCCCGATAGATACTCGCCGAGCAGGGTCTGGGCGACATCAGACTGTTGCAGGCGGGCATCCATCGCCGCCGCATCGAAGATGGTGCGGCGGATCTGCTCGAGCCCTTCACCGCCGAACAGCTTGAGATCCGCGGCCGCGAGCGCGGCGCCTAGGGCCTTGGCCGCGTCCATGTTGACCGCTTTGCTGGCGGCGATGCGCGCTAACTCCAGCTCCTTGTCACGGTTGAGCTGCATCACCCATTTGTCGTGTTCGCGGGTCTGATCGTCGTACTGCTTGGCGGCCTCGAAACGGGCGGTCTGAGATTCGGCCTCGGCCAGGCCTTTGGCTCGGGTTCCCGCCGCCTCGGACTCGCCCTTGAGGCGCAAGGCCTGCGCCTCCGCGGTGCCTCTGGCCTCGACCGCCGAGGCCTCGGCGGCGCCGGTCAAGCGGATCGCCTCGGCGCGCTCGCGCTCGACGCTGACCTCGGCGAGCCCGGCGGCACTGAGCGATTCCCGGTCCGCGGTGGCCATGCGCTCTTTGCCCTCGGCCTGCTTGATCTGCTGGACCAGATCCGCCTCCGCCCGACGGGTTCGGACGTTGAGGTCGTTCTCCGCTTCGCGGCTCTTGATCTGGAGATCGGCCTCATTGGCGATTAGGAGCTGATCAGCGCGCTCGCGTTCGGCGTCTTTTTGCGCCCTAGCCGTGACGATCTCGGTGACGCTGGCCGACTCGGCCTTGGCCTCCGCCGCGAGAACCTGGACCTTTTTGGTTCGCTCGGCCTCCTCAAGCGCGCGCAGGGTCTTGGTCTCCTCTTCCTCGCGCGCGATCTTCCGTTCGATCTCAACGCGTTGAGACTGGGTTTCGGCAACGGCCTTGCGCGCCTCCTCGACCGCGGCCTCTTTTTCCATCTCCTGCTCGGTGACGACCCGTTGAGTGCGCACCCCTTCGATCGCGCGCGCGCGCTGCAATTCTTCTTCCTGGATTGCGATCTGGCGCTGATTGGCGACCCGGGTCAGGTCCACCTCCATCTTGACGTTTTCTTCCTTACGGGCCACCTCTTCGCGTGTGTCGAGTTCCGCCAACTGTTCGGCACGTCTGTACTCTTGCGACTTTTCGGTGGTCAGGGCCTGTTCCTGGGCCTGAATGATGGCGATCTCCCGCTGCACCCGGGCCTCGTTCTCGCGCTCTTGTTTATCCAACTGCAATCGGTTGTTGATGGCCTCGACGTCCTTCTTCTTGACCGCAGTCTCCTCATCCTGGCGGATCGCATTAGTCTCGGTGTTCTTGGTCGCGGTAATGGCCGAGATCTTACGGATGCCCTCGACGTCCAAGACGTTATTCGGGTCATGGGCATCCAGGGCGGTCTGGTCGACACGGTCGATGACGACATCATAGATCTTAAAGCCATCCATCTCGCTGCCGATCACGCCGACCACGGCGTCGCGAAAGGCCTGGCGATTGGTGAGCAGTTGCTCGAAATCGAATTGCTTGACGGCCGTTTTGAGCGATTCGGAAAATTTGGGCTGGAAATGCTCGCCGAGTCGTTCTGGGTCGGAGGCTCCCTTGGTGGTGAAGAGCTTGGCGACCCGCACGATGTCTTCTTGCTCGTGATTGACGCCGATATAGAAATCGACCTTGAGATCGGCGCGGATGTTGTCCCGGCAATGCAGGCCCTCGTATTCCTCGCCTTGCTGATCCTTGCGTCCGCTGCGTACGACCGAGATCTTCTTGCGGGTGATGTCCATGTACTCGACCTGATCGATCACCGGCCAGACCCAGGCACCGGTCAGGCTAGCGATGGTCGTCGTCCGTCGATTGACGATTAGCGCCTGACCCTCGTGGCGGATCTTCTTGTAGCGTGAGGTCGGAAACAGCAGGATGACGACGCCGATGAGCACCGCGAGCGCGAGCCAGGTCCAGGCTGGTATCTGGCCAAACAGGCTGGTCGTCTCCTGAAAGAGGGGAGTAACGTCCTCAAACATGGCAAAACCCTTAATCTCAACGCCGGGCAAGGATGTCGGTCATCACTATACGCGAAGTGGGCCTCTGGATGTCCCCTGGATGCCCCGGGATCACCTCGGTTGCGAGTAGGCATCGCTGGAAGTTCCAGGCTAGGTGCCGCGGTTTTGGAGGTCTTGCGGGTTGCCGCTCAACTAAGGCGGTAAGGGATACCAACTGTCATCGCGGCGGGGTGGCAGCAGATCGCGGCGCAGCGTTTTCAGATCGGGTAGCTTGCCGTTTGCACGGGCGCCAAGGGCGAAGGGGTCTTCGGTCTCAAGCAGATCGCCCATCTCCGCTTCAATGGCGTCGGGGTCTTCGCCGGCTTCCATGCGGTGCATCGCCTCAGTCATACCCTCGCCAAGCTTGAGCCCGGTGGCATCGAACAGCCGCCGCATCATCCGGGCGGCCTGTTTGGGATCGTCTTCATCGAGGCCACTGAACTCGCCTTCCATCGAGGCGAGCGCGCGCATCATCTTTTCTTCATCGAGGCCGGGAGGCAGGCCTTCATCGAGCGGATCAGCTGGATCGGCTTGGTCGCCACGTCCGGTCGAGATGGCGAAGGCTGAGACTTGGCGATCAAGTCGCGGACGCTCGCACGCTGGGCAGCCGGGCACCGTTTCGGTATCGACCTTGCGGGAGAAAAAGTTGTAGATCGCGTGGCAATCTGGGCAGTAGAACTCGTAGACAGGCATGGCAGAATCCCCTGTTCGGGATGAAATGCTTGGAACGAAATGCTTGGAACGAAATGAGAATACCATTCAAACAGGCGATGCGTCATGGGTTGACCCATTGGGTTTAGGAATGGGATTATCGCGTTTGATGGCCACTGCCGGCGCCGAGCCGAGGCTTCATTTGAGACCTAACGAGACTAATATGCAAATTGTAACAGGTGAGCCCGTTCAGCCTGTCAGAGTGTATTATCTAGCCGTTGCGCGCCGCCCATGCCGGTAAGCCACTCGTGACTTGAATCGCGGTTTCAATGCAAGTTGGTATGATGGCTTTCATAAAAATACACTGGCGACAATGCCGCGGGCACGGGGCGTAAAGATGACCGAATCAGATCAAAAATTGGCGATAACCGGAGGCCGCACGCAGAGCCGCTTCATTCTCCTATTTTGCTATATGATGCTGCAATTCATGATTATCCCGATCTTCGAGGGCAGCTTCGTCCTCGGAGCTTTTGATGACCTCATCTATTTTACGTTGATATTCTACACCTTGATCTCGATCCGATACACTCGATTACTATGGGCGAGCAGTCTACTATTTTTATTGCTCTTTATCAGCTATATTGCCATGTTGCTGCAGCCAGCGAATCAGATGATCATCGTCACGCTGAACTTTTTTACTAGCGCCTTCTTAATTTCCGCGATCGTCAGTATGCTCATCTTTATCTTGGGGATGGAGCAGATCACCCTGAATGGGGTTATGGGCGGGCTCTGTGTCTATCTGCTGATCGGCGCGGTCTTCATGATGCTCTATATCAACGTCGAGCTGCTTGTCCCTGGCTCTTTTTCTTTCGGAAATCATGGGACTGATCTCAATACCCTGCAGATGTATGACTTACTTTACTTTTATAGCTTCGTCTCGCTGCTTACCATTGGCTATGGCGATATTGTGCCAATGTCCCACCTCGCCCAGACGCTGACCGTTCTCGAAGGCTTGGTTGGTCAGTTCTACATGGTGTTTTGCGTTGCCGTGCTCGTCGGAATGTATGTTTCCGAGCGGCAACCAGCGGACCATGACGTTTCCCCTAAAGCTCCAGATTGATCGCCGCGACCGGTGAGCCTTGGTTCAATGGAATGCGCCTAGCGTTACCTAAAGGGCTCTGGTTTCAAGATCCAGATGCGGTCAGGCTCGATCGGCTGGTCACTAGGTGCTACCCTGGGCCTGCGAACCGCTTTCGAGAGCCAGGGGCGCATGATCGAACTGATCATCTGATGGGAGGTCAGAGGCCTGTGCCGCGTAGGCGGCTGGCTAACTCTCGCTATCTCGGTTGAGGGCCTTAAAGACCATGCTGGATTGGGATGCCATCGATACCGTCTTTCTGGATATGGACGGCACGCTGCTAGACCTACGCTTCGATAACCACTTCTGGCTCGAGCATGTTCCGCTACGCTATGCCGAGTCCAGGGGGCTCTCGCTCGCCGCCTCGAAAGCGCATCTCCATGGACGCTATCAGGCGCTTTTGGGCTCCCTGCAGTGGTACTGTGTCGATCACTGGACCCAAGCACTGGCGCTCGATATCGCTACGCTCAAGGCTGAGGTCGAGCATCTGATCGCGATTCATCCGCATGTGCTGAACTTTCTCGAGGCCCTGGCGACCGCTGGCAAACGGCGTGTATTGGTGACCAATGCGCATCAAAAGTCGATCGAGCTGAAGATGCGCAAGACGCGCCTCGATGGCCATCTGGAGCGCATCCTCTGCGCCCATGACTTGCGCGCTGCCAAGGAGTCTCCGGAATTTTGGCCGCGGTTGCAGCAAGTCGAGCCCTTTGATCCCGCGCGCACACTGTTCGTTGATGACAGTCTTCCGGTATTGCGGGCCGCGCGCAAGTATGGCTTCCGCTGGCTGCTCGCGATTCTGGCGCCAGACTCCACGCAGCCGGTGCGCGCATGCGATGAATTCGATGCAATCGAGGACTTTTCCGTGCTCTTGCCTGGTCTTAAGGTTTCCTGATCAGCTTGCCAGTCGATGACCTTAGCCGCATCCGCTAGGGCCACCAAATCCTGCCTCCAAACTTGGCGACGACCAGGGTGGCTTGTCCCGCATTATCCGAGGCCGCATCCTGATCTCGGAAACCACCAAAACGAGAGCACAATAATGACCAGGCCACTGATGAACAGACTGATCGGGCCACTGCTGATCAGCGTCACCGCCGTTTGTCGATCGTCGATGAACGCGCTGCAACGAGGCCCTGCCGCGCCGCGCCGATTGCCTGCTACGCGACTAGGGGCTCCCGCTGCGCTGCTGCTCCTGCTCCTGCTCCTGCTCCTGCTTCTCCTCCCCGCGGCTCTGCTTGCCGACACCAAGCCGGCGCCGATCGACATCGAGATGTCGCTCGAACGGGTCTCCGAGCATGTCTACTATGCCCAGGGCATGGCCGGCATGGCGACCGACAATAAGGGCTTCATCTCCAATGCGGCGGTGATCATCACCGACGCGGGGGTGATCGTCGTCGATACACTCGGCTCGCCGTCGCTGGGGCAGCGCTTCTTGGACGAGATTCAGACGCTGACCGATCAGCCGATCAAGACGGTGATCGTCACCCATTACCACGCGGATCATATCTACGGCTTGCAGGTCTTCGAGGATCTGGGCGCGGAGATCATCGCCCCCGGTGGGTTCCAGGATTATCTAGACGCACCGACCGCCGCGGAGCGGCTCGAAGAGCGGCGCTTATCGCTCGCGCCCTGGGTCAACGAGGACACGCGGCTGGTGCGCCCAGATCAGGTGGTCGTCGAGGATACCGAACTCAGTCTGGGCGATGTGACCCTGGAGATCCGCTACCTGGGGCCGGCCCATTCGGATGGCGATCTCGCGGTCCTGGTGCAGCCGGATCAGGTCCTGATCTCGGGTGATCTCATCTTTGAAGGGCGCGTTCCCTTCACCGGCAATGCCGATACCCAGCGCTGGCTGGAGGCCCTGGAGAATCTGGACCAGCAGGGCGTCGCGGCGCTGATCCCAGGGCATGGGCCGGCCGCGCGCGAGCCCGCCGAAGCGGTGCGGAGTACACTGGATTATCTGCGCTACACGCGCGGGGTCATGGCCGAGGCGGTCGCCGAGATGACGCCCTTCGCCGAGGCCTATGAGGCGGCCGACTGGTCGCGCTTTGAGCCGCTGCCGGCCTTTGACGCGACCCATCGGCGCAATGCCTATGGCATCTATCTCTCGCTCGAGGGTGAGATGCTTGGGGATTGACTTAAAGACCCTCGTGCCCCGGCTTGAATTTTTTTGGATCATCCTTGGAGGTGATTATGCGATCAAGCGTTTCCACCGCGTCGGGCCTCATCTTGGCCATGACGCTACTGAATACGGCAACGGCAGAGACGGAGAAGGCGGGTATGGCCGAGACTCAAGCGACCAAGACAGCAGCCGTGGTGACCGAGCAGCGCAGTACCCTCGCGGATCAGACCGCGGTGGCCGTCACCATCTATAACGACAATCTGGCGCTGATCCGCGATAGCCGGCGCGTCGATCTGCCGGCGGGCCGCACGGCGCTGGCCTTCCGCGATGTCAGCGCGCGGATTCGGCCGGAGACCGCGCTGCTGCGGGCCACCGAGGGGCCGGCGCCCCGGGTGATCGAGCAGAACTTCGACTTCGATCTGCTGACGCCGGCGGCGCTGCTCGAGAAGTACGTCGGGCGTGAGGTTGGCCTGGTCAGTACCCATCCCACCAGTGGCGAGGAGACCGAGGAGCCAGCGACTGTGTTGGCGGCCAGCGATGGGGTGGTGCTGCGCGTCGGCGATCGCATTGAGACCTTCCAGTCCGGCCAGGCGCCGGGCCGCATCGTCTACCGCGATATCCCATCCACCCTGCGCGACCGTCCGACCTTGGTGCTGGCCTTGGAGAGCCAGGAGGCCGGCAGCCGGCTGCTCGAGCTGAGTTATCTCAGCGGTGGGCTGGATTGGAAGGCCGACTATGTCGGTGAACTCTCGGCGGACCAGCAGCGGCTCGATCTCGCCGGCTGGGTCACCTTGACCAACCGCAGTGGAACCAGCTACCAGGACGCTCGGCTGCAACTGGTCGCGGGCGATGTGAATCAGGTCGAGGAGGATATGCCAGTACCGCAGTACGAGATGATGGCCATGCGCGCCGCGGCGCCGGCGCCGAACATGCGCGAGGAGAGCCTGTTCGAGTATCACCTCTACTCACTCGCGCATCCAACCAGCATCGCCGATAACCAGACCAAGCAGGTGGCGTTGCTCGACGCGCCCGATGTCAAGGTGAGCAAGGAGCTGCTGATCCAAGGCGATCAGCGTGCCTATCGCGAGCCGCGCGGGGAGCTGTGGCAGGATCTCGATGTCAGCGTCTACCTCAATGCCACGAACGATGCGGCCTCGAACCTCGGGCTGCCCTTGCCGGCGGGGATCGTTCGCATCTATCAGCGCGACAGTCAAGGCAACGCCCAGTTCATCGGCGAAGACCAGATCGACCACACACCAAAGAACGAGGCCATCCGCCTCAAGCTCGGTCAATCGTTCGATGTGACCGCGGAGCGCAGGCAGACCGCGTTCAAGAAGCTCTCCGGAACCGGCCCCTGGCAGTACCAGTTTGAAGGCGCCTACGAGATTCGCGTCAAGAACGCCAAGCCAGAGCCCGAGACGGTCGTGATCCAGGAACGCCTACCAGGCGACTGGACCCTGCTGAAGGAGAGCGCGCCACACGAGAAGGGGAACGCCAACACGGCGGTCTGGCGCCTCCAGGTCCCCGCCGAAGGCGAGTCACTACTGAGCTACCGAGTCCAAGTCCGCTTCTAGCACTAACCACTAACCCCGCCACGGCGGCGCGCTGTCGGCAACTCGGTCGATAAGTTCCTCGTTGATCGCATATTTAGTTGACCTAGGTCAATGTCATGCGCGCCACCCGTGAGCAGCTATTGCTGCACCGTGACGGGTCGTTTATCTTGCCGTGCGCACTAAAACGGCGCCGCCGACGGTCCTCACCATAGATGAAAATCGATTCTGCCGATCGAAACAATCGATTTCCGCTGAAGACTGCACGAGGCGTATGGTTATCGGGTTTTCAGCGGCATCGTTGCCGAGCCCTCCGAACGAACACGATCCTGAGTTAGGCAACCCGGATCAAGCGAAGCAGACGCAGAACAGACCCACAGGAGCTGAGCATGAGCGTTAAAAAGTACGACGCCGGTGTAAAAGAATACCGGGACATGTACTGGACCCCCGACTATGTCCCGCTGGACACCGATCTGCTGGCCTGCTTCAAATGCACCGGTCAGCCAGGCGTGCCACGTGAAGAGGTCGCCGCCGCCGTCGCCGCCGAGTCATCCACCGGCACCTGGTCGACCGTTTGGTCGGAATTGCTGACGGACCTCGAGTATTACAAGGGCCGCGCCTATCGCATCGAGGATGTGCCGGGCGACAACGAGTCCTTCTACGCCTTCATCGCCTACCCGATCGATCTGTTCGAGGAAGGCTCCATCGTTAACGTGCTGACCTCGCTGGTCGGTAACGTCTTCGGTTTCAAGGCCCTGCGCCATCTACGCCTGGAAGACCTGCGCTTCCCGATCGCCTACATCAAGACCTGCGGTGGTCCGCCGGCAGGTATCCAGCTCGAGCGTGATCGTCTGAATAAGTACGGTCGTCCGATGCTTGGCGCGACCATCAAGCCGAAGCTCGGCCTGTCCGCCAAGAACTATGGCCGCGCGGTCTATGAGTGCCTGCGCGGCGGTCTCGACATGACCAAGGACGACGAGAACGTCAATTCGCAGCCTTTCATGCGCTGGCGTGATCGCTTCGAGTTCGTCGGTGAGGCCATTCAGAAGGCGCAGCAGGAGACCGGCGAGCGCAAGGGTCACTACCTGAACGTGACCGCCGCGACGCCGGAAGAGATGTACAAGCGCGCCGAGTTCGCCAAGGAAGTCGGCTCGCCGATCATGATGCATGACTTCCTGACCGGCGGCTTCACCGCCAATACCGGCCTGGCCAACTGGTGCCGCGAGAACGGCATGCTGCTGCACATCCACCGCGCCATGCACGCGGTCATCGACCGGCATCCGAAGCATGGTATCCACTTCCGCGTCTTGGCCAAGTGCCTGCGCCTCTCGGGTGGCGACCATCTGCACACCGGTACCGTGGTCGGCAAGCTCGAGGGCGACCGTCAGTCCACGCTCGGCTTCGTCGATCAGTTGCGCGAGTCGTTCGTGCCGGAAGACCGCTCGCGTGGCGTCTTCTTCGATCAGGATTGGGGCTCGATGCCCGGCGTCTTCGCCGTTGCCTCCGGTGGCATCCATGTCTGGCACATGCCGGCGCTGGTAACCATCTTCGGTGATGATTCCATGCTGCAGTTCGGTGGTGGTACTCAGGGCCATCCGTGGGGCAATGCCGCGGGCGCAGCCGCAAACCGTGTTGCGCTTGAGGCCTCGGTCAAGGCGCGTAACGAGGGTCGGGAGATCGAGAAAGAGGCACGTGACATCCTCACCGAGGCTGCTCAGCACAGTCCTGAACTGGCCATCGCGATGGAGACCTGGAAAGAGATCAAATTCGAGTTCGATACCGTCGATAAGCTCGATACCTGATCGGCTGATCAGCCTGGGGGCAGCCGCCTGATCCGCGTCTGCTTCCAGTCGAGCTTGTCTCTATCAGCTTTCGCCATCTCACGATCGAACCGCATCTAATTAGGAGTATCCGCCATGTCCTTGCAAGCAACCATGGGCGACTACCAGACCAAGAAGACCCTCGAGACCTTCGGCTTCTTGCCACCGTTCTCGCAGCAGGAGATCTACGACCAGATCGCCTACATCATCGCGCAGGGCTGGACGCCCGCGATCGAGCATGTGCATCCCTCGGGCTCGATGGACGACTACTGGACCATGTGGAAGCTGCCATTCTTTGGTGAGCAGGATCTGGGCAACGTGGCGGCCGAGCTTGAGGCCTGCCATCGCTCGTACCCGGATCATCACGTGCGCATCACCGGCTATGACAACTACACCCAGAGCCAGGGCTCCTGCTTTGTGGTCTTTCATGGCCGCGGCTAGATCGATCGCGGAATGACCTCTTGCGCTAGCTGATCCGGTTGCGGGCACTCTGCCCCTGACCGCTGCTTGATTGGAGCGCAGGCGTCGACGATGTCGATCTCCGTCTTTCCGGTCTTTCAGCATTTAGCAGGTGCCGGAGACCGGCAAGCGATGCACTATCCCGAGCTGCCCGCCCGCCCGGCGACGACGGACAGCCAACCCGACAGCCCCACGGAATTACCCATGGCAAGCAAAGCGAACCTGAGATCGAGCGGCCGCGAGGCGGCCCTGGCCCGCCGGCGTGCCCTGTCGAACCAGGGCAAGCAGGGTTTGGTGCAAACCACGCAAGAGCGTAATCGCGCCCCGCGCCCCGTGCGTGCAAGGCCTCAGCAGGCCGCTGCGTCGGCTCCCGTTGCTCAGGCTCCAACGACCACAGCTCGGTCCCATTCCCAGGCACCGGCGCAGGGTCTCAATCTATCGGCGTCGGCCAATACTCAGCGGCACCGCTCAGCGCCGCCTAGCCCCTCACAGTCAAGTCGGGAACTCGCGCGTCAGCGCCGGGCGAAGCTGGCCCGCGATGGGCGCCGGGCGCAGCGCAGCGGTGACCGGGTGCGTGCCGCTACGATGCGGTCAGGCGGCAGTCAGTCGCCGACCTCAGCCTCCAAGACCGACTGCGGATGTGGCTGTAATGGCCAGTGCAAAGGCGATCGTAGCGCCGCGAATCATGCTAAGCAGGTTCAGTCGACCCCAGTATCGCTATCGCTGACGGCGCCAATGACCTCAAGCAAGCCGCAGGCCACCAATACCAAACGCAAGGTCAATCCGGCCTTGGCCGCTAAGCCTGCTGGGCGGGCTGTGGTGCTAGCACGGCGTGCCGCCCTCAGCGGCCGCGGCAAGGGGGCGACCAATGTGCCATCGTCCGTCGCTGGGATCGCTCGGCAAGCCAATCCGAAGCTGACCGGGCGTGAACTCGCACAGCGGGTTCGAGCCCAGCGCAGCAGTAATGGCGGTGCTGGTGAGCGCAAGTCCCAGCCCAGTGGCCGTATGCGTCCGAATCGGCTCGGCGCCGCTGATCAGCCGTGGAAGGTTGGCGTCAGCGAGACCAGTCAGGGCCAATACGTGACCGGCACCCGGGTTGGACGCAGCCCCAAGACCACTGGTGATGAGCCAAGCACCTGCCGCACCATCACCGGTACCGAATACATGGGCGCGGATATCTTCCGCGAGTTCTGTCAAACCGATCCGGCACCGGCGATC
>Ga0180435_10006540_pt1 | contig 11163 bp, 10 predicted proteins | sample SS_ome_3_FD_132467 | JGI IMG/M metagenome (GOLD analysis project Ga0180435, IMG submission 132467) | Hypersaline lake sediment archaeal communities from the Salton Sea, California, USA - SS_3_S_1 metaG | ecosystem: Environmental > Aquatic > Non-marine Saline and Alkaline > Hypersaline >...
AACTTCAGGATTCAGATCCGTTTAGGAAGTGGTGCCTACATCTGTGGTGAAGAGAGTGCCCTGTTTGAATCCATAGAGGGAAAAAGAGGAGAGCCCCGTAACAAGCCACCCTACCCGACCACATCAGGATTATTCGGGAAGCCAACCTCCATTAATAATGTGGAGACACTTGTTCACACGGTGATGATCATGAATTATGGTGCTGACCATTTCAAGGAGTTGGGGACAAAGGATTCCCGGGGTTCAAAGGTGTTCTCCATTTCTGGAGATACCCCCAAGGCTGGTATTTTCGAGCTTGAACTAGGAATGACGGTGGATCAATTTGTGAATGATTTTGGTGATGGCGATACCAAGGCTGTCCAGGTGGGAGGTGCATCAGGTTTTTGTGTTCCCAGGAAAAAGTTTGATGAAACCATTATTGGTTTTGAGGGTGTTCCAACAGGGGGATCCATGAAACTGTTTAATTCAACCCGCTCCATGTATAACGTCCTCCACAATTATCTTGACTTTTTTACAGAGGAGTCCTGTGGTCAATGTACCCCTTGCCGGGTAGGTTGCCAGCAACTGCTCATGGGGGTGGAAGCAGTGAAGCGTGGCGAGAAAAACTCCAAATACCTGGACGAGCTGGTCAAACTGGCCAAAACCATGAAACGTGCTTCCAAGTGCGGATTGGGTCAGTCGGTAGGAAATGCCTTTGGATCCATCGTGGAGAATTTTAAAGAAGAGATTATATACTAAGCGTAAAACAGATAAAATATAGACCATGGTAAGTTTATCGATTAATGGCATGCAGGTGAAAGTTCCCGAAGGAACTACCATTCTGGAAGCCGCCAAGACACAGAACTTCAGGATTCCGACGCTCTGTCATCACGACGACCTGTGTGTGGCAGGAAATTGCAGGGTATGCGTGGTAGAACAGCTTGGAGGCAAGGCACTGGTGGCTGCCTGTGCCACACCGGTAAGTGAAGGGATGCAAATTCTGACCAACTCCCTGAAAGTTCGCTCGGCCCGCAAACATATTATAGAGCTCCTGCTTTCAGAGCACAATGCAGACTGTACCAAATGTTATAAAAACGGGAAGTGTGAACTGCAAAACCTCTCTAACGAATTCAGCGTGGGCGATCACCTGTTTCTGGATCTGGAGACATTTAAAGATTATACCATTGACAGGTTCTCTCCTTCCATTCAGAAGGATGACAGTAAGTGTATCCGCTGTCAGCGCTGTGTTCGGACCTGTGAACAATTGCAGGGAGTAAATGCCCTGACGGTGGCTTTCAAGGGAGATAAGCAAAGGATTACCACGTTTGAAGATCTTTCCATGGCCGAGGTGATTTGTACGAATTGCGGCCAGTGTATCAACAGGTGCCCAACGGGAGCCCTGGTAGAACGAACCTATCTGGATGAAGTTTGGGATGCGATTCTCGATCCTATCAAACATGTGGTTGTTCAGACTGCCCCTGCTGTCAGAGTGGGTCTTGGAGAAGAGCTGGGCCTGGAAGCCGGCCACCGGGTGACCGGAAAAATGGTTGCCGCACTGAAGCGGCTTGGCTTTAATTCGGTGCTGGATACTGATTTTACAGCGGACCTGACCATCATGGAGGAGGGAACGGAACTGCTCACCAGGCTGAAGAAAGCCTTGGTGGATAAAGATCCGGATGTGGCCCTGCCAATGACTACTTCCTGTTCTCCGGGATGGGTCAAGTTCATTGAACATACCTTTCCGGAATACCTTCCCAATGTTTCGACCTGTAAATCGCCACAGCAGATGTTTGGGGCACTTTCCAAAACCTATTACCCACAGGTCAGGAAGCTGGATCCAAAAGATATCGTGAGTGTCTCTATTATGCCCTGCACTGCCAAAAAATATGAAGCGGACCGGCCTGAGATGCGATCCAGCGGCTTCAAAGATGTGGATTACGTATTGACCACCCGAGAGTTGGCCAGAATGATCAAACAGGCTGGTGTGGATTTCAATAAATTGAAAGAAGATAAATATGACAGTATCATGGGCGCCTCTACGGGAGCCGCAGTGATCTTCGGAGCCACAGGAGGAGTGATGGAAGCAGCATTGCGAACTGCCTATGAGATAGTGACCGGACGGGAAGTTCCCTTCGAAGGCTTAAATATTACTCCGGTCCGTGGTTTGGAAGGGGTCAGACAGGCATCGATTTTAATCGATGATTGCAAAGAGGAGTGGAGCTTTCTGAATGGAGTGGAGCTGAAATGTGCGGTGGCACATGGACTGGTCAATGCCAGGAAGTTGATGAATGGCGTGAAGAGTGGTGAAATCAATGTCCATTTCATTGAGGTCATGGCCTGTCCGGGAGGATGCCTGGGAGGTGGTGGACAACCAATTCCCACCAATGAGGAGATACGTAAGAAACGGACGGAAGCCATATATGCTGAAGATATGTCCATGGAAATCAGGAAATCCCATGAGAATCCCGAGATCGTTGGGATTTACAAAGAGTTTCTGGGGGAACCCCTGGGGCATAAATCTCATGAACTGCTACATACCCATTACACAAAGCGTGTCAGGTATTAATAACACAGAACTATAGGATGTAAGCAAGGCTGGCCCGGCGGGACCAGCCTTGTTTTATTCATGGGGTAGATCGTATATCCAGAGGGCAAGTTCTGATTCTGGATCAAAGCTGAAGGGGGCTAAAACACCGAGGTAACTGGCCCCGGATGAAATCTCCTCATTGAAAATCGTGCTTAGTAAAACACTATCCTGAATAAACTCCTGACTATGCGCAGAGACTGTGATTGTCGCACGGGCATCAAAATCCTGTGCTTCAAAGGGCTCAGAGAAGTTGAAGACATCAAGATCGAAGATCACCCGTTTATCAGCTGTAGTTCCACCCATGTAAAGGTCGACAGAAGACTGGCTGGGAGCTGAATGAAATACCTGAAACTTAACCATTCCTTCACCTGGACGGCTGGTTTCTATTTCTTGTATGAATATGAAGGGATCCCCTGTGGTACCACAAAAGGTGATATTGTAAAATTTTTCATGTTCCAGTTGAAAGATCTCAGTGGCAAGCACTTCTTTATTTCCGGATTGTTTCACCGTGAAGCTGATATTCTCGACTGCAGCATCCAGAATTATGGAGCCTGGAAAAAGCTCTGCGTAATCCTTGGCATCGGGGACCTCAACCTCATCCACTTCCCAGATCACACTTTCCAGTTCAGGAACATAATGAAAGAAATTACAGTAGGCCCAAATGGGCTCCGGTTCCGGCTCCGGTTCTTTGTCGCACGATAATAAAACTAGAGATAAGAGGAATGAAAGAATAAATAGCTTTTTCAAAATCAGGTTTGTTAAAATCATTCGAACAGGTCAATGGTTTCGGGTTGCATGAGTACCCAAATGGAATAAACTCCTTTTGCAGTACCCACAGGAACGTTGAGGCAGTTAATGGCCGAGACGATCATAACCAGAATGCGTGCCCAGGACCGGTAGGAAAAGAGACCAATTCCGCCAATGACTCCCAGGGTACTAAAAAGCAGGATGATCAGGGCCAGGGAATTTCCAACATAGGAAAGTATCTGCTGTGCGAAGGGTTCATCTTCTACGAATTGAAAAAGAAATTGAAAACCAAAAAAAATGGCAAGAGCACCAATTAATCCGAGAATTCCGAATCCAATGTGCAAGGCTCCCACAAAAGAGACATGCTGCTTCATGTTTTTCTGTTTTTCCATGATCTGATTTGTTTAGGCTTTATTTATAAAAATTACACCGATAACTAAAAGACAGGGTGTTCGTCCACCTGTAAACGGTAAGGCGATTCAATGGAGTTTTCACTATGTCCTATGGTACACAGATAGGTTCTTCCGATTTGGAATAAGGTGTTTACTGTGTAGGAGAGGATGGTTGAATCATCTGGAAGGGTATTGGCCGGGGTGACAAGAATGGCTGTCCACAGTCTCTCTTCGGTGGTTTCGAGGTACTCACTTACAGAACTGTAGTCTAATCCAGACAGTACTTTGTCTTCAGGCTGGTCCCCGCCAATATAGATATCCACCGGATCCATGCTTGCTGCGGCATGCATAAAATGATATTTAATCCTGCCTGAGGCAGGTGGCCTGGAATCCAGAGCTTTGCACAGAAGATGCGGCTCCTGTTCACTGCCCAGCTGGGCTAACATATAAAATCCGTTTTCGTATAGCATATAACTCAGGCTGTCCAGCATAAGCCCCGTATCAGGATTTCTGGTCTGGAATAACACTTCCTGCTCCACTTGATCCAGCTGGATGACCCCTTCTGCCGGGATTCCGTAAGTGTGGCCTGACCCAATGACTTCCCCATCAATCTCCCACTGCAAATCAAAAGCTTCAGTGATGTAATTATAATAGTACTGGTAAGTATCGATGGTCTGGGGAAGGGGATCGGGATCTTCCAGGCATCCCGTAAGGAATACGAATATAAACAGAAAGGGGGCGGCAATTTTTTTTATCATGACATTTGAGCTTTATGAATCCTGGCTGCAAGTTAGAAAATTAGGGCGATTCGCTTGACAATCTGGCATCATACAATGCAATAAACTCGTATGAATTACCACTCGATTCGAGGAATCTAAGGAAAGACGCAAAAGAGATCACAAGGGTTGCGTTGTTCTCATTTGGATGAAAACTGATCCGGTCAGCCGATAACAAAGCTTCATCGATAAACAGGTGCACCTGCTTGTCCTGATCATTGATAATACCAAATGCCGATACAGATCCTGCCGCCAGGCCCAGGTACTTTTCCATCCTTTTGGGGCTGGCAAAGGAGATTTTTCCCTGCTTTAGTCTTTGTTCCAGGTCCCTGATATTCAGCTGTCTTCGGTGGTCAAGGATCACCAAATAATGCCTGTTGCCTTTGTGATTTCTGAAAAACAGATTTTTACAATGTGCAGAATCAATCTTCTTCCAGTAAGGCAAGGCCTCTTCCACCGTGGGTACCGGTGGGTGTTCATACAACTCAAAGGGAATGTTCAGATCGTTCAGGTATTTGATTACCGCTGCTCGTTTGTTCATGGTAGTCCCGGATTATTATCTGATCATATTGCTCAGCTGGACCCGATTGCGGACTCCTGTTTTTACAAAGATCCGGTGTGTATGATCCTTTACAGTCTGAAGTGAGATAAACAGGGTCTCACTAATTTCCTGGTTTGAAAATCCGCGGCAAATGAGGCGAACTACCTCACATTCTCTTTTGGATATCTCGTGCTTTTCCGAAAAAGCAAGTAAGCTGCTTTCAAAATCATCCGGGAGTGTACTTTCCGGCTCCTGGTATTTGTTCAGGTAGATATTCAGGAAAAGAATGGGAATCAAATGCCAGGAGAGAAAAACCACCAAAAACAGTTGCTGAAAGAGGGTATGATATCCTGATAGCGCCAGGGAAGCAATGCACAATACCATAAATGCCAGGTACCAGGCTCCTAAAACCCTGATGTGCTTTTTGGCAGGGAGGTCGGATAATAGGGCTGAGAAGTAGAGTATATAGAGATATACGCATAGATAGGTACCCCATATAAAAGCAATAAAGACCCAGCGTTGTGTGAGAACCATCTCCCGGTAATTACCCAGGTCAAATCTAGTGAGGCGGATCATGAAAAAGCCATAAGTGACAAAGGCGGCCGTAAGCACTACGAAGTATAGGATGGTAAAAAGGGTGGAGGGTTTTTTCTGGAAAAACTCCGTAATACTTCTGAGATACATAAATTTGGCAAGGGCCAGGAAAGGGATTCCAAGGAAAATCGCATAAAGGCGCGCCGAATGAATGACCTTTTGGTCGATTTCCATTTTGCTGAGCAGGTGTTCCAGAATTCCGGCACCGGCCAGACTGTAACTTCCAAAAATATAGAGAAAAACCAGGTAGTAGAAGAAGTTTGCTGTAAAGGGAATCCTGTACCGTTTCATCAAGCGGTAGGAAAAAAAGATGGAAATGGCACCTGCAATAAGCGGTATGATCAGTAATATAAGACGCCAGCCTTCAGCCATAATTCTGGATTGGAATGGTTAATATACAACAAATGAATGGTTGAATTTTGATGAGAAATAAAAATCCTACTTAAGTATAGTTGACCGGGGGCTCCTACTATAGTTGGATTTCTCAAACTCCTACTAAAGTCTGAAGGATGGGTACTCTTTTTGCTTTAGATTTGCTTTTGAATCAAAACCTCTAACATCATGGTAACAGTTTATAATGATGAGCAATACGAATTCTTTCCTGATGCAGGCAAATCTTACTCTGTGGGATGGAAAATCCTCATGGCCTCCTTTGTGGAACTCCTTGTGATTTCCATTGTATATATGATCTTAAGCGGACCGGTGGGAGTTATTCAGTGGAAAGTGGATTCCTTTGAATGGTTCCTGGTCCCCCTCGTTGTTTTTGGAATTATCTATGGAGTTTTTGTGGCGGGTCCCATTGATTATGGGGCCAAATGGGTCTTTCTGAAAGCAGTTCGCGGGGAACGCATTGAAGTGAGAGATATCTTCGTGGTATTTCAGAGAAACTACTGGAATGCAGTCATTGCTAATATAGTAGTCGGCATTATTGTAGGACTGGGCATAGTTATGCTCATTGTTCCCGGAATCATCTTTGCCTGTCGCCTGGCTTTTGTTCCTTATTTGGTTGTAGATCGCGAAATGGATGTTATGGACGCGCTAAGGGTAAGCTGGGATATGACCAGCGGATATGGATTGCAAATCTTCCTGTTGGGACTCCTGGCCATACCGATTGTAATCGTAGGTCTGCTATGCCTCTTTGTTGGGGTCATTGTTTCGGTCATGTGGATCTCTGCTGCTTTTGCTGTGATGTATCATGCCGTCGCTTTGAAAGACGGAATTCCCGAAACCACTTATCCCTCTGAGCGGAACTAAGCATACGGAGGATCTATTTCAGCGCGCCGATCTCTTTCCAGGTGACCAGTTGAAGCTCCTTCTCCTTTAATAGATCATGGAAGATCTGACTCTGGACATAATTCAGATCCTTCTCTCTCCAGGCCGCACCAAATGCAGGATGGTTGACAGCAACCGCCTGCATTTCTGCATTATCATAGGCCAGGTGCACAATCATCACATTCAGTCCGGGGCCCATTTGTTCAATCATTTTTCCGTATTCATCCTCCCAGGATACTTCCGGGCCATCCACATTCAACATGAAGATCTTATCTACCAGGACATAATCCTTCTTAACCGTTTCCCGCACTACTTCGGGCATGCCCATAAGCATCATACGTGGAGCAAATACAGGAATATCATATTCCTTGCTCAATCTCATGTAGATTTCTATCAGCTCCGGTTTGGCCAGCACACTTCCCATATGCGTATCCAGGTGGGTTGGTTTAATCCCGTAGGCAATGGCTTTGTCGATCTGTGCCCTCATCTCCTTTTCTGCTTCCACCGGATCGGCATGCAATCCCACTGCCTGTGTGGTGGGGTAGAAGTAGCCATGTTCATCCAGCAGACTGGGTATTTCGGTTGAAGGTAATATGCCACCAAATTTGTAAAAATCCCATTCGGAAGTCAGGGTGATATGGATCCCCATATCCAGATCGGGATGCTGCCTGTAGTATTCGGCGAAATCCACAAACCACGGACAGGGGACCATAATGCTACCTGAAGTAATTCCCCCGCTGGCAAATGCTTCAGCGCTTGCCTCGTTAACCGACCGGGCCAGTCCGATATCATCGGCATGTACGATCAGGAGTTTGGCATCTGGAGCATAGCCCAGTTGTTCTGCCAGGGTTTGCTGGCTATTGCTTTGATAGGAGAAGAAAAGAGCTGTAGCTGAAATCAGCAGAAGCCTGTGGGACGTGAGTTTCATGAAATGCTTGTTTGCCTGGAAAAGTAAATATATGAAATGGATCGCCCATAGTTGGAGAATTCTATTATCGTGCGATTCTAATCCAGAAGGAGCCGCCATGTCGTTCTGCATCCTTGAGGTTTTTATGGTCCCAGATGGGAGCGATTAACTCAGCTAATTCCTGATCCTCGGAAATATAATAGTTGGGCAGAATGGGCTCATATTTGTACGGGTTGGAAAGCAGATAGAAAGCCAGCCCGTACTGTTCGGTGTAGAATCGGTCACACATGAATTGAGGATAATCGTAGGGCAGGTAGATATCATGCAAATGAACAATAACCCCTCTCTTGAGCTTTGGCAGGATCTCCATAAAGAACACCATGGAATCGGAGTTGGGCAAAATACGGTGTGAATTATCCAGGAAAAGAATATCATTGGCATTCAGCTCCTCCACGATATCCAGATTGACCTGCTTGAATGATTCCCGGATCATTCTATTTGGCAGCTGATCGATCTCAGTCAGGGGTTTCGGGTCAATGGAGATAAACTCCGTACTCAGATCCTTTTCAACAAAAGCCTTATGAGCTATCCGGGTGGAGTTTCCGGATCCTATTTCAATATATCTTTTGGGCTTGAAGCGGGCAAGTACGGTGTAAATTCCAATAATATCCAGTCCGGGCAGGTAGCCATTATTCCAGGTAGGCTTGGCTTTGTCGCTTTCCACTTTTGCATCCTTGATCTCCCAGAGCTGCTTTTTGTTTGCCAGGGCTTTCTTCAGCAACTTCCTGTACATTTCACGGTTGGAATCGATGATTTTCAAGAGCTCAGGGTGTGCCGGAAGCCCATGTCCGTACCTGGGCTGAAACTGTACTTTTTGTTCCAGAAACAGGGTCTGAAACCTCGGACTAAGATACCGGTAGAGTTTTTTTGACATGGGAATATAAATGTAAGCAAAAAGCTTATTTAAAACTCACTTTAAGTCCAATCCCTACCTGGGCATCGGGAGCATTATCGACCGAGAAATCCTCTCTGAGATAAACCGCATAAGCAAACAAACCTTTCGCGTAAGAAAATACCAGATAATTTGCAGACAGTACTTTATACAGGTGAGAAATGCTATAGTGCCAGTGAGAAACAAACCTTTCGCCGGTCAGCACCAGGGTCTCAAAATCTTGCCTTCTATTATAGGAACTCTGCAGATAGTAGCTCAGAGCCAATGAAAAATATCCATTTTTTTTGGTGGGGATGATATAATTCAGCAGAAACTCTGAACTGAATAAGGCTTTTTTATTGCGCAGTTCTACACCTTCTCCAAAACGGAGCAGATTCTGATAAAAGGCACTAAGCCCCATTCCCAAACGAAGCTCCCTGCGCTTATTTAATTCGATTCTTTTCACGAGAGATGTATGGAATTCCAGATCCAGGGAAGGATTGAAACGACTGACATTTGTCCCCAGTTGTATCCCAAAATTCGTATGGATGTTGTGCTTTCGCAGCCCTTTAAAATGAGGATAGTGGTTGTAAACCAGGTCAATACCTGAAAAAGTGAATTGTCCCTTATTGATTTCTAATGTTTTTCCATCTTCATCCAAAAAGTTCATGTAGGCCTGATCCAGCCCATAGATCCTTCTGGCAAAAGGATCTTCACCACCCGAAATATTTGAATGGAACCATTCGATTAACTGATCGCTGGTCAATAATGACCAGGGGACCTTGCCTTCGTCCAGGGTGAAAGCGCGCGCATTTATTTTTAGTTCGTGTTTTTCGGAAAGAGGCAGGTTCAGGCGTATCTGATAGAATCTGAAAACCCCGTCAGCCTGAAAAGAGCTTGCTTTTGATGGGCTATTCTCCTGATCGTAGAAATAATCTCTGTCGTTCCAGTCCAGGGATCGCATGTGATGAAGATCTTCCTCATTCAGGGGTTGGTAGGCTTTTACATAGGGAAGCCATACATTTCCGCTGGCCAGCGTAATTGCCAGGGAGATTTTTTGCGCTGTTTCTGTCTGGAAGTTGTGATCGGTCCGGGAGCTGAGGATTCCCAGGGGGTGAGTGGACAGTCTGTTTCCATAGAATACAGAGGGGGAATTCCGGACATCAATGCTATCGTTTTCTGTTTGTGCGTTACATATACTGCTACATAAGAACAGAAAAATCAGACAGCTATTCAGCCATTGGTGCTTGCTTTTCATTTCTTACCGGACCTGTATTTTTGGCACCAAAAGATTCCAGCCTGTAGTAGCATCCCAGACTGGTTCGCACTCATAGGTGCTGGCCAGCCTGATAGCATATTCCGGTCTTTCATACAGAGAGGGACTGGCATCGGGCAGATTCAGGAACAGCTCATATTCCCCTGCAGGCAGGGTCTCTGGCCATTCAAATTCCAAATCCAGAACTTGCACTTCATCTGAAAACCAGTAGCGGGTATCACAATCCAAACGTTTTCTGTACACCTTTTTTGAATTTTTGCTTCGCAGGACCAATTCGGCAAAGCGGTAATTGTAGGTGGATGCATACCCTTCGTTTATTATTTCCAGACGAATTTTAATGGGTTTGTCGTTCTTGATTTTTGTTGGAAATATTCCCTTTTTAAGCACAAAGCGATAGCCCAGGCGACGTTTGATATCTTCAATGCACTTATTGTTCCAATCTCCGTTTACCGCTCCTGACCAGGAAGTATTCAGGAAAGAGGTATGAAAGCGTTTTAAATAATTCTCCGCGTTCCCGCCCTCTGATATACAATCATTATATGGACTGTAGACATCTTCGCCATGGGGTCCTCCGGGGCAGGTCTCCCCGCCAAAAACCAGATATTTAGTCTCCTGGGCGATATAGGCCTTGAGATTCAGGGTGTCTACACTTGCAGGCCAGGTATGAAAGGAATGGTAAGTCCAGTAGTCATCAAAATTTGCCAGGATACAATCATTATGGTGAGCCAGCCTTGCCTTGGCACTTCCGCTAAATGCCTCCTGTTCTTCCAGAGCGTTTGCCTTTTCAGGGTGCGCTTTTTCGCCATTCAGAAAGCGCAGCTTATAATAGGGAGCCCTTACCTGAACCATACGGGTTTGGGGTACAACATCTAACAGAGCCGCGATGACTTCATTGCGATCCAACCAGTGCTGTTTTGTTACGGGCCCATGTTCCAGATCACCGAAATGATCTGAATAGAATTGCTCCCCCCAGGGGCCTATAAGTCCCATTTGTACCACGGCGATTACATCCTCATTTTTTGTCAGGACAGGCCTCAACTGTTCCAAATGTTCCAGTATGGTTGGCTTGGGGGCATCATAAAATGGAGGATCACAGCATTCGGCGGTATACGAAAAGCGAAGAATGACTTTCATGCCCGCTTCCCTTACAATATTCATGTC
>Ga0180435_10006541_pt1 | contig 11163 bp, 9 predicted proteins | sample SS_ome_3_FD_132467 | JGI IMG/M metagenome (GOLD analysis project Ga0180435, IMG submission 132467) | Hypersaline lake sediment archaeal communities from the Salton Sea, California, USA - SS_3_S_1 metaG | ecosystem: Environmental > Aquatic > Non-marine Saline and Alkaline > Hypersaline > Sediment...
CAGCGACCCCTTGAGCGTCGAGGAGGCCTTGAACCCCACCGACTTCGAGGCCGCAATCTGCATCGGTTCCCCGGTCTTCGGGTTGCGACCCATGCGGGCCGCGCGATGCTTCACCTCGAATGTTCCGAATCCGATCAGTTGGACTTTCCCGTCCCTCCTGATCCCGCCCGCAATGCCGTCGAGGACCGCATCAACCGCCTCCACCGCAGCCCGCTTGGTGGCGTCTTTGCCCATGGCATTCAGAACGGTGTCAGTCAATTCCGCTTTGTTCATAACGCCGCACTTTTCAACCACCTAAATCATTTTGTAAAGCTAAAAGAAATCGCTTTTATCCCCCATGGAATCGGGAAATCCCGCCCCCGAGCCACGAGGGGAGTCCCCGCCGGGAAACACAAACGCCTGAATTTCCAGCATGGGATTCTGTTAGATTCTGTTAGGATGCGTTCTGAGACATGAAAAATAGAGTTTTCCGCAGGGCAGGACGGAATCCCCGACGGCGCGAGGCGCCGCGGCCGCCCTCCTCCCGACCCGTTCCAAGCGCCGTCTCGCCGGCCGAAACTCCCCGAAACAAGGCCTCCGGAAGAATTCCACAAATTCACTTGCCCCACCGAAAAGGCGCCGGTATAGGCTCCCCCGACCGGTCCGTATGCCCAAAAAACGCCCTTTTCCCGCCCATTTTCCGGGACATTCCGTGTTCTTGGGCGCGACTGCGTTGGGGGTGGCGCCCGCCTTGGCGGGCGGCGGCGCCGAAGCCGGCGGCCATGAGGCGCTGCCGCTTTTCGCGGAAGAGGTTTTTCACATCGGCCCCTTCGCGGTGACCAACTCGATGATCATGGCATGGCTGGTGGCAATCGCCCTGATCGTGGTGGTCCGGCTCGCCACCCGCGAAATGCAGTTGATTCCCAGCGGGTTGCAGAATTTCGTGGAATGGCTGGTCGAGTCCCTGCTCGGATTCTTCGCCGGCATTCTCGGCGAACGCCTCGCCCGGCGCACCTTCTGGTTCTTCGCCACCATCTTCATCCTGATCCTCTCGATGAACTGGGCGGGCCTCATCCCCGGCGTGGGCACGGTGGGTTGGATGCTCGAGGGCCCGGTTGACCCGCACGACCGCTTCAAGCCGTTCCTGCGGGGCGGAGCGGCAGACCTCAACATGACGATGGCGATGGCCCTCGCCTTCGCCGTCCTGTGGTTCTACTGGGCCATCACCGAGATCGGCTTCAAGAACTTCCTCACCCATATTTTCGCTCCGAAGGGCGAGTTCAAGGGACCCATGCTGATCGTGATGGCCGTCATCTTCGGCTTCGTGGGCGTGATCGAGCTGATTTCAATCGCGGTGCGTCCGGTGGCGCTCATGTTCCGTCTCTACGGGAACATCTTCGCCGGCGAGAACATCCTCGAAGCCATGATGGAACTGGTCCCCCCATGGCTGAAGTGGCTTCCGCCCCTCCCGTTCTACTTCTTCGAACTCCTGGTGGGATTCGTGCAGGCCCTCGTCTTCACCCTCCTGACGGTCGTCTTCCTGAAACTCATCTGCGAGGACAGCCATGGAGAGGAGCACGAGGCCCACCACCCCGAACCCGCCGGCGGGGAACGCCCGGCCTCCGCCTCCTGAGGCCCTCCTGCCCCCCGCTGCCGCCCCCCCCTGAAGTATCCTCCCATGAAGCGATCGCTCCCCCTGCCCCCCTTCCGCGGCCCCCGCTGACCCTCTCCCCGGCCCGACCATGGCAGATCCGTGGGGGCCGGCGAAACCAACAACAACCAACAAACAACACCACCATGGAAAGCATCCTCCAACTCGTCGCCGCCTTCCCGGGGTTTTTCGACCTGCTCGCGCAGGCCGAAGGCATTCGCGGAAACTTCCACGTCGGTATGGCGGCCATCGCAGCCGGACTCGGCATCGGGCTCATCGGCATGAAAGCCGCCGAGGCCACCGGCCGCAACCCCGGTGCCGCCGGAAACATCATGACGATCGCCATCATTCTTGCCGCCCTCGCGGAAGGGCTGATCTTCATTGCCATCTTCCTTGCCACCTGACCTCGCCTCTCGCACCGGCGCGGGGCCGGCAACGGCCCCCGCCGTCCGTCCCTCTCCGGATCTCAGCCATGAACTTCCCCGCCCTCGTCCTCGCCGCCGCCGAAGCCGCCCCCGAAACGGCGGAAGCAACCAACCCCGTGACTGATGTCCTCCGAACCTTCCACGTCACATGGGCGAATTTCTTCGCCCAGTTGATCACCTTCCTCCTGGTGGCGCTCCTCCTGAAGATCTTCGCCTTCGAGCCGGTGCAGCAAATGCTCGAACGCCGCCGCCAGCGAATCGCCCGCGGCGAAGCCAAACTCCGCGAAATCGAAGAACAGATGGCGGAGAGCGAAAAACGGACCGCCGAAGCCATCGAGGCGGCCAACCAGCAGGCCCGCCGCCTCATCGACGAAGCAAGGGAAAGCGCCGCCGCCCTCGGCGAGCGCAAGGCCCGGGAAGCCGTCGCCTCCGCCCAGCACATCCTCGCCAAGGCCGAAGAAGCCGCCCGCGCCGAACGCGAAAAGATCCAGGCCGAATTGCGCACCGAGTTCGGACGCCTCGTCACCGACACCACCGCCCGCGTCACCGGCAAGGTCCTCGACGAAAACGACCAACGCCGCATCAACGAGGAGGCCCTCACCCGGCTCGAAAGCTGATCCGCCCGCGCCCGCCGACATGAAGATCCCTCGCGAAGCCGCCACCGCCGCCCGCCGGACCTTCCGCTCCTGCCTCGACGGCGACCTCCTCGACGAGGAGAAGCTCCGCGACTCCGTCCGCTCCATGCTCGACAAAAAACCCCGCCACTGGAGACCCATCGTCCACGAACTGATGCGCCTCGCGCGCCTCCAGCTCGAAAAACACAAAGTCCGCGTCGAAAGCGGCATCGCACTCCACGAACGGGAAAAACAACGCCTCAGAGACGAACTCGCCGCAAAATACGGCGACGGCCTGCACTACGAATTCGCCGTCAACCCGGCCCTCCTCGGCGGAATGCGCGTCCGGGTCGGAGACGATGTCTGGGACGGCAGCGTCAAGGGCCGCCTCGACCGTCTCGCCGCCTCCTTCTGACCACCCCGAGCCCCTCTCACCCCAGCCCCATCCGCCCCACCATGAACAGCATCCTCCAGGACCTCGAACAGGAAATCGCGAACGCCACCACCGGCGTCGAAAAATCCAACGTCGGAACCGTGCGGGAAATCGGCGACGGCGTGGCCCGCATCGAAGGCCTCAGCGATGTCCAACTCAACGAAATGATCGAGTTTCCCGGGAACCTCTTCGGCCTCGCCCTCAACCTCGAGGAAAGCGAGGTCGGGGTGGTGATGCTCGGCCCCTCGCGGCACATCAGGGAGGGTGACGAGTGTCACACCACCGGCCGCCTCCTCTCGGTCCCCGTCGGCGAATCCCTCCTCGGCCGCGTCGTCGACGCCCTGGGGCGCCCCCTCGATGGCAAGGGCGAAATCCACGCCGCCGGCCAATACCCGGTCGAAAAGATCGCTCCCGGCATCGTCAAGCGCAAATCCGTCTCCGTCCCCGTCCAGACCGGTATCGCCGCCATCGACGCCATGATCCCCATCGGCCGCGGGCAGCGCGAACTCATCATCGGCGACCGCTCCACCGGCAAGACCACCATCGCCATCGACACCATCCTCTCCCAGGCCCAGCAGAACAAGGCCGCCGCCGAGGGCCGCCTCAAGGACCACAAACCGCTCCACTGCGTCTACGTCGCGATCGGACAGAAGCAATCCAGCATCGCCCGCACCATCGCCGTCCTCGAAGAAGCCGGGGCCATGGACAACACCATCGTGGTCTCCGCCTCCGCCTCCGCCGCTGCCACCAACCAATACCTCGCCCCCTACGCCGGATGCGCCATGGCGGAATACCTGATGGACCAGGGCAAGGACGTCCTGATCGTCTACGACGACCTCTCGAAGCAGGCCGTGGCCTACCGCCAGGTCTCCCTCGTCCTGCGCCGGCCCTCCGGACGCGAAGCCTATCCCGGAGACGTCTTCTACCTCCACAGCCGCCTCCTCGAACGGTCGGCGCGACTCTCGGATGCCGAGGGCGGCGGGTCAATCACCGCCCTCCCCATCATCGAGACCCAGGCCGGCGACGTCTCGGCCTACATCCCGACCAACGTCATCTCCATCACCGACGGGCAGATCTTCCTCGAAACCGACCTCTTCTACCAGGGCATCCGGCCCGCCATCTCGGTCGGGCTGTCCGTCTCACGCGTCGGGTCGGCCGCCCAGACCAAGGCCGTCAAGAAGGTCTCCTCGACCACCAAGCTCGACCTCGCCCAGTTCCGCGAACTGCAGGCTTTCGCCCAGTTCGGCTCCGACCTCGACGAGGCCACCAAGGCCAAGATCGAACGCGGCCAGCGTATCGTCGAACTCTTCAAGCAGAACCAATACAGCCCGCTCACCCTCGAAATGGAGGTCGCCATCCTCTGGGCGATGCAGAACGGATACTTCGACGACGTCGAGGTGAGCCGCGTCAAGGAATGCCAGAACGCCCTCGAAGAATTCCTCGCGACCCGCAAGGGAGACCTGCTCCAGCTCATCTCCGACGAAAAGGATCTCTCCGACGCCGTGACCGAGGCGCTCAAGACCGCCCTCGACGACTTCAAGACCACCTGGAAGTAAGCCCCCAACGGACAACCTCGTCCCGTGCCCAACACCCGAGACATCCGCCGCCGCATCAGGTCGGTCCGCAATACCTCCCAGATCACGAGGGCCATGCAGCTCGTCGCGGCCGCCAAGATGAAGAAGGCCCAGGACCAGGCCGTCGCGGGGAGACCCTACTCCGACCGCCTCAACCAGGTCCTCGCACACCTCAAGGAACGCAACGACGAGGAGGACCACCCCCTCCTCGGCCGGCCCCGGCAGGGCCCCGAACTGGTGCTGGTGGTCTCCACCGACAAGGGATTGTGCGGCGGCCTCAATACCAACCTCCTCCGGAAATTCCGCGCCGAGGTCCCGCAAGACGCCCACCTCACCACCGTCGGACGAAAACTGCGCCTCTCGCTCGCCAAGCTCGGCCGCAACATCGTCTCGGACTGGGAAGTGCGCGACCCCGTCCCCTTCGCCGACGCCAAACCGATCGCCAAATATCTCACGGAGCAATTCATCGAGGGCCGCTACAGCCTCATCAGAATCCTCTTCTCGAACTTCCAGAGCACCCTCACGCAGGTCCCATGGATCTCCCAGTTGCTCCCGATCGAGCCCGCGGCCCTCGCCGTGCCGCGAAACTACGAAAAAGACCGTCGTCCCGCTCCGGCCGCCGAACCCCCCGCCCCGGCCGCCGACCACCTCTTCGAGCCCGGCCCCCGCGAGGTCCTCGACGCCCTCCTCCCCCTCTACGTCAACTTCCAGGTCTACCAGATGCTCCTCGAGGCCAGGGCCTCCGAACACTCGGCGCGGATGGTCGCCATGAAGAACGCCACCGACAACGCCGAGTCCATGATCAAGGACCTCACCCTCGAATACAACAAGCTCCGCCAGGCCGCCATCACCTCCGAACTCCTCGAAATCACCACCGCCATGAAGGCCATGGAGTAGCCCCTGCCCGCGCCTCCTGACTCCTGACCCCCCACCCCTGACTTCTTCCCCAATGAACAATACCGGACACATCGTACAGATCATCGGCGCCGTGGTGGACGCCGACTTCTCGGAAGCCGGCGAAATGCCCGAGATCTTCAACGCCCTCGAGGTGACCTACGACCTCTTCGGCGCCGAGACCACCCTCGTCCTCGAAGTGCAGCAGCACCTCGGCGACGGCTGGGTGCGCGCCGTCGCCATGACCACCACCGACGGCCTGAAACGCGGCATGGAAATCGTCGACACCGGACAACCGATCGCCGTGCCCGTCGGCCGCGGAGTCCTCGGCCGCATCTTCAACGTCACCGGCGAAGCGGTCGACGAGAAGGGGCCCGTCTCCTGCGACAAGAGCTACCCGATCCACCGGCCCGCCCCCTCCCTGACCGACCAGTCCACCTCCACCGAGATCCTCGAAACCGGCATCAAGGTCATCGACCTGATCTGCCCCTTCACCAAGGGCGGAAAGGTCGGCGCCTTCGGCGGCGCCGGGGTCGGCAAGACGGTCGTCATCATGGAACTCATCAACAACATCGCCAAGAACCACGGAGGATTCTCGGTCTTCGCGGGGGTCGGCGAGCGCACCCGGGAAGGCAACGACCTCTACGTGGAGATGAGCGAGGCCGGCGTCATCGACCAGAGCGACCTCTCGAACTCGAAAGTGGCCCTCGTCTACGGCCAGATGAACGAACCGCCGGGGGCCCGCCTCCGCGTGGGCCTCTCCGCCCTCGCCATGTCGGAGTACTTCCGCGACGAGGAAAACCAGGACGTCCTCCTGTTCATCGACAACATCTTCCGGTTCTCGCAAGCCGGCTCCGAAGTCTCGGCGCTCCTCGGACGAACCCCCTCCGCGGTCGGTTACCAGCCCACCCTCGCCGAGGAAATGGCCGGCCTCCAGGAGCGCATCACCTCCAACAAGAAGGGCTCCATCACCTCCTTCCAAGCGGTCTACGTCCCGGCCGACGACCTCACCGACCCCGCTCCGGCCAACACCTTCGCCCACCTCGACTCGACCGTCGTCCTCGAACGCTCCCTTGCCGAACTCGGCATCTACCCGGCCGTCGACCCCCTCGCCTCGGTCTCCAACGCCCTCGCCCCGGAGGTCGTCGGCCCCGAACACTACCGCGTCGCGCGCGGCGTGCAGCGCGTCCTCCAGCGCTACAAGGACCTCCAGGACATCATCGCGATCCTCGGAATGGACGAACTCTCCGACGAGGACAAGCTCACCGTCTTCCGGGCCCGCAAGATCCAGCGCTTCCTTTCCCAGCCGTTCAACGTGGCGGAAGTCTTCACCGGCACGCCGGGCGTCTACGTCCCCGTCTCCGAGACCGTGAAGGGATTCGCCGAGATCCTCGCCGGCGAACACGACGAGGTCCCCGAAGGCGAATTCTACATGAAAGGCGGAATCGACACCGTCGCGAAAGGCTGATCGCCCGCGCCACGCCCATGCCCCTCCAACTGGACATCGTCACCCCCGAAGGAAACATCTTCTCCGGAAAGGTCGACAACGTCTACCTCCCCGGGGCGGAGGGCGAAATGGGCGTCCTCGCCGGCCACGTCGCCCTCGTCACCACCCTCCAACCCGGAGAGTTGCGCTACCTCAAGGACAGCAAATCCGAGGAACTCGCCGTCGGAGAGGGATTCGTCGAGGTCACCCGCGAATCCGTCACCGTCCTCACCGACCTCGCCCTCGCCGACTCCGAAATCGACGAGGCCCGCGTCGAGGCGGCCCTGAAACGCGCCGAGGAAACCCTGAAGGGAATCGACCCCTCGAGAGACGCCGAACGGGTCGCCGCCCTCGAAGCGTCCATCGCCAAGTCCGCCGCCCAGCTCAAGCTCAAACGCAAACGACGCCAAGCCTAGGGTTCGGGGTCTCGGGCGCCCGGAACACCCAAGGAAACGGGCCGCGCCCCGACGCGCCCCCCCTGAAACCCGAAACCCGAATCCTGAGACCCGCATCCCCGCACCGCCATGCCAAGAGACGACTCCCTCCACAAGATCCTCGTCATCGGGTCGGGCCCCATCGTGATCGGACAGGGATGCGAGTTCGATTACTCCGGCACCCAGGCCTGCAAGGCCCTCCGCGAGGAGGGATACGAGGTGGTCCTCGTCAATTCCAACCCGGCCACCATCATGACCGACCCGGAATTCGCGGACCGCACCTACCTCGAACCCATTACCCCGGACGTAGTAGAAAAGATCATCCAACGCGAGGAGCCCGACGCCCTCCTGCCCACCCTCGGCGGGCAAACCGCCCTCAACACCAGCATGGACCTCTGGCGCAGCGGAACCCTCGAAAAACGAAAGGTCCGCATGATCGGCGCCGCCGCCGACGCCATCGAAAAGGGCGAGGACCGCCTCCGCTTCAAGGAGGCCATGGTCAAGATCGGCCTCGACGTCCCCCAATCCGGCGTGGCGCGAACCATCGAGGAAGCCCGGACCATCTCCGGGGAAATCGGGTCCTTGCCCCTCATCATCCGGCCCGCCTATACGCTCGGAGGCTCCGGGGGAGGCATCGCATACAACCGCGAGGAATTCGAAACCATCGCCGCGCGCGGCCTCGACCTCTCCCCCGTCACCGAGATCCTCATCGAGGAAAGCCTCCTCGGCTGGAAGGAATTCGAGATGGAGGTCATGCGGGACCGCCTCGACAACTGCGTCGTCATCTGCTCGATCGAAAACCTCGACCCGATGGGGGTCCACACCGGCGACTCGATCACGGTCGCCCCCGCCCAGACTCTGACCGACCGCGAATACCAGATCATGCGCGACCAGTCGTTCGCCGTGATCCGCGAAATCGGCGTCGAAACCGGCGGATCGAACATCCAGTTCGCCGTCCATCCCTCCACCGGCCGCCTCGCGGTGATCGAGATGAACCCCCGCGTCTCGCGGAGTTCCGCCCTCGCCTCGAAGGCCACCGGCTTCCCGATCGCCAAGATCGCGGCCAAGCTGGCGGTCGGCTACTCCCTCGACGAACTGCCCAACGACATCACCCGCGAGACCCCCGCCAGTTTCGAACCCACCATCGACTACGTCGTCACCAAGGTGCCCCGCTTCACCTTCGAGAAGTTCCCCGCCGCCGACCCCGTCCTCACCACCCAGATGAAGTCCGTCGGGGAAGCCATGAGCATCGGCCGCACCTTCAAGGAAAGCCTCCAGAAGGCCCTCCGATCGCTCGAAACCGGACGCTGGGGACTGGGCGGCGACCACCGGGATCCACCCCGCCCCGACCGCCGGGAGATCGAGCGCATGCTCCTCGTGCCCAACGCGGAGCGAATCTACTGGATCAAGACCGCCTTCCAGAACGGCTGGAGCGAAGAGGAAGTCTTCGAAGCCACCCAGATCGATCCATGGTTCCTGCGCCAGATCGAGCAGATCGCGCGCGAGAACGACAACCTCGCCGCCACGGACCTCCGGCGCGCCAAGCGCATGGGATTCTCCGACCGCCAGATCGCGCGCGCCCGCAGCGCGGCAGACGGCCCCGTCGTCACCGAGGACGACATCCGCGCCGAACGGCTCGCCGGGGGAGTCCGGCCGGTCTACCGCCTCGTCGACACCTGCGCCGCCGAGTTCGAGGCCTGCACCCCCTACTACTACTCGTCCTACGAAGACGAAAACGAGGCCCGCTCCACTCGGAAGAAGAAAATCGTCATCCTCGGAGGGGGCCCGAACCGCATCGGACAGGGCATCGAGTTCGACTACTGCTGCGTCCACGCCTCCTTCGCCCTGAAGGAACTCGGATACGAGACCATCATGGTCAACTCGAACCCCGAAACCGTCTCGACCGACTACGACACCAGCGACAAGCTCTTCTTCGAGCCGCTCACCCTCGAGGACGTCCTCAATATCTGCGACCAGGAACAACCCCACGGCGTCATCGTCCAGTTCGGCGGACAGACCCCCCTCAACCTCGCCGGCGACCTCGAACGACACGGCGTGCCCATCATCGGCACCTCCCCGACGTCGATCGAACTCGCCGAGGACCGCAAGTTCTTCTCCGCCCTCCTCGACAAGCTCGGCCTGCGGCAGGCCGAGGCCGGAACCGCGGTGTCCGAGGACGGCGCCCTCGAGGTCGCCCGGCGCATCGGCTACCCGGTCCTGGTGCGTCCCTCCTTCGTGCTCGGCGGCCGCGCCATGATGGTCGTCTACGACGATGCCGATTTGCGCCGCTACATGCGGGAAGCGGTCGACGCCGCCCCCGATCGCCCCGTCCTCGTGGACCGCTTTCTCGAGGGCGCCACCGAAGTCGACGTGGACTGCATCTCGGACGGTGAGACGACCGTGGTCGGCGCCATCATGCAGCACATCGAGCAGGCCGGGGTCCATTCCGGCGATTCCGCCTGCGTCATCCCTCCTTTCAGCCTCGAAGCCGGCGTCCAGGCAAGGATCGAACAGGCCGCCGTCGAGCTGGCCCGCGAACTCGACGTCCGCGGCCTCATGAACATCCAGTTCGCGGTCAAGGACGAGGAACTCTACGTCATCGAGGTCAACCCCCGGGCCTCCCGCACCGTCCCCTTCGTCTCGAAGTCCATCGGCGTCCCGCTCGCCAAGCTCGCGGCCCGCATCATGGCCGGCGAAAAGCTCGCCGCGATGGGATTCACCGAACGCATCGTTCCGCCATACTTCTCGGTCAAGGAGGCCGTCTTCCCGTGGCCCCGGTTCCCGGGCATCGACATCGTGCTGGGCCCCGAAATGAAGTCCACCGGCGAGGTCATGGGAATCGATCAGGACCTCGGCATGGCCTACGCCAAGAGCCAGATCAGCGCCTTCAACCCGCTGCCCACCACCGGCAACATCTTCTTCTCCGTCAGCGACCGCGACAAGCTGCCCTCCATCCCGATCGCGGCCGGGTTCGCCGAACTCGGGTTCACCATCTACGCCACCGGCGGAACGCACCGGAAACTCCGCGAGGCCGCCGTCCCCTGCCGGCGGCTCTACAAGCTCGCGGAACGCAAACGCCCCAACGTCCTCGACATGATGAAGAACGGGGAGATCCACTTCATCGTCAACACCCCCAGCGGTCATGAGGCCCGCGCCGACGAAGTCACCATCCGCAGCAACGCCGTCGCCCACAAGGTCAGCCATTGCACCAACCTCTCCGCCGCCGAAGCCACCGTCCGTGCCATCCGCTCCCTCCAAAACCGCGAACTCACCGTCACCCCCCTCCAGGAATACCAGCAACCCCGGTGAACCGCCCCGACCCGGGAAATCCCGCGAAATCCAAAGCTTGCTGCAAATCGCCCGAGTTCCTGGACCGCGATGGCGGTGAACGACGACAAGGACCGATGACGGGGAGAAAGCTTCCCAATCGGCCCCCGTTGCCGCCGCTCCCGCCCCGGCGGAATCAACCGGCCGGAATCGACAAAACCGGTTGAATATCGAGAGAACCGCGCTCTATTCCTCCCGGCGCTTTCCCGGTCGGAAAGCAACGTGCAGCCTCCCGAGCCGGGAGCGTCTGCCATGCGTCATGAGTAGCAAGAGACAAAACAGAGCCGGCGGGTCGTTCAGCGGGTTCCTGACCGCGCTGGGAATTCTCGCCGTCTACCTCGCCCTC
>Ga0180435_10006543_pt1 | contig 11161 bp, 9 predicted proteins | sample SS_ome_3_FD_132467 | JGI IMG/M metagenome (GOLD analysis project Ga0180435, IMG submission 132467) | Hypersaline lake sediment archaeal communities from the Salton Sea, California, USA - SS_3_S_1 metaG | ecosystem: Environmental > Aquatic > Non-marine Saline and Alkaline > Hypersaline > Sediment...
AGGAAGAGCTGGGGCTGGCCGTTATCAGAGAGCGAGGAGAGCGGCTGGTTAAGAAGTGGCAGGAAGAACTGGTAAACCCATCAAATGATCCCTGGGACAACCTTTCCGGAACAGCAACCGAGATCTGCAAGAACCCGGAGGACATGGAAAACAACAATCCGGTGAGCAATCTTGTCCTGGACCTCTACGAATCAAGTGATGAATTCAGGTCGGCCCTGGGAATCATCGTCAATGAAAACGTAAGTGTACTCGCCGGTGAGTTCAAGCGGCTCAAGGATGAGGGTCGGATGTCCACAGACAAAGACCCGCAGCATCTGGGGGCCTTTATGTTCAGCTTGCTGCACGGCTCGCTGTTCCATTACCGGGCAACCGGTGACGATTCGATGCTCAGAAGCAACATCGAGATCGGCATGAAGTGCCTTGAGGGACAGCTGAAGTAGACCGGCTCAGCCTTTGACGGTTGTCTTAAAGCCAGCCTGGACCAAATCGTGAAGATGCAACAACCCAACCGGCCGGTTCAACGTATCCACCACCGGTAGCAGGAAGATCGGTCGCGGTTGGTGGTTCTCCATCATCTTCAATGCGTTGTAGGCCAACTCACTGCTTTGCACGAACGCTGGCCCTGCAGTCATCAGCTCCCGTGCCATCAGCCGTGTCGCGTCAGCGATCGTCGTACCCATAACCGCCAGCCTGCGGAAGATGCGGCGGACGTCACCGTCGGTGATGATTCCGGCCAGCTTGCCATCTGCGTCCACAAGGCTGGTTCCACCTAGCTTGTATTTTGTGATTGCTTCCAGGGCTTCACCAAAAGTGGCCTCGGTGCTGATCATCGGGTTTGTCTCATCACCGCGGAGCAGGTCGCGGACATGCAGTGTCAGCCGTTTGCCGAGCATGCCCCGCGGGTGGAATACCGCGAAGTCCTCCGGTGTGAAGTCCCGGGCATGCATCAGCGCTACCACAAGGGCATCACCGATCGCCAGGGTCAGGGTTGTTGAGGTGGTCGGCACAAGGTTGTGCGGGTCGGCTTCGGGTGCCTGGGCCAGCAGCAGGACTGCATCCGACTCCTGGGCAAGCGTGCTGTTCGGGTTGCCGGTGATGCAAACGACGGATACACCGATATGTTTTACAGGTGAGAGCAGGTCGAGTATCTCCTGAGTCTCCCCCGATTGAGAGATCACCAGCAATAGGTCCTTGCGGTGGACGACTCCCAGGTCACCGTGCACGCCTTCGGCGGGATGGAGGAAATGCGCCGCGGTCCCGGTGCTGGTCATGCTGGCGGCGATCTTCTGGGCGATGTGTCCGCTCTTACCCATCCCCGAGACGATGACCCGTCCCTGGCAGGCAAGGATAAGTTCACAGGCCACAGCGAAGGATTCGCTGAGCAGGTCGCGCTGCGTGATCAACGCTTCGGATTCGAGGTTGAGGACATCCCGGCCTACTGCCAGGAAATCGGTGTTGTCTGACATACTGCGGATTATAGATCAAAGACCCATGCCCGGTGCAACCATGGCTGGCGATCAGAGGCTGATCTGGATCAGGCAGGTTGTGGCCTCATGGTCAACGGCACAGCACCGGGCTTCCACGACGTTAGCGGTTTCGAACCCGAAGTGGTTGGCAAGTTCGGTCAACAGGCCGCAATAGTAACCGCATAGCGGGTTGTTGCTCTCGCCTTGCCTGGCGAATATACTGTCGCGGATCTCAAGGAAGTGGATCGAGCCCCGCAGCATCGAAACGTATGAAGCGTTGCCCAGGAATTCCGGTAGCAGCTGTTTCATCAGGGCGGTGAACTTCTGGGTTCCGTTACTGAACAGCGGTGCCCGGAGCTGGTTATCCTCGGCAATCATCAACAGTGTATTGCGTCCGGCCAGATAGACAATCTCGTGGTAGGCATCATGGGCTTTGAGATGGTTCAGCAGGGGCAGGAGTTGTCCGCTGCCCAGTTCCTCTACCTCGGCAAAAAGCCCGATGATCCGATCGGCGTCAAGGTTGTATGAGCGGCAGAGGTGGGAGTAAAAGTCAGGTTCGAACCGGCGCACGGCATCAAGGATGTGATAGAGCATCATCGGCGGGAAACGCTCAATTGAATCTGTCCTATCCATTTCCTTGCGGTCAAACAGTGACTTGAACAATGCTACTACCCTAATAACTTACCACAGGCTTAAAAGAACGCATCGACCCAACCGGCGGCGTAGAGGACGTACTGCCCCATTGCCGGAAGGATGGCCAGGCCTAGGATGCAACCGATAAGACGCGTGGCGATCAGGCAAACGTTCATCGTCTTAACGTCGGTGATCGTCCGGTCGCCGGAGATACAGCGGTCGATGACTACTGCAGCCGGGGGGTCGACGATGATGAACAATAGCATCGTGGCGATCCCGTTGACGATACCCGAAAGGTTGGTCGCGGTACCGGCGATACTGTGGTCGATACTCGCGGCGACGACGGTGCTCATCACCCCGATGCTGTAGAAACAGGTCACGAAGATGTTGAAGACGAGGAAGGTGATTGGCAATGTGCGGAAGTCGAGGTACTTCAATAGCGAGCTGATCCGCGGCGGGGCCAGGTAGTCCTTGATCCGCCAGAACCTGCGTAGGCCGTGGGCCAGCACCGGGGGAAGGCTGCCCTTTTCGTTGACGAGTTCGATCCCGCGACTGAACAGCTTGATGATCGTCGGGGTCATCAGCGCACCGATCAGCACACCGGCGATGATGAACAACAGGTCGATCCTGAGCGCGAAGATCACGTTTTCAAGAGTGTAGTGCCCCTGGTCGACTTTGTCCGCGAAATTACCGATGATCGGTGCCTGGAACATGTTGCTCAGGCGTGAGAAGATCACCAGGATATTGAACAAGGCCAGGGCGATTGCCAGGCGCTTGGTGTACGCGCCGGCGGTCCGCACCCCGTAGGACAGGGTATCGACGATGCTCATGATGCCGAGGAACACCCCGGCAAACACGACCTGCTTGATCATCTCAGGTGGCAGCTGCCCCATGGTTAGATGACCGCCTCAAGCTCGAGGCGTACGGGGTTATCCCGCAGGTGGTGAACCGCCTCGAACCGCAGCGCCCGGGATGCTGGTGAATTGCCGTCGTTGCCGACGCCGTCCCAGACTGTACTGAAGTCCAGGGTGTCACCCGGTGCGATGGTCACTGTTTGCTGCGACTGCATGAAGAACCAGTTGTAATGGTAATTCCAGACCAGGTTGTTCAGGTCCTTGATCAGGAAGTCGATCTGTTCGCTGGTGTTGTAATTCAGCTCGATCGGCATCGTCGTAACGTTCGAGATACGCAGGCGGAACTCCGTACCACCGTCCGCCGGTGCCAGGGTGAACCGGTAGTCAAGACCCCCCTGGGAATTGTGTGCGGAGCCCAGTAGCGGAACCTGCGGGTCAGGGATCGTTTCCGGAACCGTCGTGGCCGGCGGGACATGCGTCGTTGCCGGTGGCTCGGCCGGTGGATAATCAGTGGTAGTGGGCGTTGTCGCCGGCGTACCGACTTCGGAGCTCGTATCAGTAATCACTTCGTCTTCGACAACCACCGGCCCCTCAATCGGCTGGCCGTTGCGGTCGTAGCGCAGCTCGTCCAGGCCCGCAGGCTCACCGCCGGTACCCGGGTCAGCGGGGATCGGTGATGTTGCCGGGTTGGATTCCGGCGGCTGGATCGCGGTGTTGTCACCGGAGGAGTCACCTGTGATCGGCGAGCTGGCCGGTGTACTGGCCGGAGTCGATGCCGGCGTAGTCGCCGGTGCGGTGGTCACCGGCACGGACTCGGCCGGTGGCTGCGGGGTAGTGGTGGCTGGCTGGCTGATCGTCGGGTCGTAGGCGTGGAAAGTGATCCTGTTGCCGAGCGAGGCCTGGGCCGCCTGGCCTGTGGCAAGCTGAGTGCGGATCAGGTCGCGAATCAGCAGGCCCGAGTGGGTGCGCTTGCTGACCGTGCCAAGCGCCGAATAACCGTACTTACCTTCGGCGACGGCATCAGAGGTCGCTACGCGGTAGGTTGCGAAGGGGTCGATCGGCTGGTTGCCGATCACGATCTGGTAGGCTTTGCCGCCGAGGATGCCGAAGCTGGCTCCGGAGATCTGCGGGAAGCCGGCTTTACCGATCTGGCTGGCGGCATCGTCGAGGATCTCCTTGAGTTCCCCGCCGGTGACCTCAACGACTTCGGCGTAGTGGTCATAGGGCAGGGCGGCGAACAGGTCGCCGAGGGTGATCGGGCCGGTGGGTAGCGGTCCTGCGAAGAACGCCGCCGGAAGCAGAGCAATATCCGCCCCGGTCTTCTGGCGTACGATGTCGGTGACATAGTTTCCGAACAGCGTCTCGGCACTGCGGATTTTCTGTGTATTGAGCGCGATGGCCACCGAGCCGCCGATAGTCTACATCCGCTGGGTGAGTTCGGCGTTGAACCCATCGAGCCAGGCCACGTAGTTCGAGTTCTCGACCCAGTCGCCGGCCATCGGTACGATCTCATTGTAGAAATAGACGCGTTTGTAGTTCTGGATCGGGTCGAAGCTGAGTTTGAGCATGCCGACGTTGCGTGCATACTCCGGGTTATGGACAATCAGGGTTTCTTCAAACTTCATCGGGACCTGGAGCTCGGAGTGGCTCATGCCGCCGATGATCACGTCAATACCGCGGACCTCGCTGGCCAGGCGGATATCTTCATTGATACCAAGGTGGGTCAGGGCGATGATCACATCTGCCTGGGATGAAAGTTGCGGGATAAGCTGTTGGGCGGTCTGGACCGGGTCAAGCACCTGCAGGTTAGGGAAATGCTGCGGGGCGACGCGGTTTGCCAGGTCGCCGGTAACCAGCCCGAGGAGGGCGATCCGCACACCTTCACGCTCAATCACGATGTACGGTGCAGTGAAGGGCTCACCGGTGTCCGTGCTTCGGACATTGGCGCAGACCACCGGGAAACTCGCTTCAGCTATCCGTTGCTTGAGGATATCCGCACCGAAGTCAAAGTCATGGACCCCGAGGCACATCGCGTCATACTCAAGCTTGTTCATTGCCTGGATTGGCACATAGCCGTCGAAAACGTCGGCCAAGGGCGTCCCGGACAGGGCGTCCCCCGTATCAAGGGTCAGCCAGATCATGCTCTTATGGCGCCGCTTCTCCTGGAAGAAAATCGCGCGCTTGGCTATCCCGCCAACGGGCTTGCGCGACTCGTAGAAGAAAGGATGCATGTGCCCATGGGTGTCAGCTGTATATAAAATCGAGATATTCGCCGTTTCGGCCCGAGCTGCAATGGGTAGCAGCAGCGCGACAACGACGGCCGCCCCGATTATCAACCCGCTTATCCTCAACATAATAATCCTGTTGATATATTGTTGATAATACTTGATTTTATCATAGTGTGTGCCCTCACCGGGCTCAATCCCACTATGTTCACGTATTGATATAATCGGTATGAATAACCTGCAGGCAAACAGCAGGGGGGGTGCAGGTTATCAACACGGGAGTACGAGGTAACAGGATTGGCTAAGGAAGACACAAAGCAGGAACCGGCCAAGCAGCCGGTAAAAAGCGTAGCAGTTACCATTTTCGGGCTGGTAATCGCCCTTTTAGCGGTGGCGGCTGTCTGGCTCCTGATTGACCATTATCAGGGGCAGAAGGTGGTTCGCCAGGCTGCACTGGACCGCCAGGCGGCAAACAAGGCCGCCGGGGTTCCGCTGGACTTCCCATCGAACATCGTACCAATCTATGAAGGGCTGACGATCCTGTCGACCGAGCGTGGCAGTGCGGAGTCGACCGACGGCGAGCCGATGGACAAATGGGTGGTCAACTCCGAGATCGATGCCGAGAAGGAGCCCGTCAAGGACTTCTACACGGATTTACTGCTCGACAAGGGATTCAGCCAGCAGCACTACATCGGCCTGCCCACCGGCTACGGGATGAAGTACGCCAACGAGGAGTGCACCGTGGACCTGGTGGTCGAGTTTCGGCCGCCGGGCGAGCTCCTGAAGGTCGATATCACGGTACACCGGCTGCGTAACTGACGCCGGCTAGACCAGGTCGGCGATCGTTACTCCGACGCCTCCATCATGGGTATCGGCGAACCGGACATTGCGCACGTGGCGGTTCTTACGCAGGTAGTCCTGGACGAACACCCGCAGCCGGCCGGTTCCCACGCCGTGCATTACCCGGATCGAGTTGATCCCGTCCAGCAGCGACTGGCTGATGAACTCATCCAGGGCATCACTTGCTTCCTGCGTAGTCTGGCCGTGGAGGTCGATCTGGTCCGAGGTGGTATGAAGGTTGGCTTCGAAACCGTGTTCCACGTCCACCGAGGACAGGTGTTTTTGCTCAAAGGCCTTGAGCGGGTCGAACTTCTCTTCGCGTTTGCGTGAAACCTTGGTCAGCTTGCTGAGCTTCACGGTGATCCGCTTGCTCATATAGCTCAACACTGCTTCCTTGCGCGACTTGTCCACCTCAATCACTTCGCCGCGGACGGCGGAGTTCTCAACTGCGGCCAAGTCGCCGACGGCGATGGGTTCGCCCGGAACAAGCACGTCATCCATCGAGATCGACATCTCGTCGAGGATCTCGGACATCGTCTCCTCGATCTCTTCCTTCTGGCGGCGGACGACGCCCGCGGACTTGCTGGCCGCTTTCACGTACTCGTCCTGTTTCCGCGAAGATTGCCGGGCCTTGTTCTTCAGCTTGCGTTTGGTGTCCTTGAGCAACTCGTCGACGCGGTTTTCAAGTTGCTGTTTGACATGGTCCGCATGTTTGGCGAACCGCTGTTTCTCGGCTTTGAGTTCGTTGGTCAGGCGCTCGTTCTCACGCTGGACCTGGTCCAACTCAGCGGCCTTCTGGCGGAGCTCGTTCCTCGTATCACGGGCTTCGCGGTTGATCCCCTCGAGTTCCGCGATGATCGAGGCCATCTTGCGCTCTTCCTTGCCGAGGATCTTTTCACCCGCAGCCAGCGACTCCTCAGGTACGCCCCAGCGCCGCGCGATTGCAAAAGCGAAGCTTTGCCCGGGCTGGTCATTGAGGATGTTGTAGGTGGGTTGGAGCTTGTCCTGGTCGAACTCGAGGCAGACGTTCTTCACGTCGTCGCGCTCGAAGGCAAGTGTTTTTAGGACGTCGTAATGAGTGGTTAAGGCCAACTTCACCGGCAGCTCCAGCAGCGACTGGATCACGCCATAGGCGAAGGCCGCACCTTCGCCGGGCTCGGTCCCGGTCCCGATCTCGTCAATCAGCACCAGCACCGGAAGCTCGCCGTCCTGGTAGTTCGCCAGCACTTCCCAGACATTGGTGATGAACTGCAGGTGGGCAGTGAAGGTCGACAGGTTGGCCAGCGCCGACTGGTCGTCGCCGATATCAGCTTGGACGTCAGAGATATAAGGCAGTTTAGCGTCACCCGACACAAAGCAGCCCAGGGCGGAAATCAGGGAGTACATGCCCAGCAGTTTAAGGAGCACGGTCTTACCGCCGGCGTTGACGCCGCTGATGACCAGGCAACGTTCCTCATCGAAGACGAGGTCCTCAGGGACGAAGTCCTTGTACAGCAGGGGGTGGATCGCCCGGCGCAGGTCATAGCCACCGTCCCGGGTAAGCGTCGGCCGGTTGGCCGTCAGCGCACGGGCGTGCTTGGCCCGGGCGAAGATATAGTCGTAGCGGACCAGGATCGTCATGTTGGAGCGGAGTACCGCATTTTGCGATGCGATCTGGATGCTGAAATCGCGGAGGATATTGCGGACTTCCTGGTCTTCGGCGAGGAACAGGTGCTGCCGCTCGGCATTCATCTCTCCGACTGCCGCCGGTTCAAAATAGATGCTCTGACCGCTGCCGGAGACATCGACTACGTTTCCGGAATAGGTTCCGGCCAGGGTGCGGGGCATCAACACGACGAACCGGTTGTTACGGATCGTCAGCAGGGCTTCGTCACCGGTATGGTCACGGACGCTGCCGAGGATGTCGGAGATCCGGTTGCTTACCTGAGATTCGAACTGGCGCAGCTTGGACCGGATCCGGTTGAGCTCGGTGCTGGCGGAATCACGGACCTCGCCTTCCTCGTTGAAGATGCGCTTGGTCTGGCTGGCCAGTTGGTCCAGCGGTTGCCAGGAAGCCGCGACGTCCGTCAGGCGCGGGTAGTTCTCCAGGTCAAAGTGGTTGAGGAGCCGGTCGAAGTCCTGGGTGAGGTTAAGGAACCGGATCATCTGCCGGGCTTCACCTGCGTCGAGCAACTCACCCGCGCAGATCCGGTCCAGCAGCTCGTTGAGGTCTTCAAGCTGCCGGTATGCCGGGAGGTCAACGGTGGGCTTGTCATCAAGGAAACGCAACGCCTCGCTGGTCTGGTCCAGGTTCTCGTCGATCCGGGCGGGGTGGAAAACGACTTCGATGTTGTTGATCAGCTCGCGTGTCAGGTCGCTGCCGGCATAGCCGGCGAGCTGGTTGAGGAACTTGTCGAAGTCCAGGTTACGGTATTTTTCAGCTGCGCGCACGATTGGATTTTACCCTCAGAATTATTGCTGGAATCAATAGGTCACTCGTAACGCAGGGCGTCGATCGGATCGAGCAGCCCGGCACGCCAGGCGGGGTAAACCCCGAAGACCAGGCCGAGCCCGGCACTGGTTCCCATCACGGTGACCAGCCAAACCACTGGAACACTGGGTGTCCAGAAGACGTCCCACATCCCTTTCATGAACAAAGTGACGGTCAGGCCAAGCAGGTAACCCAGGGCGAGCCCCATCAGGCCACCGGTCACGGTCAGGACGATCGATTCCACCAGGAACTGCCAGGTGATCTGCCCGGCGGTGGCACCCAGCGCCTTTCTTAGACCGATCTCCCGCGTCCGTTCCTTAACATTGACAAGCATGATGTTCATCACACCGATCCCGCCGACGATCAGAGCGATCACGGCGACTACACCGAAGACGACGATCAGCGTGTTAACGAAAGTGTCGGCGAATTCCGCCCAGTCCTCGGGCGTCGAGATCTGGAAGTCGTCGTCGGCTCCGCTGCGGATCCGACGGCTGGCTCGCAGCCGCGTGGCGATATCCTCTTTAGCTGCTTCCAGCTTACTCGAATCGGTGATCTGGGCCGCGATCCAGTAGATGTCATCACTGCCGATCAGCCGGCTCTGTCCTGTTTCCAGCGGGACAAAGAGCATTTTGTTAGCGTCCTCGCCGCCTTCGATCGCGCTCCGCTCCTGAAGTTCGCCGATAACCTTGAAACGCTGACCGTTGATCTGCAGGGTGGAACCCAGCAAAGCTTCGTGGTCGTCGTAGAGCGTTTCCTTGATGCCTGCACCGACGATACATACACTGGCCCGCCCGCGCTGCTCAGCAGTGGTGTACATCCGGCCCTGTCCGAGTTCCCATTTCTCCATCGGGAAATACTCCGGGGGAACCATTTGGCACATCACGTACTCGCTGCGCCAGCCATGCTTGGCCAGTGCGCGGTTGAGGATGTTCCCGCCGAACCCTGACTTGACGTATTCGGAAGAGATGACCATGTCAAGATCATGGTTCTTGAAAGGCTTATCGGCCATCCTAAGGTGGCCGGGAGTCATCGGTACATCAGGCATGATGTAGATCAGGTCTTTGGTTGCCGCACTGGCGATCTGGCTATTGAACATGCCCTTGAGCCCTTCGCCGAGGCTGACGATCGCCACCACCGATCCGACGCCGATCAAGATCCCGAGCATCGTCAGGAAGCTCCGGACCTTGTGTCGCAGCAGCTGGCGGAAAGCCAGGCGGATCGTCGTCCATAGGTAGGAGTAGATGCTATTCATAGCGCATGGCCTCCACCGGATCGAGATGGCTCGCCTTCATTGCCGGATAGGTCCCGAAGATTACGCCGATCAGCACAGAAACTCCGACAGCGTAACCGACCCAAACCATCGGGATGATCGGGTTCCAGGTGGCATTCATCGCCTGCTCGAGCACCTTGGACAACCCAAAGGCGCCGAGGTAACCCATTAATAGGCCGATCACGCCACCGGTCAGTGTCAGCATGATCGCCTCTACCATGAACTGCATCAGCACCGTCGGGCGGCCGGCGCCGACCGCCATCCGCAGGCCGATCTCCCGCGTGCGCTCGGTCACGCTGACCAGCATGATATTCATAATTCCTACCCCACCAACCAGCAGGCTGATGAACGCGATCGAGCCGAAGATGCCGATCAATACGTTGACGAACTGGTCAGTCATTTCGGCGAAGTCGTCGGGGCTGATGAACTGGAAATCGTCGTCGGCGACATTGCGGACGCGTCGGCGTTGGCGCATCACCTGGGCGACTTCCTCCTTGGCCTTGTCAAGCTTCGCGCCTTCGACCAGGTTCAGTGTCACCCAGTAAACATCCTCGCTGCCGAGGATCCGGTGCTGCACTGTGGAGATCGGGATCATGAACGAGACGTTGGTGTCCGGACCACCGGCGAAGGTGTTCGAACTGTGTTCCAGCTTACCGACGATTTCGTATGATACGCCGTTGAGCTTCACCCGTTTGCCGACCGGGTTCTCCCATTTCTCAAACAGGTCATCGGCCAGGTCATCACCGATCACCGCCACGCGGCTACGGCCATTGAGGTCAACTTTGTTGATCCAGCGACCGCTCTCGAGGCTTTCGGTCGGCGTCTGGTCCAGCCATTCGGGGTAACCGCCCATCACCTGGGCGTTGATTGTCTTGTTGCCGTACTTAGCATTCACGTTGGCGACAATGCCGGGCAGGATGTAATCGATGGTCGGGCAATTTGCCTCGACCGCCTCGAGGTCGTCCATCTTGAACAGGCGCATGCGGCCCTGTGCCTGGCCCGGGCGCTTGGGGGCCTTCGGTGTCATGAACAGCACGTTGGTACCGAGTTCGTTGATCGACTTCTCGAACTCGGCGCGCAGCCCTTCACCGAGGCTGACGATGGCGATCACCGCGCCGACACCGATCACTATTCCCAGAAGCGTCAGGCTGCTGCGCACTTTATTCAGGAGCAGCGCCACCAGCGCGATTCTCAGGCTGATCAGTAAGCTAAGCATTATCCACCGAAACGAATGTTCGTTTCGAACCCACGGACCTTGACCATATCCCCGTCTTCAAGGCCCTCGATGACCACCACGTCATAGTAATCGGTATCGCCGAGGACGACCTCGACTTCATCTGTCTTGGCCTTGGAGTCCTCCGGGTCCTCGTCGTCCTTGAGCACATGCACCACTGTCGTATCCG
>Ga0180435_10006546_pt1 | contig 11159 bp, 10 predicted proteins | sample SS_ome_3_FD_132467 | JGI IMG/M metagenome (GOLD analysis project Ga0180435, IMG submission 132467) | Hypersaline lake sediment archaeal communities from the Salton Sea, California, USA - SS_3_S_1 metaG | ecosystem: Environmental > Aquatic > Non-marine Saline and Alkaline > Hypersaline >...
ACGCCCCACGACGGCGATGCGACCGAAACGGGCTGCGACGGGGCCGGTGAGCGCGTGGTCAAGGTGTTCTGGACGGAGCCCGCGACGGGCGGGCGGGCCGGGGAGGAAGCTCGCAGCATCGTTACGGTATTGCCCCTGCCATGATCCCGAACCGCGCCGGATTCACACTGCTCGAGCTGCTCATCGCCCTGCTGCTGTCGGCGCTCGCACTGGCGGCCATCGTGCAACTCGTCACGTCCGCGGGTGGCGCAACGAAATTGCAGGACAACCAGGCCGTGCTCCACGACCGTGTGCGCTACGCCGAGCGCCTGCTGGGGCGAGCGATCGGCGAAGCCGGTTATTCGCCCCGGCCCTGGGACACTTCACTATCGATACCGGCGATCACGCAGGAATCAACCGACGCCGCCACGCCGGGCGGAGACCGGCTGGTCGTGCAGGCCTGGTCGGATCGCAATTGCTTCGACAACCTGAACCCGGATCGCGACGCCGCCGGCAACGCCCTTTTCTACCTGCGCCGTAACCGCTTCGACCTGAGCAGCTCGGGGCAGTTGACGCGTCAGTGCCGCTACGGACCCTCGGAGGAGAGCCTGGTCACGCAGATAAGGCGCCAGGGCCTGGTGCCCGGGGTCGAAGCATTCCAACTGCTGTTCGGCCTGGACGAGGACGGTGACGGGGCCGTTGAACGCTGGGCACGGGCCGAAGGCTGGTCAGAGGAACGCCGAGTTCGCGCAGTGCGCGCCGGCCTGTTGATCGCCGGCCCGGACGCCGTTGTCGACGCGGAACCGAAATCGTTCATGGTGCTCGACACCACGGTGCGCGCGAGCGCCGACGGCAGGCTGCGAGAGGTGCTGGAGATAACGCGCGCGCTCAGGAGTCGCGTCCGATGAGGCTCGGGCGGGAGCGATACCGTGGCATGGCGCTACTGGCCGGGCTGGTCCTGATGGTAGCGGTCAGCCTGTTGGCCGTGACGGCCGCCGGTGGCATGACGCTGCAGCAGCACCAGGCCGCGAACTTCAGCGACCGGCAATTGGCCTTCTCCCGCGCCGACAGGGCCCGGTCCTGGGCCGTCGCCTGGCTGTTCAGCCGGCCCGGCGAGCAGCGGGAGGCTGCCTGCAGTTCAAACTGTTTCCTGCCCCAGGCGATCCACACCGACAACCAGCTGCCGGCGCATCCGGAAATCATGCTGCTTTCCTGGTGGCAGGCCAATGGCGTGGCGGTCGGCGTGGATCCAACCAGCGCCGACGCTGAGAACCAATTCGCCAGCGGCGAAGAATCCGCGTTGTGGCTGATCGAGGAAATCCACTACGTTGCCCAGCCCGACACGGCGCCCGGCATCGAAGGCGTCGCATACTACCGTGTCTTCGCCCGCGGCGGCGCCGACGACAGCGTGGTGGTCAGCGAGTCGATCATCGCCCGCCCCTGGGGTGAGGCCGTGAGCGAACTGGCGTTTCCGCCGGCCGGCTCGCTTTCCGGGTTCTGCGCAGCGATCACGGACGAAATTCCCTGTGGCCAGCTTGCCTGGAGGCAGCGCCGATGAGAAAACCTGTGGGGAGGCAAACGGTATACGGCGTGACGTTGATCGAAATCCTGGTCGTCGTCGCCCTGGTCGCGCTGCTTCTGGGCCTGGCCGTGCCCGTTTACCAGCAGTATCTTCAACGTGGCCACCGCGTCGAGGCCGCCCGGGCGCTGTACACCGTCGCGGCCTGCCAGGAGCGGGTCAGGGCGCGGAGGGGCCAGTACGACACCACGCACTGCGGCGGTAACGCGGATACCGAACACTACCGCGTCACGATCACGCCGCCGGGCCAGACTTCCGTCGCGTTCTACACGGCCATCGCGGTGCCGAAGAACCCCGCAGCGGGGGACCCGTGCGGCAGCCTGGCGCTGGACCAGGCGGGGGCACGCCGGATCAGCGGCGACCCGGCCAGGACCGCCGCCTGCTGGGCGGGTCGCTGATCAGTCGTCGCGGTAACCCCGCGGCATGGGCACTTCTTCGGGGATCGGCACGGCCCAACCGCGCCGCACGGCCGGTCGCGCGGCGATCGACAGGTACCAGCGCATCACGTTCGGATATTGGGCAAGGTCGATGAATTGCATCTCGTGGCGTGCGGCCCACGGCCAGGACGCGATGTCGGCGATGGTGTACTCCTCGCCCGCAAGGTATTGGCGGTCGGCCAGGCGCGCGTCCAGCACGCCGTACAAGCGCGCGGTTTCGTCGCGGAAACGCGCCTCGGCGTATTCCGATTTACCGGGGTTGAACTTCAGGAAATGCAGGGCCTGGCCCAGCATCGGGCCGAAACCGCCCTTCTGCCACATCAGCCACTGGATCGTCGCCCAGTAGGCTTCCTCGCCTTTTGGCAGCAGTCGCCCGGTCTTGCTCGCGAGGTAGATCAGGATCGCGCCGGACTCGAAAAGCGAGATGCCCGTCTCCTGGTCCACGATGGCCGGGATCTTCTGGTTCGGGCTCAGGCGGGTGAATTCCGGGCTGTGCTGGTCGCCCTTGCCGATGTCGATCCGGTGAACGCGGTACGGTAATTCGAGTTCTTCCAGCGCGATGGAAATTTTACGGCCGTTCGGGGTGGCCGCGGTGTAGAGTTCGATCATTTACAGTCTCCGCCCGGCCCGGCTCAGTCGAGGTCCCGCAGTGTCACGCGCAGTTCCTTGGGCAACGCGAACTCCATGGTCTCGCGCCGACCGCTGAGTTCCTCGGCCACCGTGCCTCCGGCCTGCCGCAGCCGCTCGATCACGCCCTGCACCAGGCTCTCCGGCGCCGATGCCCCGGCCGTCACGCCGACCGCTTCGATGCCTTTCAGCCATTCTTCGCGAATATCGCCGGCGCCGTCCACCAGGTAGGACGGGATGCCTTGCTTCTCCGCCAGTTCGCGGAGGCGGTTCGAATTCGAACTGTTCACGGAGCCGACCACCAGCACCAGGCCGACCTGGCGGGCCAGGTCCTTGACGGCATCCTGGCGATTCTGCGTCGCGTAGCAGATGTCGTCGTGCCGGGGACCGGAGATGGAAGGAAAGCGGCGCTTCAGCGCGTCGATCACGGCCTGCGTGTCGTCCACGGACAAGGTGGTCTGCGTGACGAAGGCGAGTCGGTCCGGAAAATTCACCTGCAGTCGTTCCACGTCACCCGGCTCTTCGACCAGGAAAATCTCGTTTCCGGCCGTGGCGTCGCGCTGCCACTGGCCGAGGGTGCCTTCTACCTCGGGGTGCCCGGCGTGGCCGATCAGGATCACGTCGTCGCCGGCCTTGCAATGGCGGGCCACCTCCATGTGCACCTTGGTCACCAGCGGGCAGGTTGCGTCGAACACGCGCAGTCCGCGCTTCCCGCCAGCGCGACGGACGGCCTGCGACACGCCGTGCGCACTGAATATCACCGTGGCGCCGTCGGGAACCTGGTCGAGTTCTTCGACGAATACCGCCCCCGCCGCGCTCAGCCGGTCGACGACGAATCGGTTGTGAACGACCTCGTGACGCACGTAAATCGGCGCGCCGAACAGTTCCAGCGCGCGTTCCACGATCTCGATGGCGCGGTCGACGCCGGCACAGAATCCGCGCGGATTGGCGAGCAGGATCTTCATTCCGCTTCCTCCTTCCTATGCCGGCTCAGGATGATCGCATCGATCAGCAGCAGGGCCACACCGCAGGTGATGGCGGAATCCGCCACGTTGAAGGCCGGGTAATGCCAGCCGCGGAAGTGGACGTCGATGAAATCGACCACGTAGCCCAGCCGAACCCGGTCCGCCACGTTGCCGACCGCCCCACCCAGGATCAGGCCGAGCCCCAGCCCGGTGACCCACTCGCGTCGCGGCAACCGGACCAGCCAGACCAGCAATACCACGCTCACCACGGCCGCCAGCGCGATGAAAAACCAGCGCTGCCAGCCGCCGGCATCGGCGAGGAAGCTGAAGGCGGCGCCGTAGTTGTGCGCCAGTGTCATGTTCAGCCAGCCGAACACTTCCACGGGTCGATAGAGTTCCAGGTAATGGCTGGCGATCTGCTTGGTGTACCAGTCGAGCACGATCACGACGGCGCTGACCAGCAGCCAGGCCCAGGCCACCGGCGGAAACGTGAACGGTCCGGCAGGCCGGCCGCCCGGGCTCGTGTGCTCCGCTGCGCTCATGTCATCCGTCGCGTTTCACCGGGGCCGTCCACGTTCTCGACGCAGCGGCCGCAGAGCTCGGGGTGGTTCGCGTGGCTGCCGACATCCTCGCGCCGGTGCCAGCAACGCACGCACTTTTCGGCCTCGCTGGCCCGCACGGACACCCTGAAGCCGGCCGCGGCGTGGGCGTCACCCGGCGCGGCTTCGCCGGCCTCGGCGATCCGAGCGTCCGAGACGATCAGCAGGAAGCGCAACTCGTCACCAAACGACTCGACCAAGGCCCGGCTTTCCTCGTCCTGGGGATAGACGACGACCTCGGCATCGAGCGAGCCCCGAATTTCCTTGCGGGCGCGGTACGGTTCGATCGCCTCCTTCACCGCGTCGACGAGGCCCATGGCCCGGTCCCAGAAAGCCGCGTCGTAGCGGTCTTCGGCCACGCTGGGGCCCTCGTACCAGGTCGCCATGAACACGCTTTCCTCGCGCTCGCCCGGAACCAGTTGCCAGATTTCCTCGGCGGTGAAGCTGAGGATCGGCGCGATCCAGCGCACCAGTTCCTCGAGCACGTGGTACATCGCGGTCTGGGCAGAACGGCGCGCGGCGCTGTCGCGGCCGGTGGTGTACAGGCGGTCCTTCAGGATGTCGAGATAGAAGGCGCCCATCTCGAAGGCGCAGAAGTTGTGCACCTTCTGGTAGACCTGCAGGAACTGGTAATTGTCGTAGGCCTGTTTCATTTCTTCCTGCAGCGCCGCCGCCCGGTTCACCGCCCAGCGGTCCAGCGGCAGCATGTCGGCCGGCGCCAGCCGGTCGGCCGGGTCGAAGCCGTCGAGGTTGCCGAGCAGGAAGCGCGCGGTGTTGCGGATACGGCGGTAGGCATCGGAGACCCGCTTGAGGATCTCGTCGGAGACGCTCATCTCCCCGCGGTAGTCGGTAGACGCGACCCACAAGCGCATCACGTCGGCGCCCAGGCTGTTCATGACCTTGGCCGGCGACAGCACGTTGCCGAGCGACTTCGACATCTTGCGGCCCTCGGCGTCCACCACGAAACCGTGGGTAAGAACCTCCCGATACGGCGCGTCGCCATGCATGGCCACCGAGGACAACAGCGACGACTGGAACCAGCCGCGGTGTTGGTCGGACCCCTCCAGGTACAGCGCCGCCGGGCGCTCCAGTTCGTCGCGCTCGTCCAGCACGCAGCGGTGGGTGACGCCGGAATCGAACCAGACGTCCAGGATGTCCGTGACCTTGTGCCAGTTGTCCGGGTCCACGCCGAGTTCATCGAAAATCGCATCCTCGAACCAGCAGTCGATGCCGCGCTCCTCCACGATGTTGGCCACGCGCTGCATCAGCGGGACGGTTTCGGGATGGATCTCGTTGGTCTCGAGGTGCACGAACAGCGGGATCGGCACGCCCCAGGTGCGCTGCCGCGAGATGCACCAATCGGGACGGCTCTCGATCATGCCGCGGATGCGTTCCTCGCCCCAGCCGGGAATCCACTTCACGTCGCCGATGGCGTCCAGCGACTTCGACCGCAAACCCGCCTTGTCCATGCTGATGAACCACTGCGGCGTCACGCGGAACGCGGTCGGGGTCTTGTGGCGCCAGCAGTGCGGGTAGCTGTGCTCGAAGGTCTCGTCGCGCAGCAGCGAGCCGTTCTCGCGCATCACGTCCAGCACGTGGTCGTTGGCGGCCCACACGAACTCCCCGGCGAAGATCTCGACGTTCTCGTAGTAGCGACCGTCCGCGCCGACCGGGTTGTTCACGGGCAAGCCGTAGACCCGGCCCACCTGGAAGTCCTCCTCGCCGTGCCCGGGCGCCGTGTGCACCGCGCCCGTGCCCGCCTCCGTCGTGACGTGGTCGCCCAGGATCACGGGCACTTCCTTGTCGTAAAAGGGGTGCCGCAGCTTCAGGTGCTCCAGCGCGGCGCCGGAGGCCGAGCCGAGCCGGGACACGTTCTCCATGCCGATGCGGGCGATCACGTTGTCGGCGAGGTCGCGGGCCAGCACGAGGTTCACCGCGCGGCCCTGCACGTCGCCGGAAACCAGCACGTAGTCGAGTTCGCCATTGAGGCACACGGCCTCGTTGGCCGGCAGCGTCCAGGGCGTGGTGGTCCAGATCGGGATGCCGGCCACACCGCCGGAGGGTTCTGCGCCGAACGCCGCGAACAGGGCGTCCGGGTCGACCGCGGCGAACATCACGTCGATGGCCGGCGAAGTCTTGTCGCGGTACTCGATTTCAGCTTCCGCCAACGCGGATCCGCAATCGAAACACCAGTTGACCGGCTTGGCGCCCTGCTCCAGGTGGCCTCCCTCGATGATCGAGGCCAGCGCCCGGATCATGTCGGCCTCGTAGAGGAAGGCCTTGGTGGTATAGGGGTTGTACCAGTCACCCAGCACGCCCATGCGGCGGAAACCATCGCGCTGCAGGTCGATCTGGCGATCGGCGTATTCGCGGCACTTCTGGCGGAAGGTGGCCGCGTCGATCTTGCGGCCGACCTTGCCGACCTTCTTTTCCACCTGCAATTCGATCGGCAGGCCGTGGCAGTCCCAGCCGGGTACGTACGGCGAGCGGAAGCCGGTCAGCAGGCGCGACTTGACGACCATGTCCTTGAGGATCTTGTTGACCGCGTGCCCCATGTGCAGGTCGCCGTTTGCGTACGGGGGGCCGTCGTGCAGCACCCACAGGGGACGCTCGGCCGTCTTCTCCTGGATCCGCCGGTAGCGGTCCGCGGCTTCCCATTCCTCCACCATGCCCGGTTCGCGGTTGGCGAGGTTGGCTTTCATCGCAAACGGCGTTCGCGGCAGGTTGATCGTGTCTTTGTAGTCCATGATGTTTTGTTACCTGTGGGGCCGGCCTCTCAATCTTCCGGCTTGTCGGCTCGCGCCAGGACGGCCCGGGCCGCGCCCTCGTCTTTTTTCATCTGCTCGACCAGCGCTTCCAGGCTGTCGAAGTTCGTTTCTTCCCGTAACTTTGCCACAAATTGCACGTCGAGGCGCTGTCCGTAAATGTCCTCGTCGAAATCGAAGAAATGCACTTCCAGCAAGGGATCGCGGCCGCCGACGACGGGCCGCCTGCCGAGGTTGGAAACACCCGGGAGCCAGGGGCCGTCGTTGATCCGCGCCCAGGTCGCCAGCACGCCGGTCAGTGGGCTGGGCTCGGCGCGAATCCGCAGGTTGGCGGTGGGGTAACCGAGCGTGCGGCCCAGCGCCTGCCCGCGCACCACGTGGCCACCCATGCGGTAGGGCCGGCCGAGCAGGCGCGCCGCGCCTGCGAAATCCCCTGCAAGCAGGTGTTTACGGACCCCGCTGCTGGACACCCGTTCGCCGTCCAGCATGACGGGAGGCACGATGTCCTCGCGAAACCCGAGTTCATCACCCAGCAGTTTCAGGGTGCGCGCGTTGCCCTCCTTGCCCCGCCCAAAGTGAAAGTCATGGCCCACGACCACGGCACGGGCTGCAAGGCTCTCGACCAGCACCTGCTGCACGAACTCGCGCGCGCCCAGCCCGGCCAGCGCCGCGTCGAAGCGCATCAGCCAGGTGAGGTCCACGCCCAGTGAACGCAGGATCCTCAGCTTGCGGTCGACCGCGTTGAGACGGGACGGGGCCTGCTCGGGCCGAAAGAAAGCGGCGGGTAGCGGCTCGAAGGTGACCACGGCCACCTTCTCGCCGGGCTTTTTGAGCGCGTGGCAGCGCTGCACCAGGGCCTGGTGCCCGAGGTGCAGTCCGTCGAAATTTCCAATGGTCACGACCGTGCCGCCGTCGGCGATGTCGCCGGCCAGCTGGCCCGGTCGGTTCCTTATAACCCGCATGGTTCAGCCCGGATGCCGCAAAAAGCACATGAGTATACCAGCCCGGCACCGAAAACCGGACCGTCGAACAGACCATGAGGGGCGGGTCAGCTGGCCCCTTTCGCGAGGTGCCTCGGACGCAGGCCCGCCCCCACGAGCACGAGTCCGTAAACCACCACGCCGAGCCCGATCAGCAGGCAAAGATGGCTGGCGCGCGTCACGGCGGATGCCCGTATCCAGGCGGCGAGGTCCCCGTACTGCCATAACAGCGCCAGGACCATCGCCACACAGGCCGCGCCCACCGCGAACAGCACCCGCGACCAGCCGGGTTCCGGGCGGTAGGCGCCCTGGCGGCGCAGCATACGGAACAACAGGCCGGCGTTGACGTAAGCCGCGGCCGAACTGGCCAGCGCCAGGCCGGTGTGCGGCCCCTTGAAACCCAGGTAGAGCATCACGCCGACGAATATAAAGTTCATCACCATGTTGGCGACCATCGCGGTGATCGCGATCTTTACCGGGGTCTTGGTGTCCTGGCGCGCGTAGAAACCGGGCGCCAGCACCTTGACCGCGATAAAGGCCGGCAGGCCGGCGGCGTAGGCCGCCAGGCTCAGCGCCGACATCTCGACGTCGCCGACGTCGAAGGCCTGGTACTGGAACAGGGTCACCAGGATCGGCTTGGCCAGGACCGCCAGGCCCAGCGCGGCCGGCAGCGTGATCACCGCGGCCAGGCGCAGCGCCCAGTCCAGCGTGTGGGAAAACGCCTCGGGGTTGTTGCGCGCGAACTTGCGCGACAGGTTCGGCAGGATCACCGTGGACAACGCCACCCCGAACACCCCGAGCGGAAACTCCATCAGGCGGTCCGAGTAGTACAGCCAGGAAACGCTGCCGCTGACGAGGAAGGTCGCGATCACCAGGTCGAGCAACAGGTTGACCTGGGCAACCGACGAACCGATCAGCGTCGGGATCATCAGTTTCAGCACCTTGCGCACGCCCGGGTGTCGCCAACCCCACTTCGGCCGCGGCAGCACGCCCAGGCGCATCAGCGCAGGCAACTGGACCAGCAATTGCAACACGCCGGCCACGAGCACGCCCCAGGCCAGGGCCATCACCGGCACCGCGAGTCGTGCCGACAGCAGCACGGCGGCGGCGATCAGAGAAATGTTCAGCAGCGCCGGGGTCAGCGCGGGCACCAGGAAACGGTCGAAGCTGTTCAGGATGCCGCCGGCCAGCGCGGTCAGCGAGATCAGCAGGATGTACGGGAAGGTGATCCGCAGCATGTCGGCCGCGAGGTGGAACTCGGGCCGCCCCTCGATCAGCCAGCCGGGCGCGAAAACGGCCAGCACGGCCGGCGCCGCCAGCACGCCGATGGCCGTGACCACGAGCAGGATCGAGAACAGCGTGCCCGAGACGTGGTCGATCAGGTCGCGCAGGGCGCGCCGGTCACCGGTGGCGCGCACCTCCGAGAGCACCGGCACGAAGGCCAGCGAGAAGGAACCCTCGGCGAACAGGCGCCGCATGAAATTGGGAATCTTGAAGGCCAGGAAGAACGCGTCCGTGGCCGCGCTGGCGCCGAAGTACCGGGCGAACACCATGTCGCGCACGAAGCCCAGAACACGCGAAATGATGGTCGCAGCGCCGACCTTTGCCGTTGACTTCAGCAGTTTCACCAAATTCGCCCCGACGGTTGACGATAAGGGTTAAAAGTATGAGAATAGCGGGCTGATTTTTTGATTATTGATTTTTTTGGAGACATACCTTGGCCAACAGTCTATCAGCTCGTAAACGGGCACGTCAGGCAGAGCGCAACCGCCGCCACAACGCCAGCCAGCGTTCCCACGTTCGGACGGCGATCAAGAGCGTCTTGAAGGCCATCGAGTCGGGCGACAAGGCTGCCGCGGAGGCCGCTTACAAGGCCGCCGTTCCGGCCATCGACCGCTCGGTCAGCCAGGGCCTCATGCCCAAGAACAAGGCTTCGCGTCACAAGTCCCGACTGAACGGTCACATACGAGCCATGTAACCGAACGCCGTGCCAGTCATTCTGGCGCCGCGTTGTGAAAAAGCCCCGCAGAAGCCGGGGCTTTTTTGTGTCGCCAAAACCTGTAAGAGCGGGCTTGCCCGCGACCACTCTTCGGCCGTGGCTCCGCCGTCCGCACCACCCGCCCGTTTTGACTGGAATTGCAAAGGGCCGCCAGAAGGCGGCCCTTTTCGTCGCGGCTCACGCCCCTCCTACGAAGTCTGCAGCCCGGCCTCTTCTTCGGCGCGGGCCTGCGCTTCGTCCTCGGCAATACGGTCGAGTTGGTCGGAGACCTGGTCCATCAACTCCCGCGTGCCGCTGTGCGCGACCGACGAGACGAGGTACCACGGCGCTGTCCAACCCAGTTCCGCCACCGCGGCCTCCGCCTTTTCGCGGGCTTCCTCGGGTGGCATCAGGTCGGCCTTGCTGAAAACCAGCCAGCGCGGTTTCTCCAGCAGGCCGGCGTCGAACTTGCGCATTTCCTCCTCCAGCTGACGCACCTGGGCCACCGGGTCCACGTCCAGCGCCAGCGGCGCCAGGTCGACCAGGTGCAGCAGCAGGCGGGTGCGCTGGAGGTGCTTGAGGAACTGTATGCCCAGGCCCGTACCCTCGGCGGCGCCCTCGATCAGGCCGGGGATATCGGCGATCACGAAGCTGCGCTCGATGTCGATGCGCACGACGCCCAGGTTGGGATACAGGGTGGTGAACGGGTAATCCGCCACCTTGGGCCGCGCCGCCGACACGGCTGTGATCAGGGTGGATTTGCCGGCGTTGGGAAAACCGAGCAGGCCGACGTCCGCCAGCACCTTTAGCTCCAGCCGCAGCTGGCGCGTTTCACCCGGTTCCGCGGGCACGGTCTGGCGCGGCGCGCGGTTGGTGGAACTCTTGAAATGCACGTTGCCGAGGCCGCCCTTGCCACCTTTCGCGACCAGCAGGCGCTCGCCGGGCTGGGTCACCTCGCCGAGCACGTCGCCGAATTCCTCGTCGGTGACGATGGTGCCCAACGGCACGCGCACGAAGATGTCTTCGCCGCTCTTGCCGGTCATGTTGCGGCCCGAACCCGGCTGGCCGTTGGGGGCCTTATACTTGCGCAGGTGGCGGAAGTCCACGAGGGTATTGAGACCCGAATCACCCTCGAGGTACACGCTGCCGCCACGGCCGCCATCGCCACCGTCCGGCCCACCGAACGGCACGTATTTTTCACGCCGAAATGACGCGGAGCCGTTGCCGCCGTTGCCGGCCGCGACCGAGAT